>OOCN01000726.1_pt1 | contig 26190 bp, 23 predicted proteins | sample 1671361 | NCBI WGS metagenome assembly OOCN01 (sample SAMN06348149, study PRJEB24527) | human gut metagenome | biome: human gut; feature: ankylosing spondylitis patient; material: feces | host: Homo sapiens | place: China | collected 2015-10
ATTTTCCTTTTTTGCTTGATTTTTTTCTTTTCCTGGTATAATATACACATATAGCAAACATAGTATCAAAAACTACATGTCATATTTTCGACATTCAGGAGGTGCATGACTATGGCAGAGCAGTTAAAAGAACACATTAAAGATCCGGGAAGTGCGATCACACATTTTATCGGAATGCTGATGGCAATATTCGCAGCAATCCCATTGCTTTTAAAAGCAGCACGCGAACCAAGTAAGATTTACATTATCGCAATTGCTGTGTATGCGGCAAGTCTGATCTTACTGTATGCGGCAAGCACAACTTACCATACATTCGATAAATCAAAAAAAGTAAATACCATTCTTAAAAAGATCGATCACATGATGATCAGCGTTCTCATCGCCGGAAGCTACACCCCGATCTGCCTGTTAGTACTTGGCGGCAGAACCGGGATCATCCTTCTTGCGATCGTATGGTCATTTGCCATCGCCGGAATCCTGATCAAAGCATTCTGGGTATACTGCCCGAAATGGGTTTCCTCCGTGCTTTATATCGGCATGGGCTGGACCTGCGTACTGGCATTTACACAATTGCTGAATTCTTTAAGTCCGGCGGCTTTCGTATGGCTGCTGGCCGGTGGTATCATCTACACCGTTGGCGGCGTGATCTATGCTTTGAAGCTTCCGATCTTTAACAGTAAGCACAAATATTTCGGAAGCCATGAGATCTTTCATCTGTTTGTGATGGCCGGAAGTGCCTGCCACTTTGTGGTGATGTATGCTTTTGTACTTTAATGAAATCCATATGAAAAAAGCTGCCGGTGGCAGCTTTTTTCACTTAATATCATTTATTTTTACTTATTCCGCGAGTTCGAATTCATTCTGGATCTTCTCTCCGATCTCGATCTGCTTATCCACACTCTTTTTCACATAAGTTTCCGTTTCCTTGGATCAGCAGTTCCTTTTCTCTCCGTGTCAGCTGTTTGATCGCATATTCCCGGCTCATTGCCTCATTCTTCGTCTCATGTTCTTCGTAATACACAAGCTTCACCGGTCTTCTGGTCTTCGTGTATTTTGCACCTTTTCCACTGTTGTGTGCTTTTATCCTCTTATCCAGATCATTTGTCCAGCCTGTGTATAACGTACTGTCTGCACATTTTATGATATAGGTATAATTCATGTAGTTGTCCCCACTTATCCACAATCGGTCTGATTTTTCCTGTAATAATCCACTTTATTTTATCTGTTATCCTGCGGAAAGTCAATTTTATCCACCCCTCAAAAAGAAGGACCGCACAAGAAACGGACAGGGATTTCCGGGAATCCCTGTCCGTTTCTTTTAATCCTGATCCGCCGTATACTCCACCGGATTCACCGGCTGCCCGTTTTTGCGCATCTCAAAATATACATTACAGCCTTCTTTGCTGTAATACTTCGTCGGCTGGCTCACATAACCAAGCACACTCTTCGCTTCTACATAGTCCCCGACCTTCACAGGTACTTCTTTCAGCTGTCCGTATAACAGCTCGTATCCGTTTCCGATGTCTACATTGACCGTTGTTCCCGTCTGTGCACTGACATCGATCGACTTGATGATCCCGGGTGCGCCGCAGAGTACCTGGTCTCCCTCTGCACCTTCGATGATCACGGCCGGATTATACTTATACTGATCCAGCGTCTGGAAATATACCGTCTTATCCATGCTGTAGCTCATGATCACAGCCCCGTTCACCGGCCATAGGATGTAGCTGTCTTCTGTAAAGTTGATATTATGACTCTTTCCTGCTGTTGCCTGGGTTCCCGTTCCATTCTGCTCTGACTGATCTGTCATTCCGGTTCCGTCTGATTCGTTTTTCTCATCAACGGTACTCTCATCTGCTGCGCTTTTCTTTGTACTGCTTCCGGTATTCTCACTTTTTACTTTTGATGTTCCGGTTTCTCTTGTCAGATCGCTGTTCTCTTTGTTGTCTTTCTTTGTCTCTTTCTGCCTGCTTTTTTCTTCCGCCTTCGCCAGCTCATTTTTCTGCGTTTTCCTGTAATCGTTAAATGTATATGTTCCTGCTATTGCAATTGCTGCCACAAAACATAACACTGCTGCCACGGTAGCACGCCGTTTGGACATAGACGTTTTTTCGTTTTTCTTCATTTCATCACCACCTCTGACCATATTTTTGCCAGATCGTGATGTAGTTATACATTTTTTATAATTTCTGTCACTTCTTTTATATCCGTTCCTTCAAAAAAATATTTTAATATTTTTCTATATCCTTGTTTCTTTTTTGCCATCTCATTTGCCGTGTACTGACTCATACCGATTCCGTGACCGGCTCCTCTTGTGGTTACTCTTAACTTTCCATTATAAGGTTGCAGCGTAAAACAACTGGAAGCCAGTTGATATTTATTTCTGAATTCTTCCCCGCTCATTACCTTGTCTCCCACGCGGATCTTCAATACATATCCCACGGAATCCGTCTCCTGTATCTCCACATCCATCGTTTCAATACCTGTAGTTCCCTCATTTTCGTCTTTTTGTTCACTCTTCACTTCCAGTATCACCGTCTGTATCTCATTCTCAGCATTTACATCCCCGGGGCATTCCACGATTTTCAGATAAGGATACTCTTCCTTTCCAAGCACCTCTTTTGCATCCCTTGTATATCCGTTACTCAGATTAAAAAATGGTGTCATTGCCAGATCTTTTCCATAGAACAGCACTTGTCCCGCAGTAGATTCCAGTGCGTTTTTTAACTTCCGGTAATTTTCCGCATACCGCATACCCCACGCGGATTTCATCTGTTTTTCTGTCCAGAATTCGTCTGCCGCTTCTTCCGGCAGTGTACCGTCTCCACCGGCTTCCTGAATCATGCGGTATACTTCTGTCCGGATGAGCACTGCCTGTGCGTTCAGTGCTTCTTTCTCATAATCTGCCGGCATATCTCTGGCCAGCACTCCGATACAATACTCCTCCACAGGCATCTTTCCGTTTTTCTCTATTTTCACCATCGTTTCATCTGCTTTGGAAGCAGTGATGATCTTCGGTCCATTTATAAATACGGTTATGATATACGGAAGCAAGACTATGATAAGCAGCCAGCAGCCGGCCTGTTTCACTTTTTCACTTATTATCCTGTATCGTCTCATATATTGCACACCTCCCCGACGGCAGAGCCACTTTCCCCGTCCCCACTGGCACAAAAAAGCCCTCCCATACCTTAAGGTATGAGAGGGTTTTTTTTAATATTCCAGTTCATCCTCATTGATCACAACATGATCCAGATGCCAGATATCATCTACATATTCCTGGATCGTTCTGTCTGCCGAGAACTTACCGCAGCAAGCGGTATTCTTAAGAGCCATCTTAGCCCATTTGTCTGTGTCTTTGTAAGCTTCCATTGCACGGGCCTGTGCATCTGCATAAGAACGGAAGTCTTTTAAGATAAAGTACATATCTGCTCTTGCACCGCCCTGATTATTCAGAAGACTGTTATAAAGGTCACGGTACAGCTCTGTATCACCGTTTGCATAAGTTCCATCAACCAGCTGATCTACCACTCTTCTGATATCCGGATCGTTGTTGTAGATATCGTATGGATTGTATCCACCGTTCTGCTCGTAGTTGATTACTTCGTCTGCACTCAGTCCGAAGATAAATGCATTGTCGATTCCAACTTCGTCTACGATCTCTACGTTCGCTCCGTCCATCGTTCCGAGTGTCGGTGCACCGTTCATCATGAACTTCATGTTACCTGTTCCGGAAGCTTCTTTGGAAGCTGTAGAAATCTGCTCACTGATATCTGCTGCTGCGAAGATCAGCTCTGCGTTCGATACGCGGTAATCTTCAATAAATACAACTTTCAGTTTGCCGTTGATGCTGCGGTCATTGTTGATCACATCCGCAACTGAGTTGATCAGTTTGATGATCTCTTTTGCACGGATATATCCTGCGGAAGCCTTTGCACCGAAGATGTATGTCTTAGGATAGAAGGACATCTCCGGATGCTCTTTGATCTGGTTATACAGATACATTACATGCAGGATATTCAGCAGCTGACGTTTGTATTCGTGCAGACGTTTTACCTGTACATCGAAGATTGATCTTGGATCTACTTCTACACCGTTGTGCTCTTTGATGTAAGCTGCAAGACGCTCTTTGTTCTTGAACTTGATCGTCATGAATTCTTTCAGAGCCTCTTCGTCATCCAGCCATTCCTTCAGTCCGCTCATCTTGGATAAGTCTGTAATCCACTCTTTTGTTCCGAGCTTCTCTGTTACCCAGTCGGCAAGCAGCGGATTCGCATGCATAAGGAAACGTCTCTGTGTGATACCATTGGTCTTGTTGTTGAACTTCTCCGGCATCATCTGATAGAAATCTTTCAGTTCCTGGTTCTTCAGGATCTCTGTATGCAGCTTTGCAACACCGTTGACAGAATAGCCTGCAACGATCGCAAGATGTGCCATCTTAACCTGACCGTCCATCAGGATCGCCATCTTCTTTACTTTCTCTTCATTACCAGGATACTGTGCTCTTACCTGCTCGACAAAGCGACGGTCGATCTCCTGGATGATCTGATAAATACGTGGAAGGAGTCTTGAGAACAGATTGATCGGCCATTTCTCAAGTGCTTCTGCCATGATCGTATGGTTCGTATATGCACAGCATTTTGTTGTGATATCCCATGCTTCATTCCATCCGAGATTCTCCTCATCAAGAAGAATACGCATCAGCTCTGCTACTGCTACTGTCGGATGTGTATCATTCATCTGGAATGTTACTTTCTCCGGCAGTTTGCTGATATCACCATGTTTCTTTTTAAACTTTGTAATTGCAGCCTGGATACTTGCTGATACGAAGAAATACTGCTGTTTCAGTCTCAGTTCTTTTCCTGCGATGTGGTTATCATTTGGATAAAGCACTTCTACGATGTTCTTCGCAAGGTTCTCCTGCTCAACGGCTTTGTGATAATCTCCACGGTCAAAGGAATCTAACTGGAAATCTACGATCGCTTCTGCATCCCAGATACGGAGTGTATTCACGATGTGGTTGCCGTATCCTACGATCGGATAATCATAAGGGATCGCCATTACAGATTCATAGTTCTCCTGAACGAAGTGTGTCTTTCCTGTCTCATCGTATTCCACACGGATATTTCCGCCAAAACGTACTTCTTTCGCATATTCCGGTCTGCGAAGCTCGAACGGGTTGCCGTCTTTTAACCAGTTATCCGGTGCTTCTACCTGATAGCCGTCTCTGATCTTCTGCTTGAACATACCATAACGGTAACGGATACCGCATCCATAAGATGCATATCCCAGTGTTGCAAGAGAATCCAGGAAACATGCTGCCAGACGTCCGAGTCCACCGTTACCAAGTGCCGGATCCGGCTCCTGGTCCTCGATCACGTTCAGGTCGATTCCCATCTCTTCCAGAGCTTCTTTTACTTCCTTATATGCCGTCATGTTGATCAGGTTGTTTCCGAGAGCTCTTCCGAGCAGGAATTCCATGGACATGTAATATACGGTCTTCGGATCGTCTTTCTCATACTGTTTCTGTGTTGCAAGCCAGTCATCGATGATGGCTTCCTTTACAGCATAAGAAACTGCCTGGAACAACTGCTGCGGAGTTGCCTCTTCTACTTCCTTACGGAACAATGTCTTTACATTGTTCCGTACATCTCTTTTAAATACGTCTTTTTCAAATCTTGGATTATACATTTTCTACTTCCCTTCTAACAAACTGGGCTTTGATTATCTCTTTTCCACACCGATCGTTACAGCTTCTCCATTGATCTTCCACTCTTTCGTGTAGCCTGCAGGTACTGCTTTTGTAACTTCCAGTGCAAGTGTTTCATCTGCGATCGTAGATGCATTGTCTGCAAATACTTTCTCTGCTTTTTCTGTACCTTCATAAGATACTGCGATCTTATCCATAACTTCGAATCCGGCTTCCTTACGCATGGTCTGTACTTTACTGATGATCTCACGTACAAATCCTTCTTCCAGAAGTTCTTCGGAAAGGTTTGTATCCATAACAACTGTAATTCCGTTGTCATTCTCAGATACATATCCCGGCATCTGTGCAGATTCGATCAACAGATCTTCGCGGAACAGAGTCACTTCCTGTCCATTGATATCAAGCTTCAGGGCATCTGTAGCATTTAACTCATCCATTGCTGCATTTCCTTCGAGTTTATCGAGTGCTGCTTTAATACCTCCTAACATTTTACCATATTTTGGTCCCACTGTCTTTAACTGAGGTTTAAAAGTATATGAAGTAAAGTCACGAACATCTTGTGTAAATGTTACATTCTTTACATTTAATTCATCTTTTACGATGTCTTTGTAAAATTCCGGTACTTCAAAATCAGCTTTTACATACATCTGTCCGATCGGCTGACGGTTCTTGATATTTGCAGTATTTCTGCATGCACGTCCCATAACAACCAGCTTCAGAACATTGTCCATATTAGCTTCCAGTTCTGTATCGATATGTGCTTCATTTACAACCGGGAAGTCACACAGATGGATACTTTCCGGAGCGCTCTCGTCCACGCTTCTTACCAGGTTCTGATAGATCTCTTCTGTCATGAACGGGATCATCGGTGCTGCCGTCTTACAGATCTCAACCAGTGCTGTGTACAGAGTCATGTAAGCATTGATCTTATCCTGTTCCATTCCCTTAGCCCAGAAACGTTCACGGCTACGTCTTACATACCAGTTACTCATATCGTCTACGAAGCTCTGAAGTGCCTTTGCAGCCTCCGGAATCTTGTAGTTGGACAGATCATAGTCTACTGCCTTGATTGCTGAATTGAGCTTAGACAGAAGCCATTTATCCATAACGGACAGCTTGTCGTATTCCAGTGTGTATTTTGTTGCATCGAAATCATCGATATTCGCATACAGTACGAAGAACGCATAGGTGTTCCACAGTGTTCCCATGAACTTTCTCTGTCCTTCTACAACGGCTTTTCCGTGGAAACGGTTCGGAAGCCATGGTGCACTATTGACATAGAAGTACCAGCGGATCGCATCTGCTCCGTATTTCTCCAGTGCGTCGAATGGATCAACTGCATTTCCTTTGGACTTACTCATCTTCTGACCATTCTCATCCTGCACGTGTCCAAGTACGATAACGTTCTTGTATGGTGCTTTGTTGAAGATCAGTGTAGAGATCGCAAGCAGTGAGTAGAACCATCCACGTGTCTGGTCAACAGCCTCGGAGATGAAGTCTGCAGGGAACTGCTTTTCAAATAACTCTTTATTCTCAAATGGATAGTGATGCTGTGCAAATGGCATAGATCCACTGTCGAACCAGCAGTCGATAACTTCCGGTACTCTGTGCATCTGCTTTCCGCAGCATGGGCACTTGATCGTTACTTCGTCGATGTATGGACGGTGAAGTTCGATCTCATCCGGGCAGTTGTCGGACATTTCTTTCAGTTCTTCAATGCTTCCGATCGAATGCTGGTGTCCGCACTCACATTCCCAGATATTCAGTGGAGTTCCCCAGTAACGGTTACGGCTGATACCCCAGTCCTGAACGTTCTCAAGCCAGTCGCCAAAACGTCCTTTACCGATGCTTTCCGGAATCCAGTTGATTGTATTGTTGTTGGCGATCAGGTCATCTTTTACTTCTGTCATCTTGATGAACCATGATTCACGAGCGTAATAAATAAGTGGTGTATCACATCTCCAGCAGTGTGGATAGCTGTGCTCGAACTTCGGTGCATCGTAGAGAAGTCCGCGTCCGTCGAGGTCTTTTAATACTTCCGGATCAGCCTTCTTAACGAATAATCCGGCAAACGGAGTCGTCTCTCCCATGTTACCTTTTTCGTCTACCAGCTGAACGAATGGCATATCATATCTACGTCCGACCTTGGCATCGTCTTCACCAAATGCAGGAGCGATATGAACCACACCGGTACCGTCTGTCAGTGTTACATAGGTATCGCATGTAACGAAGAATGCTTTCTTGTTCTGCTTGGAAGCGCAGTCGTAAGCACACTGGTATAATGGCTCATACTCTTTGTATTCGAGATCTTTTCCTTTGTATGTCTCAAGGATCTCGTAAGCCTTTGTTCCGTTTTCTTCATCGGCAAGTCTGCCAAGTACGGTATCGAGAAGTGCAACAGCCATGTAATAAGTATAGCCGTCGGCAGCTTTTACTTTCGCATAGTCTTCTTCCGGGTTCACACAGAGTGCGATGTTAGACGGAAGTGTCCATGGTGTTGTTGTCCATGCGAGGAAATATGCATCCTCTCCTACTACTTTGAAACGAACGATCGCTGAACGTTCTTTTACATCTTTATAGCCCTGTGCTACTTCCTGTGCAGAAAGCGGAGTTCCGCAGCGAGGACAGTATGGCACGATCTTGAATCCTTTATACAGGAGCTTCTTGTCCCAGATTCTCTTGAGTGCCCACCACTCAGACTCGATAAAGTTATTATCATATGTTACATATGGATCATCCATATCAGCCCAGAAACCTACGGTATTAGAGAAGTCTTCCCACATACCTTTGTATTTCCATACGCTCTCTTTACATTTCTTGATGAATGGTTCCATACCGTATTTTTCGATCTGGTCTTTTCCGTCCAGTCCGAGAAGCTTCTCAACTTCCAGCTCTACCGGAAGTCCATGTGTGTCCCATCCGGCCTTTCTTGGAACTTCGTATCCCTTCATGGTACGGTATCTCGGGATCATATCCTTGATAACACGTGTCAGAACGTGTCCGATGTGCGGTTTTCCGTTGGCTGTCGGAGGGCCGTCGTAGAACATATAGATCTCGTTGCCTTCACGGTCACGCATACTTTTTCTGAAGATGTCATTGTCTTCCCAGAATTTCTCTGTCTGTTTTTCTCTGTCTACAAAATTAAGATCCGTAGAAACTTTCTTATACATATTTACCTCCATAAAATTAAAACATAGAATTAAAAAAGCTTCCGCCCTGTATAGGACGAAAGCTGTACTTACGTTTATAAACCACCTAACATACCATCATATGTCTTCCCTGTAACGGAGGAATACCGTCAGTTTTTACTCAGTCACTTACCGAAACCTTTCAAAATCTGCAACTCAGAAGTGATATTCAGATATATCTTACTTGCACCGGACTTCCACCATCCCCGGCTCGCTGCTGCGTTCTGTTATATCCTACTGTCTTCGTCAGCGTTTTTCACATCCTTTATTATATGCAACAATCCTAAAATCCGTCAAGGGGTTTTACCTTTTTTAATGGGATTTCTCTTACATTTTTATCTCCGGCAGACGTTATTGTTATCTGCGTCTGTGGATCCGTCTGTGGATCTGTCTGCGGATTATCACAAAGATCAGGCTTAAGAATAAGACCAGCAGTACCGCAGCGCCGCCTATGATCACATACTTTTCTATGTCGGATTTCTTTGAAAATTTTTGACTCAGGATTGCCGGGATCTGTTTGATCTTCTCCAGAATCGTTGTACCGTTTTTTCCACTTTCCGTCTTCTTTTTCCCCGAATTATCCACATTATCCTGTTTGCTGTCCACATTTTTCTTATTACTTAATTTCTGCAAGTATGCTTCACTTAATCTGGCTGTTGCACTTCCCACCTGATGACCGTCATAGGTATACCTGACTGTTCCTTCTCCTGTGCTTTCATCCACGTCCTCAATCTTATACTTCACATCATCAAATGCCACGCCACCAGGAAGCAGTACATAGCCGTCTTCCAGTGCCTGATATTCATTACCCCCTGATGAGACACTCTGATCTGCATTTTCTGTCTCCTGCCTTTCGGAAGCCTGAATAAATTCACTCACTTCAGATGGTTTCTTCTCATCCGCCACACTGATCTTCTGGAAATTATGAAATGCATACTCGAACAGATTCCTCGTATCCGGGTAAATATTCGCACCATGTGTCCGCAGTACAACGCAGACCAGCTTCATATTCCCATTATCTGCCATGGTGATCAGTGTAGACAGGGCATTGGACGTATACCCCGTCTTTCCTGCCACGGCATATTCGTAGTAGTTCTTATTCACATCGATCAGCATCTTATGATGCTGGGCAAATACATGCTCCTCTGTCGTATCCGATGCCGGGATCGTATAACTCTGTTCCTGGCACATCTTCAGGAATTCCGGATATCTCCAAATCTCCCTGCCGATCAGTGCCATATCTCTCGCACATGTATAATGATTCTCATCATGAAGACCATTCGCATTGACAAAATTAGAATTCTTTCCACCCAGTTCCTGGCATTCCTGATTCATCTGCTCAATGAACCAGTTATAATCCTGTCCCGTATTCTTTCCTACATTTTCCGCAACTGCGTAAGCTGCTTCATTCGCGGATGCCAGAAGCGTCGCATACAAGGCCTGTTCCAGCGTGATCACATTGCCTTCTTTTAAACCAACCGAAGAATCCCCCGGCTGCATGAAGGATACACAGTCATTCGTAAATGTAACCGGATCCGACAGCTTTCCATACTTTAATGCGATCAGTGTCGTCAGCACTTTCGTAATACTTGCCGGATATTCATGTGCATCTATATTCTTCTCATACAAGATACTGCCGGTCCCCGCATCCATCACGATCGCCGCTTCCCCGTATGTGCCCGGTCCCTGCGGCCAGTTCTTCCAGCCATTCGACTGGATCTCCATATTGTAAGCATCCTCTTCTGCTTTTTTCTCCAACTCTTCCGGTGTAAGTTCCTTTTCTTCCTCCGCAGCTGCTCCCACATCCGTCTCTGGTTCCGCGTACGTCATTGCCGGTGCAACCCCCAGGGACATCCCGAGGATCACCGCCATAAGAATCGCCGGAATACGTTTCTTTCCCCTCATTTATCTCTCCTTTGTTTTTCTTCCGTTTCCTTTTGTAATCATGTAAAGCCTGTACATCCAGACCTAATATATCTATTATAATTCTTTCTCTCCTAAAACACAACAAAAGAACCTGGCTATGAAAAAAGCTACCGGATTACTCCTGCAGCTTCTTAATTCCTTCAATTGTCTCTTCATATACTTCCGTTACTTTTTCCATCGCTTCCGGAATTCCCGGCTGTTCTCCGGTTCTGTCTCTCAAAAGCTCTGTCAGATCCCTGCTCACCTCATACAGACGGTCAAGCGAAAGATTCTGGCAGACACCCTTCAGTGTATGTGCCCCGCGGAACGCATCTTCAAAGTTCTTATCCTCCAAAGCCTGCTTCAGCTGTGAATAACTCTTGTCTTCAAGGAATTTTAATGTGAATTTCCTGATCAGCACTTCACTTCTCAGACGCTTTAATACGTCTTCGTAATTTCCGCCGATCACTTCATAACATTCCTGTAATGTCATACCTTTATCTCCTGTTTCTTTAAGATAAATTCATTGTAGCACATTTCCATGTAAAAATTAATAAATTTCAACATTCTTCACATAATCATAACATTTTTTACATATATGCAAGCTCCCCTGGTTGTATTGAACTGTTACCAGTATAAACCACCTTTTTGAAAATACAAGAGAGACCGCAGATCCGGCTCTTAAACGGGCCTGACCTGCGGTCTCCTATTTATCGTCTTTGACAGACATTTCTATTATATCTTTGATTAGCTTCTGCGTCTTCTTCTGAAGATCAGAGTAATGAATGCTGCAACCATTGCAGCCTCGATCATGAACAGATAGAACATAACGTGTGAATTGTCACCTGTCTTCGGCTGATTCTTCTTTGTATTGTCAGCTTTCTTGGCAGTGTTTGTATTCTTGTTGTTCTTGTTGTCACCCTTTACAGTCGTCTTATCGCCTGATGGGTTCTGATCAGAAGGTTTCTTATTATCATCGATAACAGTTCCTTTCTTCACGATCTCGAACTTATCTGTTCCGTCCGGTGTCTCAGCTAATGCATAGTTTGAATTTAATCCTTTTACATTTGCGTAAATGTCATATAATCCAACTGTCTCACCAGCTTCACGGGTTAATGTAACTCCAAGCTCGTCACCTTCTACAACAGCACTTGCTGCAGCTGTATCTTCAACTGCCTGTGTAACAGCTTCTCCAGTTGCTCTTGATACTGTGTATGTCAGTTCCGGATCAGCGTCACCTTCTACCTTCTTCTTAGAGTCGATAGAGATGTTGATCTTTCTTGGGTTAACTGTAAGGCTTCCGCCTACATATGTTACATCGAAGTTTGCATTGTCTAATCCACTGACATTAATCACATATGTTGCGTTTGCTGCCAGATGTTTTCCTTCTTCCTGTCCTTCGATGCTGAAGCTTAATGACGGGAAGTCTGCTCCACTTACGATTGCTGCATCTGCCAGTTCACCATTCATGTCGTAGATGTAATAATCAACATCCGGTACATCATCACCATATTCGATGGCCATATCCATGGTCTTGATTGTGATTGGTCTTGCAAGAATATCAAATGTTGTCTCTCCACAAGTAATGTTATAATTCTTGTTTGGATTTTCAACCTGGGCTTTGATTGTGTAGTGTCCTGGTGTTACATCTTCTGGTGTTTTAACAACAGAGATTGTTCCAAGACTTGCAATCTCTTCTTCAGATAATGTATTACCGTTTTCATCTGTTACTGTATAAGTAAATTCTGGCATCTGATCACGATAGTAAATTGGATTCTGAGGAGCATTTGGTGTAACTGTAACTGCTTTTTGTTTGATGAATAATCTTGTGTATTTAGCATCTACACATGCATACTTAGAATCACCTTTGTAAGAAGCCATTACCTGATACATTCCTACATCTGTCGGCTCTTCTGCACTCTTATATCCTGATGAACTCATATAAATGATATCTGCTTCTGCGATTCTTTCGTCCCCATGGTATACACCTGCTGTTATGCCGTGTGGCTGTCCATCATACGGAACTTCAAGATCTATACTATCAAATCTAATCTCTGTCTCAGCTTTTTTTACTGTATAGCATCTGACGATTGGTGCCGCTACATAATTGCCACCAACTGTGTAGATTTTTTCTACATAGTTACCTGGCTCTCTGAGTGCATCTTTCGGCTCATTGCCTTTACTGCTTACCCATTTTCCGTCAGCTGTTACACCCACATATTTTGTCTTAATATTCGCACTGACAGTTTGCCCGTTCTGTGTTGCTTTTCCACTAAAGTCAAATTTCTGTGCTTCCTCATACGTTAAAGTACAATTCTTTGGAAGTGGACTATTGAACTCCAGTTTTACATCTTTTGACCGAGGTGCAATTGTCAGGTATCCAACACCTACTGCTGTGTTGTAGTTCTGGCTTGTAGATGCTCCTGCTGCAAGGTATACACCTGATTCTGTTGGTCGTTTGAAAGAAATAGACCAGTCAGCTGCTGCCGGATAAATCTTCAGAATCTGATTAACAACTTTCTGTACAGCGGAAATAATACCTGCATTATCTCCTAAATCAGGAAGCTTGTTGATAACGGTCATAAGATTTCCAACATTCACTTTTCCATCCGGTACTAATGTTAAAATTGCCTGTTCCAATGGTACTTCTATTGTTGTACCAATTACAGGAACTTTCTGTTTGATAACAATATTAGAAACATCAAATCCAACAAATGATTTTCCATTTCCATCGATTCCAACAATCATTCCAAGTGGTGCTGCATCTGATGGATCACTTGCGAATATCTGAGAGAAGCTTTCGCCATATTTAATATTCTGGCTGTTTACCCATACCTTTGCATCACCTTTTTTGATTGTGATGGTTGTTGTCGCAGAACTTGACAGATAATCTTCATTTCCGTTATAGGTAACTGTGATTTCCTGTTCTCCTGCTTTCCATTCATCTGTAGATGGAGTATAAGTAAAGTCATCTGCTGTTGTCTCAATCTTATTACCTGCTTTATCATTCTCCGGTTTTATCGTCTTACTTTGCGAATTCTACGACGACTTCCCGTCCGTCTGCCACATTTTCGAACATCCCCTTGATTACTTTCTTTGCATTCTCATCTGCATTTTCAAGGAATCCATATTCGTCTGATTCTGCTTTTTTCTTTGCCTTCTTTTCTGCTTCCCCGACTAATTCCATGACTTCCTCTTTATCTACACTCATAATTGCGAAGTTCGTGTCATAGATCTTCAGGTCACTGGACTTGATCTTGATCGAATCTTCATCGATCGTGCAGTGCGGGATTGTAATCGTAATCTTGTCATCGGTCTCTTTGATCTTTGCGTTCTGCACATCCAGCCCGGCAGTGATGGTTGTTTTATACTGTACCAGGAACCGGTTCTTGTTGATCAGCGGGATGGTTCCCTTTGTGCTCCTGAATACATCTGAGATGATCATCTTCTGTGTGGTCAGCTCTGCAGCATCTTCCAGTGTAGTCTCGAGCGGGATGCTCTCTTCCTTCGGACTGGTGATATACTTGTATGCAGATATCGAACCGATACTGATCACAGCTGCGAGAATTACGGCGATGATTACTTTAAATTTTGTCTTCATAGGCATCTCCTCTCTTCTGTACATTTACTCTTTTCTCTTGTTTCTAGTTTCTGCTAAGCAGTGTCACGCTTCCGACTATGATCAGGATCGGGAATGCCAGATAGATTAACCCGGCGAATACCATACCGATCAGGATCACCGGGAAGAATACCACTGTCAGTAATAACTTCGACACTCCCCAGGCTGCCCTTAAGCCGAATACCAGAAGCTTTCCAAATATTCCTAACATACAGATCAAAAATAATAATGTAAACATAAGCTGTCTCTCCTGTTCTTACTATGCGAATACATCTTCTGTTTGTTACGGATGTATTTTCTGAATTCACTATAATCATTTCCAGACTATAAATATACACCGAAATTATGGAAATAGTATTATGTATTCCTCTTTTTTCGAGAAATTTAAGAAATGCGTATATCAAAAAGACGGAAAAGCCTGGCCTTTTGCTTCTCCGTCTTTTGTATCATATTACTCCTTACGCACACAGACTTCTGGCTCTTGCAAGCAGCTGCCGGGTATCTTTCTTAAGCAGGCAGCTCATGTACTCTCCGATCTCTTTCTCGTAACGTTATTCTCTCTTATTACTGTTTTCTCTTAATCTGTTATAAAACTATATTCCCTCTTCGTCTTTACTGAAGCTAATATTCAACTTTCTTATTCAGTTCTAAAATGTTCTTGCTTTCGGCCGGTACCGCATATCAGATACTGTATACACTGTCACGAATGCCTCCGGATCTTTTTTACTGACATAATTCATCAGTTTCTGATATTCGTTCTTATCTACGATTGTAATGATCTCTCTGTATTTCTGCATATTGTAAGCACCCATTGCCTCATAGAATGTTGCCCCGCTGTGCAGCTCATGTAAAATGAACTGGCGCATCTCTTCTTCATATTTTGTAATGATACAGACACGTCTCTTTACATTCTGTCCAAAGATAAAATGATCCAGCACAATACCGTTAAAGTATGTACCAAGCACACTCAGTACGACCGCTTTTTTATCATAGATCAATGCGGAAGAAAGTGCCACACACATTCCTGAGATGGACATCGCTTTTCCCAGTTCGACATGAAGATATTTATTCATGATCTTTGCCACGATATCCAGTCCGCCGGATGACGCATTCATATTAAATAAGATGCTGAGTCCAAAGCTTACAACCAGAATATAACATAACACATCCAGTTCCATACTGTTTGTCAGCGATTCAAAATCCGGAAATACATGTTCAAATACTGCCAGATACAGTGGCAGCAAAATACTTGTATATACCGTCTTCGCCCCAAATTCTTTCCCACAGGTTATAAATCCAATCAGCAGTAAGACCACATTCAGTATCATCGTAACCGTTGATACATGTAACGGTACATAATGCGCAATAATGATCGCCAGCGCAGATACGCTGCTGATCGAGGTCTGGCTCGGAATCAGAAAGAAATACACGGCTGCGGCAATGATCCCCACTGCTATCGTCATGACGGCAATTTCTTTTAGATTGTCCGGTGTGACAACCTGTTTTTTTTCTCTGTTCATTTTTTATTCCCCACTTTTATAAATATTTCATCATCGTTGGCGCAAGGATGTTCATATCAACAGGCTTGGCAACGTGATCATCGCTTTTTTATCATCCTTCATCTTCCAGATGGTTAATGTCGTATCGAACCCATTCATAACCAATCCCTCTCATCCCGTATGTCTTGAACAACTTTTTGTTTTTCCAGTTTTCTTGTTTACTTCATTTTAACATAATATCGCAGCACTGGGGACGGTGTTTATGGCTTTTTTACTGTCTTTTTATGTAATGCACGAATACAAATATAATACAGGCTAATCACCGGTGGAAGCAATAATGCCGAAAACTAAAATTTATTTCACACACGCTTTTGCCGTATACGAATCTACATTTATTTCAATTACACATACCGCATTTACCATTTTTTCATTAATTTCGTGTTCCTCTCCGGTTTGCTCTCTCATAAGAATGCGAAGTGCCGCGCACTTATCCGCTGCATTCTGGAGGATTTTTGCTTTCCCTCGGCACATGACACTCGCATATTCAGCACTATATTTGCAGGGAACATCTGCTTCTATAAGTTTTTCTCCGTAATCAATTTCCACAAAAACACTGTCATTTTTCCGAATGCAATCCAGTTTATGCCCCTCTTTCGCACTATGAACATAAAATGTTAGTTTCCCGCCGTTTATCTGATAACCGTAATGAAGCGGCACAACATATGGATATTCATCATCTAATACCCCCAGATGTAAATACTTTGCACTCGACAATATTTTTTCAATCTTGTGTATATCTGTGATTTCTCTATCTTTTCTTCTCATATTATTCCTTCCTTATAATCACATGTCAGTTCTACAATCAGAATTTGCCATTTCACTTATTACTATTTTTTATTTGAAAACTAATTTTATTTTACATCCTTATTTCTTTGCATACAAGAAAAAACACATTGTCTTTTTGGAGGAAACTTATAAAGGAAGAGGCACCGTTTAATACTTGGTTTGAAAACTGATGGAAGAATAACACGATACTGTGATAGAATAAGGAAAATGGTTAAACTAACTATTGCTGAGTGAGCAACAGCAAAAGTAAGCATGACTGGAAAGTGCTTGTGATCTTAGGGATTAAGAGAGGATACAGATTATGGAAGATTCTTACGTATTGCAATTGTTAAAACCAAAGTTTAAAGATTTTCATTTGTGTTTCTGCGGATTTGCAGAATGCAAGCCATTACATAGCTACGGGCCAGCCGCAAGACCCAATTATATTTTGCATTATGTAATGAAGGGCAAAGGTATCTATCAGGTCGGCGAAACGAAGTATCAGCTGAAAGAAGGACAGGCCTTTCTGATCGAGCCGGAAAGCCTTACCTTTTATCAGGCAGATAAAACGGACCCATGGTCTTACCTTTGGGTAGGATTTGGTGGTACGGAAGCACAGAGATTTGTCAGAGATCTTGGACTGAACAGTCGTCAGCTTACATGCGAATGTGAATATGGAGAAGAACTGAAAGAAATTGTATTTGAAATGCTTCATCATACATGTTCAACTGCAGAAAATCTTTACTATCTCCAGGGGAAGCTCTATCAGTTTTTCTCAGTACTGGCTCGCGGGATTGAAATTCAGCAATATTCGAATGATACAAAAGAAAGCATACATGTGCAGGAGGCAATTTCCTATATAAAGAATTACTATTCACAGAAAATCACAGTGGAAGATATAGCAAATTATTTGGCACTAAATCGAAGCTATTTATATACAATATTTATGAACAGTCTCGGAATCTCTCCAAAAGATTTTTTGACGGAATTTCGAATTTCCAGAGGAAAAGAGCAGCTCGCACTTACAGATCTGTCTGTGGAGGAGATTGCAGTTTCCTGTGGCTATCGTAATTCCCTTGCTTTCGGCAAAGTATTTAAACAGAAAATGGGAATGACGCCGACCCAATATCGTAATGATAACAGAAAGGCTGCCCGAGAACGATTGATCAGTGCACAAAACGAACTGAAAGAATACAAGAAACATAAAAAAATTTATGTAGGAGAAGTCGAAAAAGAATAGACGAAATGTTGAAAAAGACATCCGATACCTAACATTTAAGATATAACACTTAACAAAAAGGTATAACGGATGTCTTTTTTTGTACGCTATACTTGTATCAACAAACATAAGGAACACGTGCACAGGTTTCTTCACTCAAATAACAAATAAACAAAGGAGTATTAGAGGAGGAGAATCATGGGAAATCAAAAAGAAACTCAGAAAAATCCGCAATATAAATATGCGTCTACAAGAGAAAAATTATGTTTTGGAATTGGGGCAATCGGTAAAGACGCGATTTGCAATTTAGTAGGAGCATTTTTAATGCTTTATTTTACAGATACATTGTATCTGGCACCGGCATTTGTCGGCGTACTGTTTTTTGTGGCAAGAATATGGGATGCGATCAATGACCCGATGATGGGTATGATTGTTGACAATACACATACACGTTTTGGTAAATTCAGAATCTGGCTTGTAATCGGAACATTAGTAAATTCAGTTGTATTTGTTTTGCTATTCCACAGTTTTAATCTGTCAGGAACAGCATTGTACGTATATGTATCCGTTATGTATATCTTATATGGAATGACTTATACGATCATGGATGTCCCTTACTGGTCATGGCTTCCGAACTTGACAAATGATCCGCACGAACGCGAGAAAGTATCCGTGATTCCAAGATTTTTCGCAAGTCTTGCAGGATTTTCAGTAGCAACATTTGGGCTTTATATTATCAATTACCTGAATAAAGCTGCAGGCGAGAGCAATCTCTACGCAGAAAAAGGATATACACTTTTCGCAATCATTATCGCAGTTATTTTCATCGTTACAATCGGCATTACTGTATTTAATGTAAAAGAGGAATCAACATTAGGTATATCAGCAGAAAAGACAAGTCTGAAACAGGCATTTCAGGTAATTGTAAAAAATGATCAGCTGCTTGCATTTATCGGATTACTTTTGACATTTAACCTTTGTACACAGATTGCAAAAAGCTTTGCTGTATATTATTTCAAATGTGTATGCCACGATGAATATCTGTATTCTATTTTTGGATTTGCGATTATTGCTGAGATGGCAGGACTTTTATTCTTCCCGAAAATTGCAGAAAAAATTAGCCGTGAAAAAGTATACGCAGTTGCATGTGGACTTCCAATTGCTGGATTTGTACTGCTCGGTGCAGCAGGATATGTAGCACCACAGAGTAAGGTGTTAGTTGTTGTATGTTGTGCACTGCTTTTCTTCGGATCAGGTCTTTCACTTGGAGTAACAACATGCTGTATGGCAGACGTTATCGACTATGGAGAAGTAAAATTTGGTGTACGAAATGAAAGCGTAACATGCTCTGCACAGACATTTCTTATGAAGGCAGCTACGGCAGCAGCAGGTGGATTAACAGGAATTGGTCTTCAGATTGTAGGATACAACGCAAAAGCGGTAACGCAGAGCGCAGCGACCGTAATGGGTATTCGTGTGTTAATGCTTGTGATTCCAATCATTCTTGCATGTGCAAGCTTTGGTATTTACAAAAAATACTACACTTTAAAAGGTGAAAAGATGGAAGAAATCACAAGAAAAGTAAATGAAATGCATGTGAAAAAACAGACAGCTTAAGAGACAACGATTCAATTGTAAAAGGGGTATTATATGAGACAGATTATTTTTCACGAGGAAACGAAAACTTTCCATTTATACAATGAAAAAATCAGTTATATCTTATGTGTATTAGAAAATGGACATCTGGGACAATTATATTTTGGAAAACGACTTCATGATAAAGCAGATTTTTCTTATCTGGTTGAAAAATGTGAACGCCCAATGACATCATATATATATGAATGGGATCGTACTTTTTCATTGGAACATATCCGACAGGAATATCCTGTTTACGGTACGACAGACTACAGACATCCGGCAATTGAATTGTTGCAGGAAAATGGCAGCAGGATCAGTGAGTTCCAATATGACAGTTATGAGATCATTGATGGAAAACCAAAGCTCCCCGGATTGCCGGCAACTTACACAGAGTCCGAGGAGGAAGCGCAGACATTGCGCATCTTTCTGAAAGACGCTTTGACTGGTGCAAAACTGGCGCTTTTATATACGATTTTTGATGAATATAGTGCAATTGCAAGAAGTGCTTATATTGAAAATGCCGGTGAGAAAAATCTGCATGTATTAAATATGATGAGCTTAAGCCTGGATCTTCCGGATAAGGATTATGAATGGATGCAGTTGTCCGGTGCGTGGTCCAGAGAGCGCTATATAAAGAATCGAACATTGGAGCAAGGCATAACAGCTATCGACAGCATGCGCGGAAATTCTTCTCACGAACATAATCCGTTCCTTGCTTTAAAACGTCACAACACAGATGAAAATGCAGGAGAAGCAATTGGAATAAGCCTTGTATATAGTGGAAATTTCCGTATGCAGGCAGAGGTAGATACACATGATGTGACACGAATTACAGCCGGAATCAATCCGGAAGGATTCGATTGGAAATTAGAACCGGGAGAAAGCTTTCAGACACCGGAAGCAATTCTGGTTTACAGTGAAAATGGATTAAATGGCATGAGTCAGACATTCCAGAAGCTGTATGCAAAGAGACTCGCAAGAGGGTACTGGCGTGATAAGGCAAGACCGATTTTAAATAACAACTGGGAAGCAACTTATTTTGACTTTACAGAAGATCGCCTTGTAGAGATTGCAAGGAAAGCAAAAGAATGTGGAGTAGAACTGTTTGTCTTAGATGACGGATGGTTTGGCGCAAGAAGAAATGACAGAGCTGGTCTTGGTGATTGGGTGGCAAATGAAGAGCTTCTGCCAAATGGCATCAAAGGCCTGTCAGAAAGAATTGAAGCACTAGGATTAAAATTCGGTCTTTGGTTTGAGCCGGAGATGGTAAATAAAGACTCTGATCTTTATCGGGCACATCCAGACTGGATCTTACAGACACCGGGAAGAAATACATCACACGGCAGATACCAGTATGTACTCGATTTTGCAAGAAAAGAAGTAGTAGATCATATTTACGGAATGATGGCAAAGTTATTATCGGAGTCGAAAATCTCATATATTAAATGGGATATGAACCGAAGCATTACAGAATGCTACAGCAGCAAATTTTCTTCAGACAGACAGGGAGAAGTGTTCCATCGTTATATTTTAGGTGTATATGATCTGTATGAACGTTTGACAAATGAGTTTCCAGAAGTATTATTCGAATCCTGCGCCAGCGGTGGCGGAAGATTTGACCCGGGAATGCTGTATTATGCACCACAGGGATGGACAAGCGATGATTCGGATGCAATTGAGCGTCTGAAGATTCAGTACGGAACTTCTATGTGTTATCCGCTCAGCAGTATGGGAAGCCATGTGTCTGTTGTCCCGAATCACCAGGTATTTCGCAATACCCCATTACATACAAGAGCGAATGTAGCATACTTTGGAACTTTTGGATACGAACTGGATCTCAACAAATTAACAGAAGAAGAGATCAAAGAAGTAAAAGAACAGATCACATTTATGAAAGAATACCGAGAAGTGTTACAGTTTGGAACATTTTATCGTCTGAAAAGTCCATTCGAAGGAAATGAGACGGTATGGATGGTGACAAATGAAGACCGCACGCTTGCGATCGTAGGCTACTATCGTGTTTTAAATGGAGTGAATCAGCCGTATAGCCGTGTCAGATTACAGGGATTGAACCCGGATATGATTTATGAAAATGTATGGAATCATACAGAAAATTACGGAGACGAATTGATGAATTATGGATTGATCACATCCGATGTGACAGCTGGTGAAGTGCCAGGGAATGTGACTCCTTGTACCGATTTTGAATCTAGAATATATATGCTGAAAGGCAAAAAAGTTCAGGAGGGAAGATAGATCATGACGAAGACAAAAAGAACCGGCGGAATGGTACTGGGAATATTGTTTATTGGATTATGTGTATCTTTCTTACGACTTTCACAATTTGGCGTGGATCCATTCAGTGCAATGAATCTTGGAATCAGCGGATTTATCGGATGGAGCTTTGGAACGTGGCAGTTGCTTGTCAATGCGATCATCCTTGTAGTTGTATTTTTTCAGGCAAGATCCTGCATTGGTGCGGGGACCATTATCAATATGGTATTTGTCGGATACATTGCAGACTTTATTTGTTATGTAGCGAATGATGTAGTGCAGATTCAGATGAATCTGCCACTGCGTATCCTTGCACTGCTGCTTGCTCAGCTGATGGCATCTATGGGAGTGGCATTATATATGGTCGCAGATATGGGAATCGCTCCATATGACAGTGTCGCAATTATAATCGAGAAACTGACACATCAGAAAATTCCATTCCATAAAGCAAGGATTCTTTCAGATGTTGTTGTCGTGATTATCGGAATCATATTTGCCACTGCATCTGGGGCGGGTATCTGGTCGGTAGTAGGGATTGGGACAATTATAAATGCCTGCTTCAACGGCCCATTAATTCAATTTTTTAAAACAAAACTGGAGAGATTTTACTTGTAAAATCTACGGATTACAATTCTCCAATTCTTGAAAGGCTCATATCCTGAACGGATACGGGCCTTTCTTTTTCACCAGTAGCTTCATCCAAACCTTCACATTGAATAATGAACCCTTCTCTTTGGTAAAAAAAATTGGATATACAGCGATAGCTCCTTATATTTTCGGAAATCGGAAAATAAAACTCGTTCCGATACCTTCGATACTTTCGACGTGAATGGTTCCATTGTGGAGATTTACAATCCAACGAACCATAGAAAGGCCGAGTCCGGTACCGCCATTTTCTCTGGAACGGCTTTTGTCTATGCGATAGAAACGCTCCCAGATTCTGTCCAGGTGTTCCTCATTTATTCCAATACCATCATCTTTCACTTCACCGACAATCTGGTCATTTTCGACCTTCAGGATAACATGAATATGTCCATTTGTTTTTCCGTAATTGATGGCATTGGTTATTAAATTCATCATCATACGCAAAATCAATGTCTGGTCGCCGTTCATAAATAAGTCGTCCTGCTTTTGCAGGGTGATCTCGATATTTTTTTCCTGTGCTTTTGTCTGCAGTTCTTCTATCACAAGTTCGCTTAATAATCCAAAATCCAGTTTTTCCATCAGATGCTGCTCATCCTGTTCGTTTCTGGCGATCATTAACATTTCGTTTGTCAGCTTTGACATTCGTTTTGCCTGCCTTAAGATGACTGCAATCTCTTCCTTATCTTCCGCAGATAAGTTTTCATTTTCCAATAAGTACTCACACTGGGAAATGATAACAGCAACGGGAGTCCGCAGTTCATGGGATACGTCTGATGTGAATTGACGTTCCTTCTCAAACGAAAATTCCAAGCGCTCGAACATTCTGTTAAATTTCTCCGATAATTCGTATAATTCATCTTTTGCTTTTGGAAGAGACAATCGTTTGGAAAGATCTTTTCCATTGCTGATGTTTTCAACTTCATCGCAGATAAGATCCACCTGTCTCAATGCCCGCTTGATCATGAAATATCCGATGGCTCCGATCAAAATAATGAGCAATGGGAATACAATCAACAGCATTTTCTCGGATGTCTGCATGAAAAGTTCTATAGAATGTACGGAGGTAATTCCTCGTACCCACATTTCCTCATCATCACCGTAAGTGTAAACACTGTCATATATCATCCATTTTCGATTTGATCCGGTTATCATTCGCGGTGTATTCGACTTGAGGATAGTTTCTTCTGGAAATTGGGTTGGAATCGTTCCATAAAGTAAGCGTCCGTTTTTGTCATAAATACAAAACATAATACCGTCATCGTAAAATTCGGTATCGCCGTCAAGATAAAAGGAATCATCCTGAAAATTAATATTTGAAGAGAAACCGGTCACTGCGGCACTGATTTCTTCTTCTGTCGCAGAAATTCCAACCTTATCCACAAAAAGAAGGACGAGAACTAAAATAGTCCCAAGAACTACGGCAATGATTCCGGTGTACCATAGCGTAATTTTTTTCTTGATCGTCAGCTGTTTCATTCGTTTTCCCTCATTACATATCCGACACCGCGAACAGTGTGGATGAGTTTTTGTTCATATTGTGCATCGATTTTTTTTCGCAAATAACGAATGTATACGTCGATCACATTGGAACCACCTTCAAAATCAAAGTCCCACGCATTCTGCTCAATCTGCTGTCTTGTCATTACGATATTTTTGTTGCGCATAAGACATTCCAAAACCATAAATTCTTTTGCAGAAAGATCAATCTCATTTCCGGCTCTTGTAACCTTTCTTGTGTCACGATCCAGAATAAGATCTGCTATTTTTAGTTGATTGGATGTAAATTGTGGCTTTCTACGCATCATGACACGGATTCTTGCAAGCAGTTCTTCAAATGCAAATGGTTTGATCAGGTAATCATCGGCACCAAGATCCAGTCCTTTGACGCGGTCTTCAATGCTGTCTTTTGCTGTCAGTAACAGAACCGGTGTGTCATCTTCTCGTTGCCTTAATTCTCTTAAGATTTCATATCCATCCTTTCCCGGCAACATGATATCAAGAATAATACCATCGTAGGAAGTCATATCGATATAATCCATCGCTTCCAGACCATCCCCACAGGCATCTACACTGTAATGTTCCCTGACAAGCCTTTTTTTGACAATGTTTCTTAAATCATTTTCGTCTTCTACAATCAGTAATCTCATAATGTAATTATTATAATACCAATCATTTTCGTGTGCTAGAGTCCTTTTTTTCATTTTTTGAAATTACTATTTGTTTTAATCTTTTTTTAATCTTCCCCCTATATGATACATATAACAACAAAAACAAAACATCCAAGAGACGGAAGGAGAACACGTTATGAAAAAAATATTAGTAGTTTTATTATCCCTCACATTAATATTTGCTTTTACAGGATGCACTTCATCCAATAATGAAGCTACAGAAGATATTAAGACCCAGGAAGTTGTAACATCAAATACAGATGACGGTGATGATAACATCAGTAACACAGAAAACGCAGCAGAGAATGTGAACGAAAAGGACTATGATTTCTCTTCTTATGAAGAAGAAATCTGTAATATAACAAAAAGTGTAAACACTGCAAAAACATCTACAAATGCATCTGAGAATCACGAACAATTCTACACTTTGAAAAAACAGGTAGACGCAGTTGATGACGAACTGGATAAGCTTGACGATGAATTTGAGTATGCTTACCAGATGAAAGAGATTAGCTTCGAGACATACAAAGCGAGAGAACGCACGATTGAAAAACTGGAAGATGAACTGGAATTAGCAGAAGAAGCGCTGGAAAATAAATACGGCATTGATGATTAATTCATCTACCTGCATACCTCTGCAATCTGACTACGGCATGAATTATGAACACAGATAAATGCAACTTTTTTCTTATTCATGAAACGGACACCTCTCCTTAATACATTGGTTGTTCTTATCAGAATGAATACACTTTATAACAGGCTTTTCCATTTGTATATTGAAATTCTCTGCCACATAGTCAATTGCTGAGATTATGGCTATATAGGAATCTCTTTTACAACATCTTGGTCCACCAATGCTCCCGATTGCGTCAAGTGCCTTAGAAGTCATTTTATTAGCCAGACCCCAAGGTTCATTTTTAAGTGGAGTCGCTCCTGAGATTATTGATATAAATATTCCTGTACTAATTCCGGCGCCACAAGCACCCCAGAATCCACATACACCGCCTGGAACAGCTTTTCCTCTATTCATCATTTCAAGCAGAGCTTCCGGCAAATCAATCTCACCACCTGCATTTTTATATGCGGTAAGAAGTGCTGAACCAACCATAACATGATGCTCTGGTCCATGCATATGACAGAATGGCTGTGCCATCATTCTTCTTATAATTTCTATCGGATTCTTAGATGTTTCACTAAGACATATGTCTATAATTACATCCATTCCTTTTGTATGGCATTCATTACATACATAATGACCCTGCTCACATCTAGTTTTGCTTAATTCCTTTTTATGGCATAACACGCACTCCATCATTTCATCTTTTTCAAGATATATAATTGGTGCTTTACATATAATACATTCTTCTTTCATTTCCATTTCCTACCTTCCCAAAGAATGTTGATTGCTTTTTTTAACACATCAAGTGCATCTTGGGCATCACGTAATTCACGTCTGAGACGGGCAATTTCCTTCTGCTCATCAGATGCATAATTACCAGA
>OOCN01000731.1_pt1 | contig 26036 bp, 19 predicted proteins | sample 1671361 | NCBI WGS metagenome assembly OOCN01 (sample SAMN06348149, study PRJEB24527) | human gut metagenome | biome: human gut; feature: ankylosing spondylitis patient; material: feces | host: Homo sapiens | place: China | collected 2015-10
ACTGGCATGACTATGAAACTTTCGGCCTCCGGGGTGACGAGAGACGTCCCTCTCAGTTCGCGGGGGTAAGAACGGATGAAAATCTGAACTTCATAGGTGAGGGAGAAGTCCTCTACTGCAGGCCAAACCGCGATTTTCTCCCCTCTCCGGAGAGCTGTCTTCTGACAGGCATTATTCCCCAGTACTGTGAGGAAAACGGGCTCCCGGAAAACGAATTTGCCCGGGCGGTTTTCGCCCGGCTTTCCGAACCGGACACCATTGGTATCGGCTACAACAATCTGTCGTTTGATGACGAGGTTTCCCGCTTCCTTTTCTGGCGGAATTTCCTTCCTCCGTACACGAGGGAGTATTCCGCGGGCTGCAGCCGCTGGGATCTGTATCCGATCACGCTGGCGGTCTGGGCGCTGCGGCCTGAGGGGATTGAGTGGCCGCTCAGAAAGGACTGGATTCCGAAGCTTGAAGCGAAGCGCATTCTGAAGGATGAGAATCCCGATCTCGATGGTCACACCTTCAAGCTTGAGTGTCTCACGGCCGCAAACGGCATTTCACATGAAAAGGCACATGACGCGCTTTCCGATGTGTACGGTACGGTGGCTCTTGCCGGTCTGATCCGGAAAACAAAACCGAAACTCTGGCAGTGGGCATTTAAGCATCGCGGCAAGCAGGCCGTGATTGAGGAGCTGAACCGGGGACCGGTCGTCTGGGTGGACAGCCATATCGGTCAGACGCACGGTTATCTGAAGTGCGCGCTGAAAATCGCCGCGATGCCGCACGACCCGAACCGGGTCCTCCTCTGGGATCTGGAACGGGATCCGGAGGAGCTTTTCACGCTGAGGTCTGAGGATGTGGAGAGACGGATCTTCACCTCAGGTGATGAAAATGATCCGAGGCTGCCTGTTTATACGCTCCGCGTGAATAAGTGTCCCTTCGTCTGCAGTCATCTCGGTGTTCTGAGCGGGGGACAGGCGGAGAAGTTCGGCATCGATCTCGAGGCGGTGAAACGGAATGCGGAAAAATTCACGCCTGAGAGAATGAGTGAAGTGACGGCTATGCTGATCGCCGGGCTCGAAGAGGCTCACGAGAAAGAGATCCCGGAGCCCGAGCAGGATCCTGATGAGGCGCTTTACTCCTCCGGGTTCCCGTCACGCTCGGATTCCCGCATGGTTGAGAAAGTGTCGGGACTGACCGGGGAAGCGCTTGCGGAAAGTTACCACGAGGGCAGGATTCACTTTGACAATCCGGTCTATGACCAGCTGCTTCTCCGGTATCGGGCGAGAAATTTCCCCGAAACGCTGACGGATGATGAACGTACGCTCTGGCTGCACGACGCAAAGCAAAGAATCGAAGGCAGGAAGGACAGCTACGTGGAGACTCTTGATCAGTTAGCAGTCCGGACTGGAGAACAAGGACGCCCCATCCTCAGCGCTCTATATGATTGGTCTCGGGGTGTTTTCAGGGATTTAGGTATTTAGCCTTAGTAAGATGGGCTAATATCATTATTGGACTCTGCAGAAAACTATTTTTGAACGGGGTGTATGGATATGTCTTTGAATAAGCTGAAAGTTGGTATTGTCGCCGGCATTCTGCCGCAGGCCGCTGTCGAACTGAAGACCCGGCTGATCGCGGAAGCTCAGAAGCTCGGACGTCCGGTCGAAGTGGTCATGGACTGGGAACCGCCGAGAAAAGACGCACCGGATCCCCTGTTCCATCTGCGTGATCAGAAGATGCTGTCGCTCGACGCGTCGATCCGACTTCAGAAAGAGGGTGTTGATCTGATTCTTCTGCCCTGCGTCGCGGTCCAGAAATACCTGGATGAACTGCAGGTTGAAATCACGACGCCGGTGCTTGACTGGCTCTCTGCGATCGGAGAGGAACTGAAAGTTTCGGGCGCGAAAAAGGTGGGCGTGCTGAAGTGCGCCTATGCGCAGTGCTCGGCTTCCTCTCACGCGAGAATCTTTGCCGGCGACGCTGAGCCGGTGCCGGCGGACGAAGAGGCTCAGAAGCTGACTGGGGAGGCGATTGCTGAAATCAAGGCATCCGGTGTAACCGACAAAGCGGTCGAGCTGCTCGCCGCGGCTGCCGGGAGGCTGGGAACCGTGGACGCGGTCCTGCCAATGAATGAGGCTGTGGCGCTCGCAGCGCCGAAACTCGCTGAAAAAGGCATTCCGGTTCTCGATACGATCGGGATCCTCGCGAAAGCCGCGGCCGCTTCGGAACCGAAGCCGCTACCGAAGCCCTTCAAACTGGGTCTGATCGGCGGACTTGGACCGGCGGCGACAGTGGATCTCTTTAATAAGATCGTGAAGGCAACCCCTGCGAAGACGGATCAGGAGCATTTCAAGCTTGTGATTGAGGAGAATCCTCAGACCCCGGACCGTACCGCATGCCTTCTTGAAGGCAAGACTGACCCGACGATCTGCCTCTATCACTCAGCCAAGCGTCTCGAAGAGGATGGCTGTGACGCGATCATCATTCCCTGCAATACCGCTCACGCGTTCCTTCCTTATATGAAGCGCTACCTCAAGGTGCCTTTTGTCGATATGCAGCAGACGGCTCTTGAAGATATCGCGACCCGCTTCAAGGAACCCCGCATCGGTCTGCTGGCAACCTCCGGCACGATCAAGACCGGTATCTATTCGAAGAAGGCTGAGGCCATGGGGCTGCCGCTCTTTACCCCGGATGAAGAGCATCAGAAACTCGTGATGTCCGCGATTTACGGTCCCCAGGGCGCGAAGGCAGGATTCACGGAAGGGGTCTGCCGGGATGAACTTCTGAGCGCCGCGGAATATCTGGTGCGTGAATACGCCTGCAATGTGCTGATTCTGGGCTGCACGGAACTGCCTCTGATTCTGGATGAGACGGACGAATTCCCGATTGCTGATTCGCGGGTCGCGATTGTCGATCCGACAGCGGTGCTTGCCCGCAAGGTGGCAAAGCTTGCTATGAGCGAGAATAAGAAGCGCGGTACCCGGTAACAGCAGGCATCAGGTTTTGTGCTTTCTGAAGGCGGGCTGCGGTGTCACTGCAGTCCGCCTTTTTCTCAGAGAATTCTGAATGAAAGGAGTGCGCGGATGGTAAAGACAAAGATTGAAAAAGCGGCCTTTATCGGTCTCGGTGTCATGGGCTACCCGATGGCGGGACATCTGGCGAAGAGCGGCTTCAGCGTGATGGTTTATAACCGCACGAAGAGCAAAGCGGACCGCTGGGTGTCAGAGTTCGGGGGCAGGGCAGCGGCGACTCCCCGAGAGGCAGCCTCAGGCGCTGATATTGTTTTTCTCTGTGTCGGGAACGATAACGATGTCCGCTCAGTTGTCTATGGCGAGGATGGGGCGCTGGCCGGCATGACGCCCGGCGCCATTCTCTGGGACGACACAACCGATTCCGCGCAGCTCGCACGCGAACTCTACAAAGCCGCGAAAGAGAAAGGGGTGTCCTTCATTGACGCCCCGGTCTCAGGAGGCCAGTCCGGAGCAGAAAAAGGCGTGCTGACCGTCATGTGCGGCGGTGATGAGGAGGCGTTTGAAGCCGGAAAAACCGCGGCTGCCGCCTTCTCCTGCGCGGTGACCCGGATTGGGGAAGCCGGGGCCGGACAGCTCGCGAAGATGGTGAATCAGATCTGCATTGCCGGAATAGTTCAGGGGCTTTCCGAAGCGGCAGCCTTTGGCATGAACGCCGGTCTCGATATGGATAAGGTGTTCGGCGTTCTGGAAAAGGGTGCTGCGGGTTCCTGGCAGATGGCAAACCGCGGAAAGACCATGGTTCGCGATCAGTTTGATTTTGGGTTTGCCGTCGACTGGATGAGAAAGGATCTCGGGATCGCGCTCGCGGAGGCGTCCAGAAATGGCTCCTCTCTTCCTCTCACAGCGCTTGTTGATCAGTTTTACGGCGAAGTCCAGCATCTCGGGGGCCGCCGCTGGGATACATCGAGTCTGATCGCGCGTCTTCCGAGAAAAAAGCCCGGGTGCTGAATCCTGAAACTTAAAAAGCTAAAATAACGGACTTTAGCGTTTAAGAAACGCTGCAACTCTGTTGTTTACTCATAAAGAAAATCTGCCATGGCCGTTGAAAACGAAAACACTGCGCCGGTTAATTCAAACTTCATCCGCACGCTGATCGAGGAAGATATCGAGAAGGGAGCGACTGTGCCCCGTAAATGGTGCGGTCATCCGGCTCCTTATTCCGAGCAGGTGAAGGGAGTGGATGATCCGGCGAGAATCCGTACCCGCTTCCCTCCGGAGCCTAACGGATATCTGCATATCGGCCACGCGAAGAGCATCTGCATTAACTTCGGCATGGCCCGCGATTTCGGCGGCTATGCGCATATGCGTTTCGATGATACGAATCCGGGAAAGGAAAGCCCTGAGTACGTGGAGTCCATTAAGGAAACCGTGAAGTGGCTTGGTTTCAGCTGGGAGCATAACGGAGAAAATGATCTTTTCTTCGCCAGCTCGTACTTCAAGTGGATGTACCAGTTTGCTGAGTATCTGATCCGCACCGGCTATGCCTATGTGGATGAGCAGACCCAGGATGAGATGCGCGCGAACCGCGGTACGCTCACTGAGCCGGGCAAGGATTCTCCTTTCCGCAACCGCAGCGTGGAGGAAAACCTCCGCGTCTTCCGCGAGATGCGTGACGGAAAGCACCCGGAGGGTTCCATGGTGCTCCGCGCGAAGATCGACATGGCAAGCCCGAATGTGAATCTCCGCGATCCGGCGATCTACCGTATCCGTTTCGCTGAGCATCAGGAAACGGGCAACGAATGGTGCATCTATCCGATGTACACCTTTGCCCATCCGATTGAGGATTCGCTTGAGAACATCACGCATTCCCTCTGCACGCTGGAGTTTGAGGATCAGCGTCCGTTCTACGACTGGGCGCTTGAACGCATCGTTCCGGAACTGCGCACGCCGCAGTACGAGGAAGCGAAGCAGATCCTGAAGGATATGGCGGAAGGCCGGGATGACCGCGCGGACGCGTTCCTTGCCCGCGTTGAAGAGTCGAAGGCGAAGCTTGGCATTACCTCCGATCCTGAAGTCGCGATGGCGGAGATCCTCGCCCGCCATGGGGCCGAGTCGCCGCTTGCGGCTGATGCCGCTGACCGGAAGGCCGCTTTCGCGCTCCTTAACGACCACACCGAAAACTTCACTCCGGTGCTCCAGGCAGCGCTCGATGTTGTGCGTCCGAATTTCTTCATGCTGTCCCATCAGCATGAGTTCAACCGACTCAATATCACGAATGTGGTTCTTTCGAAGAGAAAACTGATCACGCTCGTGAAGGAAGGTCTGGTGGACGGCTGGGATGATCCCCGTATGCCGACTCTCGTTGGTCTGCGCCGCCGCGGCTACACCCCGGAATCGATCCGCAACTTCGTTGAGAAGAGCGGTGTCTCGAAGACTTCGAACAGCTGGATCGACTACTCGGTGCTCGAGAACAGCCTTCGTGAGGACCTGGATCAGAAAGCTGAAGCTTGTGATCGACAACTATCCTGAGAACCAGACGGAACTCATGGAGGCGAGCAATCATCCGAAGAACCCCGATATGGGCGTGCGCAGCATTCCCTTCTCGCGGGAACTCTGGATTGAAGAGAGTGACTTCAGCCTGGACCCGCCGAAGGGCTACAAGCGTCTGACGCTTCCGAAGGATGGCTCCCCCGCGAAGCCGGTTCGTCTTCGCGCCGCTTATATCATTCAGCCGGTTTCCTGCGAAACTGATGAAAACGGCCGTGTGACGGTGGTTCATGCCCAGTACTTCCCGGAGACGAAGAGTGGGTCGACCGGTGCCGATACGGTGAAGGCGAAGGCCACGATCCACTGGGTCGACGCGAAGACGGCTCTCCCTGCTGAAATCCGGGTGTATGGACGGCTTTTTGAGATGGAACATCCCGAATCGTCTGAAGCAGATTACCGGACGCTCCTGAATCCGAACTCCAAGGAGATCCTTAAGGGGTATGTTGAACCGGCTCTCGCAGAAGCGAAGAAGGATGAAAAGTTCCAGTTTGAGCGCAACGGTTACTTTGTTGCTGATCGGGTGGATTTCACCGGAGAGCATCCTGTTTTCAATCTTTCTGTGACGCTTCGTGATTCCAAGGGCAAGTTCTGATAACTAAGACTCTTTGCTGAGGATCCCGTTTTGCCGATAGAACCCGAATGGAAAAAACCATCCGGGTTCTATAACTTTATGGGTATTTATTCAGTTTTTTTAAACTTTCGGATATAATCTGCCGCTGATTTCTTACCTATTCTGGGTAGCAGGGGGACTACTGACTGCCCGGAACCAAAATTCACTGGAGAGAATATGAAAAAAGCTTTGTTAGCTCTGGCTCTGACTGCCGCCTTTGGTGTCGCCAACGCGGCTCAGAATGTCAACACGGATGTCGTGATCGTCGGTGCCGGCGGTGCTGGTCTGGCTGCTGCTGTTGAAGCCCACGATCTTGGCGCCAAGGTGATCGTCGTCGAAAAGATGGCTTTCCCGGGCGGCAACACCACCCGCGCTGCCGGCGGCCTGAACGCTGCTGCCACGCCTCTGCAGCAGGCTAAGGGGATTTATGACACCCCCGAAATCATGTTCTTCGACACGATGAAGGGCGGCCACTGGAAGAACAATCCGGAACTCGTCCGCGTGCTCGCTAACCACGCCAAGGATTCCGTTGACTGGCTGCTCGCCCTCGGCGGTGACTTCCATGACGTCGGTCTGATGGCCGGTGCCACCAAGCCCCGTACGCATCGCCCGACCGGCGGCAACCTCGTTGGCCCGGAAGTGGTTCGCACGCTTTACACGGCTGCTGAAAACCGCAAGGTTGACATCCGTGTGAACACGAAGGCCGAAGAGATCCTGAAGAACGCCAAGGGTGCCGCTACCGGTATCAAGGTGAAGGGTCCGGAAGGTGAATACGTGATCAACGCCAAGGCTGTTGTGATCGCGGCCGGCGGTTTCGGCGCGAACAACGAGATGGTTGCTCACTACGTTCCGCGTCTGAAGGGCTTCTCCACGACGAACCAGCCGGGCGCTACCGGCGACGGCATGATCATGGCTGAAAAGGCCGGTGCCAAGCTGATCGATATGACCGAGATCCAGACCCACCCGACGGTGGTTCCGGGCAACGGCGAAATGATCACTGAAGCTGTCCGCGGCAACGGCGCCATTCTCGTGAATCACGAAGGCAAGCGCTTCTACAACGAGCTCGAGACCCGCGACAACGTTTCTGCCGCCATTCTGAAGCAGACCGACAAGAACGCGTTCCTCTTCTTCGACTCTGATATGCAGAAGTCCCTGAAGGCCACGAACAACTACATCAAGCAGTCCTACTGCCTCAAGGGCGAGACGCTTGACGAACTCGCCGGCAAGATGGGAGTGCCCGCCGACAAGCTCAAGGCCTCCCTTGAAGCCTGGAAGCAGGGCAAGGCTGCGGGCAAGGACGCCTTCGGTCGCGCCGACATGCCGCGCAACCTCGATCAGGCTCCGTTCTACGCCATCATGGTGACGCCTGCCGTCCACCACACGATGGGCGGCGTGAAGATCGACCCGAAGACCCAGGTCTACAACACCAAGGGCCAGATCATCCCGGGCTACTTCGCCGCGGGTGAAATCACGGGCGGCGTTCACGGCGGCAACCGTCTCGGCGGCAACGCCCAGGCCGACATCGTGACCTTCGGCCGCATCGCCGGCCAGCAGGCCTACATCTACTCGAAGCAGGCCAAATAACGGACCTTCCTCCCGTCCTCCGCGACGGGAGCATCCGCTCGCACAAAGCCCCGCCGCCCGGCGGGGCTTTTTTCATCGGAGCACCTCCGCTCGCCCCCGCAAAAAAGCCTGAGCCGCCTTCAGGATCATGAAAACGACGGCGTCCGAGGCGTTGCGCCCCCTCCCCTTTCCCGCATCGCGGGCGCACCCGCCGTCGCCGCCTGTGAGCGAGGTGAAGAGACGGATCTTCCGCATTTTCCGCGCAGTCGGGAACGAATCGTTCACGTGCCTGAGAATCAGGGTGACACGAATTTCGACCCCGTTCGTTTTTGCAGATTTTTCGCCCTGAAAACGCGTTTTTTGACCGATTCAGGCCCCGTTTTGCACGTTCTCTGAATTTCGTTCCTGTGCTCGCGGGGTGTGATTTCGAGCCATTTTCCGCCCCTGGGACGCCCGCATTGGCTACAATGGTTTTCTGCAGATACAACAAATCCAAAAAAAAGGACTTACGATGACCGCAAACACGCAGTCCCAGGCGATTGTCCGCGTAGTGGACGACGATCCCGACGTCAGGCGCTCCTGGCAGTTCGTAATCGAGGGCGAAGGCTGGAACGTACTCACGTACGCGAGCGCGCTCGAGTTTCTCGAGAAGGACAGTCCCTTCACGCCGGGGTGCCTGGTGCTTGACGTGCGCATGCCGGGGATGAGCGGGATCGAACTCCAGCATGAGATGAAGTTGCGCGGCGACACGCTCCCCATCATCTTCATCTCGGCCCACGGCGACATCGACATGGCCGTGAAGACGATGAAGGACGGTGCGGACGACTTCCTCTCGAAGCCCGTGACGCCCGAGAGGCTTCTTGATGCGATCGAGAAGGCCGTGAAGCGCGACGCGAGGATCCGCACGGAGTCCGCGGCGCTCGAGCAGGCCAGAACGGCCTTCCGCAGGCTCTCGGCGCGCGAGCAGGAGGTGGCCACGGGCGTGGCGCGCGGGCTTCTCAACAAGCAGATCGCCTATGAGCTCAACATTTCAGAGAAGACCGTGATTGCGCACAGAAGCTCGCTCTGCAAGAAGCTCGGCGCGAGGACAGCGGCCGACATCACGCGCATGCTGATGACGATCGATCCCGACGCGATCACGGGCGCGCCCGCACCCGCCGACGGAGAGTGAGCCCGGGGATCCCCTTCCCTTTCGATTCCTTCGGCTTTGCTGAATCCGGACAAAAAGAGAGCCGCTTCGACGACCTGTGCGTCGAAGCGGCTCTTTGTTTTCGTGGGCCTCCGGTCCTGCCTGCCCGTGAGGCGGGACCGGAGTCAACGGGCCGTTAGAGGAGAATCGGCTCGTAGTAGCCCGCGAAGAGCACCGAGGCGCGAAGGAGAAGCGCACCGACGATGCCGAGCACCGCGCCCACGGCGACAACCTTGTGGCTGCGCGTCGTGAGGTTGATGGCGAACGGGATGAGCGAGCCGCAGAGGACGGCGCCCACGAGGAACATCATGGCCTGCGGACCGGAGAGCAGGGCCTCAGCGCCGGCGCGGGCGGCGGCGGAGGTGGAGCTCGTCGCGACGTGCACGAAGGCGAAGATCGTGAAGAGCTCGGCGGCCTCGACCCAGAGGGACGTGCGGCGGCTCCAGAGGACCTTTTCATGCGGGATGCGGCCCGAGATCGCGAGGAGCTCGATGCAGCCCATGGCGCTGGCCATGCCGGACATGATCCAGAGCAGCGGGATCAGGGCCGTGTTCCAGAGCGTGACGCCGACGGCCTGCGTGAGCAGGAAGCCCGAGTAGATCGTGGCGGCGACGCCGACGGCGGCGGCGATCCAGTTGAACCAGTCGCCGGCAACGAGCTTGCGGCAGCACTCGCCCTTGAAGATCACGCCCGCGAAGACGCAGGAGTAGAAGAGCGTGAGGCAGCACTGCACGACGAGCAGGCAGATGCCGATGAACATCCAGCTGCCGAAGTTGAAGCTCATCTCAAGCAGGGCCGAGATGGCGGCCATCGGCAGGTTGAGGATGCGCGTCAGATGGCTGACGACGAGAAGCGTGCCCACGATGCCCGTGATCGTGCAGACGTAGACGAGCGCCTTCTCGCGCACCCAGTTGTTGAGGAACATCCCCATGCCCGAGAGACCCACGAGCCAGAGGAAGAGCGCAATCGTCCAGCCCCAATGGGCGGCCTGGACCTGCGCGGTGAAGTCGGAGAGATCCATCATTTCTGCACCACCACATAGAAGTTCGGTTTGGTCCCGTGGCTCTCAAGGAGCGTCTGGGTCTTGGAAGAGGCGATCTTGCGGGAGATTTCGGACTGCGGATCGAGCGTGTCGCCGAAGAGGCGCGCGCCCGCCGGGCAGGCCGTCACGCAGGCAGGCAGGCTGCCGCCCTTGATGAGCTCCAGACAGCCCTCGCCCATGCACTTGCTCGGCAGGCCCGTCTTCGGGTTGGACCAGCGGGCGTCGTACGGACAGGAGGCCACGCAGTAGTTGCAACCGATGCAGCGCTTCGGATCGTTGCGCACGAGGCCGTTCTCGTCATAGTAGTTGGCGCCGAACGGGCAAGTCGTGACGCAGGGCGCTTCGGAGCACTGTTGGCACTGGACGAGGAGCTGCATCGGACGGTTCTTCTCGACCTTGACCTGACGGATGTTGTTGCACACCGTGTTCCAGGCCGGGATGAACTCGTTGATGAGGTCCGGATAGTTGGTCTGGGCGCAGGCGGTCGTACACGCGCCGCAGTTGATGCACTGGGTCGCATCGAAGAGGTGCGCCAGCTGTTTCTTGACTTTCTTCATGGTGACTTATCCCTTGATGCGCTTGACACGGATGCAGCTGTTGTTGGCAAGATTGCCGACGACGGGCTGCGCATAGCCGGTTGCAAACCAGTGCGAGTTGATGCCCTCCTTCACGAAGTCGAAGCGGGGATCGTTGACCAGCTCCTTCGTGCGGACGCCGCCGGAGAAGCCGAAGGCGAACACGCTGCCGGCCATAACCTTCTTCGTCACGGTGACGACGACCTCGGCCTGGTACTCGCGGTCAACGCCTTCGACCATGACCTTTTCCTTGTTGGCGATCCCGAGGCGCTCGGCGTCGTACGGGTTCATCCAGAGGGTGCGGTCGCCCGTGAAGCGGGTGGTCGCGGCGAAGATGTTGAGACCCGAGGAGGACGTGCAGTTCTTGCCCGAGACGAGCACGAACTCGTTGCTCTGGGGCTTCGGAGCCGTGTAGGCGGGAGCCGGGAAGTAGTCGCTGATCGGCTTGATCTTCTCATAGCCCGGCTTCGCGAAGGACTTGAAGCCGTAGATTTCGATCTTGCCCGTGGGCGTGCCGAAGGGCTTCTTCCAAGGATAGACGCCGTACTTCTTCTTGTTGACCGTGGTCCAGCCCTTGGTCTTGAAGTCGGCGAGGATCTTTTCGCCGGAGCCCGGGTTCTTGGCTTCCTGGTCCTTGACGAACTTGGCGATGCCCTTGTCGTCGAACTTGTTCCACCAGGCGTCGAACTCGTCGGCCGTCTTGCATTCCTTGTAGCCCACGCGTTCGGCGCGTTCCGGATAGGCGCGGCGGAGGATTTCGAGGAGGATCCACACGTCGTGGCGGGCCTCGACGCCCTCGGGCGGACGGATGCCGGCGTCGTTCATGTGCACGGAACCGTCAAGCGCCCACTTCACGCCGGCGGTTTCGCGACGTTCGAGGAAGTAGGTGGCCGGCAGCACGTAGTCGGCGTAGTCGCACACCTCGTGCGGCAGCAGGTCCTGCACGACGAGAAGGTCGAGCGTCTTGAGGGCCTTGGCAAGGCGCGTGGAGTCGGACTCGCGGTGGAAGAGCGTGGTGCCCACCGTGAAGAGCGCGCGGATCGGATAGGGCTTGCCCGTGATCATCGCGTCGAGCGCGGCCCAGAGGTTGCCCGCGGATTCCGGAGAGAGCATCTTGTCGATGCGCTTGGCGTCAACCATGTCCCACTTCTCGCCGTTGGGGCCCTTGCCCGCGGCGACGCCCGGACGCTTGAAGCCGCCGCCGGCGGTCACGACGATGCCGCCTTCGCGGTCGACGTTGCCATTGAAGGCGTTGAGGATGTTGATGAGCTGATAGAGCTCGATGTCGTTGCCGTTCTTGGAGGAATACCAGCCGTCGTCAACGACGCCCTTGAGGTTGGCGAAGTTGTGGGCGAGCCTGACGAGTTCGTCGGCCGGGATGCCCGTGATCTTCTGGGAGGCCTCGGGGGTGTGGCGGGCGGCGATTTCGGCGAGGATGTCGAGCGCGGTGCGCACGGCGGTCGTCGTGCCGTCGGCAAGCTTCACCTCCTGGGCGAAGTGCAGGTTGGCGTCCGTGTCGGCGGATTCGTCGAAGCCCACGGCGGCGCCCTTTTCGTCGAGCACGACGCCCTGGAAGACGATGCGGTTCGTCTTGAGGTCATGCACGGCGTAGCGGTCCTTGCGGCCGCCGGCCTTCATGTCGGCTTCGGTGAGCGGACGGCCGTCGGCCTTGATGAGGTAGGCGGCATTCGTGTGCTTGGCGAGGAACTTCAGGTCGGCGAGGCCTTCCTGGAGCATGACGTTCATCATGGCGAGCACGAAGGAGGCGTCGGTGCCCGGACGAATCGGGACCCACTTGGCGTCTCCGTAGGCGATGTCGGGCATGCGCGGGTCGACGCTCACCACCTGGGCGCCGCGTTCACGGGCCTCGTTGAGCGAGTGCAGGCAGCCCATGGCGGAGCCCATGGAGCGGCCGATGAGGATCAGGTAGCGCAGGTGCTTGTAGTCGGGCTCGATCTTGCCGGCGCCCGAGAAGCCCTTGCCGTACACCCAGTCGCGACCGGCGATCGAGGCGGAGTTGCAGGTGCTCGAGTGGCCGATGTCGTTCGGGGAGCCGAGCGGGAACGTGATCCACTTGGAGTAGGAGGAGAAGGAGTGCGACGTGGAGACGACGGACTGCTCGCCGTGCTTGGCGACGACGTCCTTGAGCTTCGCGGCGATGTCGTTGAGGGCTTCGTCCCAGGAGACTTCCTTGAACTTGCCTTCACCGCGTTCGCCCACGCGCTTGAGCGGCTTCCTGATGCGCAACGGGTGGTTCCAGATCCACATCGTGGCGGCGGCGCGGCCGCAGTAGCCGCGCTGGGGGTGATCCGGATTCGGGAAGATGCGAACCGTCTTTTCAGAGGTCGGCTCGCCGATCTTCTTCATGGCCACGAGGCCGCAGAAGGCGCCGCACATGCAGCAGGCGAGCGGATGACGGCTCCAGCCCTGGTGCTCGAGCTCCTTGAGCTGTGCTTCGATGGGCCACATGGCGCCGGCCGCGCCGGTCGTGGCGACGGCAGCCGCACCGCCGAGCTTGATCAGCCCGCGACGCGACATTCGAAGGTCGACAATGGTGTCTGCCATTCGTTGTTCTCCTTGGTGTTTTGTACGAACGGCTCCCCTGAACGGGGCGGGAGCCGCACAGAAACAGATTCTGTCCGCTATGCGGGACGGGAGGGAGCCGCCTTCGGTACTACCCCTATTGGATATTTGTCCATACTCCCCTACCTCGTTATTCCAGATATGAACAGCGAATCAGCCTGAAATCGGTGAAAAATCCCCAAAAACGCCATGGTTTTGCCTGAAAACGGGCGTCCTGCAGGTGTTTATACCCAAAACCACCCTTTCAATCCGAGCTAACCCTTATAAACGAAACACCCTATGGCGACAATAGCATTCACCTATTTACCTAGTTCCAAAGAACTAGGCGGCCGTTTCCCCTCCTCCTCCACCTCCTCCTTTTGGCGAAGTTTCGGGGGCGCGGGTTAGAATCGAACCGTCCCTCTTCTCTCCTTCCCGTCATTCTCCTCAGGCACGATGTCCGGTCCCTTATCCAGAGCCCTTGCGGGCCTCCTTTTCGTCCTTATGCTCGTCCCCGGCGTCTCTGCGGCGTCCGACGACGGCATGCTCGTGCCCGACAGCGCCCACGCGGCCGCCGAGTCGGAGACTGCGTCCGTCAAGCGCCTCAGGCTTGCGATCGTCAACTCCTACGGCATGTCGATCATGGACGACTACTACAGCCGCACGATCGAGGCCGTGAAGGAGAAGCTCACTCCGATCGAGATCGACGTGAAGATCTACGGTCCCGACAGCTTTCTGAAGGCGGCCGAAAAGGAAAGCTTCGACATGTCGATCGCCTCGAGCGGCCTCACGAGCCTCATGATCGAGCGCACGGGCGGGCTGCCGCTTGCGGCCGTCGTCTCGGACGAGGCGCCCGACCCCAACTACGCCAACGGCGCGGCGATCATCGTGCGCGCCGACCGTCCCGAACTCAGGACGCTCGAGGACCTGCGCGGCAGGAGCGTCGCCATCATGAGCCGCACCGCCTTCGCGGGCTGGCAGATTCCCGCCTCCGAGATGGTCCGCAAGGGGCTCGACCCCGAGGCCTTCTTCTCCGAGATCCGCGTCTCGGGCTATCCGATGACGCGCATCGTGCAGGAGGTGAAGTCGGGCGAGGTGGACGTGGGCTTCGTGGCGACGTGCCTGCTCGAGCGCATGGCCCGCGGCGGGCAGATCGACCAGAAGGACTTCCGCGTGATCGGCGAGCACGCCGACAGGCTCGTCGCCTGCCGCCACTCGACCGAGCTCTATCCGAACTGGTTCTTCTCGATCAAGCCCTCGGTCCCCACGTCCGTCGCCCGAACGCTCACCGCCACGCTGCTCGACGTGCCGGCCGCACCCGACGGCACGCAGTGGACGATCTCGAACGACAACCGACGCCTCTTCGAGGTGTTCCGCGTCCTGCAGGTGCCCTACGGCAATCCCGACGACTTCGGGCGCTTCGTGAGGCGCATCCTGCCCTGGGTCGTGGGCGCGGGCGGCGTGCTCCTCATCCTGCTCCTCAACACGCTTCTTCTTGCGCGCCTGGCCTCACACCGCGCACGCGCGCTCGAGAAGGCCATGGACGAAAAGCTTCGCGCCGAGCTCGCCGCCCAGCAGAACGCCGTCCAGATCGAGAGCCTGACGCGCGCGAGCGCCGTGGGCCTTCTTTCGAGCATGGTCGCGCACGAACTCAAGCAGCCCCTCACCGTCATCGGCAACTATGCCGGCAGCCTGCGAAGACGCCTGAGCCGCGGAGAAGTTCCACACGAGACGCTGCTCGCCTCCATCACCGAGATCGAGGACTCGGGGACGCGTGCCGCCGCCATCATCGACCGCGTGCGCAGCTACGGACAGGTGCGCACACGCTCGCTTGCCGCCGTCGACCTATCGGACCTCGTCAAGACTGCCGTCGCCCGCTGGCGCCGCCACTCTGCGCACCGCGTCCCCTGCACGCTCGACCTCGAACCGGGCCTCACCGTTGAGGCCGACCGCCTTGAGATTGAGCTCGCCGTGCTCAACATCGTGAAGAACGCGGCCGCCGCCGTGAAGGACCAGCCCGACGCCGCCATCGAGGTGACGCTCAAGGCAGACGGCGCCTACGCCAGACTCTGCATCGCCGACAACGGGCCCGAGCTCTCCGATGAGGAGATCGCGCGTCTTGGCGACATCGGCTACACCACCACTGCGGGCGGCCTCGGACTCGGCATCGCCATCGTCCACTCACTCCTCGAGGCCCACGGCGGCTCGCTCGCCTACCGCCGCAGGACCGACCTCGGCGGCCGCGGCCTCGTCTGCACCGTGAGGCTCCCGCTCTCCGGCGCCCCCGAGGACAGGACCGCCGCCTGAGCCGCAGGCGGATTCCGCCCCTTTGTTTCCAATTGCCGCGCTTCCCGTGCGGGATCCGCCAAAATGCGTAGAATTGACGGAGCCGATCCCATGACGACGGGAAATTTCGTATGAGAGCGAAGCAGTCGTCGAGCGCCGACAGACCAAACTGCGGCGGCGCCGAGATGGTCCCCGGACATTGTTCCGGCAGCCATAGGACCGGCGGACGGGGCCGCGGGCAGAGACTGCACGCGGCCCCGTCTTCATTTCCGCCCCCGCCACGCCCCTCCGAAACCCACTCCCACTCAATCGTACACATGCGCCAGTCGCTTTAAAACGACACTCGCACAACGAAACCCGCGCATTCGACAGGTGACGCAAAGGCCGACTTCCGCTACAATTCGGCTCCGAAAATCCTGCGGTCCGTCGCGCGCGTGCGCGAGGGCCCACCGCCACTTTCGAACGCACAAGACATGACGATTGAAAACAGAATCGCCGGCGCTCTGGCCGGCATGGTGCTCGGCGACGCCCTCGGCGTGCCGGGCGAACTGTGGCCCCGCGAGAAGGTCCGCGCCCGCTTCGGGCACATCGACACGTTCCTCGACGGCCCCGAGGACAACATCGTCGCCTGCTACTTCAAGGCCGGCCACTACACGGACGATTCCGCACAGGCCTTCGTGATCCTCAAGGCGCTTCTCAAGGCCGGCACGGTGCCGCCCGTCAAGGTGCTCGCCGACGATCTGATCGCCTGGGTCGAGTCGATGAACGGGTTCGAAATCAACCTGCTCGGCCCGAGCTCCAAAGCAAGCCTTCTCGCCCATTCCCGGGGAGAAGACTACACGAAGTACACCAAGCTCTCGCTCACGAACGGCGCGGGCATGCGCATTGCGCCCGTGGGCTGCCTCGTCGACTGGAACGATTCCGAAAAGCTCGCCGAAACGGTTGCGCGCGTCTCGATCGTCACGCATGGCACGGACGTGGCGATCGGCGGCGCGGCCATGGTCGCCCAGGCCGTCGCGAGCGGCATCGGCGGACGCTCCTGGGAGGAAGCCGCAGAGGACGCGCTCCGCATCTGGAACGTTGCGCGCGCCAAGGGAGAGCCCACCTAGGCAGCTTCGGTCGCGGAACGCTTCCGCCTCGCACTCTCCGTCATGAAGGATTTTGACGACGACGAGAAGTTCTCCCGCTGGGTCTACGACATCCTCGGCACGGGCACGATGACGAGCGAGAGCGTGAGCGCCGCGCTTGCCGTCGCCTTCTACTGCCGCAGCGCCGAACGCGCCGCGATCATGTGCGCCAACATGGGCGGCGACACCGACACGATCGGTGCGATGGCCTGCGCGATCTGCGGTGCCTTCGAGGGATTCGATGCGCTACCCGAATCGCGCTCGTCCTTCCTCGAGACGACAAACGCGCTCGACTTCCGCGCCATGGCGACCGAAATCGCCCGCGCCCGCACGACCTTTCACCTCTGAGGGAGCCCCTGCATGCGAAGCATCCGCTCCGTCCTCCATTCGCTCAAGCCTCAAAAGCGCGTCCTCATCATCGGCTCGGCCTTCGTCGACATGGTGATCAACGTTCAGGAGATGCCGCGTGCGGGCGCCGACGTTGAGGGCGACTACCGCTGCACGACCGTCGGCGGCTGCTCCTTCAACGTCGCGGACGTCCTCTACAAGCTCGACCTTCCGTTCGAGAGCTACATGCCCGTGGGCGAGGGCCGGTTCGCCGACCTCGTCGCGCAGGCCCTCACGGAGCGCGGCTATCCCGTGCACCGCGAGGCGGGCGAAGGCGACAACGGCTGGTGCCTGTCGCTTGCCGACGCCTCCGGCGAGCGCACCTTCATCTCGATGTTCGGCCTTGAACGCCGCATGAAGCCCGACTGGTTCGAGCGCTTCGACATCGAGAGCTTCGACTACTTCTACGTCTCGGGCTACCAGGCCGAGGGCGAAAACGGCCGCGTCATCCTCGAGGCCCTCTCCCGCAAGCGCCCAGACGCCGTCGTGGTGTTCGATCCGGGTCCCCGCGTGCACTTCATGCCGCGCGAGCGCGTCGAGGACTTCTGCCGCCTCGGCTGCCTCTTCACCGTCAACGCCGACGAGGCCCTCTTCATGACGGGCACGACCCGGGTCGAGGATGCCGCGTTGCGCCTGCACGACATGTCGGGGCGCGATGCCGTCGTTACCGACGGCGGCCGCGGCGCGATCGTGGCCGACAACGCCAGCGTGCGCCGCATCCCGGGCTTCCCCGTCGCGATCGTTGACACGATCGGCTCGGGCGACGCACACACGGGCGGCGTGATCGCAGGCCTCATGTGCGGCCTCCCGATCGACGAATGCGTGCTGCTCGCCAACCGCGTGGCCTCCGTCGTGACGGGCCGCGAGGGCGGCGCCTGCGCGCCCACGATCGACGAGCTCCTCACCGAGCACTGCTGACGTACAAGGGCCCTCATTCCCATTCAAATCAACCGCCCCGCCCGGCCTTCCCCTGGGCCGAACCGGGAATTTCATCCCTTCCTCAAGAAAAGACAACCAACATGAGCGACAACTCCTCCGCCTCCGCCATTGAGGTCAACGGCGTCAACCCCGTTCCCGACAGCGAACGCTACGGCACGCCCGCCGGGCTCTTTCCCATCTGGTTCTCCTGGAACATCTCCATCTTCGGCATCACGCTCGGCATCTACGTGCTCGGGCTCGGCCTCTCCGTCTGGCAGGCCATGCTCGCAGGCGTGATCGGCTACTTCGTCTCCTGCGCCCTCGTGGGCATCCTCGCCGTGGGGTCCGTACGCACGGGGCTGCCCACGCTCGTGCAGTCGCGCTTCGCGTTCGGCTACCACGGCAACAAGATCCCGACCTTCTTCGGCTACGTGGCCAACATGGGTTGGAAAGTCACGATGCTCTCGATGGCCTCGACGACGCTCGCCGACCTGATGTGCCACCTCGTTCCCGTGCTCGCACAGGTCGACGGCTCCCCCACGTCCGCCTGCGTCTTCGGCTCCTTCATCGTCGTGATCGTCCTCACGATGACGGGGGCCGTCTGGGGCTACCAGCTCATCATGAAAATCGAGAAGGCGATCGCATGGATCACGGGCCTCTTCACGCTCGTCTACCTCTTTTTCTTCATCCCGCAGATCGACTTCTCCGTCCTCGGCGACCGTCCGTCCGCAGGCATCGTCGAATTCCTCGGTGCCGTCGTGCTTTCCATGACGATGGTGGGCCTGGGCTTCCTCAACTACGGCGGCGACTACTCCCGCTACCTGCCCCGCAACACGAGGGCGGGCGGCGTCATTTTCTGGACGATGACGGGCATCGCACTTCCCGTCTCGGTTCTCCTCATCCTCGGCGTCATGCTCTCTGCGGGCAACCCCGAGCTTCTCGCCAAGGCCTCCCACGAACCGATCGCCGCGCTCACCGGCATCCTTCCCTTCTGGTTCTACGTACCGTTCTCAATCGTCATCATCGTGAGCCTCATCTCGGCCGGCATGACGGTCGTCTACAGCTCGGGCCTCGCGCTCCTCGCCATGGGCGTGCCGCTCTCCCGCGCCGCAACCACCGTCGTCAACGCCGTGATCATCACGCTCGGCGCCTTCTATCTTCTCTTCATTTCGGACTCCTTCGTCTCGACCTTCCAGTCGTTCCTCGCAGCGATCTCCGTGATCATGGGCTCCTGGGGCGCCATTGAAATGGTCGACATGCTGCGCCAGAAGCGCCTCAACTGGGACGTCCGCATGGCCTTCGACTACGGCGAGGGCGGCCGCAGCGGCCGCTGGACCGCACTCCTCTCGCTCGCCGTCGCCACGATCATCGGTCTGGGCACCATCACGTCGAGCGACCCCTACATCGCCCGAATCGTGAGCTTCCTCCTGCCCTCGGGCGCCGAGACGAGCGTCTTCGCCAAGGCCAACATCGGCCTCGTCGTCGCCATGATCGCGGGCGGCCTGCTCTACGCAGTCCTCACCTTCGTCTGCCGCTTCGACGTCCCGCCCGTCCTGAAAAAGAAATAATCCCGCCCGTTCATTCAGGCTGAAATCCTCCGGAAGGCCCCGCGCTTATGTAAACGCGGGGCCTTTTCTTGATCCTCGTCCACTAATCCTGCGCCCGCTACCCGCCCGCAGCGTCCTCAGGGCCCCGAAGTCGAGCCCTTCCCTCAACTTCCATCGAGCGCACGCCGCTCTTCCCAGTGCCGCAGGCGTTTCCAACCATACCCGCCATACGCCGACGTCCGAACCTCCCTGCACGCGGCCGTTTGCCTCGCCAAAGCATTCGGGATTTCACCTAAAGAAAAGCCCGGAAACGGCCTCAAACCTACCTCTTGAGAGGTACTTGACCCCAATCAGACACGCACCCGTAGAGTTGCGCCCAGGTCATTTCATTTCCAAGGGCGCCCGCAGGTTCTCCTTCTCCTGCGCCCCTTTACGGCAAACCCGCAGCCTCTCCCTGCGGGTCCCATTCGATTCGGAACTCATCATGAACAAGTCTCTCTCCCGTCGTGCATTCCTCCGCACGAGCATTGCGAGCGGCGCCTCTCTCGCCGCTGCGGCCGCTGGTGCGGCTCCCGCCGGCATCTACAGGCCGGGCACGTATTCCGCCAAGGCCTCCGGCATCGGCGAAGTCACGGTCACGATGACCTTTGACGCCGACCGCATCATCGACGTCGTGCTCGACGTCTCCCACGAAACCCCGGGGATCGGTCAGGCCGCCGCCGACACGCTCAAGAAGAACCTGATGGCCGCTCAGGCCGCCGAAATCGACGGCGTCTCCGGCGCCACGATCACGTCGAAGGCCGTCTCCAAGGCCGCCGCCAAGTGCATTGCGCAGGCCAAGGGCGAAATTCCCGTTGAAGTCATCTCCGACACGAAGACCGACGAAGACGACGGCGACTGGCTCGGCAAGGAGCCCGAAATCGCCGAAAAGGACATCGTCGCCACGCACGAGACCGACATTCTCGTCGTCGGCTGCGGCACGGGCGGCCTCTTCGCCGTCGCCGCCGCTGCCGAAGCGGGCGGCAAGGTGATCGGCATCGACCGATTCGCCGTCGGCACGGGCATCCGCGAGGACCTCGGCGCCATCGACTCCCGCTACCAGAAGGCCTGGGGCACCAAGATCGACAAGTTCGAGTTCATCACGATGGCCACGCAGTACGCGGGCGGCCACATCCAGCAGGACCTCGTCAAGCTCTGGTGCGACAAGTCCGGCGAAGCCATCGACTGGGTCGGCGACCGCCTCGCCGAGCGCAACATCGAGCTCTGGCATGAGTCCGGCGACAAGAACGACGAAACCCGCTACAAGCACTTCGCCATCGGCCACTCTCCGAAGCTCCCGATCGATCCGAAGACGGGCAAATTCAAGATCACGCTCGCTCAGGTCGTCGAGCAGTACGCCGCCAAGAAGGGCGCCCGCTTCGACTACAACACGAAGATGGTCAAGCTCGAGAAGAAGAACGGCCGCGTGACCGGCGTCATCGCCGAGAACGCCGACGGCAAGTACGTGCGCTACAACGCCGCGAAGGGCGTCGTGGTCGCCACCGGCGGCTACGCCCAGAACTGGAAGATGATGGAGGCCCTGCAGCCCTGGAACCTCCGCATCATCGGCCGCTCCGGCGCCCTGCCCGGCGCCCGCGGCGACGGCATCCGCGCCTGCCTCTGGGCCGGCGCCAAGATGGACGAGACGCACTCGATCATGATGTTCGACCGCACCGCCATCCGTCCCGACCAGCAGCCCGGCCCCGACACGGTCAAGTCCGGCGACAGCGGCTTTTTCTGGATCGGCTCCCAGCCCTGGCTCAAGGTCAACGCCGACGGCAGGCGCTTCATGAACGAGTCCGGCACCTACGAGAACATCCTCCACGCCGACGAATATCAGAAGGGCCACTGCCACTACACGATCTTCGACTCCAACTGGGTCAAGTACGCCGAACAGTTCAAGATGCACGGCTGCTCTCGCCTCTTCCCGTTCGAAAACGGCGCCGAGCCCAACATTCCCTGGGAGGTCTTCCGTGACCGCATGCTCCCTGGCCTGATCGCCAAGGGCTACGTCCAGAAGGCCGACACGATTGAAGAGCTCGCCAAGAAGCTCGGTCTTCCGGCCGCCCAGCTCAAGGCCACGGTCGCCCGCAACAACGAGCTCTACCGCAAGGGTGAGGACGTCGACTACGGCAAGGAAAAGCACCGTCTCTCCGCCGTCGACAAGGCTCCCTTCTACGGTGCCAAGAACACGGGCTGGATGCTCTGCACCATGGACGGCATCCAGATCAACACCAACATGAACGCCATCGACACCGAGGGCAACCCGATCCCGGGCCTCTTCGTCATCGGCAACGACAGCGGCGGCTACTTCGCCAACGAGTACCCGAACCTCGCCACCGGCATGGCCTGCGGCCGCACGGTGACCTTTGGCCGAATCGTGGGCCGCATGCTCGCCAAGGCCTGATCCCGCGCACGGAAAGGGCACGCATCGAAAAAGGCATCTCACCTCGGATGCCTCCAGGGCCGCAAGAGAGGGAACAATCCTCCGGCGGCCCGCCCCCATCATCTTCAACCTTCCTCAAAACCACAACAGGACAAGGCCGCCGCGCCGATCCCGCACGCAGGACGCCCGAACTGATATGAAGCATTCCATCCTCTGCTGCGCCGTGACCGGCGCCCTCACCTCCGGCGCCGCCTTCGCCGCCGACACTCAGATCTACGGCGTCATCGACACCGGTTTTTCCGTTCGCAACAACCAGTACGTCAACGGCAACAGCGACACCACCACCCGCATGGTCTCCGGCCAGTACATCGGCTCCCGCTTCGGCATCAAGGGCTCCGAAGACCTCGGCAACGGCTACAAGGCCGGCTTCGTCCTCGAAAGCAGCATCAAGACCGACGACGGCTCCCTCGGTCAGGGCGGTCGCCTCTGGGGCCGCGAAGCCCGCGTCTACCTTTCCGGCGACTTCGGCGAAGTCAGCTTCGGCCGCGTCGGCCCGATCGTCGGCGGCAACGGTCCGTACGCCCGCTTCGGCCACGTCATGAACGCATTCTCCTGCGGCTGGGGCGACGTCGGCGGCAGCCTTCAGGTCGTCTCGCTCGGCTACGAATTCGTCGACAACGCCGTCACCTACCTTACGCCCAAGTTCGGCGGCCTTGACGCCGTCTTCCAGTACTCCTTTGGCGCCGACACGCAGTCCGACGCCTACAAGGACGGCACGGAAGGCAAGTCCAGCGTCGAGCGCATGTACGCAGGCGCCGTCCGCTATCAGAACAGCACGGTCCTCGTGTCCGCCGGCGTTGAAGGCATCAATCAGGATCAGCCGAGCGCCGACCGCAACGGCCTCGACGATGCACTCTCCTTCAACCTCGGCGGCAGCTATGATGCCGGCTTCGCCAAGTTCTACGTCTACAGCCAGGTCTTCCAGAATTACGCCAAGGCCGCCAAGGTCACGATGTTCTCCATTCCCTCCGGCGTCGACGGCTACGGCGTGAACCTCGGCTTCGAAACGAAGGCTCTCGGCGGCACGGTCAAGGCCTCCTTCGGCTGGGGCGACTTCGAAGGCTGCCACGCCGACAACCTGACGATGAAGACCTATCAGACGGCCCTCGGCTACAACTACCCACTCTCCCGCCGCACGACGCTCTACACGGCCGCCGGCTGGATCCACAACGACTTCTCCGACGACTATGCGGCCGCCAAGCCCACCGCCGTCGAAAACGACTACGAATGGATCTGCGGCATCACGCACAAGTTCTGATGAAGAACAACCGGTTCTGACCGACGAAGGCCTGAGCTGACAGGCAGAAAAAACCAGAAGCAAGCGGGGACGGCCTCACGGCCGCCCCCGTTTGTTTTCATCCGCGCCACACTCCGGATCAGTCCTTCACGGGAATGATGAAGCGGCCGCAACACCTCCTTTCCGCGCCCGGCGCCTCAAGCTGCAGCTCGTGCACGAGCAGCGCGTCGCCCGCCTGCTCGAAGCCGAGCGCCTTCATCCTCTGGAAGGCGGGATGCTCGCCCTTCACGATGTCGGTCATCAGGAAGCCGTTCGGAATCCCGCTGAAGTGAAAGACGAAGGCCTTCCCGAAGCCCATGCGGCGCACAGCCTCGTTGACGGGAATTCCGTATTTCTTCAGAAGCGACTCCCGCACCGCAAAGCCCCAGTGCAGGTGCGACTCGTCGATCTCGAGCGACTGCGCGACGCACATCGCCGACTTCGTGACGGGGAGCCAGGCGCCCCAGGTCTTCAGGACGTCGTAGACGCACGACGTCTCAAGAAACTCGCGAGAATTCGTGTGGTAGAGAAACCAGTGCGGCTCCATGTTGCAGACCTCCCAGTCAACGGGCTTCGCACAACGCTCCTCAAACCAGAGGCGAATGCGCTCGTGCTCCTCGACCACGGCCTGCATGCGCTCGATCTGAGCGCGCATCTCGTCGACCTTGGCGTCAAGACATCCGACGGCCTCGTCGAGACCGCCCTCGAGAAACGGTCCCATTTCCTTGACGGAAATGCCGTAGTTGCGAAGCCTCATGTACTGAAGAATGCGGGCCGACTGGTCGAACCCGTAGTAGCGGTAGCCGCTCGCGCGCTGCGTGACGTCAAGCAGGCCGCTCTCCTGATAGTGCTTGAGGAATTCGGCCGTCACGCCGAGGTAGCGGGCAAAGTCGCCGATGCGGTACTGTCGGCAGTCAGTCTTCTTTTTCGTCGCCATGGTTGAGCCTGAATCCGTTTCATGAAGTGCAATGTCCATTCTCTCACGCCTCAAAGGGAAACGGTCGACACGCCTCGCCCCGACGGTGAAGAAGCGCCGCCCGTCTTGCGCTCCGCGCAAACCTTCTTTGCCTGCGCCTGCGTTTCGGGCCGTCCTCACCTTTGCTAGATTGAATCCCGTCAATCGGGATCCGCTCCCGAATCCGACCACCACAACAGGAGAAGACCATGAAGAAATTCGCACTGGCTCTGCTCGCCTCTCTGGCGCTCTCGACCGGCGCTCAGGCGCTCGAAACGGGCGTGGCTCCCAAAGTCACCGAACTCGGCGTTTCGAATCCGACGACCGGACTCTACGTCGGCAACTCGTACTCGTTCTATAACTGCGGAGTTCACGGCTACGTCCGCGGCCTCACGCGCGCCGCCAACCGCACCTGGAAGGCCCGCCTGCAGACCATCAGCTCCGGGATGCTGAGCTGGCACAACGTCGAGGACTATCTTTTGCCGCACGAAATGGACACGTATGTCGTGAAGGGTACCGACAAGATGTTCGACGTCGTCTTCCTTCAGGGCATGTCGTCCGAGCCCATCGCCGCCAAGCGCGTGCCGACCTTCAGGAAGTATCTCGCGAAGCACGTCGAGACGATCCGCTCCAAGAGCTCAGTCCCCGTCGTGGTCGTCACCTGGGCCAAGGCCGACAAGATGGACAAGGACACCCGCCGCCTTGCCGACAGCATCATCGAAGAAGCCAACCGCAACAACGCGATCGCGCTGCCCGTGGGCCTTGCCTTCGCCGAAAGCCTGAAGGAGCGCCCCGACCTCGTGCTTCATCAGGCGGACAAGAGCCATCCGACCGCCGCAGGCTCCTACCTCTACGGCGCGCTCATCTACTCGCTCCTCTTCAAGGCCTCGCCCGAAGGGCTCGACTTCCTCGGCGAATGCGAAAAACCCCTCAGGCCCGAGGACGCCGCCTACCTGCAGAAGCTTGCGTGGCGAGTCGCCACGGAGTTCTACGGCTGGAAATGACAAGAGACCAATAAAGGGGATTCATCATGATGTTTCGTCTGCTTCCCGCTGCGGCCATGACCGCAACGGCGCTCGCCGGCATGACGGCCGGCGCCGCAACCGTTGACGTCTACGGCGTCGTCGACACCGGCCTGCACTACGTCAAGGCCGACAGCGGCGACACGTCCGTGACCATGGACTCGGGCATTTCCAAGGGCTCCCGCGTGGGCCTCATCGGCTCCGAGGATCTCGGCGGCGGATACAAAATCGTCTTCAATCTGGAGACGGGCTTCAGCCTCGACGACGGCTCCTTCGACAACACCAAGAACCGTCTGGTGAATCCTCCCCGCCCAATTATTAATTGGACGGGGCTTCCCTGCCTTTTACCAGCAAGGACTGCCTGGGCACAGATAGCGGGCAAACTCAGAAATCTGCGCTCACATGGAGCGCAGCTCCGCGTTAACCCGAATTAGAGTGTCCAGGGTGCGTGTGATCCCATTAGCACATGACGGAACTTTTGCCGCAATGCGCCGCCATCTCGTTGCCGAAATGGACTTCTCGTACTCCCTGAGGAAGTACCGAGCTCCGATGTTGTACGAAGCTGACAGGTCGCACGAATAGCGCTTCCCCGTCTGGAACGTACACATGCTGTAGTTGTCCGTGTTTCTCGCAACGTCACCGGTTCCGTCAAAGGCCAGCTTCGATGTATTCCAAGAACACACGCGACGAATGCGAGTACCGCAACGATGTGCCTGGTGCTCCACGATCTGCTGGACATACTTGGCACGCCAGTGATGAAGCCGCTGACGCTTGGAGCCACGTTTGCGCCCGGCGAGATCGAGGTGTTCCATGACGATGACGTCGACCTTGAACTCGTTTGCAACCGTCATGATGAAGCCTGCCGTCTTGACGGCGATGTCCTTGTTGCCACCCTTTGCTCTCGCCCAAAGCCTCGGCATGCGTTTTGCGCCGTTGCTTTGAGCTTTCCTGATGCGCCGCAAGGCACGTTCCAAAGAGTCTTGCT
>OOCN01000735.1_pt1 | contig 25911 bp, 23 predicted proteins | sample 1671361 | NCBI WGS metagenome assembly OOCN01 (sample SAMN06348149, study PRJEB24527) | human gut metagenome | biome: human gut; feature: ankylosing spondylitis patient; material: feces | host: Homo sapiens | place: China | collected 2015-10
GATATTAGAGAGAATTGAAAAAATATTAGAGAGTGAAAATTAATGAAAAAATTAATTAACCCACCATTCATTCGAGCTGGATGAGGTGTTATACTTTTTTCTCTGCAAGTTTTCAAAAAGTAATCATTTGAGTTCGTATTTGAGAAACTCAGAACGCTATGAGGGAGTCTGACTTTTCTTTTTTCATCAACAGATTCCATTTCAAAAAAATTATGAGAAATGCTTCCTCCATGATCTTTCAAAAAACCTGATTCGCTAATATTATGTTCAGAAGGGCGCTTTCCTGCATTGTATTTCCCTTTCTTTAAAAGTTGTTCCATACTTTTGCTATATGGTCGTAATACTTTAGTATTATCCGCTTTGGGATAATCATTTTTCGCTAACCACCACACATGAGTATAGCTATCTACTGTTCTTATACGATTTACAGTTACCCATTGAGCTGGCGATGGTAGTTTAGATGGATTATAGCATATAAATTCTTGTATTAACCTTAAGTTTGCAGTGGGATGCTTTACTAATCCAAATAAACATTCTAAATGTAACAGAGACTGGACAGGTCTTTCAGGTTCCCACGCATTCCCTATTTCTATAACAAGAGAACCGTCATCAGCCAGCAAATCTGAAAAAATTGGAGCAAGGTCAGTAAACCACTTCAAGTATTCATCTCCCTTTTCATTGCCATATTGCTTCTTATTGTTAAGGGGGAAAGGGGGAGATGTGACAATTAAATTCACTTTTCCTTTTAGCTTGTTTAAATATTTCTTGCTCTTAAGTAATTCTATGGAATTACCTTGAATTAGGGAACCTAATTTTGATTTAAAAATTTTTATTATTTTCTTTTGTTCTTCCATCTTGTCACTATTTACTTTCAGAAAAATGAATTTATATAGATTAGCTGTATCTTTTCAACTAAATTCACTTTTATATTATCCCATGCTCTCTTATTATCATATTCAACGTCTTGTTTCAAAATAATAAAAATATCATCCAAAAACTTTTTGTCTATCATCTTTTCCTCCATATTAGAAAGAAACCTATTTTTGTATTTTCTACAACAAAATCTCGAATAGGCTGTTGCACAATAATTTGATATTCCATATGTTGGTAGTTAGCAGCATATAAAGCAACTGCGGAATATAAGCCTATATAGTAGTCTTTTTTCAAATACCTCATCAGTTCATCGATATATAGATAGACAGGAAAGGTACCATTTTCTGCGTATTCAGGAGGAAGTACTATATAAAAGTTTTTTCGGATAGTCACTATTTTGCTATCTGCTTTTAAGCGAGATTTTTTTTTGCGAATAGCCTGTTCTGATGAGTCAAAAGCGTTTTTTAACTCATCAAAAGTAAATGAAAACCTGCCTTTAGATCGGATACTAAGCAGACAATCATCAATATACTCGTATTTTTTTCTCTTTTCCAATTCATAAATAATTAGCACAAATGTACGAAATGTGTTCGTAATCGCAAATTATTTATTATGAAAGATATAGAATTTATCAAGAATATGTCCAAGTAAACGACTGAAAGACATAGGAAGATAAAGATCCCAATATCAACGCATATATTTTCCTTTTTATTCTTGTTGAACACTTCTCCTATGGAAAGATTGCATAAAGCAATGTTTTTAGAAGATTTACTCTTTTTGTAAGCGAAAAAGAAGAAATCTTCTAAAACCCGAAGGGCTTGGCATTTCCGTTTCAGACTTGGAATATACCTTGTTTCAATATTATAAAATGGATTATTACCACTTAAAGCCTCGTTTGGACTTCTTCTTTTTTCTTTTCACGGGGATTTGTTGTTCATCATTACTGTTAGGCTCAGGAGTAAGCAAACCTAATGCAGAAGATAATCCCAAATCTGGAAGATTGAAACTTTGCTTATTTTCAGTACTGTTTAAAATGTTATTACCTTGTTTATATGCAACCTTGTTTTCAACCTGTTCGTTCTGCTTATCTGCATGCAAGCCTGTTTGTTTATTTTCTTTTTCACTGGCAATCTGTCGTTCCTGCATATTGAGTTGGTCGGAGATACTGCCATTCTTCATCGTGTTATAGTATTCAAAAGATTCGGTTAGTTGTTTATCATAGTTGAATAACCTGTCGAATCCCAGTTCTGCCTGTTGAAATAAGCTCTTTCTATCAAAGCCGCCTTTAATAGTTCCTTTCTTAGTATTCTTATGGTTGGTAAGTGGGGATAGTTTTTTCTTATTAGATTGATCTTTTCGACTCACTATCAAATGGCAGTGCATATTCAGTTCGTTATCGGAGCGGCTACGGTCAAAATGAAACTTACCATAGAATTTTATATCCGAAGCGGATAGTTCTTTGTTGAAGTTCTTGGCATATTCAGGAATAAATACCTCACGAACATACCGTTTCATAGCTTTAGCTTGCTCCTGTTCTGTATTACCCATCGCTCGGAGTTCCTTTTCCGATGGGCTGACATGAATAGCATAAAACTTAGCATCTGTTTTTAGAAGTTGCCCGATATTACTATCTATATCCTTTATAATCTTTGACTTATAAAGGATATCATCTGTCAGATTGAAAAAGCCTTCGGTATAGATACCCTTTTCCATTCGTTCTAAATCTTCATGCTCTAAATAATTAGCTAGCTGTCGGCTACTATTAGCATTATTGTATGTTCCATTTGAAGGTGGGGCAAAGTCTATATGCATAATCCTATGTATTTATCAGATTGCTGATTTCGGTTTTCAGATTCTCTTTCCTTTTGCTATCCATCACACCGCAAGCAGATAGTTCTGAATAGAGTTGTATCAGTTGAAGTAACTTTTTATAATCTCGTAGGTGTATCTGGTAGAGCGCATTAATCTGTTTGGATTGATTGTTTATTACATCTGCATGATTACAGAGCTGTTCACTTAACTTTTTGAGTACGGCTGTGTGTTTCTCCTGGCTGGCTTCCAGTTGAGAGAGAATAAGAGTTTCCAAAGTTTTGCCGATAGTATCGAAACGCAAAGCGATAGAATTTGTTGCCCGTATCATGGGATTTAGTTGTTCTTCCTCATAGTGACGGATGAAGCGAATAATATCATCCTGTCTCTTATTTATTTTCGCCAGTTCCGATTTCACGGATTCAGGTGCTTCGGATGGGTTGATATGCGCCCTATCTATATACCCGAACGCTAACTTTACAACCTCACTCTTTTTCAGTGAATAGCGTTTGCATATCTTCTCTACTAAAGCTGCCGTTTCCTTGTCTATGGAAATGGTAGTGAATATCGTTTTTCGACTGCTATTTGGCATGGTAATTACTTTTTTATAGAAATATGAATAGATAAATACCTGATAATAAGCATTACAAAGAAAATGATTATTACAGGTGTCATTACAGCGTGTTCTTGTAACACGCTAAAGCCGAAGGCTTTGCCCCGCAGGGCAAGAGGGAAGAACAGGACTTGTCCAGTTCCCTCTTGTTCGATTTAGCGAAACAGGCAGAACCGATAGGTGAAGCAGTTTCTATTAAATCGGGGTGGTAACACAGAGGAATAGCCCGAACCCAGGCTTCTTTCCTCTGCTGCGTTTTGCTATCAGGACTGATTTGTCAACTGATTGTCTTTTTCAAACTGTTTGTAGGTTTGAGAGGCACGTTCACGAACAAAAGCTCGAATATCTACAGCCCGATAATAGGTTTTCCTTCCGATAGTGAAATAAGGAAGTTGATTATTTACTCTGTAGCGTTGAAGAGTTCGGAAAGATACTTTCAGGAGAAAAGCTAAATCCTGATTATCAAGAATCTTCTCATTATCATCTAGTACTGTATCAGTATTGATAAGAGATTTCAGATCTTGTCCGATTACGGTGAGCTTTTTGGATAGCTTTTCCATCCACTTCTCGAAGTTTTCATTGTCTATATACATTTTGCTTCATTTTTAAGTTCAACATTATTATTTTCAATCGATTGATGAAGCAAGGTACGGTAAATGGATGCAAATAAGTTAGGGGTGTAGTATGTCTACTCTCCTAACGATTATTGGTAAGTTGTTGATTTATAGATAGCCTTTGTTTTTACGTTCTTCAACAATAGCTTTGCGAAGTGTATCTAAAAAATTAGTTACTTTAGATGGCTTGCGCTTAATAATGTTCTCGTGTTTCTTGCATTTCATTATTAGTTATTTCTTGTGAACTTTCGGTAAATAGTCCGAATATACTCATCTTCAACAATACATTCATAAATATAACTTAGAAAGACGTTACATCTGATTTCATACTTTTATATTATTAGTAACCTTTCATTATGCCAGAAAATACTAAAATCAATCTACGAATATGAATCTAAACTAAATGAGCTTCTTTCTTTAGAAAAGAATGAAGTGATTTGATAGAACTAAACACATATCCTTGATTTTCTTTTTCTAATTTCTTCATTTTTGAGAGTGAGGCTATCCATGCGGCGGATAAGCATCGTATTCCAACTTTACTACAAGCGGTAATATCGGAAAATTCATCTCCAACATATACCATTTCTGCTGGTTGGATATTATATTTTGACATTAGTTCCGTCATTGATTCCGCTTTTGTGTTTCTATCTGGCGATCCGATTGAAATACTATCAAAAAGAGCTTCCATTTCAAAATGGCGAAGCGTAATATCACAACTCCTTTGACCTTTACCTGTTATTAAAGATACAATAATTGAGTTCTCCTTCAACTCTGTTATCAATTCTCTTATCCCCACAAATGGTTGAATGTAGACTGTGTGCATTTCTTTGTATATCACATAAAAATCAATCAGAGCTTTTTCCCAATCTTCTGAAACGACCTCTTTAATCATTCCTTCTTCATTAAGTCCGAATGTTTTCACAATATCATCTTCTGACAATATTTTTGATGCATAGGGAGATACTGCCTGCTTAAAGGCTTCGATACACATTGGGATTGTATCGGCAATTGTACCATCCAAATCAAAAGCGACCAATTTTATCATAGTTTCTTAGTTTGATTGATTTGACGTATCACTTTACATGGATTTCCAACAGCTAAACTATTTGCCGGAATATCTTTTGTAACAACACTACCTGCTCCAATTACACTACCGTACCCAATTGTTATTCCGGAAAGGATTATTACACCTCCACCAATCCAGCATCCGTCCTCAATTGTAATAGGCAAAGCGTAAGTGCGGCGAACTCGCTTTATTCCATCTTCTGTTTCAACAGGCGCTAGCCGTTCATCTAAATCAATAGGGTGAGTTGCTGTATAAAGCTGAACATTAGGGGCAATAAGAACATTACTTCCGATAGTGATTTTATTACAATCCACAAAGGTACAACCGGTATTTACAGTAACATTATCCCCTATATGTATATTGCAGCCATAATCACAAATAAATGGACTGGCAACCGAGACTTTCATTCCGATACTACCTAGCATCTTTTTTAGCAAGCTGTGTTTTTCTTCTTTATCCTCATAAGGTAATGAATTATATTTCATCAATAACTTATGTGTTCGGGTCTTTAAATCCAAGAAAACTTGGTTGTGGCAATCATACCATTCACCAGCCAGACATTTTTCCATTTCTGTTTTCATAATTGTTACGTTTATAAGATTGAAACTATTTCGGTTATATCTTTTCTGCTTCTTCCTGAATAACGTTGTTTTGATGGTTCTAAAAAGTTCATAAGTAATCTAATTTTGATTTGTGGCAAAGTTATACCTATTTTATTTCAAATAAAGGTATATGTTTTCGTTATATTGGTATAATTCTGCTTTATGTGTTATATTTGGAGTATGAAAAAAGAAAATCTTCATCAACCATTTGAGATCAGCTTTAGCGAGCATAATGAATCGTTATTGACTGAGCATGAGCATACTTTTTTTGAACTAGTCTACATCTTAACAGGAACAGGTATTCAATGGATTAACAATAATATGTTCCCATATCATGATGGACACTTGTTCTTGATAACTCCAAATGATTCTCATTCCTTTGAGATTCACACAACTACAAAATTCATTAACATCAAGTTTAATGACATCTATATACATTCAGCCATATTTGGTTCAGAGAATATCCAGAGATTAGAATTTATTTTGCAACATGCAAATCATCAACCGGGTTGCATCCTTAGATATAAGGTGGATAAGTTATTAGTGAAACCAATGATTGAAGCAATTATTCGGGAGTATGTAAATAGGAATCTGTACAGTAAAGAGATTATCACGCAGTTGATAAATACTATAATTATTGTCGTGGCAAGAAATATAGCTATGTTTTTACCTCAACAGGTCGATGAATGTTCAGATGATAAGTCTCTCGATATTCTTCAATATATCCAAGCAAATATCTATCAAACAGGTAAAATTAGAGCAAAAGAGATCAGTCAGCACTTCGGTATATCTGAAAGTTACTTAGGACGTTATATAAAAAAGCACACTAACGAAACAATGCAGCAATACATATTAAGCTATAAACTAAAATTGGTCGAAAGCAGATTGCTGCATAGTCAAATGAGAATAAATGAGATTGCCGAAGAACTAGGATTTACTGATGAAAGCCATTTGAGTAAATTTTTTAAGAAATACAAGGGATGTAGTCCTTCAAGTTTCAGAAAAAGTAATAATATACTTGAAACAGATGTTTCTTGCTATCTGCGAGAAAAAAGAAATCCCTGATAATGGCTGATTATCAGGGATTTGCTTGATTTTTCTTTTGTTTTCAGTGATCCAGCTGGGGCTCGAACCCAGGACCCCAACATTAAAAGTGTTGTGCTCTACCTGCTGAGCTAGCGAATCAATCCTTATTTGCGAATCAGTTATTTCCTGATTGCGGGTGCAAAGGTAGTTACTTTTATTTAATTTGCAAGTGTTTCGTAGAAAAAAGTTCCAATTATTTTTCCTCTTTATTGCTTGTTTCTTGATTATCAGTAGTTTCTACTTCATCATATTTTATTCTTTCTTTGTTGATAATAAAGCGTTGATAGTAGGAAAGCATCAAAGTGGTCAGAGGCAAGGCAATGATCATGCCCAGCATTCCCATTAATGAACCCCAGATAGAAAGGGATAAAAGGATGATGGCGGGATTCAGTCCCGTAATCTTTCCCATGATTTTGGGGACGAGGAAAGTATCCTGTATAATTTGGACGATGGCGAAGACTGCCAGTGCGCATGCAATGATAATCCAGAAATTCTCTCCCGTATCGGCAGCTTTGAGGATCGCCAATAGGACCGTAGGGAGGAAACCGATGATTTGCAGGTAAGGAACCATATTAAGCGCTCCAATGAAAAGCCCCAGAGCGATAGCCATCGGAAAATCGATAATAAGGAAGCCTATACTGAACAGAATCCCCACACAAAAGGCAACCAGTGCCTGACCACGGAAATATCGGTTCATGCCGTCCTGCACATCATGTACGAGGTTGGATGCGAAGGTACGATACTTGTTGGGCAGCAGATGCAGCCATCCTTCGGCTATGACTTCATAATCCAGCAATATAAAGATTACATATAGTAATATGATAAAGGAGGCGAGAATGCTGAACAGGATATTGAGCGACTCCGCAAGCAGGGCCCAAACTCTGGGCACTGTATCTTTGATGGCTGCAAGAATATTCTCTTCGCTTAATATACGGTTGAGCGCCTGAAGATCAATATTCTCATGAATGAATTCGGAAAGATTCTTGGGCACATTATTCCCGGCTCCATTGGTGAGGTAGGTTACCAGTAAGTCATTCATCCTGCCTATTTCCGAAACCATGGGAGGCACCAACAAATAGAATAAGGATATTCCGACAAGAGTAATCAGAAACAAGGCGCAGAAGATAGAAACAATACGGCTCTTTAACCGTAGCTTATACTGGAAAAACTTGACTAACGGATAAACCATGTAGGCGATCAGCCAGGCTATAAAGAAAGGTAATAACACTCCGCTGAGCCGTTCCACAAGCATTAGTATCCCTACCACCAGTACACATCCGATGGAACCACGTATAAAACTGTCGAATGTTATCTTCTTTCTTTCCATATATGTTTTAAATAGAGTTTATATCTTCTGTCCGTCCTCTCCTCGTGCACGGAGGTAGCACTCTCTGCAAAGCGGCTCGTATTCGGCTGTCTCTCCTAAAAGTACCTGCTTGTCATTCTTGACGGTACGATGAGAGAAAGATGCCAGATCACCGCACTTCACGCAGATAGCATGAACCTTGGAGACCTCGTCGGCAATGGCACATAATTGAGGCATCGGTCCGAAGGGATTCCCTTTGAAGTCCATATCCAGTCCGGCGATGATGACACGGATGCCGTTATTGGCAAGCTGTCTGCATACGTCAATCAGTCCGTCATCAAAGAACTGTGCTTCGTCGATGCCGACTACATCTATTTCAGAAGTGAACAACAGGATACTAGCCGATGAATCGATAGGGGTGGACGCGATGGAATGACTGTCGTGTGATACCACGTCTTCTTCCGAATAACGGGTGTCGATGGCCGGTTTGAATATCTCTACACGCTGGCGTGCGAACTTGGCTCTCTTCATTCTGCGAATCAGCTCCTCCGTCTTTCCGGAGAACATTGAACCGCAGATTACCTCTATTCTACCTCTTCTTCTGGTCTCTTGTATGTGGTCTTCTGAAAATAATACCATGTGATTTTTGTGCTTTCTTGATTAAATAAATGAATGGACAAAGGTAAACAATTCGATGTACAAGAACTGTTAAATTATCCATTATTTTAAGTTATTGCATAAATTATTCCTACATTCGCACCATAATAACAATGGATGGAAATGAAACAGAAGCTATTAACAGATATTGAGCTGGATGTTCATGAGCTGAAGCTACTCATGAATACGTTTTCTAAAGAGCCGACTCAGACTTTGTCTGAACTGTTGAAGCGGAGCATCCTACGTATGCAGGAGCGTTTGGAACAGTTGTCGGAAGAGATAAGTGCTGTGCCGGTGGAAGCTTCGCCTTCTCCTGTAGCGGAAGCGGAAACAGAAGCCCCCATTCCCATTGTTGAAGAACAAGCTCCTGTAATAGAGGAAGTTGAATGTTCGGCGATAGAAGAACCGGTCGTGGAAGAGAATGAAGCGACAGCACCGGGAGAAGATGAACCTGTGATAGTACAGGAACCGCAGACTGTTGTGGAAGAAACAGTAATTGAGGAACCTGTTGTCGAAGACGAAATGGAAGAGAAAGAAGCGGAAGATGAGTCGGAAGACGACGAATCGCTTCTGATAGAGGAGCCGAAAGCTGCCGTATTGGGCGAAAGCATAAAGATGGCTGCCGGATTACGTCATTCCATCAGCCTGAATGATTCTTTCCGTTTCTCACGTGAGATATTCGGCGGAGACCCTGAACTGATGAACCGTGTTATCGAGCAGATATCAGTCATGAGTTCTTATAAGACTGCCGTGGCATTTCTTGCCTCGAAAGTCAGCGTAAACGAAGAGAATGAGGCGATGACCGACTTTCTGGAGTTGCTAAAAAAGTATTTTAATCAATCAGCATAAAAGTTTATGGGAAAGTTATATGTAGTACCTACGCCGGTAGGAAATCTGGAGGACATGACCTTTCGGGCAATCAGGGTGCTGAAAGAGGTCGATCTGATTTTGGCAGAGGATACACGTACTTCCGGTATTTTGCTGAAACACTTTGAAATAAAGAATGCAATGCAATCCCACCACAAATTTAATGAACATAAAACGGTGGAAAGTGTTGTTAATAGAATAAAGGCAGGTGAAACCGTGGCATTGATTTCGGATGCCGGAACACCCGGGATTTCTGATCCGGGATTTTTGGTAGTCCGCGAATGTGTGCGCAACGGTATCGAAGTGCAATGTTTGCCGGGAGCGACAGCTTTTGTTCCGGCATTGGTAGCATCGGGACTGCCGAATGAAAAGTTCTGCTTCGAAGGGTTCCTCCCTCAGAAGAAAGGACGACAGACACGACTGAAGGCATTGGCAGAAGAACATCGTACTATGGTGTTTTATGAATCGCCTCACCGCTTGTTGAAAACGTTGACACAGTTTGCCGAATATTTCGGCACTGAACGTCAGGCAACCGTGTCTCGCGAAATTTCCAAACTCCACGAAGAAACCGTTCGGGGAAGTTTGGCGGAATTGATAGAACACTTTACCGCTGCCGAGCCCCGGGGCGAGATTGTGATAGTATTAGCAGGAATAGACGATTAAAATAACTTCATTTAAAAACGTAAAACGTAAACGTATGAAAAAGTTAGCAGTTTTATTTATGTGCGCAGCCATGTTGGCTTCGTGTGACTTTAAAGGTGGAAGCAAAGACCTTAAGGCTGAAAATGACTCTCTTTTAATGGAATTGACACAGCGTAACGCTGAATTGGATGATATGATGGGAACTTTCAATGAAGTGCAGGAAGGATTCCGTAAGATCAATGCTGCCGAAAGCCGTGTGGACTTGCAGCGTGGTACTATTACCGAAAATTCAGCCAGTGCCAAGCAACAGATTGCTTCTGACATCGAATTCATCTCCAAGCAAATGGAAGAAAACAAAGCTCAGATTGCAAAACTGGAAGCTCAGCTGAAAAACAGCAAGTACAACTCTACTCAGATGAAGAAAGCTGTAGAAGCTCTGACTGCTGAATTGAAAGCTAAACAACAACGTATCGAAGAACTTCAGACTGAACTGGCGTCTAAGAACATTCGTATCCAGGAACTGGATGCTGCTGTCAGCGACCTGTCTGCTGCCAAAGAATCTTTGGCTGCCGAGAACGAAGCGAAAGCTAAAACCGTTGCCGAACAGGATAAGAGTCTGAATGCCGCATGGTTCGTATTCGGAACAAAATCAGAGTTGAAAGCCCAGAAGATTCTTCAGAGCGGTGACGTGCTGAAGAGCGCTGATTTCAACAAGGATTATTTTACTCAGATCGATATCCGTACAACAAAAGAAATCAAGTTGTACTCCAAACGTGCTGAACTGTTGACTACTCATCCGACAGGTTCTTATGAACTGGTGAAAGATGACAAAGGCCAGCTGACTTTGAAAATTACTAATCCTGCCGAATTCTGGAGCGTATCCAGATACTTGGTTATTCAGGTAAAATAAGGTAGACATACCTGGTTAGAATTGCCAATGTGCTGATTCCTGAATTCAAGAAATTAGCACATTGGCTTTTTTATTTCTCATATTATATATATCACGGAGCCAATGAAATATAAAAATCTCTTTTTTGACCTGGATGACACCATCTGGGCTTTCTCACGAAATGCACGCGACACCTTTGAAGAAGTATATCAGAAATATTCATTTGACCGCTATTTTGATTCATTCGATCATTATTACACACTGTATCAACGACGCAATACCGAACTCTGGCTTGAATATGGAGAGGGAAAGGTGACGAAGGAGGAACTGAACCGCCAGCGTTTCTTTTATCCCTTACAGGCAGTAGGAGTGGAGGATGAGGCTTTGGCTGAGCGTTTCTCGGAAGATTTCTTTGCCATTATTCCTACCAAAAGCGGTCTGATGCCCCATGCCAAAGAAGTGTTGGAGTATCTTGCGCCGCAATATAATTTGTATATCCTTTCCAATGGTTTCCGGGAGCTGCAGTCGCGTAAGATGCGTTCGGCAGGAGTAGATCGTTATTTTAAGAAGATCATTCTTTCGGAGGACCTCGGCGTATTGAAGCCCTGGCCCGAAATCTTTCATTTTGCTTTATCTGCCACCCAGTCCGAGTTACGCGAATCGTTAATGATCGGTGACAGTTGGGAAGCCGATATTACCGGAGCGCATGGGGTAGGGATGCATCAGGCTTTCTATGATGTGACGGAACGAACCGCTTTTCCTTTTCAGTCTACCTATCATATCCATTCACTGAAAGAATTAATGAATTTATTGTAGGTTTTATGGATTAAGTCGTATTTTTGTTGCATTTAATAAATGTATAAAATACGATAACATCATGGATAGTACGCTTCTGCCATTTGCCTTACTTTGTTTTACTTCGTTCTTTACGCTGACCAATCCTTTGGGGACAATGCCGGTCTTTCTGACCATGACACACGGAATGACAGATAAGGAGCGGCAGGCTATTGTGCGCCGTGCCACCATCGTGTCGTTTATAACGTTGATGGTGTTTGTCTTTGCCGGGCAGTTCCTTTTCAAATTCTTCGGTATCTCTACCAATGGTTTCCGTATTGCCGGTGGAGTAATTATCTTTAAGATTGGTTTTGATATGCTTCAGGCACGGTATACTCCGATGAAACTTAAAGACGAAGAGATTAAAACCTATGCCGATGACATCTCCATTACTCCTCTTGGAATTCCGATGTTGTGTGGTCCCGGGGCTATCGCTAATGCCATCGTTTTGATGCAGGACTCTCATACTTACGCCATGAAAGGTATATTGATCGGAACAATCGCTTTGATTTATCTGCTGACGTTCTTTATTCTCCGTGCTTCCACCCGACTGGTGAAAGTACTGGGAGAGACCGGAAATAATGTGATGATGCGTTTGATGGGATTGATTCTGATGGTAATTGCAGTGGAATGCTTTGTGAGTGGAGCGAAGCCGATATTGGCGGATATTGTGAGAGAAGGGCTGAGCGGTATCTGCAAGTAGAAGTCTGTATTGTGGGGAGGAACGGATAAGATTACACTCATGTGTAAATTCGGAAATGGAAAATAAAAAGCGAGCCCGTTTAACTGCTTAAAGTTAAACGGGCTCGTTATTAAAATGGTTTCAGTGTATTATTAGTAGCCTTCGTTTTGTTTCAGCTTACCGTTAGATACATTGATCTCGGAAACCGGAATAGGCATTACAGTACGATAGTCGTCATAGTTGATCGGACCGGACGGAACCTGAGCATTCGTTACTGCTTTTTTGTTTCTCCATGTATCCCAGGCGTTATGACCTTCACCATAAAGTTCCAGTCTGCGTTCTGTCAGAATATCATCGATAGTAACAGAAGCAACGTCTTCATAGTCGGCTATTCTTTGCTTACGCAAGTCATTGATATAGCTGGCAGGATCAGCACCACCTGCTTTTAATGCAGCTTCTGCGGCGATCAGATATACTTCGGACAGGCGGATTACTTTCGGATTATTTACATATATTTCTCCGTCGCGTCCCGGATACTTCTGGATATACCAGCCTTCGTTATCTCCACCGTCGCTTTCTTCAGCAATCAGAGTGCTGCGAACATCGTCCGGACGTTCTTGAAGGAAAGTTTTGAATGCATCGGTGATACCGGCTTCTGCATAACCTTCGGCATGTGTGTAGAATCCGAGAGAGTTACGTTGTGCATTGTAGAGTGAGGTAATCAGGAACTCGAAAATGCTTTCACTACTTCCAACTTTGGTCCATACTGTTTCGTATTCGTCTCTGGTGTACAGTTTGTACGGAGATTTTTCGATTACATATTTGGCGTCCTCAAGTGCTTTACTGTTCTCATTCATGTAGAGATATGCACGGGCTCTCAGTGCACGGGCTCCCCAATAGTCGATATGACCGGCAGTTACTACCTTGCTGGTTTCTGGGAGATTATCCAATGCAGTCTTCAAGTCATCCAGGATGGTTTCGTAAGTTTTCGCAATAGTAGCTCTTTCTGCTGTATATCCGGATTCGAAAACTTCTGTAGACAATACGATACCTGGATCGCTGGCCTGTGCATTACAAGGAAGTTTAGCGAACAAGCGGGCCAAGTCAAAGTGGAAAAGTGCCCGCAAAGCATACAATTCGCCTACCTGAACATCAACTTCAGCTCCTTCCAGACCGGATTTCTTAACTCCCTCCAAAACTTTGTTTATTCTTGCCAGAGAAAGATAAAAGCGTTTGTAGAAATAGTATGAATCAGAACTATTCTTAGTAGCCTGGTAAGCATATACATCGACTGTTTGCTTATTGCTACCGATGGCTTTGAAGTCGCTGCCTCTTTGGTCGGCGTACAAGAAGAAATCACCTGCGTAGCTGCCACGTGGATTAGTTCCTGCGTCTATAGAAGAAGTCTGAGACTCATAAACACCGTTAACTGCAAACTGTAAATCTTCGAGAGTCTTAATAGCACCTTCTGAAGGCCATTCACTGGAAGGCACTTTGTCGAAAGTATCGCATGAGGATACTGCCAACGTCAGTAATAGAATGGGTAAATATATTTTTTTCATTATTCAGTCTGTTTATAGATTATAATTTGATATTAATGCCGAATACACAGCTTCTCAATGCCGGTGTATCTGCCTGACGATAACCATTGATCGCTACATCCGGGTCAATGTTTTTAGTCTTCGACCACAACATAGCCAGATTGTTTGCTCTGAAGTAGATGCGGAAGTTGGAAATGTGCTTCTTCAATACCGGCAGAGTATATCCTACTGTCATTTCTCTCAGACGAATATTGTCAGTCGATTTGATTGTGCGGCTTGAGAATCTGTCCCAACGATAAGGGTTGGCATAGATAGGCATCGGGTTGTCTACTTTATCACCCGGATTTTTCCAGTAGTTTCCGGCTACATCTTCTGACAGGTTCATGGAACCGATTCTTACGCCATCATGATGAGAGAAATATCCCGGATAATCGAACATGTCACCACCAAACTGATAAGTGATCAGGAATGACAGGTCAAAGTCTTTGTATGTGAAAGTGTTGCTGAATCCACCGATAACATCAGGCAATGCTTTTCCTACAATTCCCTTACCTGCTTCGGAGTAGTCATTTACCACTCCCTTTGAGTGATCTTCAGGATCTAACCAGAATTCTCCCAAACCTGTTTCAGGATTTACACCTTTCCATTCGGGCAGATAGAATGTATACATTGACTCTCCCTCACGGTGCAGATACATTTCTCCGTCTCCATACTGGATATCTTTTCCTTCAGGAAGTTTGTCTACCAATGCACGTTGGTAAGTCAGGTTGAAGTTTGAAGTCCATGTAAAGTTCTTGTTGCTGATATTTTTAGAATTGAGTTCCAATTCGAAACCGTCGTTCTTCAATGCACCCAGATTTTCCCAACGGGAGTCAAAGCCGGTGATTAATGAAGTAGGTACTTCGAACAGCAAATCCGTAGTCTTCTTATTGTAATATTCCAGAGACAGATTTACGCGGTCGTACATATTCCATTCAATTCCCATATTGAAGTTCTTGGATTTTTCCCAGCTTAATTTGTCGTTTGCCATTCTTGACCAGTAAATAGCAGGAGCACTTCCGTATCCGGAACCTGTATACAGGTCCATGTAACCATAGTAATCTGAGGGCAAGTTACCGTTTGTACCATAAGATGCTTTGATCTTGAAGTCGGTAAATAACGGCATATCTTGCATAAATCCTTCTTTACTCATTCTCCATGCACCGGATACAGACCAGAAACTAGCCCAACGATTGTCTTCACTCAAACGTGACGAACCATCACGACGGAAACTGGCAGAAAGATAATACTTGTTATCATAGTTATAATTGCCACTTGCGAAATATGACATCATGCCGGCTCCCAAGGTTGAACTTGCAGCTTGGTCCGGTTGTCCGTTGGCCAATTCGGGATAGTGGCTTGAATAACGTTTGGCAACAGTTACAATCTGCAGCAGGTCTCTGTTTTCAACTTCGAAACCGGCCATCAAGTTCAGATTGTGCATATCTTTAAAAGTATCCGTGTAGTTTAATGTAGAAGAGCTGGTAGCTACGCGGCTTTCGAAGGTATAACGAGAACCCATTCCGCTGACGGAACCACCGTTAACACTGTTGCGATCCCAATATTCAAAGTGCTTGTTGTCTACATAGTCATAACCAAAGATAGAGTTAAGTGATAACTTATCACAGAATTTGATTGTTACATCTGCATTGGTCATGCTACGGAACATTTTGGTCTGAATCCACTCCAGAGCTGTATCGCTGTCTTTACCACCTAGCATCAGATGCGGGTTGGTAACTTTACCCCATGCTGCATTTTTATTATATGAACCATCTTCATTCTTTACCGGAGCAGTCGGGTCCATTGCGAATAAAATACCTATCGGAGAAGAAGTACCCATTCCTTGAGCCTGGTCTCCCTGATCGCGGAAACCATCTTGCGATGTAGCGGCTATCATTTGCTTGAGAGCTACGTTCAGCCAGTTATTTACTTTGTGATTAACGTTCAGACGACCGGAGATACGTTCGAAGTCACTACCAAGAACGATACCCTCGCTCTTATTGTAGCCAACTCCGGCATAGAACTGAGTCTTTGACGAACCGCCGTTGATAGATACCTGGTGATCTTGAGTGAAAGCAGTACGATAGATTTCTTTCTTCCAGTTCGTATTTACTTTACCGGATGGGTCATGGATAAAGTCAGCAACAGTAGCCGGTGAGTCGAGCAGAGGAATGAACATATCACCTCCGTTATCGATGTTGTTCAATGCTGCTTGTTTGCTATCTGTTATTCCGTAAGTAACCAGACAGTTGGCTAATGATTCGCGAGTGTAGTCAATCAAGTCGGCTGATCCCATCATATTGAAAGCATTTACAGCCATCTTGTTCCAGCCTACTTCACCTGAATAGCTGACATTCGTTTTTCCTTCTTTACCTTTCTTTGTGGTAATGATGATAACACCGTTTGCGGCACGTGAACCGTACAATGAAGCAGCAGCGGCATCTTTCAGAACAGTCATGCTCTCAATGTCTTCAGGATTCAGTGTACTCAATACGCTTTGAGTCTTACCGTAGTAGTTCATGTCGTCATCAGCCTTTGTTACGACACCGTCAATAACATACAACGGGCTTTTAGAAGCACTGATAGAACCGACACCGCGAATGTTGATTTCGGCCATAGATCCTGGGTCACCAGTTGCTGAGGCTGTGCGCACACCTGCCATTTTACCGGACAATGCCTTGTCAAAAGATTCTTTGGAACCGGAAACGATTTTATCTGCCTTAATGACAGCAGCTGATCCTGTGAATGAAGACTTCTTCGCAGTACCATAAGCCACAACAATAACCTCATCAAGATTTTGTGCATCTGATTTCAGTGTAACTTTCACCATTGGCTTGATTGCCACTTCTTGTGTTTGCATACCAATATACGAAATCTGCAAAGTCTTTGCAGAACTTGGTACGTTCGCCAAATTAAAATTACCATCGATGTCTGTGATTGTACCTTGAGTAGTACCTTTTACCAACACAGAGGCTCCAACAACTGGTTGCCCATCTTCTTCAGAAATCACAACGCCTGTGACTTTCTGAGTCTGAGCAGTTACTAGGCTTATGCCCACAAAAAGGCATGCCAATAACAGCATTAATTTTCTTTTCATAAATTCTCTCTTAAAGTTTAACTTTACATTAATTGTCTCTATACTCTAACAAGTTGCAAAATTATTAATAAATATGAAACTAACAATTAATTTGATAAAAAAAGGTTGTATATATAACATATTGTTATTTATAACATCGAAAATATGCTGATAAACATCTTTATTTGCTATAAATATTGTGATTTATCAAGCATAGGATGTCACTTTGCGAATGCAAAGTGTACTAATTAACATTCTATTTGCTTGTTTTTGGATATAAAACTACCCTGCAAACGTTTCTTTTTGATTTATCACAAAGAAATGACGATAAAAAAATAGCATTTAAATTAAAGTTATGTAAATACTTAATTATTGAATTTTAATTTTTGCAGAAATTAATGCAGGTTCAACCTTAATTATAGCACAGAACTTAGTTTATTTTGTTCTTAGTATTAACTAAAAGACAATAGAATGAAGAAGATTAGTTACAGCCTTGTGTTTAACAGAAAAAAGAAGCTGAACAAAAAAGGAATGGCATTGGTACAAGTAGAAGCTTACTTAAACAGGAGAAAAATGTACTTCTCAACCAGGGTGTACCTCAAACCAGACCAGTGGGACGTAAAACGTAGAATGGTAAAAAACCATCCTAATTCAGATGCATTAAATCGAATGCTATATGATTTTATAGCTGACATTGAGCAGAAAGAACTGGGATTATGGCAACAGAGAAGATCAATATCCTTAGATTCGTTGAAAGACTCTATTGAAAAACCGGAAAATAATGGGAATTCATTTCTGACCTTTTTTAAAGAGGAAGTCAACAACTCTTCTTTAAAAGAGAGCACCAGGCAGAATCATCTTTCCACTTTAGAATTGCTGCAAGAGTATAAAAAGGACATTGTATTCACTGATTTGACATTCGAATTTGTGTCTTCATTTGATAATTATCTACAGTCCAAGGGGTATCATCTCAATACCATTGCCAAGCATATGAAGCATTTAAAACGATATGTGAATGTGGCTATAAATAAAGAGTACATGGATATTCAAAAGTATGCTTTCAGAAAATATAAAATCAAAAGCATAGAAGGGAGTCATACGCACTTGTCGCCGGAAGAGCTGAATAAAATGGAGGAGGTGAATCTGGAAGGGAAGTTTACGAAGTTACAAAAGTCAAAAGATGCCTTTTTATTTTGTTGTTACGCCGGTTTGCGGTACTCTGATTTTATAAATCTGACTGCCGCGAATATTGTCGAACTCCATCAGGAGACGTGGCTGATTTACAAATCTGTTAAAACAGGTATTGATGTGCGCCTTCCTTTATATTTATTATTTGAAGGTAAAGGACTGCGGGTGTTGGAGAACTACAAAGACGATTTAAACGGATTCTTCAAGCTGAAAGATAACTCTAATGTGAATAAAGACTTGAATGCATTAGCCAGGCTGGCAGAAATAGACAAACGGATATCATTCCATACAGCCCGACATACAAACGCCACCTTATTGATATATAGTGGTGCAAATATAACGACTGTACAAAAGCTGCTGGGACACAAAAGTGTGAAAACAACTCAGGTATATGCCAATATCATGGACATGACTATTGTGCATGACCTTGAGAAAGCAGCCTATTCAAAATTAGCTAGTAGACCAAAAGGCTAGGCAGTGATTGTCTGGAAATGTCCTGTTTTTAAGATTGGCATCAACAGAGTTGATTCACAATCTAACAATATGGCAGAAATAATGCATAAATCAATGTAAGAATATGCAATTTACAAGTGATTTGTCGCATATAAATGACTGTAATATACATAAAAAGTGCAATGTCAGGACTCTTTCCTTTTAAAGGAACGATCCGTTCCTTTAAAAGGAACAGATCGTTACTCACCGAGGAACATCTAATTGCTTTAAAAGGAAGAGCCAAAAGTAGTTTTAATTTCTAATTCTGTTCTAGCTGATAGACTTTCCTGTCACAGGAAAATATATCATATCGAAACTAAACGTTTCTTTTATATTCAAAGGTGCAAGCTGATATAAGTAATCATATAGCACAAGGAAACAAAAAACGGACAGATGTATTTCATCCGTAGATCTGCTGTTTTAAAATCCTGCCGATTTTTGTCATTCTCCCAAGCAGGTTCTGCATATTTTGAATTATACCATAACTAAATATGCTTTTCTTCAGATTTGATCTTTTTCTACTATCACGCCCCAAAAGTAATCATTCATTATGATTGGTGGTGAGAAATATTCGGGAAATATAAAAATAGTATCCAATAATAATACCTCATATAAATAAAATAAAGACATAACTTTCTTATAATGAATGAACTAAATGATTGAAATGGATAGAAACAGGGTATCATTCGTTAAAGAAAAGGGTAGTTATAATGCTGATAAATAATTGATTATCACGTTTATATATGGATACAATAACATATATGACGATTAGGTTTATATTTCTCATTATTATAATAATCAACACTTTATATAAAGAATTAGTTCTGCAAAGACTTTGCAAATTTCGTACATCGGTATGCAAACTCAAGAAGTAGCGATTAAGCCTAATTTAAAGGTAGTACTTAGGTCGGATGCTCAACAGATCGATGAAGTTGTTGTTACAGCAATGGGTATTAAAAGATCTGAAAAAGCATTAGGTTATGCTGCAACTTCAGTGGGTGGAGAAAAAATTGCGGAAAGCCGTACATCTGATGTGATGTCAAGCTTGGCAGGTAAGATTGCAGGTGTACAGATTTCCAGCACTTCATCTGACCCCGGAGCCTCTAATTCGGTCATTATCCGTGGAGTTAGCTCACTCTCCGGTACCAACCAGCCACTATATGTCGTGGATGGAGTACCTTTGAATAACTCTACCGTATACTCTACAGATGGCTTGAATAGCGGATATGATTTTGGAAACGGTGCCAACGCTATCAATCCGGATGATGTGGCAAACATGACTATTTTGAAAGGTGCTGCGGCCACTGCTTTGTATGGTAGCCGTGCTGCCAACGGTGTAGTCATGATTACTACCAAAAGCGGCCGGAAAGAAAAAGGAGTTGGAATCGAGTATAACGGTGGAGTTCAGTGGTCAACTGTTCTGCGTCTGCCGGAATTTCAAAATGAATTTGGTATGGGATGGAACGGCAACCATACAGAATTGGAGAACGGTTCCTGGGGACCTCGTTTCGATGGTTCCATGCAGTTGTGGGGTAATGTGTACAACAACTCTCAGAAACTGAAACCTTATGTGGCAATGCCTGATAACATCAAAGACTTTTTTGATGCGGGATTCAGATATAGCAACAGCCTTTCATTCAATGGAGCTACAGATAAAAGTGATTATTATGTATCATTCTCTCAGATCAGCGATGATGGTATGATCCCGACAGATGCCGACAGCTACGATAAATATACTTTTTCTGCACGCGGCAGCCATAAGGCAGGAGCGTTGACATTCTCTTCTTCACTGAATTACGCTTATCAAAAGAATAACTTTGCTACTACGGGACAAGGTTTGTCCATGCTAAACTCTTTATATCAGACACCAAGAGATATCAGCATAATAGGACTGGAAGACCAGAATGATCCGTTCAACACTCCGGGATATTATTATACCCCCTACGGAGTTATGAACCCTTATTATATTTTGAATAACTATTTGAATGAATATGAATCTGAAAGATTCTACGGAAAATTTCAATTGGATTATGAATTCCTGAAATACTTCAAGTTTACGTACCGTATGGGCTTGGATACTACAACAGGACAAAGTGACAAAGGAAAACCGAATCTGTACGCTCTTTATTATGAAGGTACTCCTAATGGAGAAGGTCAGGGCTCCAGCAGTCCTTTCTCTGGTGAAACCGGACAATATTCCGAGCAGATAACCCGTCGTCGCGAGATAAACCAGGATATTATGGTTAATTTCAATATGCCGGTTAACGATTTTAATATCAATGCACTGGTCGGTTTCAATGGCAATGAACGTAAAGTCTCTTATCAATATTCAGAAGTTAATGATTTAACGATTCCTACATGGTTTAATCTGAAGAACTCCGGCAAAACTCCTATAGTAGAACAGCACATGGAACTCAGACGTCTGATGGGTGTTTTCGGACAGTTTGAAGGTTCATGGAAGAATATGCTCTATTTAACGGTTACTGCCCGTAATGACTGGTCTTCTACTCTTCCGAAAGAAAATCGCAGTTTCTTCTATCCTGGTATTACCGGTAGTTTTATTTTCAGCGAATTATTGAATGACAACCTGCAAGATGTGATAACTTTTGGTAAGATACGCGCCAGCTGGGGTAAAACAGGTAACGATGCTGATGTGTATATGGTTAATCCTGTGTATGCCCAATCTTCCAATAGAATACCTTTCGGTTCTCTGACTTTCCCTCTAGGAGGTGTCAACGCTTACTCTGCAGGAAATGTACTCGGAAGTAATACATTAAGTCCGGAAATGACCACAGAATCTGAAGTCGGTTTAAATATGGCTTTTTTCAAAAACCGCCTCTCTTTTGACGTATCTTATTATAATAGGAATACCGATAAGCAGATTTTCTCTTTGGCTATGGACCCTGCTTCAGGCTATACAGCACAGAATATGAACCTGGGTAAGATTCGTAACCGTGGTATAGAACTCCTGATCAGCGGCACTCCGATAAGAACAAAAGATTTCAGTTGGGAACTGACATGGAACTTCACAAAGAACTGGAGTAAGGTGATCAGTTTACCGGAAGAATTGGGTGGCATTACAACGATTTATGGTCTCAATGGAGGTACCAGTATGTACGCTATAACAGGCATGCCTGTTGGTGTTTTCAAGGCTCAGGTAGCCGAACGTGATCCGCAAGGACGTATTGTAGTAAATTCATCAACAGGTCTTCCGGTTGAAGCCAGCGAATTCGGAATCTGCGGAGATATGAATAACAAATATCAAATGGGTGTTTCTACTAACTTGAAATATAAAGGTATAAGCTTAGGCATTGATTTTGATATCCGTCAGGGCGGAGTGATGTATTCACGTACTAAAGATATAAACTATTTTACCGGTAACGCGATACAGACTGCCTACAATGACCGTAATCCTTTGATTGTTCCTAACTCAGTAAATAAAATAGTGAATGGAGAAAACGTTACTTATGTAGAAAATACAACTCCTATTACAAGCTCTAACATTTATAAATACTGGGGCGACGGTGGCTCTGATATGGGAAGCTGCTTCCTGGTAGACAAATCATACGTCAAGCTTCGTTCTGTTGTATTAGGTTGGGACCTGCCCAAAAGATGGTTGGCAAAAACTCCTTTCCAGGCAGTAAAAGTGTCTGCATATGGCAATAACTTATTTGTCTGGACTCCATCCAGCAATACATTTATTGATCCCGAAATGACTTCATTTGGTAACGACCTTGAAGGTAACTATGGAGAATACACGGCTAATCCCAGCTCACGTCGTTTCGGTTTCAACTTAATGGTTAAATTTTAAACAGGAATAAAAATGAAAAAAATATTATTATATGCATCATTAGCAACAACAGCATTGTTTGCAGGTTGCGACCTGAACATCAATGACGACCCGAACTACCCGATGAATGATCAGGTGACGGCGGATTTGATATTCCCCTCTATCAGTGCTTCCATTGCTTCGGCGGTAGGCGGAGAAATTTATAATTACGCTGGCTTTTTCGCTCAGTACTATGAACAGAAACCGGAGTCGAATCAGTATAACACTCTATGTGAATATACATTTACTGAATCTTCCCAGCAAATGGATTATTCTTATAGAATCCTGTTTGCAGGAGCTTTGGAAGATGCAAAGCAGGTGCTGGAAAAGACCACAAACCCTGCCGACCGATTCGCTACTACCATACTGAGAGCATATGCCTTTCAGATAATGGTAGATAATACCAGTGACTCACCTTATTCGGAAGCTCTGCAAGGTAATGCCAATGCCACACCTAAGTGGGATACGGGTGAAACAGTATATAAAGGTATATTAGGTGAGATAGATGCGGCAGAAGCTGCTTTGGATGGAAGTGGTATGGATGTGCCGGATTTGATATTCAACAAAAATATCGCTCAATGGAAAGGTTTTGCCAATGCTCTTCGCCTCCGTATGTATCTGCGTTTCATTGATGCCAACATAGATGCGGCTTCGTATACAGAGAAAGTGAAGACCTTAGTACAAAACAACGAATTCTTTACCGGTGACGTGAAATTGGATTGTTTCTTGGATGAAACAGACAAACGGAATCCATGGTATAATACGAATGCGGTCGGCTTGACCGGTAATCATTGTGCTGCCTATCCGTTAGTATCTTATTTAAGCAGCACGGGAGACCCTCGAATCGCTTATGGTATTAGTAAAACAGATGCGGATGGAAAGTATGTCGGTCAACTTCCCGGAGGAAAAACACATATGCAAAGCATTCTGGGTACTGACAACTGGAAAAACAAAAACGTAAGTGCGATTGATTACTCTATCGGAGCCACAAAACCTGTCTATTTCTTTACTCAGGCTGAATTACAATTCCTGATAGCTGAGGTATATGCTCGTTTTCACAATGATGATGCGAATGCAAAGAGTGCTTATGAAGCAGGTGTAACTGCAGACTTTGCCGTTCGTGGATTTGCAGGTCAAGAGAATACCATTTTGGAAGGAGCGTGTGCATGGTCTGCTGCTTCTACACAGGCAGACAAGTTAAACTTGATTTATATGCAGAAATGGGTATCTCTTTTCTATATGGATCATATGGAAGCATGGAGTGAGATTCGTCGTACAGATTGTCCGAAACTGTCTTCTTATTCAGCAGCACAGATACAGGCTAACGAGTCAGTATACACTCCGGGAGAGTTAGTTGCTCCATGGACTAATGGTCTGGAAGCGGGTGGACTGATGAAACGTATGACTTATCCATTAAGCGCACGTCAGCAAAATGTGAATACTCCTGCAGGAGTACCGGGAAGTACTCCGGTTTGGTGGGATATCAAATAGTAACCAATAACTTAGTAAGTTTTACGTATGAAAAATATAATATACAGCATATTAGTATGTTTGCCGTTTGTCTTTGGAGCTTGCGACAAATCAACAGATGACACTTCTAAAGTCACCTATTTTGTAACGTTGGAAAGAGAAGGTGATGAAAAGATCGTTCTGGAAAAAGGACAGCCTTATGTGGAACCGGGATATTATGCGGAAATGAACGGAGAGGATATCACTGAATCTGTTCAGATAAAAGGAAGTGTTGATGTCAACACTCCGGGAATCTACAATTTAGTATATGCGGCATACAATGAGGATGGTTTTGCCAAAACATTTACAAGAACAGTATATGTGGCAGATAATACAGCTTCTCCTTTGAAATCCGGAATTTATACCGTAGCCGAAGGAAGCAAACGTACCGCCCCTTCTGTGGTAGCTTTCAGTGGATATGAGATTGTGATTTTGCAGATGGAACCGGGGATTTTTTATATCAGCGATTTCTTAGGAGGCTGGTATGACCAGCGTACCGGCTATGGCCCGGATTATGCAATGGTTGGCAAATTCGAATTGAATGATGATAATACCATTACTCCTCTGGAAAGTTATGTTGCAGGTTGGGGAGATTCCATGGATCAAATGACTAATACATTATTGGACACTGCGACTGGGACTCTGAAATGGACTGTTGCTTATGCCGGTCAGCTATCTTTTGACATTATAGTAAAACAATAAAAATACGATTATGAAGAAATATATGATATTACTTTTAGCTTCACTGGCTTTTACATTCGTGGCATGCGACAACGATACAGAACCAGGTGGTACTGCTGTTGAAAAAATGGCAGGAGACTGGTGGGTGACAGTGAATGCATTTATTGACGGGAAAGAAGTAGAAGATCCTTTCGGAGCAGGACATCTGCAAATGAGTACTTACAATACAGCCAGCAACAGTGAAACTGAAATGTGGCTGGATGATTTAGGAAACTTCTGGAAATATAAACTGAAAGTAAACGTGAATTATGCAGCGAGGACTTTCTCGACAACAGGCTTTGTGGATAATGTAACATATGAATCCAAAGTGAAGATAACTGATGGCAAGGTACTGGAAAATGCTGCCACAACTCCTAGCGGTATGCCTGCTGACAGTATCGTATATATGGTACAGTTCGACGACGATGAAAATGGATTAACTTATAAGGTTTCAGGCTTCCGTCGAACAGGTTTCCCTGCTGACGATTTTTAACAGAAGAGTTTAAATATAGAGAAGGCTGTTCCAATGATCGGAGCAGCCTTTTTTGCAATCTAACCTCAACTAAGACAGATCAATATATGAGCAATCTCTAATATTTACAATAATTCTTTGCCTTTAAAAGAAAAATGAATGGGACAATGTTTTTAATTAGCAACATCCATTACCTGATTAATTGTATACAAATAAAGGTGCCTCTTATGGCATGATACTATTTTTTATTTATAATAGCTCCTTATTTTATAGATATAATATTGATTATAAGGTAAATAGTTCTCATTTCGGTAGAGAAATGGTATTACATAAAAGAGAGTAAACATTAGCTGAATTAGGGTAATTAACTGTCAAATAGATATATAAGCTATTTCTGATTGATAAAATATCGACTAGTGTTACTGATTTATCCCCTATATACATGATTGATTATCAGATATATATAAATTTATTAGTTCTGCAAAGACTTTGCAGATTTCGTATA
>OOCN01000739.1_pt1 | contig 25842 bp, 23 predicted proteins | sample 1671361 | NCBI WGS metagenome assembly OOCN01 (sample SAMN06348149, study PRJEB24527) | human gut metagenome | biome: human gut; feature: ankylosing spondylitis patient; material: feces | host: Homo sapiens | place: China | collected 2015-10
ACCAGACTTTTTCTTAAAAGTCAAGGCCGCGTTCCACGGACTTCCGAGATGAACCTTTTTTTTCAGGGACCAGTCCCTCAAAAAAGCGACGGATTCCGGAAGGAATCCGCCTGTGCGGAATGCACGAAATGGGAGAACTTGCTGAGAGACCTTGTGAGGATCAGTGTTCGCCTGCGGCGTTGAGCACGGCGACCATGTCCTCGAGGTACATGCGGGCGCGGTCAAGCGGAGACATCGTCAGGGTAAGGTTCGCGTTGCAGACCTCGATGGAGATCGGCAGGTGCTTGAGAAGCTGTACGAGGTCGGCAGCGCCGGTGCCCGAAGACAGGCGGAAGTTGCGGGCCTGATAGAGGATGCCGTCCATCGTGTCGGGCATTTCGGCCGTGATGTCGCACATCTGGCAGTACTTGAGCGAGCCGGCGGGCAGGTTGTCGATGTCCTTGTAGTCGTTCTTGGCGCGGTAGAAATGGATCGGGTCGACGAGGCAGCCTGCGTTCGGACGGTTGATCTTGCGGAGGATCTCACCCTGCTGCTTGACGGTCGAGACGTTGCATCAGGGCATCGGCTCGATGCTGAGGTTGAGGCCGTACGGATGGGCGAGCTCGCAGAGTTCGGTGTAGTTGTCCGTCAGGCGGTTGATGTCGGGGTCGTTGCCTGCGCAGAGCACCTGATTGGCGGGAGAGACGTCGAGAATGGTGAGGGCGGCCAGACTGATCGGACGCGGAAGCTTCAGTGGCTCGTAGCTGCGGTCCTTGAGCGTGACGGGGGCGACCTTCGCGGAGGCGGCACCCTGAAGGAAGCGGCGGCGATTCGAAAGCATGATGTTTTTCTCCTTGGTTGATATGGTTGAGGCGCCCTCCAGGGACCGTGTCCGGCCCCGCGCCCTAAGCATGTCCTTCATCCTAAAGAACTAATCCGAACGCCGATACGGCTCGTGGGAGGTGGCCGCGAGCGGTGGCGAAAACCCTCTGTTCGGGAAAACCAATCTGGTCAAGGCACACACGAAGGGATAGCCTTTTCAGTAATCACTTTTCCGAAGGCTTCTGATGCACAACCAAAAGCAAATTCTCCTCATGATCGTCCTTGCCGCACTTGTCATGCGCGGGCCCATCAATGCAGTGGGTCCGATGGCGCCCGTCGTTCGCGATGTCTTCGATCTGCCGTGGGAGGCTTTCGGCGTACTCGCAGGCATTCCGACCATGGCCTTTGGACTCTGTAGCCTCGCTGTCCTGCCGCTTGTGGCCGGATTCAGAAGTAGAACCTTCGCCGTCGCCGCACTTACCGGAGCCGCACTCGGATCCTTCGTCCGATGCATCGAGTGGATGCCCGCTCTCTTTCTCGGAACGCTGATTCTGAGCGTTTCAATCGCGGGCCTGAACGTCTGGGCTCCCTCTGTCATCAAGGTGGTCTTTCATGACCGCCAGTCTCAGGTGATGGGCGTCTATACGGCAGTGCTCAGCATCAGCGGCCTGCTGGGCACGGCCTCGGTCATGCCGGCTCTGGAGGCGGGCGGCGTCTGGTGGGCTCCTTTTGCAGTTTGGGGATTGGCGGCTCTTGCGCCGCTTGTCTGGGCAGTGGGTTTGGGAGGCGTTCCTCTGCCCGTTCCAGAACGGAAGGAAAAGCGTCTCGAGAAGAGCGGAGCTCTCGTTGCACTTCTCGTGTGGTTCGTTGCTATTCAGGCGGGGCTCACCTTCACCGTTGCGTCGATGATGCCCTCAGGGCTTGAGGCTGCGGGCTTTTCCAGACCTGACGCGGTCAATGCCGTGACGCTCTACCTTGGCGCCATGTTTGCCGGATCTCTCGGATGCGGCTTTCTGCCTGTGGCTAGAAAAATCTATCCTGTGGTCGGCACCGTTTATCTGACGGGGCTCTGGATCTGGATGGAGGGGTTGGGAGGATTCGCAGGCCTCATGGGAGCGGCGCTTGTAATGGGCGTGCTGCAGGGAGCATTCGTGGCGATTTCGCTTACCGCCGTGACGAAGAAGACTCCGGAAGCTGACATTCTTCGCGTGACGGGGCTCGTTCAGTGCGGCGGTTACCTGCTGGCCGGCCTTGCACCCATGATGGCGGGCGCCTGGGCTTCGACCTTCGGATTCGGCCGCATGCCCGTGCTTCTCATGATCCTCGTGCTCATGTGGTGCGTGGTGGCGTGGCTTGTTGCGGGAAGACCTGATGCAACGGGTGGCGCGCCTCGGCGTAAATGTGCGTGTCTACCCTGACTGAAGATCAGACGTGAACGATGAGGAGCCTCAGTAAGAGCTGAAGCTTTTAGAATTATCCGAAGCGAACTTGAGGACACTGTACGTCGTGACTGCATTTCCCGTCCGCCTTAAAGCGACATGTCTGGCATTTCTTTTTGGCGCCTCCGCCGCAATTGCCGCTGAGACGGGGATGGTCGCACCCTCCGGGGACGCTTCAGGTGTTGTGCGTGTTGGACTTGTCGACACCTTTACACCGAGCTTTTATATTGACGTCTATACGCCGCTTATCGAGTCGCTCAAGGCCAGACTGCCGCAGTACAGGTTCGAGACGAAGGAGATTTCTCATGCCGATGCAATGAAGCCCGAGTCTGTGGAGAACATCGACTTCGTCATCGTGTCTAGTGGAGGAGCGCGCATGCTTTCGCGTGCGGGGCTCCAGCAGATTGCAACGCTTCGCAAGAGTCGATGTGCAGATGTTAGCCGCAGTGTAGGCGCAGTCTTTCTCGTATCGGCGGGAAGTCCCGTGCAGACGATCGAAGACCTGCGGGGCCGCAGGGTGGCCGCGACGGCACCTTGGTCTTTTGAGGGGTGGCTCATTCCTCAAGGAGAGATCGCCAGACGTGGGTTCGATCCCGAGGACTTCTTTCGTGAAGTGACTTTCACAGAATGGAACTTTCCCGATGTGCTCACGCTTGTGGTGACGGGCATGAGCGATGCGGGCGTGCTTCCTGCGTGTGAGCTTGAGCAGGCGGTCAGAACAGGCGTTATACAGGCCGAGGATGTGAGGATCGTCGGCGAACGTCCCGAAAGGGCGGCAGGCGGCTGTGCAACTTCGACCGAACTCTATCCCGACCTAATGTTCGCCTCTTCCCCATCGGCGGATCCCGATGTGGTGAAGGCAGTAACTGTGGCCCTTCTTTCGATGCCTGCCGATGCCAACGGTCTTGACTGGCTGTCAAACACTCGCATGCAGGGGGTGGAGGCGCTTCTTGTTCGGCTGAAAATCGGTCCATACGCCTATCTGAGGGACAATTCGATCACGGCACTTGCGCTCCGTTGGCGCAATGAGCTTGCGGTCATGGGGCTGGTTCTGCTTCTTCTGCTTGTGCATCACTGGCGCGTCAACCGTCTTCTCAAGCGCAGGACGGCAGAACTCAGGGCTGAGGAGAGTGCGAGAGGAGCGGCCGCCGAAGCCCTCAGGGCCAGTCAGGAGAACCTCGCGCTTGTTGAGCGTGCAGGCATGGCCTCTCAACTCGCCGCCATGTTTGCACACGAGATCAAGCAGCCTCTGACGAGCATCGCCAATTATCTGACGGGTATCAGGCTGATGATGAAAATGGGAAACTTTGATGTTCCCAAGTGGACCGAGGCTCTGTCGGCAGCCGAGCACGAGACGCACAGGGCGGCGGACATCATCGAGCGCGTTCGCACGGTTCTTCGAAAGGAAACGCCTGGATTCGAGCCCGTCGACGTACGGGGTCTTGTCGGTGAGGCGCTGAAGCATGCGGGGCACTTGTCCGAGGTGGTCGACGTAAAGACCGTGTTTCCTGACGAAGAGGTACTGGTGAAGGGGGATGCGCTTGAACTGGAGCTCGTGGTTGTGAACTTCCTCAAGAATGCGGTCAGGGCGGTTGCTGATCTTCCCTCTCGGAGCTCGATTGTCGTTGAGGTCCTCTGTCAGAACGAGATCGTTGAGGTGAGCGTTCTCGACGAAGGACCTGCCGTCTCCGATGAGGTGTTCGGAGCGCTGGGCAAACTTACGAAAAGCGTTAGCAAGGAAGGACTTGGGTTCGGACTTTTCATTGCATCCTCTATTGCCGAGATGCATCGGGGCCATCTCGCCTTTGCGCGCAGAACTCCCCAGGGGCTGAAGGCCTCGCTCGTGCTCCCGCGACTGCGGGAGCTCAACATCAACAATCAGGAATGGAAACATGAAGCAGGTACCTTTGATTCGCATCGTTGACGACGATCCTAGCGTGGGAGCATCCTTCAGATTTGTGCTTGAGGCCGTGGGCTATCAGGTGAGGACCTATGAATCCGCAGCTGAGTTTCTTGACGGTGATGATCCTACCCGCGAAGGCTGCATGCTTCTCGACGTGCGCATGCCTGGGCTGTCCGGTCCCGAACTTCAGACAAGACTCGCGGAGATGAAGTGTGATCTGCCGATCATCTTTCTGACGGCTCACGGCGAAGTCCGCATGGCGGTGGAGGCCGTGCAGGCAGGGGCCCTCGACTTTCTCGAAAAGCCTGTCGATGCCGAAGCGCTTCTGCCGCTTCTCGCACGAGGGTGTGAACTTCATAGGCGGAGAAGGGCTGTCGCAAGGGATTTGAAGCGGGCTGAGGTTCTCTGGAACGAACTCACTGATGCGGAACGGCGGACGGCAGAGCTTGTCGCCAAGGGGCTCCCCAACCGGCAGGCGGCTGAAATTCTGGGCCTTTCGGAGGACACCGTCAGAAGCCGAAGGGCGTCAGTGTTCGGAAAGCTTGAGCTTCACAATGCAGCAGAACTCTCTGAGTTTCTGCATGACATGGCGGAGCTCAAAACTGAGGCACACTGGTGGAGGATGGCAGAATGAGGAGGCGGACTTTGTGCGCGGCGAGCGCGCTTGCCATGATGACTCCTATCCCTGTGAGCGCGTTTTCGTTCGCGGAAGACGAATTTGACGTCGTGGTGGCGGGGGCTGGCGGTGCGGGGCTTGCCGCCGCACTTTCAGCCGCCGAGCAAGGAGCGTCGGTGCTGCTTGTCGAGAAGATGGCGGCGATCGGCGGCAACACGTTGCGTGCAAGCGGTCTGTTCAATGCGTCTGATCCTGCCCGTCAGGAGCCGATGGGTATCACAGACTCCCCTTCCTGGCACTATGAACAGACGATGGCGTCAGGACACGGCCGAAACGACCCGGCTGTTGTGAGGCGCTTCGTGTGCGAAGCGTTGCCAACCTTGAAGTGGCTTGAGTCTCTTGGCGTTCGATTCATGCCCGAAACTGTCGCCACCTGGGGCGCAGAATGGCCGCGCGGCCACAAGCCCACGCAACCGAGGGGGCAGGCCTACATCCGGACGCTTTCCTCGGAGTGCATAAGGCGTGGCGTAAAGATCCGCACAAGATGTGCCATGACGAGGCTTCTAATGAAGAACGGCCGAGCAGCAAGCATCGAAGTCGAGGATCTTTCCTCCGGAAGAGGGAAGGACAAGATGGTCTTTCATGCCAGAAAGGCCGTCATTCTGACGGCGGGAGGCTTTGCGGCGAATCCTGAACTGGTGGAAAGCTACAGGGCTGACCTTGCTGGCATTCCTACGGACAACAATCCTGGGAGTACGGGCGAGGTCATGCTTGAGGCGATAAGGGCTGGTGCCGCTTCGAACGCGCTCGAATGCATTCAGTGCGTGCCGGGCGCCCCTGAAGGACGGGGCTTCCAGGTGAGACTTGATCTGGACGCGGGCCGTGTTCTGATGGTGGATGGCGGAGGACGCCGCTTTATTGACGAGGACGGCTCGCGTGACGGACTCGCGAAGGCGATACTCGCCAGACCCAGAGGGTCCGTCTGGATGGTGACAGACGATGGCGCGGTCAAAGCCATGGATCTTATCAGCAGAAAGGACGTCTACAGAGGGTTGCAGACGGGCGACGCGCTCCGTGCCGATTCCTGGGACGCATTGGCTCTGCTGATGGGTGTCGATGCAGATGCGCTCAAGGACAGTGTCCGTGTTTTCAACGTCGAAGCAGGCATGGGCGGCGGCAAGTGCGCGCGTGTACGCTGCTTGCAGCTGTCGGAGCCGCCCTATTGGGCGTCAAGAGTCGTCCTCAATATTCACACGACGATGGGAGGACTCGTCATTACGCCTGACGCACAGGTTGTTGGACTCGACGGCAAGCCGGTGACCGGACTCTTTGCAGCCGGGGAGATCACGGGGAGCGTGCACGGTGAAAACCGCATGGGCGGCAATGGCATCGCCGATGCGCTGACTTTCGGTCGGATTGCGGGAAGGACGGCGGTTCTCAAGCGTTGAGATCACTTTTTGTCAGTCTTGTCAAGATCCCGATGTGCTTTAGATTCCGTCGGGAGGAGCCTATAGTCGATTTCAAGCGATGCGGGAGCACAACCGCATCGGGACCATAAAGACTAATGGAGAACAGGCAAATGACTACCTCTCGTCGTGAATTCTTCAAGACCGCCGCCATGGGAGCGGTTGGTGCAGGTGCTGCATTCGGCACGGTTGCCGCTGAAGCCAAGGCTGCGGCCCCCTCCAAGTACGACATCATCATTTTGGGCGCTGGTTGTGGCGGCCTCACCTGTGCCGTGCGCGCGGCTGAAAACGGCCTCAAGCCGCTTCTTCTTGAAAAGATGGCCATGCCTGCGGGCAACACGATTTATGCTGCGGGCTTCCTCCTTGGCGTCAATACCTCCTTCCAGAAGGCCAAGAATGTTCAGGGCGATTCCGCCGAACAGTTCCTCAAGGACTGGATGAAGGTCACGCAGGGCAAGGCTGATGAAAAGCTCGCTCGTGTTGTTTGCGAAAACGCCGATGCCACCCTTGAATGGCTTCACGGTTATTGCGGCATCAACTTTGCGGCTGGTTCCAAGCTTGTCTGGCCGATGCTTTCCCGCGCACATCTCGTTGTTGGCGAACACAAGCCGGGTGGCGGCGAGCTGGCCCTGACGCTCATGAAGAAGGCCAAGGAGCTTGGTGTCGAGATCCGCTTCAATACGAAGGCCGTGGCACTGCTTTCCGATGAAAAGACGGGCGCCGTGAACGGTGTGCGCGTCAAGACGAAGGAAGCTCTCTCCGAAATTCATTCGAAGTTCGGCGTCGTGCTGGCCACGGGCGGCTTCTCCGCCAATCAGGCCATGGTCACGCAGTACATCGGTTCGGGTGGTGCCAAGATGCCGATCCGCGGTTCGCGCATCATCGCAGGTGAGAACATCAATCTTGCGCTCCCGTTCATGCCGAAGATCGTCAACGTTGACCAATACCACTGCGGTCCGATCTACGGTCCGACCGGCGCGAATCCGCTCAACATCGTCAATAACGGCATCTGCGTCAATGACAAGGGCGAACGCTTCACGGACGAAGGCCAGACCTACGTGCAGATGTCTCGAGACGTTGCGGCCATGACCAAGGCCAACTGGGCGTACATGATCGTCGACCAGGCGGGACATGACGTGCCGATTCTTGCCAACGACTGGGAGTCCTACAAACGCACCAAGGCTCCCGTGTACGTCGGTCAGACGCTTGACGAAGCGGCCGAAAAGGCAGGTCTTCCCGTTGACGCCGTCAAGGCCACTGTCAAGGCTTACAACGAGGCGATCGCTGCGGGCAAGGGCAAGACCCTGACGCCGGTCAACACCCTGCCGAAGGCACGCACGGTTGAAAAGGCACCGTTCTATATCGTTCCCTTCCAGGGGGGCATGACGGCTACTTTCGGCGGTCCGCTCATCAACGTCAAGGGGCAGGTGCTCGATACGGAAAACCACGTTATCGATGGTTTGTTCGCCATTGGCAACGCTGCGGGCGGTCTCTTCTACGACAACTACATTGGCGGCGCCCAGCTTACGAGTGCGGCGGTGTACGGCATCGTGGTCGCCGATTTTGTCAAGGCGGCCAAGACTCCCGCCGGCAAATGAACGGCTTCAGATGAACTGAGCTACCACAGCGGCTGTTGCTCTTGAGATGAGCGTAAGCATGCCGCTCTTATAAAGGGGACTCCTTTGCAAAAGAGGAGTCCCCTTGTTGCCTGATGCTCCCAGCTTCGCGGACGGCGATTTGCAGGATTTCTAAATCAGAATCATTGTCATTGGCCTAAGTGTTCGCGTATGATTGAAGAACGGCCTCCAGTCGGAGGGTTGACTGAACCATTTGCGGAGAGACAAAAGAATGTTCAAGAAGACTATCGCCATGACTGGCGCTGCGGCGCTTTTGGCCCTGGGCCTGACGGGCTGCGGTGCAACTCTGGGCGGAGGCGCCCAGTCCGAGGAGGCTGCCGCGTCCGCAGACAACCAGCTCTGCGTAATTCCGCGCACGCCGACCCCGCAGCTGCTTGAGGCCGTGTCCGCGGGGTTGAAGACTGCGGGCTATGAAGTCAAGGTCCTGCCCGAAGACGCCAAGACCGACGCCTGCGATCATTGTGTGCTCTACGGCCTCATGCTCAACGAGAAGCGCGACGGCGTGAAGGCCTTCGTCTTCCAGAGTTTCAAGAACGGTCAGCCTGAGCTTGCCGCCAACGCTCCCGTTGAAAACAACCAGGTGAACCTGCAGCAGGTCGCGCAGTATGCGGTCGAGTTTGCAGCGGCGCTCAAGAAGAATGGTGAGGCGGGTGGCACTCCTGCGGCTCGGTAATTCCTCTCTCCGGAAGAACAGCGGCATCCGGCAGGCTTGCGGGTCTGCCGGATGTTTGTTTTGGCTAGCGGACAAATACGTTACGGGATGCGTTCCGGGGCTGTTCTCAGCGCCTCGGCGTGTAAAATGCCTGCCTTGTACAAACACCGCTTTTCCTGCTCCTTTCTCATGTCCGCCTCCCACATTCCTCATCACGTCGCGATCATCATGGACGGCAACGGCCGCTGGGCCAAGTCGCGTCTGCGTCCGAGGACAGAGGGGCACAGGCAGGGCGTCGAGGCGCTCAACCGCGTGGTGGAGGCGGCCGCCAGGGCAGGCATCGAACGCCTGACGGTATTCGCCTTTTCGAGCGAAAACTGGCGCAGGCCCGCCGCAGAGGTCTCGATGCTCATGAAGCTTTTCGCACAGGCGCTCCGCCGCTGGTGCGAGCCGCTCGCCGAGGCGGGCGTCAGGCTTCGAGTCATCGGAGACAGGACGGCCTTTTCCGATACGGTTCGCGAGGCCATCGCTGAAAATGAAGCAGCCACTGCGGGTGGCACGAAGATGGAGCTCGTCATTGCGGCGAACTACGGCGGACGCTGGGACTGCTGTCAGGCGGCGTCCGAATGCGCCGCGGCAGGGCTTGAGATGACGCCCGAGAATATCGGAAGGTTCATGAGCGTGCCTGATGTCGATCTTTTGATTCGTACGGGCGGCGAATGCAGGATTTCCAACTTTCTTTTGTGGCAGAGTGCTTACGCGGAAATCTACTTCACCGATGCGCTCTGGCCCGACTTCGGCGAGGACGACTTGAAGGAGGCTCTTCGCTGGTATGAGGGGCGCGAGCGCCGCTTCGGTCGCACGAGCGAACAGCTCAGGAACGGCGGCTGAAGTCAGGGGAGCTTTCCGACTTTCCGACAACATGGATGTAGAGACGGCCTGCCTTTCAGCGGGACTTTCTTGTGCGCTCCAACCGAAGAGGCGGAAGAACGGGAGTGCTCGTCTTCGCCTGAATGCAGCCGCGTTTTCGGCTTTCTGGGTTTCGGATGCAGGACATGAGGCCTGCAGTGAGGAGCGGACGCAGGCCTGAACAAGACGGTGTTTTCAACGCGCCCCTTTGAGGAATTCGGCCACGCGAGGTCCTGCATTGGCTAAAATGGCAGGATGCTGGCCTTTATATGAAAGGCGACACCCCCATAGACATACAACGCGCCGGTCACGAGAACCGGCCGGAGGTTCCTTCATCATGTTGCTTACGCGCGTGATCACCGCAGCCGTGCTGCTGGCCGTTCTGACGCTCTCGATCTACATTGGTCCGTTTGCCTTTGCAAGCGTCATGGCCATTGCCTTCGGCGCCACGCTCTATGAGTGGCTGCGCATCGGCGGCCTCGGTCCCCGTCCCGCTCTTCTCGTCGCCGCCGTCGAAATGGTAGTCCAGCTTTCGCTCTACTGGGCGGGTGCGCTTGACCGCATGAACTGGTTCCTGCTGCTCATGAACGGCTGCGTGATGCTGGCTTGGTTCGTGATCTTCTTTGCGGAACTCTTCCATCGTGAAAACGGCTTCAAGGTCTCGCAGCGCCAGTGCCTCTGGTCCGCCGTTACTTTCGTGCCCGCCGCCTACCTGTCGCTTCTCTGGCTCTTTGAACAGGGGGACTGGGTGCTCGTCCTCTCCGTGCTCCTCATCGTCTGGGGCGCCGACATCTCCGCCTACTTCTGCGGTCGCGCCTGGGGCAAGCACCGCATGGCGCCCGCCATTTCGCCCAAGAAGACCTTCGAGGGCGCGATCGGCGCCTACGTGATCGTGATCGTCTTCTTCGCGCTCACGTACGTCTTCTGCGTGCAGCAGAACGTCTTCACGAACTACCTCTTCGACAATGCGGGCTTCCTGTGGGGCGTCGGCGTGCTCGCGATGCTCGTTGCGCTCTCGATTGCCGGCGACCTCTGGGAGTCGATGCTCAAGCGCCTTGTCGGAATCAAGGACTCTTCTAACCTGCTGCCCGGCCACGGCGGCTTCTTCGACCGCATGGACGCCTCGCTCCCCGTTCTGCCTGCCACGGCCTTCATCATGCTGTGGATCCAACTGATCGTTCACTAAGCCTGAACTGAGGATCATGCAGAGGGCGCGGTACCGACAACTCGGCCCGCGCCCGTTCTTATTTTGGACCCTGATTCATGACCGACGCCTACAAAGTCCCCGACCTTGCGCCCGGCGCCTTTCACCGGGCTGAAGAGACCGTGCGCCGCTCCCGCTTCATTGTGACGATGGCGAGGGTTTCGAGTCCCGAGGAGGCGAAAGCCTTCATCGACCGCATCCGAGAGGAGCACGCGGGCGCCACTCACAACTGCTGGGCCTACAACGCAGGCGCACCCGGCGACACGGCTCAGGTGGGCGCGAGCGACGACGGAGAGCCAAAGGGCACGGCGGGACGTCCCATGCTCACCGCACTCCTGCGCAGTGACGTGGGTGAGGTGGCGGCCGTCGTGACGCGCTACTTCGGCGGCATCCTGCTCGGTACTGGCGGTCTTGTCAGGGCGTATCAGGGTTCGGTCAAGCTCGGACTTGAGGGCCTTCCCGTCACGCTTCGCGAGGACATGCGCCGCTTCGTGGTCTCGATCGAGCCCCATCAGGTTTCGGACTTCCAGCACTTTCTCGCCGAGGCGAGGGGACGCGTGCAGTCGTCGGACTTCCGCTTTGACGCAACCTTCGAGGTGCTCGTCCCGTCGGACGAGGCGGACGCCTTCGTCGAGCGCCTGTCGGAGGCCACGGCGGGCGAAGCGCTCATCGATCCGATTGACGAGGAGTAGGTCCTCAGGGAGATTCAAGCCCGGGGGGATCCCATGAATGTGACTGTATCTGTCAGGCTGCAAGTCTTCGCAAGAGAAGGATCGCGTGAAAACATCGCGGTCTAGAATGGGGTCATGGGCAGTTCGCCCTGAAGGATTTGCCGGCCGCAAGGCCTAAACAGGACGAGAGGATTGGTTCGCCGTGCGTTTTGCAATTTTTCATGCCGTCTGTGCGCTCTGGGTGGTCTGGCGCTTTTGGCTTCCGATGAATGCACCGCAGGTGGTGAAGGTCGCGGGCTTTGTTGTGACGCTTCTCATCGCCGCCTTTCCCGCCGTCACCGCCACGTTCTTCGGCGGGCTCGTTAGCCCCGAGCTGCCCGCCTGGGTGCTGGCCGCCGGCAACGGCTGCGTCTTCGCGCTCACCGTGCTTGCAGGCCTCACGCTGCTTCGCGAGGTCGTCATCTTTCTGTCCGTTTTGGCCGGCCGTTCGGGAGAGCGCACGCATCGCTTCGTGCAGAAGGACAGGCGCGTGGCGATCGGCATGACGGCTGCGGCCGTCGGCATTTCGGCCTTCGGTCTTCGGCAGGGGCTCAGGGTTCCCTGCGTCAAGGAGATGACGGTTCCGATCGAGGACCTGCCTGCGGGACTTGAGGGCATGAGGATCGTGCAACTCTCCGACCTGCATGCGTCGGCGCTTCTGCGCGCGCCCCACATGAAGGATCTCGTGGCAAGAGTCAACAGCCTCTCGCCCGATCTTGTCGTCATCACGGGCGACCTCGTCGACGGCGAGGTGGACGTCAGGTCCGAGGACGTTGCTCCGCTCGCTGGACTTCGTGCACGGCACGGAGTCATCGCGGTCGAAGGCAATCACGAGCACTACCTTGACTACGAAGGCTGGATGAAGAAGATTCCGTCGCTCGGCATCAGGCTTCTGAGAAACGAGTGGACGGCCGTCGAGCACAACGGGGCCGCCCTTGTCGTGGGCGGCGTGACGGATCCTTGGGCAAGGCGCTTCGGACGCGAGCTGCCCGATCCCGTCAAGGCCTTTGCGGGCGCACCCGAAAAGGGACCGAGAATTCTTCTTTCCCATCAGCCCAAGCACGCCCGAAAGTACGACGAGGCCGTGCGTTTTGACCTGCAGCTTTCGGGGCACACCCATGGCGGGCAGCTCTTTGCGCTCACCGAGCTGGTGGCGATTCTCAACGCGACCTTCGTGCGGGGCTGGTATGCGCTCAAGCATGCGAGGCTCTACGTGCATTCGGGGTCGGGCGTCTGGAACGGCTTCCCCGTGCGCGTCGGGGTGCCGAGCGAGATCGCCGTTTTCACGCTATCCCGAAAGGCCTGAGGCTTAAGGCTCGGGCGTTTGGCCGCGGGTAAAATACTGCGCAGAACAATGTAAGCCTGACGGCAAGGACCGCAGGCCGACCGACAGGAACAATCGAACAAACAACTGACAAGGGGCAACATGACACAGTCCATCACGATTCTCGGCGCAACGGGCAGCATCGGCCGTTCGACGCTTGACGTCGTCTCGCGCTATCCCGAGCGCTTCAGCGTTCACGCCGTGGCGGGCGGCTCCCGCGTGGAGCCGCTGGTGGACGTCTGCCTTTCTGCACGTCCGAAGCGCGCCGTCATTGCGGATGCCTCGAAGGTGGTGGAGCTTGAACAGGCCCTCTGCACGGTCGGCCTCGGTGACATCGAGGTGCTCGGCGGCCCCGAGGCCGTCTCCCGCCTCGCGGACGATCCCGACACGGACGTCGTCGTGCAGGCCGTGGTCGGCGCTGCGGGCGTTGCGCCCACCTTTGCGGCCGCTCGCGCGGGCAAGCGCCTTCTTCTTGCCAACAAGGAGAGCGTCGTCTGCGGCGGCCGTCTTCTGATGGAGACCGTCAGGAATTCAGGCTGCGAGCTTCTGCCCGTCGACAGCGAGCACAATGCGATCTTCCAGTGCCTCGCGGGCGCGACTGAAAAGGCGAGGGCGGGGGCGAAGATCGTCCTTACGGCCTCCGGTGGCCCGTTCCGCGGCCGCACGAATCTTGAGGGCATCACGCCCGAGCAGGCCGTCGCTCATCCGAAGTGGTCTATGGGCCGCAAGATCAGCGTCGACTCCGCGAGCCTCATGAACAAGGGCCTCGAGGTGATCGAGGCGCGCTGGCTCTTCGACTTCGAGTCCGAGCGCATCAAGGTCGTGGTCCACCCCGAGAGCATCGTGCACTCGGCGGTCGAGTTCGAGGATGGCGCGGTCATCGCGCAACTGGGCTCGGCCGACATGCGCACGCCGATCGCCTACTCCCTCGGCTGGCCCGAAAGACTTGACGGCTGCGCGAAGCGCCTGAGCCTTGCCGAAATCGGCAGGCTGACCTTCGAGGAGCCCGACACGAAGACCTTCCCGCTTCTTCAGGCCGCCTACGATGCGCTGTCCGCCGACAACGGCGCGACCATCGTTCTCAACGCTGCCAATGAAATCGCCGTCGAGGCCTTCCTCGAGGGCCGCATCGGCTTCACCGACATCTTCAGCACGGTGCGCGGCATGCTCGAGAGCATTTCGGCGCCGCTTCCCGGTTCGGTCGACGAGATTGTCGAGCTAGATCGTGCTGTGCGCATCAAAACGCGCGAATGTCTTGCAAGACTTTGAATATACGTCGCCGTTTCGGCTTAGCCGTCATGGATAAAAGGACGGAGAAATTCACCATGTTGTTTTCTCTGCAAAAATGTTGCAGGTACAATAGCGCCATGGTCGAAACCGTTCTTCACCTCAGGAAAGAACGCACCGCTCTCTCTTCCAGCAAACTCCTGCATCTTAAGAAATGCTCGACCCTTGCATGTCTCTTATAACTCGTCTCAAATCCAAGCTCAATCCCAGTCTTCTTAGGCTGGTGACTTATCTGAAGCCCCATCGTGGCGAGATCGCGATGTCAATCGTCTTCATGATCGGAGCTGGTGCCGCTTCTTCCCTCATCGCGATGCTGCTTGGCAAGCTCACCGACGTCGGGTTTTACGATCAGGAAGCCTGGATCGTCGTGGCTGCGCCTATTGCGCTCATTTTCATCTCGGTTCTGCATGGCGGGAGCATGTTCATGAGCAATTATCTGCTCGGGAAGACTAGTCAGGCCGTGCTTGTAAAACTCAGAGGGGAAATCTTCCACAAGATCTTGCGTTGGCCTGCCGCTACTTATCAGAAGAATTCCACCGGTAACATCACGTCAAAGTTCATCTTTGAGGCGAATGTGGCACTCTCGAATGCGAGCAAGTCCTGCATCATCCTGGTGCGTGACAGCGTGCAGGTGGTGGCGCTCACTTGCGTGCTCGTCTGGAACAACTGGATGCTCGCCATTGTGAGCCTCATTATTGTGCCGATGATTTTCAAGTTGCTCCGATACATCTCCAAGCGAATGAAGACGATCATGGAGACCTGCCAAGCATCCTTTGCTTCCGTACTCGAGCGTGTGAAGGAAGTGTACGAGGGGCATCGCCTGGTCAAACTCTCCGATACCTACGCTCTCGAAATGGATCGTTTCAAACGCATCAATGACGGCGTGAGCAAAATGATGATCGACATGACAAAGGTGACCTCCATGGGGACGCCGCTCACGCAACTGATTTTCATGTCAGGAGTTGCTCTGGTACTCGCGTTCGCGATGTTCCAGATCAGCCAGGGGGTGATTACCATGGGGGATTTCGTGACCTTCCTGGCGGCGCTTCTTCTTCTGATGCCGCCGCTTCGAAATCTCGCGGGTGTCAATTCTGGTTTCGTGATGATGGCGGTGGCAGCCGAAAGCATCTTTGCGATGCTCGACGAAGCCGACGAGACGGATGAGGGCAAGGTGGATTTGACGACCTGCAAGGGTGACTTCGTCTTCGAGCATGTCTCGATGCGCTATCCGAACACCAAACGCGATGCAGTTCACGAGTTCAATCTGGAAGTCAAAGCGGGCGACTGTATTGCCCTGGTCGGGTTGTCTGGGTCTGGGAAGAGTACGCTCGTGCACATGATTCCGCGTTTTTGGAATCCTACAAAAGGTCGGATCTTACTGGACGGTATCGACATTCGGGACTTGAGGCTGGAGTCGCTTCGCAGGCACATTGCCATCGTCTCGCAGGACGTCATGCTTTTTGACGATACGATTCGCAACAACGTGCTTTACGGCTCGTCTGACGCTACGGAAGCCGAAGTCTGGAAGGCGTTGGAGGATGCTTCTTTGGCGGATTTTGTGAGAACCCTTCCAGAGGGGCTCGACACGTTGGTGGGTGAAGGTGGCAGTAGGCTCTCCGGCGGCCAGAAGCAGCGCCTGTCGATTGCACGGGCGTTTTTGAGAAATACCCCGATTTTAATTCTGGATGAGGCTACCAGTGCGCTTGACAGTGAAAACGAGATGAAGATCAAGGGAGCGCTCGTCTCATTGATGAAGGGACGAACGACGTTTATGGTCGCGCATCGCTTTTCAACGATCGAGCACGCTACGAAGATTGTGGCGATGGCCGACGGTGTGGTCAAGGAAATGGGTACGCATGCCGAGTTGCTTGAACAAAATGGTCTCTTTGCCGAACTTTTGCGACTGCAGTCACTGGAAAAGCGCGAAGATAAGACTGAAAACAACAATAAAGGTAAGACGGATGGAGGGGAGCTGGCATGAAGTGGATGGAGAAAGTAGATCCTGATCTGCGCCGTCTTTATCGATATTTTCTCCCGCATAAATGGCGTCTGGCCGTGGCGGTCGTCTTTTTAATGGGGTCTGCCAGCATGTCGTCCGTGACGGCGACTTTGCTCGGTAAAATGACTGACATCGGGTTTTATCATCAGGAAGGCTGGAATATTTATGCAGCACCGCTTGCGCTCATTGGCGTGACTCTGGGGTTTGCCATCTGTACGGTGATAAGTACGGTTCTAATGGCCAAGGTCAGCCAGGCCGTGCTGGTCAAACTGCGCATGCAGTTATTTGAAAGCATTTTGCACTGGCCCGATGCTGAATATCAGCGGAATACAACGGGGCGAATCAGTTCCAAGTTCGTCAACGAAGCGACGATGGCGCTGTCGGGAGCGGCACAGTCCTTCATCGTATTGGTGCGTGATTCGATTCAGGTCGTGGCGTTGCTGTCGGTGCTTTTTTGGCATGATTGGCAACTTACGCTCGTGACGTTCGTCATTATTCCGGGCCTCGCGTTGACCCTGCGCACGATTTCAAGACGTATACGAAAGATCGTGAGGGAAAGTCAGGAAACGCTCGGCAAGATGATTTCGCGAGTACAGGAGACCTATGAAGCCGAGCGTCTGGTCAAGGTGAGCAATACCTATGACTTTGAGGAAAAGCGCTTTGCAGAGGTTAACGAACACATTTTCAAACTGACGCTCAAGAACATCAAGATGACAGCTGTGACGACCCCCGTGACGCAAATGCTCACGATGGTGGCCATTGCCTGCGTTGTTGGGATGGCGCTTTACGAAGCGCAAAAAGGATTATTGACGATCGGGGAGTTCATCACTTTCCTCTCGGCATTGTTGCTGATGAAGGCGCCGATTCAACATCTCTCTGGACTGAACGGCACCTTTGCGAGTATTTCCGTAGCTGCCAAGAGCATCTTCGATACGATTGATGCTGAAAGGGAGAAGGACGATGGTCCGGATTTGTTGATTCAGCCGGGCGGTGGCACTGTTACGTTTGAGAATGTGACGGTTGTTTACCCTGGCAAGGATGTCCCAACGCTGAAGTCTTTTTCCTTGGAGATCAAGCAAGGCGAACGCGTTGCGCTGGTAGGTCAGTCGGGCTCGGGTAAGACGACATTGGTTAACCTGATAGCGAGGTTCTTGGAACCATCGGAAGGGCGAATTTTGATCGACGGTCAGGACATATCGAAGGTTTCGCATCGCAGCTTGCGCCGTCAGATGGCGTTTGTGACTCAGGATGTCGTACTCTTTGACAGTACGTTGAAAGATAATCTCACATACGGTCTGGGAAATGTAACGGAGTGCGACATTCAAAAGGCTTTGGAAGTAGCATCACTGACGGAGTTGGTCCAAGCGTTGCCTGAGGGGTTGGAGACGCGTGTGGGCGAAGGAGGAAATATGCTTTCAGGAGGCCAAAAGCAACGAGTGTCGATTGCTAGAGCATTTCTGAAGAATGCACCTATTCTGATCATGGATGAGGCAACAAGTGCCTTGGATAGCAAGACAGAGCAACAAGTCGTGGAAGCTATGAACAGATTGAGGGAAGGGAGAACTTGTATTACTGTCGCTCATAGATTGGGGAGTGTGATGGAAGCAAATAGAGTCTTTGTGATGAGTGCAGGAAAAGTAATTGAAGAGGGTTCACCACAGAAGTTAATTCAGATGAAAGGCTTTTTCTATAGGGCGGCTAAGGATCAGTTATTAGCGGGGCGCGGTAAATCTTAGGCCTCTTTTGGACTTTTGGGGAAATCGGACATCCCGGGCCGCCAGACCCAGCCCAGAAACTAAGAGCGCGTAGGATCCTGTACCGTTTCGTATCAGCTACGTTGTCAATAGGGTGGGGGGTTGAGGCCTTGTTAATCAGGAACCAGTAGTAGAGAGTCCAGAGCGTCACGACGCGCCTGCGATTCTTCGCGATTCCACGATAACCAACGGCAACGATCTGTGTCGTCATGAACCTTGTGGCGGCCCCTGCAGGACGCTTCGGGGTTTACGAAGCCGAATTGCGAAAACAAGGCGGAACGAAAAAGGTCTGCCGCGCCCACTTTGTACGGGCGGTGACGTTCAGGCGGGTTTGCCCTCTGAAAGAGCTGGCTGACGGTCGAAGTGAATCCTCTGTCTAGTTAGAGCAGCATGCCATAAAACGGCTGTAAGGGTTTATGCCCACCTCGTCAATTTGCAAAACTGTTATTCTCTCTTCCTTAGGGTCCTTGACGATACTCAACCGTAGGTCGCGCTTCTCCAGTAATTCTGATCTCTTTTACTTTCAATGCGGTATACATATCCCCTCCCTTCTGTGCACTGCAAGCAACTCCATCTAACCCAGAATAGTGTTTTTCGACAGGCATCCCTCTTTCGGGAAGGACACTATGTTGGCGGAAATTGCAATCGTGCCAGTCCTATAGATTGTTGGTCGTCATCCTTCCCTCAGGTTCACGTTCCACGAAACCATTCACCGAAGTTTGCTGTTTCATAATGATAGAGCGACCTCAAAAAGGGGGCTCTTCCGACTTTTTGGTGAAACAGGGAGCTCGATGGTACCCTGGTCGAGGTCAGAACTGGCTCGTGAGAAGGATGCAGCGAAGTTCCCTTCTTAATTACCGAAATCGATGCCAGAACCTGGTTGGAGCCCGACGCAAGCACACAAGGCCCCATCCCCATCAGGCTGAGCCTGATCAGGTGCCGGCCTTGCAGTCGGCGGCCTATGCCGCCGAGTGATTAAAGAAGAGTGGACTCTCTCGTTCCATGCCAAGGTCCGTGTGACAGAGGCGTGACTTGATCACTGCGGTCCACTCACCCAGCAGCATGAGCGGATTGCGGCCTCTACCGGAGAATGCAGCCTTGAGCTTCAGTGCGAAGTACTCAAAGCTCCTGTAACCGTAGGCGATGCGCTTGATGAGCTTGGCTCTCGTGTTCACCCCCTCCAGGGGGCCGGTGCTGATGCGATGCTTCCAGGCTGTCAGAATGCCGAAGCTGTGGTTATTCAACATCCTTGCGAACTTCGCGGCCTTCTCCAAGTCATGGTCCTGTGCCAAGGCTTCAAATGCTTCAATGCACTCGGCAAGCATTTCCGCGGCATCTTCCTGCGACCATGCATGCCAAATGCAGCGCACCATGTCCGCCAGGGGCAGCATCGTTGACATCAGGTTGTTCGCTTTGCGAATCTCTTCAAGGCGCTCACGGATAGTCGGCGTAAGCGAGTGTTCCGGCATCACCAGATCCCAAGCCGCCGTTCGCTTGATCCGATTTCTTGCCAAATTCTGCTTCTACTTCCTCGGCCTGGATTTGGCGAGCTTCTTTGAACACTTCGGCACTCAAGTGCTGAATGACGTGAAACTGATCGAAGACGATATCAGCCTTTGGCAGAAACTTCTTGACGACGTTGGGGTAGGCAGCATTCATGTCGCAAGCCACGGCAATGATCTGGTCTTGAAGGCCGCGGTCGACAAGCATCTGGAAGACGGACTCTACGGCCTTCTGCGTTTTACCCTTGACCACTGCGAAGACCTGTCTGGTCTCGTAATTGATGAAGACGGTAGCGTACTTCTGTCCCTTGTGGATGGCGATCTCGTCAACAGCAATGATCTTGAGGTCTTGAGTGTTCACGTCGTTGAACAATGCCTCGAGCTGCTCCTTGTCGAAGCGGCGAACGGCATCCCACCCGAGGTTGTATTTCGCGGCGACAGCCGTTGCTGAGGCGTTCTCACCCCGCATCTGATTTTGAATGAGTGCGATGAATCGGTTGGTGCACTGTTCGTGGTGTGCTATCCACGGAATGGTTTCCGTGCGACGACACCCACACTTGCACCGAACTCGCCGAATCGGCACAAGGAGCCAGACCACCGTGACGCCGGGGAACGGGGCGTCTCGGATCAAGCGAGGTCGGGTGTCATGGATCTTAGTGCAGGGCTCCCCACACTTGGGGCAGATAGCGGGTTCCGTAGCCTCGAGCTTGAGGGTGAGACTCTCTCGAGTACGGTCACTGGCAACTACGGCGTAGCCAGGAAAGAAGATCTGATTGAGGTTGCAGGGTGCGAGTTTTTGCGCAAGCAGATCTGCTGAAGGTCGTTGACGGGAGGCTGCATGGGGTAGAATCGTTATAGCGCGTTGCTCCTACCGTTGTTTGTTTTTTTTCTACTCCAACGATACAGGATTCAACGCGCTTTTAGTTAGTTTCTGTGCTGGGGCCGGCAGCACGAGGAACCCTCATTTCCCCAAAAGTCCAGAAGAGCCTTATTTTTCATCATAGAGGGTGATGAACGGTTTGTCATCATGTCCATTTTTTTGCTCAAAAGCGACAGACCGCAGGCTTTCACGGGAAAGCGCTACGGCCTCGGAGTCCTCGAAGGACGGAAAAAAGGGCGAAAAAAACAAAGTTCAATGCGGCCAAACGGAATGCTTTGAACTTCATCGCCCGTGCAGCTCTGAACTTCAATGCAGCGGTTTGCGGCATAGCTGAAGCCGCACCGCACATGTGTACGGCGCGCGAATGCAGGTGATGCCGACGTCAGGTCATCGCTCGAAACGTGAACGAGTCCAGTAATACGCGATGACAACCGGCTCCAGCACCCAGCCGAGGCCTTTCACGAATCGCCGAAGCGGCTGAATGAAGCGCGCTTTGTGAACGGCCAGCCTTTCTTTTGCGGATTTCACGAACAAATGCGGATGAACTTGATCCGCAGACCCGTTCACAGCCGGCTTTGTCTTGATCGGATCGAGAACAGCGTGATACCAGCCGTCAAAGACTTCATGAAGAATCAAGCCTTTCCACCCGCCGGCATCTGCACAATCCAGCGCATACTGATGCTTCCTTGACTTCAAGCCGATTTGTCCCGGATTGAGAAAGATGAAATTGTTCAGAAGCAGCTGTTTTGAAAGAAGGAGTTCTTCTTTGTGAAGGTCTGTCCAGTCATCAAAGCGGATGTTTGGAAATTTAGTTCGCGCTGCATGCACGAAAAACGCTTGTTCAGGGGCATACCGCCACTGAGAGAATCGATAGGGCGGATGCTGCGGAAATTTATATTTCCAAGCGCATAGTTCTTCCGGCGTTGCGAGCGGAGCACTGCCGTAAAAGAGCAGCAGATCCTTCTTCAGCCCGAAACTGAAAAGATCAGACGGATGAAACGGCGTCGGCGTCAGCGTTTCGTCTGAGTAGAAACGAGAAAAGACGCTGGGGATGATGACCCGATGCAGAAATAGCTTGTACTTTTTGTCCCGCTTCGGGTACTCGTTCCAAAAGTCCAGCACCTTCCGTGAATTGACAGTGAAATCCGTGCGCAGCTTCATCACAAATGGACGTGATGCGGCTTTGATGCCTGCAACAGTAGAAACGATCTGCCGATTCAAATTATTGATGGAGATGACTTCTTCCCAGAACGCAGAAGGCAATCCGCCTGGATCGTCGCTGAAGACGACCTTGTCGACTAAGCCCTTGGCGAACGCAATATCTGTACCCGTCCACGTCGACAGAATGATTTCGGCTTTGGGAAAGTTCGCGCGTACCGTTTCCAAATAGCTTTTGGTATCCGTACTCGGCAGGCCCTGCATGACAATTGAAATTCGACTGTCATTAGGGACGCTGAAAGTGGGCGCGCGAGTCTTTTCGCTTTTTGAGTTCATTGAAATTGCCCGAATGGTTTGAAGCGTTCGGCATTCGCTGCAGAATCCGTGTGCTTAAGGCCGAGCAGCGCTTTGCCTGCAGCCATCAACGTCATGATCGGGATCACGAAAACTTGTTCGAGACGCTTGGAAAACCGATCTGCATGAAGCAAATGCTCGCAATGTTTGCGCAGCCTGAAGTAACCCTCGTACGCATCACGGCGCCGGAAGCGGCGCTGATCAGCGAAAGCGGTCAGCTCGTAGCTCGGATCGCAAAGACGGCGATACTTCGATTCGTAGACGAATTTCGTCCAGAGCTCGAAGTAGGGTGCGCCTTCTTTGAATTCATCAATCGACTGAGGATATTTGCGCACCATCCAGCCTGTCTCGGCATAGGGTGCGATGATGAAATTCGAAACGATGTACTCGTCCGATGCACAGCTGAGCTTTTCGGTCACGACCGAACAGTCAGGCATATCAGCGTCGTGAAAATGACGTTGAAACGCAGAAAAGGCTTGATACTGTTCCGGAGCCATGCGGAGCAGCGTAGGACCGTACGGCGTCTCCTTCTCCCTTCCGAGAAAGTACTGCGTGAAGGCCGGATCATCGACTTCCTGCATGTTCAAGTAGAACGGACGCAGGTCTTCGCTCAGGCCGAATGCTGCCCAATCGGAGAGATGAAACGGCGTGCAGAACCCTCGGTATCCGGTTCTCGAATAAATCAACGGCACGACAACGCGGCGCGAGAAGACTTTTCTGGGCCCTTCCGCCGGAAAATCTTCAAACGCATGAAGAAAACGATCGTCCGTGAGAACCAAATCGCTGCGAATCTTCAGCAGGTACGGTCGTTCGGCTTTTGCCACGCCGGCTTTCGTCGATCGAATCAAACGATTCAAATTGTTGAGAATGCCGGTTCGGATGTGCTGCGCGTAGGCGGGCGGCATCCGGCTTCGAACGATCTTGTCGAAAGGAAGTCCGTCTGCTTTTTCATCTTCCCAGGTCGAGAAAATAATCTCCGCCCGAGGAAGCACGCGGCGAACGGACGAAAGACTCTCTGCTGTGTCAGGACGAACCGGTCCCTGCACAACAACGCTGATCTCGCTGCTGTCGATCATCGGGACTCCTCAGACCAGGTATTTGTCATTCAACACGCCTGGAAGCTTCACCACAGCAAGAACAGCATTTGTTACGGCTTCAAACGAAGTAACGTCGCCTGGCTCAGCGACGATGATGTCGCCGGCATGCCAAAGCTGCTCGAACATCTTTACGTCGCCCGAAATCACTACCGTTACTTCCGAGGCGATTTTATGAAAATGAGCTGCTTCCGCTTCTCCTGCCGAGAAATGCTTGACAGCGGCTTCGCAGAGATCAGTCTTCAGCGCAGCAGGCTCAAACGAACCGACAAACCAGCCGCGCTTCATATCCTTCATAGAAAGAGACTTCATGCCAAATCTCCGAATTCATCGGCCGCGACATCAATGCTTGCATTTTGAAGAATCAATTGATTCACGACGGAATGGAGGCCGAATTTCCCGTCTTTTTCGCTCTTGTGCTGAAGAATCACATCTTCTGCAGCGTCGGTAAAAGTTTCCGTATGAGCAAAGCGAACGATGTAGGGAACACTTGCCGGCAGATCGGCTGATTCGCAGACTCGTCCGTCCGCATCAAATTTGAAGCCGGCAAACGTGCTTTCGGAGCACCAAACGGAAACTTCAGCTCCTTCCTGGCTGGAGACGGCAGATTCAAGGCGGAGCTGATTCCAAAAGCCGCGTTCGGACGCAATGATGAGCGGCGCTTTTTGGTCAAGTGAAGCCGCTTCCCAAAGCAGGTCGCAAACATCGCCCTGCATATTTCTATGATGCCGAGCAATCAGTGCGCTGTCCGGCGCCTCATCTCCTTCTTTAACGATGATGCGGACGACATCGTCCGAAGGCGCGGCGGCAAGCGCAGCCAGTCTGTCAAGCGCAGTTTTTGCGCCGTACTTCCCCAGAATCAGAATGTTGCTCACGGCGTGCCTCCCTCAATTTGATCAATGCGGCGGCGGATATTGAAATAGTTTGTGTCGGACACCTCGCCGATCACGAGGAGTTTGCCGCCGCTGGCGCGAGCCGCATTAATGCCGTTTTCGTTGTCTTCAAGAATCAGGCACTCTTCGGGCTTCAAGCCGAAGCAAGCCATCGCTTTGAGGTACATCTCCGGATCGGGCTTCCCCTTCTTCACGTCCTGATTCGACACGATTCTGTCGATGTAGGGAAGAAGCGCCGACTTTTCCATCATCATTTCGATGGACGCTCGAATAGAGTTCGAGCACACGGCGATCTTGTAGCCTTCATGGTGGAGCCGCGAGAGCGCGTATTCGACGCAGAAAACAGGGCGGCACCTGATGGTGATGATGTCCCGCGTGTAGCTTTGCTTGAGATTGTTGAGGAAAGCGTGTAGCTGTACGGGCAGGTGCTTCTTTTCAGTCAGCATCGCAAGCTTGGCGCGGGTAGGAAGCCCGTCATACTGCGAAAGATGTTCGCTTCGCGAAATCGGCATGCCGAACACTTCGAGCGCCTTGTTGAAGGCTTCGTAATGCCAGTCTTTGGCTTCCACAAGCACGCCGTCCATATCGAACAGAACGGCTTTGATCTGTCCCTTCATAAAAATTCTCCGAACCGTTCCGCGGCTGCAAAGGGTTTGTCCGTGCAGAGCCAAATGTTTTGAGATCTGCCGCTGCGGGCAAGCTTTTCGAGAATGTTCCAGCAGTCGTGTTCTTCCCTGCCGTGAAGTTCGGGCGAGACTATGCAGACGGGCCGCTCGGAATCAAGCAGCGTACGAATATCGGCTTCACCGAACCAAGTGGAGTGGAAGCCGTCGAGCCAAAAGCCGGCGGCCTGCGGCCAGACAACGGACTTTTCGTATTCGCTTTGGCGCTCAAAAAACGGGAAGCCGCATGCAGCGTAGCCGAGCGTATCCGGCACCGACATGTCGAACGCAAACGGAACGGCCTTTGGCGCCAGTTCAGTCCACAGATGATGGAGAGCGTCTGCAAGTCCGTCGGCTTTAATGTTCACTGCGACAATCTGTCCAGGATGGAGAAGCTTGAAAAAATCTTCAGCCGGCAAGGCGTCCGCTTCAGGCGGATTATGCGAAATGACGATCTTGCCGCAGATGTCGCGGAAATCCGTTTCAATGCCGAAACCGAAGCGAACGGCCGTCTTGAAAGCTTCAAGTGAGTTTTTTGGACACGCGGGCACGCAAAGCTTTGAGTCACCGCTCCAAGCGCCGCGATGAGCAATGATCTTCATCGGCCATTCTCCTGTTCTTCGGCAGCTTTGCCGTCTTCAATACCGAGCTTCTTTGTCCAGGGAAGACTCAGGAAATAGTCCAGATCCGCAGGGATTCCGAGTCCATACATGCCGTGTCGTTCCGAACCGATATTCCAGATGCCGATGCGTGCGCCGGCCTTGATGAGACGGTTGTAGGCAGGCGCGACGTAAAACTCGTTCTTCACTCGTTCGTTCGCTGCGATCATGTCTTCAGCGGCGCTGACAAAGTCCGATCCGCGAGTGAAGCCGTAAATGCCGACCGTCGCTTCATTTGAAATAACTTCTTTTTCGACGACGCGATTCACCTGTCCATCTGCATCAAAGCCGACAAAAGACCATTTCGGGTCATTGGCCGTCATCGTCATGATCATGCCGTCATAGTCATGGTCGAACCATGCATCTAAGAAGTCATCAATTGAGCAATCGACGAATTGGTCGCAATTGGCAATCACCATCGGATCATTTGTGATGTAACGCTTTGCCAGCAGAACAGTGCAGGCGGCGCCTTCCGTCAACCCGTTGACGGTTACGACTTCGCAGCCAGGGCACGAAGTCCGAAGCTTTTCATCAACGGCGTATTTCTCGATTTGTGCTTTTTGAACAAGAAAGATGAAGCGGCATTTGTACCGAGACGGCGTGAGGTTTTGGATGACGACGTCGATCATCGGTTTGCCGTGAATCGGTATGAGGGGCTTCGGCAGGGTATAGCCAGCTTTAGCGAAACGGCTACCAGCGCCCGCCATTGGGATGATGAAAGAAACAGTGGATCGCATATTGAGGTGATTCCGATTTGGAATTTGTGCTTCAGGGATAAAAAAAGAAAAACGCACCGTTAGGGAAGCTCTTCAAAAGTACCCTGAACAATCGTTTGCGCAGAAATTTAGCTTGTGTAATAGACAAAAGTTCTCGGGGCGCAAAATTAAGGAAGCTCTTCAAAAACCCCCGTTGCCAAGCCGGATGGAACAAAAATGTTCT
>OOCN01000742.1_pt1 | contig 25754 bp, 20 predicted proteins | sample 1671361 | NCBI WGS metagenome assembly OOCN01 (sample SAMN06348149, study PRJEB24527) | human gut metagenome | biome: human gut; feature: ankylosing spondylitis patient; material: feces | host: Homo sapiens | place: China | collected 2015-10
TGTTGCCAGTCGTATCTTTCCATCAGTTTTTCTTTAACCATTTATAGAACCATTTACCCACTTTCTCATAATGTTGAGACTCATTATGTCCACGCGGGTCAGAGAATGACACAATTTCCTGCGGTTCTCCAAACTGATCGGGATAGATGATAATCAAACTATTATTAGAGAAATATTTTCCCAGTTGCGCCGGCAGACGTTCAAAAGAGGTATCGTAAGAGATAGACCCGCGACGGGCAGAAACAACCACCAGCAAGTGGTCATAATTCACCTGTCCTGTCAATAACAGAAGATCTTCCCACTCTTCCAGAATGGAAAATTCTGTCGGGGTACCTGCATGTCTTTTCTTCACCAGTTGCTGAAGGCGCATCAATGTACGCTCATTGGCAAAGAAATGCACCCGACAGCCGAGGATGCTTCCCATACGGCAGAAATGTTCCACCCACTTTGAGAAACCCGATTCATATTCAGCCTTTGGCGGAACGGCAATATTAATTCGGCGCAGGGTGTTAACCGGCATCAGGAATTTGGCAATCATCACTTCACGATGCGTACCTTTCAATAGGCTTTCAGCCAGATGTCCGAAGAAAGAGTCGACAATATTGGCCTTCCGGTGCAGGCCGATCACAACATCCGTAGCTTCATATTCTTTGATCGTATGGATAATCCCCGAAGCAATATTCAAATCATAACGGCTCACCATCGTGACAGGCACATCGGCGGCAGCAGCAATCATGGCAGCCTTCTCCAGGTTACGTTTACCCTGCTGCTCTTTCTTCTCCGAACTGTTATTGTCATTAATCACATTCAATGCAACCAATGCATTCTTTTGCTTGGCATCCTTTATTACCAAAGCCAGATTAACTAAATCTTCAATCGTCTCCGGATTGGCGACCGGAATCAGGATCTGTTCCTTATTTATCTGTTTAGCTTCTTCTTCCGCTTGCACATTTTCATCCAGAGCGAAACGGCGGGCCGAACGTTCGGTCACCAAAGAACTGATGACGCAAGTGAAAAGTATCATCACTACCGTACCGTTCAATACATCATCATTCAACAAGCGTTCTCCATTCTCCATAATAATTTCGTGGCCGATCAGTACTGCTGCCAGTGTAGCCGCAGCCTGCGCATTACTCAAGCCGAATATCATGCTCCGTTCATTCGACTGCATCCGGTATATCTTCTGCGTAATCCAGGCAGCCAACCATTTACTAAAAGTCGCCACCACCGTCATTACAATAGCCACCTTCAATGCTTCACCTCCGGTAAACAGGCTCCTTACATCAATAATCATCCCGACGCCAATCAGGAAATAAGGAATAAACAAGGCATTTCCCACAAACTCCAGGCGGTTCATCAAAGGAGATACATGAGGAATCAAACGATTCAACACCAAGCCTGCCAGGAAAGCGCCTAAAATTCCTTCCATTCCCACGAATTCCATCAATCCTCCTCCGAGGAAGACCATTGCCAGCACAAACACAAACTGCATCACGCTGTCATCATACTTCCGGAAGAACCAACGTCCGATGCGGGGAAAGAAGAAAACAATCAGGAATCCGAGAAAAGCCACTTTTGCCACAAGAAACACCCAGAACCAACCATCAACAGTGCCTTTAAACATACCACCTATGACGGCAAGAATAATCAAAGCAAGGGTAACGGTGACAGCCGTCCCCCCAATGGTTATATTAACGCTGCGCAAACGCGACAATCCATAACGGCTAATAATAGGATAGGCTATTAAAGTATGGGAAGCGTACATACTTGCCAATAACACCGCCGTGAGAAAGCCATAACCCAGCATACTCATACTACTCCATATTCCCAACGCCATCGGAATCAGAAAGGTGAGCCAGCCGAACACAACACTTTTCGTCCGGTTTTTCTTAAAGTCCTCCATATCCATTTCGAGTCCGGCAAGAAACATGATATAATATAATCCCACTTTGCCGAAGAGTTCGAAACTGCTGTCACGGTCGAGCACATGAAAGCCGTGTTCGCCAATCAATACACCCGCCAGAATCATGCCTATAATATGAGGTATATGAAGACGTCCGAGGATCATCGGAGCAAAGAGAATGATAATCAATACCAAAAAGAATACCCAAGTCGGGTCGGTAATCGGTAAGGTTAAATTAAAATCAAACAGGTTCATAGGCTGTGGCTTTAGGAATTCAATGCAAAGGAACAAAAAAGTTTGCAGAATCACAATGAATGTCCAGACGTATTATTCAGTAGTCAAGTAGTAAGTAGTTAAGTAGTAAATTACTGAATTAACCACTTGCAACTTTCCGTATTATCTTTATACAGGTCCTTCACAGGAATACAACGAGTGTATATATTACCAATCGTATTCTCCGTTGCGTAAAAAAACAAGAAAAAGATAATAATAGAATAACAAGCGGGAAAATATCCCACATCGCTCTTTGACATACTAGAAATGAAAACTATTGCCCTCAAAGCGTTGTTATTCTCTATGAAATTTTGTAACTTTGCAGAAAGTAATCTATGAAAGGAGAATTGCCCTATGAAGACAACTGATGAAATTCTGGAATTGCTACGCCAATTTAAGAGTGTTGCTGGTGAGAAGTACGGTATTGAGCAACTTGCTCTTTTCGGCTCCGCCGCACGGGGCGAACAGCGAGAAGATAGCGATATTGACATCTGTGTGAAGTTGCACAAAACCACCTTCCGCACCTATATGGCTATCAAGGAGGAACTTGAACATCTTTTTCATATTAAGGTAGATTTATTAACCCTGCACGAGAATATGCGTCAGTTGTTCCGGCAAAATATTGAACGCGATGCGATCTATATCTAATGAACAAATAGCGGATATGCTCCGCTTTGTGGAACGTCAGACTGTATTTGTTCTTGAAACTACGGCTGACGTTAAAACTTATCATGACTTCCTCACCAATATGAGCGGCATGGTGCTTTTCAACTCCACCTGCATGTGTCTGCAAACAATCGGTGAAACAATTCGCCAAGTGGATGAACTTACTGCTGGTAATCTTTTTGCTCGTTACCCGTCGACCCCATGGAAGCAAATCATCGGAATGCGTAATATTATCTCGCATGAGTATCTTTCGGTAGATACAGAACTGGTATTTGACATTACCCGCGAAGAACTCGCCCCCTTACTGACTGATCTCCGCCGTGTGCTTGCCGACATCGACAACGCTACATAACACTCCGTCCAACAACCACACTTGATTATACGCGTAAGGTTAAAGAAATCCACCGAAAAACTGAAATATTTCTCTCAAAAGCGATGTTTATATGCTAAATTGTTATAATTTTGCAGCCAAATCTTTTCTATTCGACAGGAAAGAAATTCAATATTCACAATTTAACAAAAGAAAAAGATGAAAGTAGCTATTGTTGGCGTAAGCGGAGCCGTAGGACAAGAATTCCTGCGCGTGCTCGATGAGAGAAACTTCCCGATGGACGAGTTAGTTTTGTTCGGTTCTAAACGTAGTGCCGGAACAACTTACACTTTCCGCGGTAAACAGATCGAGGTGAAACTCTTACAACACAACGATGACTTTAAAGGGGTAGACATTGCTTTCACTTCTGCCGGTGCAGGAACATCCAAGGAATTCGAAAAAATAATCACCAAGTATGGTGCTGTGATGATCGACAACTCCAGCGCATTCCGTATGGATGCCGATGTACCTTTGGTTGTGCCTGAAGTAAATGCCGAAGATGCATTGGAACGTCCGCGTGGCGTTATTGCCAACCCGAATTGTACGACTATCCAGATGGTAGTTGCACTGAAAGCCATCGAAAAGCTTTCTCATATAAAAACCGTGCACGTGTCTACCTATCAAGCAGCAAGTGGTGCGGGTGCTGCTGCTATGGACGAATTGTACGAACAATATCGCCAGGTATTGGCAAACGAGCCTGTGACTGTAGAGAAGTTTGCCTATCAGTTGGCTTTCAACCTGATTCCGCAGATTGACGTATTCACAGAAAACGGTTATACGAAAGAGGAAATGAAAATGTACAATGAAACACGTAAGATCATGCATTCTGACGTAAAGGTTAGTGCAACTTGTGTACGTGTTCCTGCATTACGCGCTCACTCTGAAAGTATCTGGATAGAAACAGAACGTCCGATTTCCGTAGAAGAAGCTCGTGAAGCATTCGCTAACGGTGAAGGGCTGGTTCTTCAGGACAATCCGGCAGAAAAAGAATACCCGATGCCGCTGTTCTTGGCAGGTAAAGATCCGGTATACGTAGGCCGTATCCGCAAAGACCTGACAAACGAAAACGGATTGACTTTCTGGATTGTAGGTGACCAGATCAAGAAAGGCGCTGCCCTGAATGCTGTTCAGATTGCCGAATATCTGATTAAAGTAAAAAATATCTAATACAATAGACTGGATATAATATCCGGTCAATGACAGATAAGCCAAATAAATCAACCGGCTTGCAATGTGATAGTGATCGCAATGCAAGCCGTTTTTTTATTTTCTAAATTACCTATTAAAGAAAAGGTACCTATTATTAGGTAAAATATCCCCAGTTGCAGGTATTAAGATTTGTGAAAACAACTATTTATAGTGATTGATATAAACTTGGTTTTTATCGAATTTTGCACAAAACTTATCTATGAAATATTGTCTTTTTAACATAGCATTCTGGGGGCTGCTATTTTTCAATTTATTTGAGGCCACAGCTAATTCAAACATCTATACAATCTCGGGACGTGTGACCGAGCCCAAAACGAATTCCCCCTTGCCCGGTGCTTCCATTCTCATTAAAGGCACCTATTTATGGGCTGTATCCAATCAGAAAGGCGAATTCACGATACAAGGAGTGCAGGAGGGAAAATATAATCTGGAAGTTTCTTTTCTGGGTTATGTACCGGCAACAATTCCGGTAAATGTGCACAGTAATATCAAAAACCTACATATAGAACTCAAAGAAAACACGCTTGCACTGGATGATGTAGTCGTTACTGCACAAGCGCCCAAGAATGAGTTAAACACTACGCTCACCATCGGTAATAATGCGCTGGAACATTTGCAGGTATCCAACATGAGCGATATCTCCGCTCTTCTTCCGGGAGGAAAGACAAAAGTGCCGGATCTTACCACTAATAATATCTTCTCATTACGCGACGGAGGGTCGACAGTCGGTAATGCAGCCTTTGGGACAGCCGTTGAAGTGGATGGGGTACGTATTGGCAATAATGGCTCATTTGGCAATATGAACGGAGTGGATACCCGTAATATCACCGTGGCGGATATTGAATCGGTTGAAGTCATCACCGGAGTACCTTCGGCTGAATACGGGGACTTGAATAGCGGAATGGTCAAGATTCACACCCGGAAAGGGAAAACACCCTGGAACATATTATTGTCCATCAATCCCCGCACCGAACAGGTTTCCTTCTCCAAAGGATTGGATTTAGGAAACGACAAAGGCGTTATCAATATAAACGGAGAATGGACAAAGGCTACCCAAAAGTTGGTATCTCCCTATTCGTCTTATACGAGAAGGGGATTCTCTGCCGGATATAGCAACACTTTCAGCAAAGTGTTCAGATTCGATATCGGTGTTACAGGTAATATCGGAGGAATGAATACCAAAGATGACCCGGATGCCTATTCGGGAGAATACAACAAAGTGAGGGATAACGTATTCCGGGCAAACACTTCACTGGCCTGGCTGCTCAATAAATCGTGGATCACCAACCTCAAGTTCGACGCATCGGTATACTACAATGACAACAACTCCCATGCACATACTTTCTATTCGTATGCATCGGAACAGCCGGCTGTTCATGCCACGCAGGAAGGATATTTTATGGCAAGCAAACTGCCATATACCTACTTCGCGGATCAGATCATCGACTCCAAAGAACTGGATTATGCCGCATCGTTAAAGTATGAATGGAACAGACGGTTCAGGACTGTAAACAGCAACCTGAAAGCGGGTGTTCAGTGGAAAGCAACAGGGAATGTGGGTGAAGGAGAATATTACAAAGACCCTTCACTGGCTCCGAACGGTTATCGCCCCCGCCCTTACACCGCTTATCCATATATGCATAACGTTTCGCTTTATGCAGAAGAGAGTCTGTCGTTACCAGTGGGAAACACGATGCTTAGACTGATGGCGGGAGTGCGTTGGGAACATTTGTTTATCAAGGGAACGAACTATAAAAACCTGAATACTCTTTCACCGCGTTTCAATGCCAGATGGCAGTTGAACGAACATATCGCTATCCGTGGCGGTTGGGGAATCACTGAAAAGCTTCCCTCTTTCTATACCTTGTACCCCAAACAGGAATACCGGGACATACAGACATTCGGGTTTTCCTATAATAACAATGAATCATCTTATATCTATTACAGCCAGCCCTACACATTACTGCACAATGAGAATCTACGCTGGCAACGGAATCAGAATTCGGAATTGGGCATTGACGTCCATATAGCCCGGACCAGGATTTCGCTAGTCGGTTATTTCAACCGTACCAAGTTACCGTATAAATACACGAGTTCCTATAACCCGTTCTCTTACGATGTTCTCCAATTACCAGAGGGATTCACTATGCCGGCCAATCCGCAAATCAATGTGGATAATCAGACAGGAATGGTGTACATACGTGACAATGCATCGAGCTACTGGACTCCTATGGACGTAAAGGTGACCGACCAGACTTTTGTCAAGTCAACCTCTCCCGATAATGGAATGGACGTCATTCGCCGCGGAGCGGAAATGATTGTTGATTTTCCGGAAATAACTCCTATCCGTACGCAATTCCGGTTAGATGCCTCCTATGCTTATACTAAATATATCGACAATTCTTTGTCTTATTATTATCAGAACGGATGGTCGCACACCAGTCTTGCCAACCGCTCCTACCAATATGTAGGTATCTATGCCAATGGCGACAACTTATCGACGACTGCCAACGGTAAACGTACCCACTCATTGGATGCCAATATCACAGCCATCACCCGTATTCCGAAAGCCAGGCTGATTATTTCATGCAGACTGGAGGCTTCGCTTGTGAAGCGTTCGCAGAATATCTCCGAATATAAGGGAAAAGAATACGCGTTCAACGTAAGTGAAAGCAGCAATGCCCAAACGGGTGGAAGCATTTATAACGGCGACTCTTATACGGCTATCTGGCCGGTGGCATATCTCGACCTGAACAATGAGATGCATCCTTTCACGTCAGCCGAAGCCGAGAATCCGGAATTCTCTTATCTGATACGCAAATCGGGCAATGCCTACACATTTGCAGCGGATGGATATGATCCTTATTTCTCCGCCAATATCAACATAACCAAAGAGATCGGCGACCATGTGTCTCTTTCTCTCAACGCTATCAATTTCACCAATTCACGGCCGTATGTAAAATCTCATGCAACCGGTGTGAGCGCGCTCTTTACCCCGGATTTCTATTATGGACTTACTTGCCGTATTAAATTTTAAAGATATGAAGCAGTCTATCTACATATTATTACTAACAGTGACCGGCCTCCTTGCAGGATGCACGGATCTTGATAAAGAGAATCCGTACGACGATCAGTTGCACAGCCTGCAAGTGACTGCCGTATACCCGGATGGATACTCGGAATATCTCCGGGAAGGAGTGACCGTAAAGATTGAAGATGTCGATCGTGGAAATTCTTACAAGGCTAAAACCGACAAGAACGGAGTGGCGCAATTCTCTCTGACTAAAGGTATATATCGCGTGCAGGTCAGCGACAAGGACGGACAGGATATTTTCAACGGACTGGCCGATAATGTGAAACTGACCAGCGGAAACATGGCGTTCAACCTCCCGCTCATCCATTCCAGAGCCGGAGCTATTATTATTAAGGAGATTTATTGCGGAGGATGTACAAAGTTGCCGCTGGAGGGAAACTACCAGTCCGACAAATATATAATCCTGCATAATAACGATTCGGAAGTGCAATATCTCGATAGTTTATGTTTCGGAGCGCTCGATCCTTACAACTCACAAGCTACCAATGTATGGGTAACGCAGGATGAAATAACCGGAGCAACCATCTTCCGGGATTTTGCTCCCATCGTTCAGTGCATCTGGCAGTTTGGCGGTACCGGCAAGACTTTCCCGCTTCAACCGGGAGAAGATGCAGTGATTGCCATCAATGGGGCAGTTGACCATGCAGCGCAATACCCGCAATCTGTCAATCTGAACAAACCGGGATACTTTGTCTGCTACAATAACGTTTATTTTCCGAATACACAGTATCATCCGGCTCCGGGGGATCAAATCACACCGGATCATTATCTGAACGTGGTATTGAAAACCGGACAGGCGAATGCTTACTCGTTCTCTATCTTTTCTCCTGCTACGGTTATCTTTAAAGCTAAGGATACCACGATACAGGACTTTGTTCTAAAAGAGGGAAGTGTGATACAAAAACCGGGAAGTACCACCGACCGGGTGATAGCAGTTCCGCTCGATTGGGTGATTGATGGAGCGGAAGTGTACTACGGTGGTTCCTCCAACAACAAGAAACGTATATCTCCTTCCATCGACGCAGGATATGTCACTCAAAGTGCGACATACAACGGACGCAGCTTATATCGACATGTGGACGAAGAAGCTACGCAGGAAGCAGGTTATGAAGTATTGATGGACACCAACAACTCTTCTACCGATTTTTATGAAAGAGAAAAACAATCTTTGCATGAGTGAGATGAAAAAAATATATATAACAGGTCTTTGGTTACTATGTATAGTGTACGGTGTTTCGGCACAGACTTACGACATTATAGAACGGCGTAATTCCTGGAATGCCGGAGAAAATGTCACAGGTATCAGGATGGATAGCATCTCTTCTTCCTATGCCGAACTGTATGGTAAGAATAACCATGGTGATTTCTACCACTCTTACGAAGCGGAGAAATCATGGAATGCCGGAGCAATAGCCAAGTCTATCACTCATCTGAAAGGGTATTCGCTGACTGGTTCTTTCTCATTCAATCATACTTCCGGTAAGGACATGAGTGGTTCCATGTTTATCCAGCCGGGATTTTATCCGGTAGACATTCTGGAGTTCACTCCCGGACGCAAAGACCTGCAACGGTACGCTTTCATGGGCGGTATTGCATCAGATATTGCACCTAACTGGCGATTGGGAGGAAAGATTGACTTTGCCGCCTCCAACTATTCCAAACGGAAAGACTTGCGACATACCAATTACCGGCTGGATTTGAAAGTAGCCCCCAGTGTGATGTATCACTCGGGCGATCTAGCCATCGGTTTTTCTTATATGTTCAGCAAAAACAGCGAATCGGTCAAGGCGGAAGTAATCGGGACTACCGAAAACTCCTACAACGCCTTCTTGGACAAAGGACTGATGTATGGAGCTTATGAAGCATGGGACGGCAGCGGGATTCATCTAAGCGAATCGGGAATCAACGGCTTTCCGATCAAAGAACTGTCTAACGGGGGAGCACTGCAACTTCAATGGAAGAGATTTTATGGAGATATCGAATATACCTATTCTTCGGGGTCTGCCGGTGAAAGAGATGCTATCTGGTTCAAATTCCCCACTCACCGGATTGCCTCTCATTTGAGTTATCATTTCAAACAGGGAAAGAAAGAGCATTTTCTACGATTGAACCTGCAATGGTCACATTTGGTCAACAACGAGAATGTGATTAATAAGGAGACTGTTAACGGAATAACGACGACTTATATCAACGGCTCCAACCGCATTTTCGAAAGAGATGCTTTCTCGGTCCATCCCGAATATGAATTTATAAGTCCTCGTACAGAAGTTCGTTTGGGAACACATATTTCAACTTTCAAACGACTGACTACCCAGATGTATCCGTATGTAGCGTCGGAAAAGATGCTTTGTACGCAGACGTATGTATCCAGCGTGTTTCATATAGGGAAGTTTGACTTAAAGGCAGCCGCTTCCTTTGCCATAGGAAACTCTACCGAGAAAAGCAGAGTCATTACAACAGATACGGAGCCGGGTGATCCTCCTTATCGCCTGACAGATTATTATAATCTGCAGAATGAATATGCTACTGCTCCACAAGCAACGCTTCGTCTCGGTTTACGCTATCATTTCAACCATGGGATCTATGCTGAAGTACAGGGAAGTTATACACGCGGTTTCAACCTTCACTATATAGATGGTTCGAGCCGTTGGAATGAGACTATCAAGTTAGGATATACTTTTTGAGGACCGGGATATGCTTTTTGAAAACAATGAATATATATATAAACTAAATTATTAAGCAATGAAAAAAAGTTTAACATTTATCTTTGCAGCAGCACTTCTGGTATCTTGCCAGCAGGAAGAGAACGAAACGCTGACACCTGCCAACAGTCGTATTACTATCTCGCCTGTTATCACACGCGCTACCGAAGTTAACTTTGAGACCGGAGATAAAATTGGCGTTACAATCATCCAAAACGATGACTTCGTATATGCGGAAAATAAACAGATGACATTCAATGACGGAGTATTTGCAGGTGACTTGCTTTGGTATCCGGAAGGAAATGACAAATCGCAGATAGTAGCATACTATCCTTATAGAGAAGGTAATACTCCTACTTCTTTTTCTGTAGAAGCCGATCAGACCACCGGATATGGGGCATCAGACCTTATGGCAGCAAGCAATAAAGATGTACTTCCTACTGCAAATACTATAACAATGAACTTTAAGCATCTGCTTACCAAACTGGTCATTAATGTAACAAAGGAAGTAGAAGCCAACATAACATCCATTGCATTGAAAGGCTCTATCCCGACTGCAACTCTTGATCTGGCTGCCCTTACAGTTACTGCTGACGCGAATGTCGCAGCTACAAACATTACGGCACAGGTTGTTGAAGCGAACAAAACTTACCGCGCCCTCATCGTTCCCCAAACGGTAGCTTTGACGCTCGAAGTAGCAACTTCTGATGGCAAGACCTTGTCGCAGAAACTCACATCTACTACTTTAGCGCAAGGAGGACAATACAGCGTAAACATCCGTGTATTGCCTGACGATATAGAGGTTAAACTTATCGGTGACATCGAAAACTGGACAGATGAAGGTGAAATCGGAGCAGACAATGAGATTCCTTTCGAAGAACATCTCGATGAGAACTATTTCTTATACGATAATGTAAAATATAACACGGTAACTTTGGCGAACGGTACAACGTGGATGGCTGAACCGCTTATCTATCTTCCGAAAGGATATACTCCTTCTACCGATCCTACTGCTGATAGCCATGTTTGGTACCCGTATGAAATCAAAGCTGACGGTGCAACCGTAGCCACAACAGAGGAAAGTGCTATCAAAGAATTAGGTTATCTATATGATTTCCAAGTTGCACTGGGCGGTAAGGAAATTACTGAAAGTAATCTGAACTCTTTTGAAGGAGCGCAAGGTATTTGTCCGAAAGGTTGGCACATACCAACACGTCTGGAATACTTTAATCTGGTAGGAAAAACAACGAATGATGTCGACGGCAAGGTACCGGCTAATGGTGATAAAGCTCTTTTCTATGATGCAGTTTATGACGGTGCCAAAATATCATCACTGAATAATGCAGGATTCAATTACCAATTCTCCGGCGTTCGTATGGCAACAAGCCTTACAGGTGCCGGCAGCTATCAAAAAACGGCAATAGCAGAAGATGCCAATATTCAAACTGCATGGCACGGAAAACCGGCAATGAATTATCTTATGACTTCGACTGCCTTCAAGCCCGTATACAATAGCACCAGCGGACTACTTACCAATATACAGTTCTTTGGATTAATGAGTACAATCAATGCAAAGTATTCGGAAGGCAGATTATCATTATCTTATGTCAGCATTAAAGCCGGTATGCAACTCCGTTGCGTAAGGGATCAAGCCGCCAACTAAAGGAGTAGTATTTGTTTCAAGCCTTGAAACGATCTGTTTCACTACGGGAAACAATGTGTTTCAAGCCTTGAAACAAACAGTTTCACGGCATGAAACTAAAAGTTTCAAGCATGGTTGAAACTCCCCGCCCGTAAGGCGAACTATTAAAAGCTATAAACAAACGAAAAACAGATTACAAACTATATAAAAACGAAGCAATAACAATGAAAACAAAAAAGCTAACAATCGCAATTGCCCTTATGGCAATGACTTTTATCGGAACTTCATGTGGTAACAAACAACAGAAAAGCGCATCAGAAGTGACTACAGAGCAGTCTGCATCTTCCGCTTTGGAAATTGATTCTCTCCTTGCCAATGCCGAAAACCTTGCAGGACAAGAAGTAACTATTGAAGGCGTTTGCACACATACCTGCAAACATGGTGCAAAGAAAATCTTCCTGATGGGCAGTGACGATACCCAAGTGATCCGTGTAGAAGCCGGAACATTGGGAGCCTTCGACCCTAAATGCGTGAACTCTATCGTCCGTGTTACCGGAACATTGAAAGAACAACGCATCGACGAAGCCTACCTCCAAAACTGGGAAGCACAACTCAAAGCACAAGCTGCCGAAAAACACGGAACCGGTGAAGCCGGATGCGACTCTGAAAAGAAAGCGCGTAGCGAAACAGCCAACAGTCCCGAAGCCCGCATCGCAGACTTCCGCGCAAAAATAGCCGACCGCAAAGCAGAAACAGGAAAAGAGTATTTATCTTTCTATTTTATGGAAGCCAACTCGTATGAAGTGGAGTAGTACTGTCCGTAAATGGAGTCGGCTCATACACCGTGACCTGTCATTTTTCTTTTCCGGAATGGTATTGATATATGCCATTTCCGGAATTGTAATGAATCACCGTGACACGATTAATCCGAACTTCTCCATCACACGGAAAGAATATAAAATAGCGGAAAAGCTACCGGACAAAGCAGGAATGAGTAAAGAGAAAGTACTTACTCTACTGGAACCGTTGGGAGAAACCGGCAACTATACCAAATTTTACTTCCCGAAAACGGACGTAATGAAAGTCTTCCTGAAAGGCGGCTCCAACCTCCTGATAAACGTGAAGACAGGAGAAGCGGTATATGAATCCGTCACCCGTCGCCCGCTTATCGGAGCGATGTCCCGTTTACATTACAATCCGGGACAATGGTGGACTTACTTCGCGGATATTTTCGCTATCGCCCTTATTATCATTACTCTTTCCGGCATCATCATGCTGAAAGGGAACAAGGGCATTATCGGCAGAGGAGGAATAGAACTCATTGTTGGAATCTTAATTCCCATTCTTTTCCTTTTCTTCTTTTGAATCGAAATAACAGATAAAATCAAATGGAACAAATTATCGAATGTAACAACCTGACGCACTACTACGGTAAACGGTTGATTTACGAAAACCTTAGTTTCACAGTGCCCAAAGGACGTATCCTGGGACTATTGGGAAAGAACGGTACGGGCAAAACCACCACTATCAATATCTTGAGCGGTTACCTGAAACCCCGTTCGGGAGAATGTCGCATCTTCGGACAGGAGATACAGACCATGGCACCGGCTCTGCGCCGCCATATCGGACTGCTCATCGAAGGTCATGTGCAATACCAATTCATGACCATCACCGAAATAGAAAAATTCTACGCAGCCTTCTACCCCGGCCAGTGGAAAAAAGAAGCGTACTACGAACTGATGAATAAATTGAAAGTAGCTACCGGACAGCGCATCTCACGTATGTCCTGCGGACAGCGCTCTCAAGTAGCTCTCGGACTGATTCTCGCACAAAACCCGGAACTTCTGGTACTGGACGACTTCTCGCTCGGACTCGATCCCGGCTACCGCCGCCTGTTTGTGGACTATCTCCGCGACTATGCCCGTTCGGAAGGTAAAACCGTCTTTCTGACCTCGCATATCATTCAGGATATGGAACGTCTCGTTGACGACTGTATTATTATGGACTACGGAAAGATACTGATTCAGAAACCAATCGCCGAATTACTGGAAAAAGGACGCCGCTACACCTTCACCATTCCCGAAGGTTACGAGCTTCCTGCATCGGATGATTTCTACCATCCTTCCATCATGCGGAACCAGTTGGAGACTTTCTCCTTCCTGCAACCGGCAGAAACAGAAGCCAAACTGAAATCAATGTCAGTGCCCTATACAGACTTGCACTGTGAGCAAGTCAATTTGGAAGATGCCTTTATCGGCCTCACCGGGAAATACTGATTAAATTAAGAATAAGAGTTGGCAACTCGTAACCCATAAATCATCATTCATAAATCATAAATCCTCAAGAATGTACGCTATATTTTATAAAGAATGGATAAAGACACGGTGGTATTTTCTGCTTGCCGTGCTCGCCACACTTGGTTTTACAGGCTACTGTATGCTCCGCATCAACCGGGTGGTAGAAATGAAAGGGGCTGCCCATGTATGGGAAGTCATGCTGCAACGGGATGTCATCTTCATTGATATGTTGCAATATATCCCTCTGATTGCCGGAATCCTGATGGCAATCGTGCAATTTGTCCCCGAGATGCAACGCAAATGTTTGAAACTGACCCTCCATCTGCCTTATCCGGAACTGAAAATGACGGGCAATATGTTACTCTCCGGGCTCATACTGCTTCTTGTCTGCTTCGCTTCCAATTTCTTGTTGATGGAGGTATATCTGAACGGAATCCTTGCCCATGAGCTCAAAAACCACATACTGCTTACCGCTTTAACGTGGTATCTCGCCGGCATCTCCGGCTATCTACTCGTCGCATGGATTTGCCTCGAACCGGCATGGAAACGCCGTATCCTGAATCTCATTATCGCAGTATTGTTACTCCGAATCTTCTTCCTGTCGCCTACACCGGAAGCATACAACAAGTTTCTCCCTTATTTAGTGGTCTATACTTTGTTGACAGCCTCTTTCTCGTGGCTCTCTATCGTACGGTTCAAGGCCGGAAAACAGGATTAACCAATAAAAAAATTAAAGATTTAAAATTAAAAGATTGAGAAATGAGACGTTTCAGTACCATACTATTATATGTAACCATCGCTTTTCTGCTTCTTTGGCAGTTGCCCTGGTGCTACAATTTCTTTGTCGTAAAGCCAGAAAAGACTCCCTTTACCCTGTATAGTTTCGTAATTGGCGATTTCGCCCAGATGGGACAAGAAGAAGGGAAAGGAACCGTGCGCCGCGACCTTGCAGGAAACATTTATTCGGAAGCTGCTTTCGACAGCATCCTGCCTATGTTTTATTTCCGTCAGTTGATGTCTGATGAGCGTTTTCCGGATACCATTCAAGGAATCGCAATGACTCCTAAAATGGTGCAGACAGAAAACTTCAACTTCCGCAGTGTGCCTTCGGATATAAACGCACCTTCTATCGGGCTTTACCCACTGATGGAATCTATGTCAGGACGTGTGGACCTGAAAATGCCGGATGACGTATTCCGTATCACCTCCAAAGGGATCGAATTTATCGACATGGCTACCAACAGCGTGAAGGAAGACAAAAGCCTTCAGTTTACCGAAGCTATGACTAAGAAGGATTTTCGTTTTCCGGCAACGGAAATCGTAGGAAATCCGACGGTGAAAAAGGAGTATGACGAAGGTTATCTTCTGTTGGATGCCGACCGTCGTCTGTTTCATCTGAAACAGGTGAAAGGACGCCCGTATGTCCGTGCCATCACCTTGCCTGAAGGCCTGACATTAGAACATCTGTATCTGACCGAGTTCAGAAATAAAAAGACGCTTGCTTTTATGACCGATGCCAACAACGCTTTCTATGTGTTGCAGAACCGGACGTATGAAATCGTAAAAACAGGAATCCCAGCATTTGATCCGGAAACGGATGCGCTCACCATCATCGGTAATATGTTCGACTGGACAGTCCGTGTGACAACTCCGGCTTCAGATAACTATTACGCATTGGACGCCAACGATTATTCGTTGATAAAGAAGTTGGAGAACGAATCGAACGTTCATTCCATGCCAGGTATTACGTTCACATCTTACACAGATAAATATGTAATGCCACGCTTCGAATAATGTTTCAATAATTGAATGTAACATGGGTGAGGGGTTATCAAAAGTCAATAAATTAAATGTGACTTTTGATAACCCCTCACTGTTTCCTTTCCACGCATTTAGAGAAAACAAAAGGATTTACAATTATTTCTTCAATAAGTATGTTTTTTCCCAGCAAAAGGTTTACCTTTGCCGACTCATCAACTATTTAAACCGCAATTGCTTCTGCATTATACTCAAACAAATACGGTAAAACGAAATAACTCAAACTAAAAACCGTATGAAAGTTTACCAAGCATTTGCTTTCCTAAGTATCTTCATCATATTGTTCTATAATTGTTCGCTCCCTGCTGATGACGAAGAAAAGGGAGATTTAAAAGGAGAAGACACTATCACACCCGAACTTCCCTGGGAAGGAGAGATGGACAAATTCACCATCAATTCTAAAGAAGGAATCCATCTAAATGATCCGCAGGAAGACGCCGGAACAGCATATATCACCATTCCTTCTACCTCTATAAAAAACACCCGTTGGGAATTTGGAGTTCACCTCGCCTTTAATCCCTCCGCCAACAATTATGCACGATTTTATCTGACTTCTTCCTCAAACATTCTTTCCGGTAATTTAAACGGCTATTACATTCAGATTGGAGGAGCTAAAGATAATGTAGCTCTTTATCGTCAGAACGGAGAGCAGTCTAAACTACTGGCTTCGGGAAGAGAACTGATGAAAGGCGACTCATCACCGAAACTATATATAGAAGTAGAACGTGACAATAACGGTTACTGGACTTTTTGGACACGGCTTGAATCCGAGAATGAATACGTAAAAGAAAAACAGATAAAAGATACCGATATACAGACTTCCCGCTACTGCGGTATATACTGCATTTACACCAAAACCCGTTGTAAAGGATTCACGTTCCATCACATACAGTTGTCTAATGACGTAGAAACGAACACATCACCCGACGAAACACCCGATAACCCCGATACGGACCTTCCAGATAATCCGGACACTCCCGAACTACCGAGAGATGTGAGAGGTATGCTTCTTTTCAATGAAATAATGTATAACAATGCCACTGATGGTGCAGAATATGTAGAAATCTATAATCCAACTGAACAGGCAGTCATTTTACCCGCACTTTATCTATATAAAATGCATGAAGACGGGACAATATACAATACTACTATCCTTCAAAATGAGAGTCCTTCTACTCCCCTAGCCATTCCTTCCAAAACTTATCTTTGTTTCACGAAATACTTCAACAGAGTTGTTCAGAAACATAAAGTTGGTGGAGAAAATATAATAATTATACCGAACTTCCCGGCACTGAACAATAATGGTGGGTATCTGGCACTTTCGAGTAGTAAAGAGACTGCACCAGGACATACTTTTGACACTTGTTGTTTTAGAGATGAAATGCACACCATTGACAAAATAACCGGCATTTCGCTTGAAAAGAAATCTCCGGAGTTGTCCTCGCTCAATAAAAACTGGCGTTCGTCCAAACACGCGACCGGAGGCACACCGGGAATAAAAAATAGGTAGGAGTATACATATATATGATAAATTCCCTACTTTTGTAGACAAAGAAAAACTAATTCGGATCATTCATCCTCAAACGAATTTAAATAGCAGATATGAGTCCAGCCGTTATATCTATCACTATTGTGGCATACTTTATAATCCTGTTCACTATCTCTTATATAGCAGGACGCAAAGCCGACAATGAGGGATTCTTTGTCGGAAACCGTAAATCGGCATGGTATGTTGTTGCCTTTGCCATGATTGGTTCCACCATTTCCGGAGTCACTTTCGTTTCCGTTCCGGGTATGGTACAGGCAAGTAGCTTTTCTTACCTGCAAATGGTGCTGGGATTCATAGTAGGACAAATTATCATTGCGTTTGTACTCGTTCCTCTCTTTTATCGTATGAACCTGGTTTCCATATATGAATATCTGGAGAACAGGTTCGGAAGCTCTTCCTACAAGACGGGAGCCTGGTTCTTTTTTATTTCAAAGATGCTAGGGGCTGCCGTTCGATTATTCCTGGTATGCCTGACGCTACAACTGCTGATCTTCGAACCTTTCCATCTTCCTTTCCTGTTGAATGTCATACTTACCGTATTTATAGTATGGCTCTACACTTTCCGCGGTGGAGTGAAATCATTGATATGGACGGATGTTCTAAAAACATTCTGCCTGGTAGTGTCGGTTGTACTTTGCATCTATTATATTGCTTCCAGCTTGCATCTGAATTTCAGTGGTTTGGTTAGTACGATTTCAGACAGTGACTTTTCCAAGACATTCTTTTTTGACGATGTTAATGACAAACGATATTTCTTCAAGCAGTTCCTGGCAGGAGTGTTCACTGTCATTGCTATGAACGGACTCGACCAGGATATGATGCAACGCAATCTTAGCTGCAAGAATTTCCGGGATTCACAGAAGAATATGATTACAAGCGGTATCTCACAATTCTTTGTCATTCTGCTTTTTCTGATGCTGGGAGTACTGTTATATACGTTTACAGCACAGCAAGGCATTGGGAATCCGAAAAAAAGCGACGAGTTGTTTCCGATGATTGCTACCGGAAATTATTTTCCCGGCATAGTCGGAATATTATTCATTATCGGACTGATAGCCTCCGCCTATTCTGCAGCCGGTTCTGCCTTGACGGCACTGACTACTTCCTTTACTGTAGATATTTTACATGCACAGAAAAAAGGAGAGGCGGCACTTAGCCAAATACGCAAACATGTACATATCGGTATGGCAGTTGTGATGGGAGCAGTCATTTTCGTATTCAATTTGCTGAACAACACCAGTGTGATTGATGCGATTTACACATTGGCCAGTTATACGTATGGCCCTATCTTAGGACTGTTCGCTTTCGGCATCTTCACCAAGAAACAAGTTTATGATAAATATATTCCGTTAGTAGCTATCGCTTCTCCTATTCTTTGCTATATCCTGCAAAGAAATTCGGAAGCATGGCTCAACGGTTACCAAATTAGCTACGAGTTGTTGATAATCAATGCCCTGTTCACATTCCTTGGACTTTGTTTGTTCATCAAAAGACAAGACAAAGAAACATCTTACACAACTCATACTACAAAACAAGAAGTAAAATAATGAAAACAACAATCAACTGTTTTCTTCCTTTCAGCCGGTTGGAAGAAACTGTGCAAACAGTTAAGGAGTTACGTGCATCGACGCTGGTAGACAAAATTTATTTATTGGCATCGCCAATTACCAATGTCTGTATTCCCGGATGCGAACTCATCTCTGTAGAAAAAATGCAGTCTACACAAGCGATGCGGGCTATTGCAGAACATTCTGATAAAACATATACCTTGCTCTATACCAAACACACTGCACTAAAAATAGGCATGTTCGCTCTTGAAAGAATGGTTCAAGTAATGGAAATGACCCAAGCTGCCATGGTATATGCAGACCATTACCAACAGATAGACGGTGTGCAAAAAACAGCTCCAGTCATTGATTACCAACCCGGTAGCCTGCGTGACGACTTCAATTTCGGCTCGGTTCTACTGTTCAATGCCAACACATTCAAGGAAGTTATAGAAAATACGGAAGAGGAATATCAATATGCAGGTTTGTATGATTTGAGACTCAAAATATCCCAAAAGAGCAAACTGGTACATATCAACGAATATCTATATACCGAAGTAGAAAGTGACAAGCGGAAAAGCGGTGAGAAGCAGTTCGATTATGTAGACCCTAAAAATCGTCAGGTACAGATCGAAATGGAACAGGCATGCACCAACCATTTGCAGGAAATTGGCGGATATCTTTATCCTATCTTCCGTCCCGTAGACTTTTCTTCTCACACTTTTGAATATGAAGCTTCTGTCATTATACCCGTACGCAACCGTATTCGCACAGTCAAAGATGCCGTACGCTCGGCACTGAACCAGCAAACGACCTTTCCGTTCAATGTCATTGTCATCGACAATCATTCGACAGACGGAACCAGTGAAGTTCTCCGTGAACTTAGTTCGGACAAGCGACTGATTCACGTCATTCCCGAAAGAGATGACCTCGGTATAGGCGGATGTTGGAACATAGGTATCCATCACGAGAAATGCGGAAAGTTTGCCGTCCAACTTGATAGCGATGACGTGTATAAAGACGAACATAGCCTGCAAATCATCATTGATACTTTCTATAAACAGAAATGTGCAATGGTAATCGGCACTTATATGATGACTAACTTTGATATGCAGGAAATTGCCCCCGGCATCATCGATCATAAGGAATGGACGCCCGACAACGGACGAAATAATGCATTACGTATCAACGGCCTAGGAGCTCCTCGTGCATTCTACACGCCCATTCTTCGGGAAATCAAAGTCCCGAACACAAGCTATGGAGAAGATTATGCCCTTGGATTGAAAATTTCACACGATTATCAGATAGGCAGAATATACGACGTGATTTACCTTTGCCGCCGTTGGGAAGGCAACTCGGATGCTGCACTGCCTGTTGAGAAAATCAACCAGAATAATCTATATAAAGACCGACTTCGTACGTGGGAATTGGAACAGCGCATCCTGCAACAAGAAACGACATTAGAGAAAATTCAGCAAAGAATCGAACAGTTATTCCAAAAGCAAACTCTTTCTTGGGAACTAGCCAAAGAGAATTACCAGGCATTGGAACAGTATCGGTCACGAACAAAAGAAATATCCAAGTGGTTTGGTAACAATTGTTTAAGTGCGAAACTATTCTTTAATCCGAAACGTATTCTTTCGGCTACCGCACAGACAGATACTGCCTCCATTCACTCACGGCCTTGCTTCCTCTGCCAAACAAACCGACCGCAGGAACAAGAGTTCATCAGTTACAGGAATTATCAGATACTGGTTAATCCCTATCCCATATTTAAACACCACTTTACAATTGTAGATAAGGAACACAAGTCGCAATCCATCGTCGGGCGTTTTAAAGATATGATAGAACTCACCGACATTATGGAAGAATACTTCCTTTTGTATAATGGACCGGAATGTGGAGCTTCCGCTCCCGATCATGCCCATTTTCAAGCTTGCAGTAAAGAGGAAAGTATACAGGGAGCCTATTACGATCGCATGGAATTAATAGATAACGACAAGGTGCAAATTAGTTATAAAGATTTCCCGTGCAGTTTCATCAGGATTCAGGCGGAAAATAAGAAAACAATGTCGAAAACCTTCCATCTGATTTACGACATCTTAGCTACCAATAATAACGGAAAAGAACCAATGATGAATATTCTTGCCTGGTATGGTTTGGAACGCACCAAAGAGGATTTTAGAGAGCGCTACGAAGAAGAATTTGAATCAGTGGCCGAACACCCTTACAATTGTATTATCTTCTTACGCAGCAAACATCGTCCTGACTGCTATTACGCAAAAGGAGACGAACAAATTCTCATCAGTCCTGCTATTGCTGAAATGAACGGCATATTCCCTATAGTACGTGAAGAGGATATGGAGAAACTGACTCCTGAAAAGGTATATGATATCTATCGGGAAGTATCTATATCCAAAGAAAAACTGCAAAAAATACTAGAACGTATTAAAGCTGTATTATGACTCAACCTCAAATAACAGTTGGTATCCTTTCCGGAAAAGAGATTGAATTCTCTTTCCCGGTGAAATTTAGTTCTTCTGTCGGAACGGAAATTTCCGGGACACAGAAAGTTATTTATCAGGATGGGAAGATTCTTTGGCAAGGGAAAGAGTACGACGAATTATCCTTCATTCCTCCACAAAATGCACATGCTTTCTTTGAACTGAAAGATGTGACCATCGGAATCAACTTCCATTGGGAACGCAAAGAAGTCCAGAAATTCAAAGGGGAATTAAAGATTATCATCGAAGAAGAACAACTAACTGCCATCAATGTGATTTCCATTGAAGAATATCTTACCAGTGTAATTTCATCAGAGATGAGCGCAACAGCTTCTTTAGAACTACTAAAGGCTCACGCCGTCATCTCCCGAAGCTGGCTACTCGAAAAAAATAAAGAATTAAGAATGAAGAATGAAGAATTTAAAAGAACTTTGCAAAAAGACAGCGCAGCCAATTCTTCATTCTTCATTCCTAATTCTTCATTTATTAAGTGGTATGACCATGAAGCACATAGAAATTTCGATGTATGTGCCGATGATCATTGCCAGCGTTATCAGGGAATTACACGAGCCTCAACACCACAAGCCATCGAAGCAGTCTCCGCCACGCGGGGGGAAGTGCTGATGTATAAAGGAGCGATTTGTGATGCCCGTTTCTCTAAATGTTGTGGCGGAGCTTTTGAAGAGTTCCAAAATTGTTGGGAAAACGTAAAGCATCCTTATCTAATCAGACAACGGGATAGCAAGACTGAAAAACAACTTCCCGATTTGAACATAGAGGCGGAAGCTGATAAATGGATACGTACCTCACCTGTTGCTTTTTGTAATACGCAGGATAAGAAAATTCTAAGCCAAGTACTAAACAACTACGATCAGGAAACAGCAGACTTCTATCGTTGGAAAGTCAGTTATTCGCAGCAGGAGCTTTCAGAACTGATTCATCAACGTTCAGGGATTGATTTCGGACAAATCATTGATTTAATTCCTGTAGAACGGGGAACATCCGGACGTCTTGTCCGATTGAAAATTGTAGGAACCTTGCGAACGCTTATTATCGGGAAAGAACTGGAAATACGCCGTACCTTATCTACTTCTCATCTGTATAGTTCCGCCTTCGTAGTAGACAAAGAATATGAAGAAAAGAAACATAAAGAGGATAAAATCCTTTCCCGATTCATCCTTACCGGAGCCGGATGGGGACATGGAGTAGGACTTTGCCAGATTGGTGCTGCCGTAATGGGAGAGCAAGGTTACAAATATGAAGAAATACTGTCTCACTATTACCCCGGCAGTACGCTCGAAAAACAATATCAATAAAAAAGAATAATACCATGACAACACCCACTACAAAAAGAAATCCCTGGAGCTGGATACCCACCCTCTACTTCGCAGAAGGGCTGCCATACGTAGCGGTAATGACGATTGCTGTTATCATGTACAAGCGTTTGGGATTATCCAATACGGAAATAGCCTTATATACTTCCTGGCTCTATCTTCCCTGGACTATCAAACCGCTATGGAGTCCATTCGTCGACCTGGTGAAAACGAAGCGTGCCTGGATTATTGCCATGCAAGGTTTCATCGCTGCCGGATTTGCAGGAATAGCCTTCTTTATTCCGACTGCTCATTATGTACAGTTGACTCTCGCCTTTTTCTGGTTGTTGGCGTTCAGTTCCGCTACGCATGACATCGCTGCAGACGGTTTCTATATGCTCGGGCTCAATAATAAAGAACAATCTTTCTTTGTCGGTATTCGAAATACGTTTTACCGGCTTGCCAATATTTTCGGGCAGGGAATTCTAGTCATGCTGGCAGGATGGCTGGAAACATCACAGAACAATATTCCCTTGGCATGGAGTATTACATTCTACCTCCTTGCCGGATTATTTCTGGCTCTTACTATCTATCATCGACTTATCCTCCCCCATCCTGATTCGGACATTAAACGTCCCGGACTCACACCGGGTAAGTTGTTGGGAGATTTTCTCCTGACCTTTGTCACATTCTTTCAGAAAAAGAACCTCGGTCTCATGTTCTTTTTCCTCCTCACCTATCGGTTGGGAGAATCACAGTTAGCCAAAATAGCTTCTCCTTTCCTGCTCGACACGACCGATAAAGGTGGACTGGGTTTATCCACAGCAACTGTCGGAATGATCTACGGTACCATAGGTGTCATAGCTTTATTGCTCGGTGGAATCATTAGTGGTTTCCTCGTTTCCCGTGACGGATTCAAGAAATGGATATTACCCATGGCATTAGCCATCAACATTCCCGATCTATTATATGTATGGATGGCTGCCGCCACCCCGGACAATCCTATATTTATAGCCATTTGTGTAGCGATCGAACAGTTGGGGTATGGTTTCGGCTTTACCGCTTATATGCTATATCTGATTTATATAGCAGAAGGTGAACATAAAACGGCACACTATGCTATCGGAACCGGATTTATGGCACTGGGCATGATGATTCCCGGTATGCCTGCCGGATGGATACAGGAACATCTCGGATACACAAACTTCTTTATCTGGGTTTGTATTTGTACCCTGCCCGGTATCGTCGCCTCATTAATGATTCGCAACCGACTGGAGGATTCTTTCGGAAAGAAACAATAAAAAACTCAAAGATATGATACTCATTGCAGATAGTGGTTCTACCAAAACCGACTGGTGCATCGTTTTCAACGGCACCCCAATCAAACGAATGGGAACGAAGGGAATTAATCCCTTCTTCCAATCAGAAGAAGAGATTCAACAAGAGCTGACACATTCCCTCCTGCCACAACTACCGGAAGGAACAATCAACTCCGTCTTTTTTTATGGTGCAGGATGCACTCCCGAGAAGGCTCCCATCCTCCGGCGGGCTATTGCCGACAGCCTGCCCGTCATCGGGAATATCAAAGCCTACTCGGATATGCTTGCCGCTGCCCGCGGACTATGCGGACATGAAGCAGGGATTGCCTGCATCCTCGGCACAGGTTCCAATTCCTGTTTCTATAACGGTGAAGAGATTGTCAACAACATCTCCCCTCTTGGATTCATCCTGGGAGATGAAGGAAGCGGCGCAGTCTTAGGAAAACTACTGGTAGGCGATGTACTGAAAAACCAGCTTCCACCCGCCATCAAAGAAGCTTTCTTAAAACAGTTCGACCTGACGGCTCCCGAAATCATCGACCGTGTTTATCGCCAGCCTTTCCCGAACCGTTTTCTGGCTAGTCTCTCTCCCTTCCTTGCACAGCACTTGGAAGAACCGGCTATCCGTTCACTAGTACTCAACAGCTTTATCGCTTTTCTCCGCAGAAACGTGATGCAATATGATTATAAGCAATATCCGGTACATTTTATTGGTTCCGTAGCTCACTGTTACAAGGAGATTTTGCAGGAGGCTGCGCAAACAACAGGTATTCAGATCGGTAAGATTCTTCAAAGTCCGATGGAAGGGCTGATTCAATACCATCAACAATAATTCTTTTACCTATTGTAATTTATAACCAGTAATTATAAAAATGCAGATAACCGAACAACCGTCACTTTACGATCATCTGGAAAAGAAATCTGTGCGAGAGATCTTAGAAGATATCAACCAGGAAGATCAGAAAGTAGCGTTAGCCGTACAAAAGGCTATTCCACAAATTGAAGAGCTTGTCAATCAGATTGTGCCCCGCATGAAACAAGGCGGACGCATCTTTTATATGGGGGCCGGCACAAGCGGTCGTCTGGGAGTATTGGATGCTTCCGAAATTCCTCCTACTTTCGGAATGTCTCCCAACTGGATTATCGGACTGATTGCAGGAGGCGATACAGCCCTGCGCAATCCGGTAGAAGGAGCCGAAGATGATGAAAATCGAGGTTGGGAAGAACTCGTCGAACACCAGATCAACGAAAAAGACACCGTTATCGGCATTGCCGCTTCCGGCACTACCCCGTACGTAATCGGTGCTTTGCGGGAAGCCCGTAAACACGGTGTCCTGACAGGTTGTATCACCAGTAATCCCGATTCTCCAATGGCAGCAGAAGCGGATGTAGCCATCGAAATGATTGTAGGGCCGGAATATGTGACAGGCAGTTCCCGGATGAAATCGGGTACCGGACAGAAAATGATTCTGAATATGATTAGCACCTCTGTCATGATTCAACTCGGACGGGTGAAAGGAAATAAGATGGTAAACATGCAGCTTAGTA
>OOCN01000744.1_pt1 | contig 25729 bp, 21 predicted proteins | sample 1671361 | NCBI WGS metagenome assembly OOCN01 (sample SAMN06348149, study PRJEB24527) | human gut metagenome | biome: human gut; feature: ankylosing spondylitis patient; material: feces | host: Homo sapiens | place: China | collected 2015-10
CGACCGGCGCCGCCGTGGGCCTTGGCGCCGCGGCCGGTATTGCCTCCAACATGGCGAGCACTCGCGCCCCACAGCGCCCGCTCGCCCAGCTCGTCGACGTCGTGAGCGGCGAGAGCCATAGCATCACCTCCGCACAGGTGACTATCGGTCGCGAGCGCTCAGTTTCCGATATTGCCCTGCGCGACCCCAACGTGTCGCGCCGCCACGCCCAGCTCACCTTTACGGGCTCGGATTGGTCGATCGAGGACCTCAATTCCACCAACGGCACGCTCGTCAACAACCGCCGCATTACGCGCTGCCCGCTGCGCAACGGCGATCTGCTGACGTTTGGCCTGAGCACCTTTGAATTTAGGGGATAGTCTCTTATGAACATCGATATCGTCCTTTTTGCAGGCCGCATCGTCCTGGTCGCCCTGCTCTATATCTTCCTGTTCGCCGTCATGAAGACCGGCGTGGGACTTGTGCGCGGGCAGCGTCGCGACTCGGCTATCTGGACGATCGATGTGGACAAGGGTCCGCGCGGTATCCGCGGCATCCACGTAGACATGCTCGGCCCCGTCATCGTCGGTCGCTCGCCATCTTCGGACATCTGCATCAACGAACCGTTCGTCTCGGCCTCGCATGCGCGCTTTTCGCTGCAGGGCCCGGCGCTCATCATCGAGGACCTCAACTCGCTTAACGGCACGCTCGTCAACGGCCGCCAGCTTGTGGAGCCCGCAACGCTGCGCGAGGGCGACGAAGTCCAGATTGGCGACGTGGTCATGAAGGTGAACCGTCGATGATCGACGAGGAGAACAAGTCCGCAACCATGACCGAGGCACCGGCTGCCGCCGTAGCTGCACCGGCCCACGCCGCTCCGGCGGACTCCACACCCGTGGAGCCCGAGGACACCGTGTTCTCCCTGCCTCTTTCGCATGTAACGCATGATATTTCGGATCTCGCCGATAACGAGGGCGAAGAGGATGCCGTAGCGGCGCCCATCGGCGCACATGCTGCGGAACAGCCCACAGCGCCCGAAGCAACCCCGGCGCCGGCTCACTTTGCAGAGCCCGTCGCCGCGGCAATCAACGAGAGCGCTGCGGTGTTTGCGGCACCCGAACCCGCCGCGCCGGCGTTTCCCATAGCCCCGGCATCCGAGGTTGCGCCCGCGTCTACGCCGGCGCCCGAGCCTATAGACGTCAGCCCGCAAGACGACGAGTCGACCGCCCGCGCGCCCGAGGAGCCCGGCTCCCCGGACACCGGCGATTCCGAATCAAACGCCGAGACCGACACCGTCTCTCCCGGTGACACAGCCGAGATCGACGTTGCCGCCGTTGAGACCAAGCTCAAAGACCCCGGCTCGACCATGAGCTTTGAGCCCCTGACCGAGGAGCGCATCGAGACCGACTCGACCTATGATGCCGGCACCACCACGCAACTCATGTGGGGCGCCCGCTCTGACGTTGGCTGCGTACGCCCGCACAATGAGGATTCCTACCTGGTGCAGTCGCCGCTCTTTTGCGTATGCGACGGCATGGGCGGTCACGCCGCCGGCGAGGTAGCCTCTTCCATTGCCGTCGAGACTATTGCCAAGACGGCCCCGCAGTCCGCCGACGCAGCACGCCTGGCCGCAGCCGTCGAGGCAGCCAACGCCGCCGTAATCGAGGCGGCCCTGAACGGCCTGGGCAAGCCCGGCATGGGCTGCACAGCCACTTGCGCCTATATCGAAAACGACACGCTCGCCATCGCCCACGTGGGTGACTCTCGCGCCTACCTGCTCCACGAGGGCACGCTCATCCGCGTGACCCGCGACCACTCCTACGTGGAGGAGCTCGTGGACGCCGGCGAGATTACGGCAGACGAGGCTCGCGTCCACCCCAACCGCTCGGTCATCACCCGTGCGCTGGGCTCGGACCCCGCCATGTATGCCGACCACTTCACTCTGCATATCGAGGAAGGCGACCGCCTGATCCTTTGCTCTGACGGCCTTTCGAGCATGATTCCCGATAGCGATATCGAGAACATCGCCACGCAGTCCTCAACCGCGCAAATCTGCGTCGACAACCTAGTGGACGCGGCGCTTGCCGCCGGCGGCCACGACAACGTGACCGTAGTAGTCGTTGACCTGGTTGACGATGGCGTTATGCGCGAGGCGCAACGCGTGCGTCGCCGCAACATTACTATCGCCGCCATCCTGGCCCTCGTCTTTGTGCTGGCAGCTGGCATCTGGGCCTACACGGGTGTCACCGGCTCGTACTACCTGGGTACCCACCAGGGCAATGTCGCCGTCTGGCGCGGCCTGCCCGGCAAGCCGCTCGGACTCAAGCTTCACTGGCTCGAAAGCGAAACCAGTATTAAGCTGTCCGACCTGCCCGAAGACACGCAAAACCGCCTCAAGGCGGGCATTCCGCAAACAAGTGTCGACGATGCGCAGGACACGATATCCAAGTACCGCCACCAGATCGACGAGGAGCAGACCCGCCAGGTGATCGACGCGCAAACGATTCGCGACAACACCAATCAGGGATCGACCTCCGAATCAGATTCCGAGAAAACCGCCGAACAGTCCGCCGAGGCCGAAGCCTCCGAAAAGAACTAGAAAGGGAGTGCCGCTTATGAGTCGCCGCAACACCGAGCTGCTCTTGCTCATCGCCTCGGCGTTCCCCGTCATCCTACTGTATGCGATGTACGTCCTCACCGCGGGCGCTGCCATCTCCTTTGAGACGCTCGCCGTACCGATCGGCCTCTTTGCCGCCTTTGCCGCGGCCCACATTGCCGTGCGCATCTTGGCGCCCGGTGCCGACCCCGCTATCCTGCCCATTGTCTTTGTGCTTTCGGGCATCGGCATCACGTTCGTGACGCGTCTCGCCCCCGCTCTCGCCATCTCACAGCTCATCATCCTGTTTGTCTCGGTGGCGCTCATGGTGGGAACGCTCGCGTTGGTTAAGAACCTCGACGTAGTCATGCGCTACAAGTACACCTTTGGCATTATCGGCATCATTCTGCTGATGCTGCCTATCTTTATCGGCACCACGATCTCGGGCTCCAAGCTGTGGATTCGCATCGCGGGCTTTACCATCCAGCCCGGCGAGTTCGCCAAAGTCTTTATCGTGCTGTTCCTGGCCGGGTACCTGGCCGAGAACCGCGAGCTGCTCTCCATCTCCAACCGCAAGATCCTAGGCTTTAAGATCCCTCGCCTGCGACTGCTGCTGCCGCTGTTTGCCGTGTGGGGCGTGTGCCTACTCGTTGTCGTCTTCGAACGCGACCTGGGTTCGGCCGTGCTGTTCTACACCATCTTCTTGCTGATGCTCTACGTTGCCACGGGTCGATTCTCGTATGTCGTTATCGGCCTTGCGCTCTTGGCCGTCGGCGCCGTGGGCGCCTACAAGTTCCTGTCGCACGTTCAGGTGCGCTTCCAAGTTTGGGTCGATCCGTTTAAGGACGCCCAGGGCCAGGGCTACCAGATCGTCCAGTCGCTCTTCTCGCTTGCCGATGGCGGTCTGGTCGGTGTTGGTATCGGCAACGGCATGGCCAACAACATCCCTGTCGTCGAGTCCGACTTTATCTTCTCTGCCATCGGCGAGGAGATGGGCCTTTTGGGCGGCGGCGCCGTGCTCATCCTGTTTATGCTCTTTGCCGTGCGTGGCCTCACCACGGCTGCCCGCGCTAAATCCGACCTCGCCGCCTTTAGCGCCACGGGCCTTACGGCCGCCATCAGCTTCCAGGCCTTTTTGATCGTGGGCGGCGTTACCCGCCTGATCCCGCTGACCGGCGTCACCCTGCCCTTTATGAGCCAGGGCGGTTCCTCGCTGCTGGCGAGCTTTATCATCGTCGCGCTCCTGCTGCGCGCCGGTGACGAGGCGACCGGACGCGAGGCCGAGCTTACCGGCACCGGCACCATGGCTGCCATCACCGATGATCAGGTCGCATCTGCCGCCGCCCCGACGGGCACGCGCTTTGCCACCTCGTCTTCCTACGGCAGCGGCAGCCATTCCGTCGGCTCGCGCATGCGCCGTCGCCTGCTCGACACGCCTGAATCCGGTGTGCTCGGCCGCGTTGCGCTCGCCAACCGTCTAACCCGTGCGGTGCTCGCCTTTACGGCGCTGTTCGCCATCCTTATCGGCAACCTCACCTATGTCCAGGTCATCAAGGCCAAGGACTATCAGGATATGCCGACCAACAACCACACTATCGCCCGCTCCAAGTACATCCAGCGCGGTTCCATCATCACGTCCGACGGCGTGACGCTGGCCGAGTCGCTGCAGCAGGAGGACGGCACCTACGTACGCTCCTACCCCAACGGCAACCTGGCAGCGCACGTGGTTGGCTACGTGAGCCAGCAGTATGGCACCACCGCCATCGAGAGTGTCATGAACGACACGCTCACCGGTTCTAAGGACTACTCCAGCTGGAACAACGCCATCGCGTCGCTCGCGGGCCAGACCCAGCCGGGCAACACCGCCAAGCTCACCATCGACTCGCGCATCCAGACGGCGGCCGAGCAGGCACTCAAGGGCTTTAAGGGCGCTGTAGTGGTCATCGACCCGCGTACCGGCGCGGTGCTCGCATGTGCCAGCTCGCCCACCTACGACAACACCAACATCGACGCCCTGCTGCAGGCGGGCGGCGGCGAGGACGGCTCTATGTACAATCGCGCCATGGACGCGCTGTACACGCCGGGCTCCACGTTTAAGGTCGTTACGCTTTCCGCGGCACTCGAGACCGGCACCGCCAGCCTTACCAGCACCTACCAGGCGCCCGGCTCCATGGACATCGGCAACGCGCCGGTCACCAACTATGCCAACGAGAGCTACGGCACCATCAGCCTGCAGCAGGCCTTTGCCGTGTCTTCCAACGTCGTCTTTGGCCAAGTGGCAAACGAAGTTGGCGCAAACACGCTCGTGCAGTTTGCCAACGCCTTTGGCTACGGCCAAAAGCTCGGCCAGGACCTGACCTCCGCGGCCTCCATCATGGCCGACCCGTCGCTCATGACCGAGTGGGAGACCGCCTGGGCCGGCGCCGGCCAGCCTGTCGGCATGGACCACACGCCCGGCCCGCAGACCACCGTCATGCAAAACGCCGTGATTGCCGCCGCCATCGCTAACAGCGGCGTAGTCATGGACCCGTACTTTGTAGCCCAGGTACTCGCCCCGGACGGAACCGTGGTCAAGACCACGCAGTCCCGCTCGCTGGGTCAGGCCGTCAGCTCCGCCACGGCCGACCAGGTCAAGCAGGCCATGCTTGCCGTCGTCCAGTCCGGCACCGGCACCGATGCCCAAATCCCCGGCGTCAAGGTCGCCGGCAAGACCGGCTCGGCCGAAACCGGCGGCACCAACGTCAACTCGATGTTCGTTGGCTTTGCACCTTACGATTCACCCACGGTCGCTATCTCGGTGGCCCTAGAGGATTACGACAAGCATGACGTCAAGGCCGCCAAGATCGCCGGCATCGTCCTGACCGCGGCGCTTGCCGCACAGGGAGCGTGATGCCCATGATCGAATCGGACACCCGAGGCGCGCCGCGGCCGAAGAGTTAGCGGCAACGCGCCACACGGCCCCAGCGGCCACATCGTAGGTACTACACACATCGTTGAGCGAATAGTTATGTTAGGAGCAGGAATGGAACAGAGGGTCCTCGGGGGAAGATACCTCCTCAAGGATAAGGTGGGAACAGGCGGCATGGCGACCGTCTACCGTGCACAGGACCAGGTCCTCGACCGCACGGTAGCCGTCAAGATCATGCTGCCGCAGTATGCCGGTGACGCAACCTTCGCCGCGCGCTTTAAGCAGGAGGCCCAGGCAGCAGCCGGTCTCTCCTCCCCCTATATCGTGGGCGTCTACGATTGGGGCAAGGACGGCGACACCTATTACATCGTCATGGAGTACCTGCGCGGTACCGACCTTAAGAGCGGCATCAAGAGCCACGGCGCCCTCGACCCCAAGAAGGTCGCCCAGATCGGCTCGCAGATCAGCTCCGCGCTTTCGGTCGCTCACAAGCATGAGATCATCCACCGCGACATTAAGCCGCAGAACATCATGGTGCTGCCCGACGGCAACATCAAGGTGATGGACTTTGGCATCGCGCGCGCCAAGAACAGCCACCTCACGCAAGACAACAACGTGCTGGGAACCGCCCACTACGTCAGCCCCGAGCAGACCCGTGGTCAGGACCTCGGCCCCACCTCGGATATCTACTCGCTGGGCGTCGTGATGTATGAGTGCGCCACCGGCCGCGTTCCCTTTGACGGTGACGACGCTATCTCGGTCGCACTCAAGCAGGTCAACGAGCTGCCTATTCCACCGAGCCAGATCAACTCCGGTGTCGACGCCGACCTTGAGCGCATCATCCTCAAGTGCATGGAGAAGGACCCGGCAAACCGCTTCCAGACCGCCGACGAGCTTCGTCAGGTGCTCAACAGCTACCTGTCGGGCCGTGCCGTAAACATCTCGGAGCCCACACGCATCATCGGTGCCCCCGGTGAGTTGGGCGCCACCAAGACTCGCGAGCTTTCCGATCAGACGCGCGCCATGGTGCGTCCCGTCTCGGGCGTGAGCGGCCAGAATACCGCCCGTAGCTCGGTTTCGGGCTCCACCGGCTCCTACGAGGTCGAAAAGCCCAAATCCAACAAGAACAAGATCATCGCCGCCGTGGTGGCGGCCGTTGCCGTCATCGGCATCGTGGTGGCCTTTGCCACAGGACTCTTTGGCGGCGAGCAGGTCACCGTTCCCGATGTACTGGGCAAGGACCAGCAGACTGCCGTCGAGCTGATCAAGGAAGCCGGCCTCGAGGTCGGCACCATCGACCAAAGCTACAACGACGATGTCGACGAGGGCAAGATCGCCGAGCAGACGCCCAACGGCAACACCAAGAAGGCCAAGGGCACTAAGGTGAACCTGGTAATCTCCAAGGGCCCCAAGCCCTCCGAGAAGGTCGAGGTTCCCCGGCTGGTCGGCCTGACCAAGGACCAGGCAGAAGCCGCGCTGGCAAGCGTTGGCCTGAAGGGCAACGCCTCCGAGGAGGCCAACGAGGCCGATGAGGGCCAGGTCTTTGAGCAGGGCACCGAAGCCGGTAAGGAAGTCGAGAAGGGCACGACCATCTCGTACAAGGTCTCGAGCGGCCCGGATACCACGTCCGTCCCCGACCTGACCGACATGACCGAGGCCCAGGCGCGCAACGCCCTCGATATGGCAGGCTTTGGCGTCGACGTGAGCTACCAGGAGAACGATTCGGTTACCGAGGGCACCGTGATTAGCTGGAACCCCAGCGGCAAGCAGAAGCCTGGCGCCACGATTACCGTCGTCATTGCCAAGAAGTCCGGCAAGGCCAGCGTTCCGGGCAACCTGTACGGCAAGAGCATCTCCGCGGCCGTCACCGCGCTCAACAACGCCGGGTTCTACAACATCGCATTCTGCGATCAGAACGGCAACCCCGTGAGCGGCAATGAAAACGCCACCGTTACGGGCGTCTCCCCCACCGGCAAACAGTCCACCGACAGCACGATTACGCTGACGGTTGCACTTTCTGGCTCGGGTTCGGGTTCAGGCACGAGCACGGGCGACGATTCCGGTACGACCAACTAGTCGCAACCCAACCGCTCATTACGGCTCTCGCCGCAAACATATTCGCTCACAGGCGCCCGCTTGCTCCCCCAGCAAGCGGGCGCTTCGTTTTTGACATGGCATGAACCAGAAGAGCCCGGCACCGTGGCGGTGTACCGGGCTCGACAAATCTCTGGTGCCCCCGGGCGGATTCGAACCGTCGACACCCGCTTTAGGAGATATGATTTAATGCTACCCCCTACCATTCATCAAGCATCATTGAACATCATATAACCGCAGATAAACATAGCAGTTTGTGTCTTTTGCCTCCGGTAGCTGCGCCTATGCTTTTACAAACATATTACTAACGGCTTTAGCTAAACTGCACTCAATGAATTGTTGAAAACTATTCAAAGAAACGGAGTGCAAAGATGTCAGAACAGCCACTAATTAGCGGAAGAGGCACGTGTTGGAAAGACAAGAGATCACCTAACACCTATCGCTATTATTTTTCCCTTGGAGTCAAGGACCCGAAGACAGGGCGCTACAAACGATCCCCAACTTATACGGTTCGTTGCAAGACTAAAACAGAAGCTAAGGCTGCAATGCAGGCCAAGCTGGCTGAAATCAACTCCTCTGGCACGATCACTAAAACTAAAAAGCCCACTTTGCTTGCGTCCTACTGCTGGGCCTTTCATGAAAATAGGGACACCGAGCTTGCGCCAACGAGCTATGAAAGAGAAGCGTACGATTGCAGGCATATCGAAGACCTATTCGGTGCGTTTCAGACAATTGAGGGGCTAACTCCCGATCTAATCGAAGAAGCATATGCCGAAGCTCGTCGTATGGGAAAAAACAAACCATCAGAGCTTGTACGAATCAATTCGAAGCTGCGTCAGATTCTGTCGAATGCAGTCGCAAAGAGAATAATTGACCGAAACCCCTGCGCTACCGTTCATGTTCGCAGACCACGCAACAAAAGAGAATCACTGACAATCGACCAAGTAGCTACCCTATGCACACATCTTCAACACATTGAGCTCACCGCCGAAGCTGTTGGTACGCTAGTACTAGTGTATACGGGTATGCGGAAAGGCGAGATGCTGGGCCTCGAATGGCGCGATTGGGACCCTGCCAATAAAACCTTGAAAATTGACAGGCAGTACACCAACGACCATGAACTGAGGGCACCCAAGTCACAAGAAAGCCAACGCAAAATCCCCGTTGGAGAAACCTTGGCCGAACGTCTTCAATCATGGTCAGCCATACAAAAAGAGCTCCTGGCCTCTCTGGGGCTGTCCCAGACTGGCAGCACTCCCATCATTAGCGATATTGCTGTCAAGCAGGGGGTCCCTACTGTCTGTCACATGAAAAACTACATCTTCAACCATTGGTTTCGCGATTTCGCAGTTAGCTGCAATCTTGGAATCTATGAGCGGAACAATTCGACTGGCGGAAAACTATATAAGGGCATCTGCCCGCATCAGCTCAGGCATTGTGTAAGCACTTTTATGCTGGCGAACGGATCGGACGTTAGAAGCGTGCAAGGTATTCTTGGCCACGCGGACCCCAATATCACGCTCAAAACGTATACAAGCCTCGTTCAACAATCAGAAATAAAAGCAGTTAAAGGCTACGAAGACTTCATCAACGCCTATATACAGAAAAGCGAGAAATAGCATGTTATTCATTCATCGTTTCATCAATAATATTACGGTACTATACTACTATTTCCGCAGGTAGACGCTTTATTTGATTGACATCTAATGAGTTTTAATAGATTCTAAAACTGACAGATGGCTACGCATGTAGTCATAAAAACCGGCCCCCCAAGTGCTTATGAACCTGGTAAGTCTTACAAGCACAGGGAGGGCCCTCATTGAAAGGATAGCTCATCATGGCTACTCCACAGATTAGCACTCAGACGTCCACACCGACTTCCCCCCTGGTGCCGCTCAGTGCGATCGGTTGCTCCGCGTTAACGATATCCGCGAACTCACCGGCTGGAGCGAAAACACCGCGCGCAAGTTTATGCGCGAGTCCGGCAAGCTCATCCAGATTCATCGCTCGAATTACATGTTAGAAAGCTCGTTCTACGAACTTTTCAAGCAGCTTGAAGGTCGTACCGCCCACCTTGACTAGGCGGTAAACATGAGCGAGCTACCGTCAATTTCCGACAAATTTTCCGATGATGTTACTGAGCAACGAGAGATTAGAAGGAAAATGGATAACGCGAATTTTATTTCGGTGCCCGACTGGGCGTGTTGTGCCACCACTGTCGCTGCCGAGCGCCTCATCCTCGGCCCAGTATGGAAGCTTGGAAATCCTTCCAAAAACAAACGAGCCATGGGCTTTTACGCAAAAAGCAAATGGATTGAGGAGCGCTACCACCTAAGTAAGAACACGATCTCCCGGGCCTATACCTCTTTGAAAAATAAGGGGTTTATTCAAAAAGCGGGCGATGGCAGCTGGATGCTTAATTACGCCGCAGTCTACCCCGCCGCAATCGAAAACGGCTGGGAGCCCAAGAAATCTTAAGTCCATAGCCCGACTATCGAGGTCGTGAAGGTCGGTAATCGCCGGGCGTCTATAAGAGCATGCCGCGGATGTAAAATGAAGCAGGGTCGAACCGAAACAGTTCCCGGACAATTGGCGTCCGGCCAGACACTTCGATTCGACCCTTTCTCATACCTGCATCTAAAATACTCCCATAATCATTCTCGACATCTTTAACGCCATCACTCTCCCGCCACCAGCACGTCGTAGGTGCTATTTTCAACGAATCGATATGACCGCCCATTCATGTTCTTTAAGGCACGTGATACCATGAAAACGTGCGGTATTTCTCCAATCGAAAACCTGCGTGAACGCATGACTTGAGACGCCTTTTTAGAACTCACCGATCGCAGGACGACTACAAATCAACAGCGGCCGCGTATTTGTTCCCAGCCGTACGGCGTGGCGTAGCCATGCCCATTGTTGATTGGAGTGTCGCACGATGACAGACGCGAGAAAAATCAGGGAGATCTACGGTTACGGCATAAAGTCCGTCCTTGATGAGGCCGCCGAGCGAATCGAGGCGAGGTGGCGGGAGAAGCTGCTGCGCGAGACCGCCGATCTCAAGACCGAGAACGCGCTGCTCAGGGCTCAGATCGACGAATTCAACCGCAAGCTCGCCGAGGCGACGGTTCGGAATGAAAAAATTGAGGCCGACTGCAATGAGCGGATTGCCTTTATAGAGGAGAAGTTCGAACTCGATACCGCGAGTCTCGAACTCGAGAACAACGAGCTCCACGCCGCGGGCGTCAGGTACCTCTCCCGTGCCAGGGAGCTCGGCAGGCAGGTCGTCCAGCTCCATGCCGAGGCCGTGGCCATGGTCGACGAGATCGAGCGCCTGCGCGTCGAGCGTGACGCCGCGTTGAAAGCCCAAGCCGAGTTGAACGACGCACTCCTGGCCCAGCGCGACCTGATGGCCGAGGTCGCCGCCCTCAAGGACCGCCTTGCCGCCTCCGAGCAGCGTGCGGCCGTGGCCGAGGCCAAGATCGAGGTCATGACCCAGATGAAGGGCGAGTAGCCCCGCGCTTCTCCTATCAGGCGGCTGATTTCTAGAGACCTCCTAGAACGCTTCTAGGAGGTCTCTAGAACCGAGCGCGGCATCTTCAATCGGCACGATGTCTCGGTAGATCAGGCGATGCTTGACGTCGCACCATCTGTCGCCGTGGTAGTGGCCGAAGAACCAGACGCGATAGTCGAGCCGCCCGTCGAGCTCGCCCAGGAAGGTTTGCAGTTGATCCCCACGGTACCCGCGTCCATGCTCGCGGCACAGCACCTCAGCAAGGGCAGCAGGGGCCTCGTGAGTCACAACGCAATCGACCCTCCAGCCTACGCGGTTGAGCGAGGCGCGGCAGTGGTCCATCTCCTCCTCGCTCGGCATCTCCTCGGGCCACCAGCTCCTCCCCTCCTTGCGATACTGCCTGTCGTTGCTCGCGGCTCCGCCCATGGTAAGAACCGTGGTTCCCGCGATGTCGAATACCCCTCCGCGCATGAGGTGCAGCACGTGCGGTCGTACCTCATGGACGAGACCGCCACTCCACTCCCGCACCGGCAGTTCTGTCAGGGCGTGGTGGTTCTCGTGGTTGCCGTCTACGAAACACGTGGTCCATGGCTTTGACTCAAACCAATCGAGCCAGTATTTCTCGGCGTTTGATCCATCCCAGACAAAGCCGAAGTCGCCGGCCACGATCACCATGTCATCGCGCGTCAGGGTCCGGCCCAGCGGCCAATTCTTGAAGGCAAACCTGCTGGACCCGTACTCGGCCCTGCCGTGCACGTCGCCCGTCACATAGATAGCCATCAGTACGCACCCCACGGCAGGAGTTTGTCCCCAAGCCTCACGATCCGGTCATACAGCACCGTGTGTCGTTCGTCCGGGTTGCCGTCTCGGTGAAAATGGCCGTAATACCAATGTTTATAGTCCAGGCGGTCCTCGAGCTCGTCGAGGAATCCGGTCAGCCGGTCCACATCAGGGCGTTCCCAGCCTGGGTCCGGGTAGAGCGTCGGCGAGAGCATGCGCGTCGAGCAGGTATGAGTGATGACGCAGCCGATCTTCCAGCCGACCTCGTCGAGCTTTGCCCGCGCGGTGTCGAAATCGCGCTCGTCCGGGAGCTCCTGAGGCCACCAGCTGGAATACGGCACGCGGTATTCCCTGTCCACGCTCGTGGCACCGCCCATGGTGAAGACCGTCGAGCCGTCGAGCTCAAAGACCTCGCCGCGCGTCAGGCGCCGAATGGGCGAGGTGTCCGACAGGCGCTGTGTCAGCCCGCCGTGCCATAACTCCATGGGGCGCTCCTCCCAGTGATCGAAGCGCTCGTGGTTGCCGTCGACGAACAGTACCGTGTAGGGGCGCGACTCCAGCCAGGCGATGTCGGCGCATTCCTCGGCAGAGAAGTCCCACGGAAAGCCAAAGTCGCCGGTAACGATGAGATAGTCGTCGCTGGTAAGACTATCGCCAAGCCCCCAGTCGCGGAGCTTTTGCATGTCGAGCCCACCGTGGATGTCGCCCGTCACATAGACCGTCATCGAATCACCTCTTCCCTCTTGTACGCCGCCAACTCGCGCTCGACCTGCCTGTCGCCGGTCTCGTTGACCCACCAGGGCCATTTCACCCGGCCGCACGGCTCGTCGACCCCGGCGAACCATTCCCTCAGCTCGTCGAGGCTCACCGGGGAGTGCCCGTTGGCATCGCAACCGACGTCGTAGCGCAGAAGGCCCTGCTTGCGGTTGAACTCGTTGTACGCGCCGCCGCTGCTGTGGATGTGCCCGTGGAGGTGCCACGATCCATGGCTCATGCCCTGCCAGTCCGCCATGGGGTAATGGCTCAGGACGATCTTCTGCCCGTCGATCTTGAGCACGCAGATCGGCGGCTCCACGGTGAAGGCGCCCGCGACCGCCGGCTGGGTCCAGTCCTTGTCGTGGTTTCCCGGGACGAGGTGGATGCGCCTGCAGGCAATCCGCTTGCGCAGCCCGTAGGCGTCCTGGGCGGTCATCTTGAATGAGAAATCCCCCAGGATGTAGAGCTCGTCGTCCACGGCAACCCTGCCGTTGATGCTGTCGACGATGGCGTCGTTCATCTGCCAAATCGTCTCCCACGGGCGGTCGGTGAACTTCAGCACGTTCTCATGCCCGAAGTGGGTGTCGCTGGTAAACCAGATCATATTTATGTCTCCTTCTGTCGCTAAAAAACGTTCTCCTTCGAGGTCAGGAGACGTTTTATGAGCGACATGAGGTGCATATCCCTCATGTTTCAAGCTCCAATCTGTCGGGTTTGCCCAACTAAAAGTTTACGCCCACGCGCCCACGCGCGAACTGGATTTGATTTTTGAAATATGGACGAATTCCTCGTCAGGAGGGTAGAATGGTGCCGACGGCAGCCCAAGTTGTAGTGAGCTGGGCAGAGCCGTTGCTTAATAGAGTTAGGTCATCGTCTTAGCGACGGTGGCCTTTCTTTTTGGGCTTCGAACCCTGCTTGAGTGCCTTGGAAAGGCCGACAAGGGCCGTGAGGAGCGAGACCGTAGAGGTCAGGAGCTTCACGAGCTCGGTGAAATCGGTCATGGGCATCACCTCCCATCGGATGGAGGGCTCTGCCCGGCACGAGGGCTGCCGCCAGCAAGGACGATTCTATCAGAGCGGCTGACTCCCGCAGATCAATTCATACTCCTCACCCTCGCCGAATTGCGAGCATGAAAGAATCGGCACTGGATGGCAGCGCGCTAGGGCACCGACGATAGGCTTTCCAAAACTAGCGAGGCGTGTCTCCGCGCGAGTAGTCAGCGCGGTCGACGACGCGGTCGTCCAGCTGCCTCGACACAGCACCGCCGCCGTGCGCCTGGCCCGCGGCGCGAACGCGGTCGTCACCGGCATCGGGAACGGCGCCGGCGTAGCGGTTGCGAATCTCCCTTGCGTAACCGCGACGCGCAAGAAGCTCATCGCGAACCGCCGGATCTTCGAGCAGATCTTCGTCACACTTCGGTGCGATGAACTTCGGAAACAGGTTGTAGGCGACGCCCTTGCTCGCCTTCGCCTGCTCGACCCACGCCGAATACGCCTTCTTAAGCCGTTGGATGTAAATCTCACAGCGCTTCTCGTATGGAAGGGCTCGCTCTGCTTCCAGCACGTTATTTTTGAAGGCCGCCTCGAGCTGCTTGATCGCGAACCGCCCGTCAAGACGGGTCAGGTTGAAAGTGCACTTCGGGTTGCCGGCCTCTTTGATATCGAGATCTGTCGCATAGACACGATTGTTCTTGATGAAAATGTCTACGCCCCATGAGGCAAGTAATTTCTTGAACTGCTCCATATTCTTTACGCGACCTTCGTCAATCGCAATATGGATCAGCTCGCGCAGATTGTTTTTATAACTGTACTCTCCCCGATCGACGATCACCTTTTCAATGTCGCGCGGCTGTCGATCTCGAATCTTCGAGTTCTTCTTTCCCTTTTCGAGCTGAGCGAGATTCCAGGCCTCGTCCATTTCACGAACCCACGCAGCGCGTTCGTACTTTCCGCGACGCCCACCCGTCTCGCAACGCTTACCCGTCAAAAGATCCGTGCGGTTAATCGCCATATGGACCGCGTAACGTTTTCCCGCCTTATCGCTTTCCTCATGCAAGGCGACAATCACTTGTTGATGCGGATAGTGTTTCGCAAGCCATTGCTCCGCGTAGGCCATACATGCATCGGGGGTCATCTTGCCTCCGTTGCAGCTGCACTCCTCGGGAAGAAACGCAAGAACCTGATGAAGCATCGTTATGTTCTTCGCGCCGACGCGCGCAGGCCTGTCGTGATGAAACATCTTCCGCGTCATAGCCATCTCGGAAAACCAGTACTTTCGGTTCGCGAGGTTCCAGCCGCCGCGGGCCAAAGCGTACTTTCCGTTAATGTACTTGCGCACGTTCTTCGCATAGCGCTCGGACGAAACACCTTTCTGCTTAACGACGGTCATTTTGATCACCGCCGACGAAATAGCGCTGTTCGAGTTCTTCGATAAAGAGAGTGACTTTGCGGGCGTTCTGGTAAACCTTTTCAAGCGTTCGGAAAACTGCCTTCTCGTTGTAGGCCGGAAGACCTTGCGCATTCACGAAGTACATCAGCTGGTTGAGGTTCGTCCCCTCGCGATACAGCTCGTGATAGATTTTTGCGACCTGGCTCATATCGAAATCGATCTTCTCGATTTTCCCGGCAAGCATCACGCGGCGGGCATACGCACTAACGGTCGCACCAAGTACATCCGCTCGTCTGCGGATCGCTTCGTGCTCCCCATCGGTGACCTTAACGTAAATGGCCTTCGAACGCGTTTCATGCAAATCGCCTGAAACGGGTTGCAGCTTTTTACTGCGGCCACCGTCATCATTTTTAGAAATGACTAGATCATCGAGTGATTCACTCCGATGACTCAAGGCATAGCGAATGAGTTCGGCTTTCGTCATGCCTGCCTTGTCCGCCAAAGCGGAAAACGTTTCGTATTCTTCAGAAGTGAGTGTCGCCTTAACGGTGTGTGGACGCTTGCAACTCATCATGCCCCCAGGAAAGCAGAGCGAATCGGTGAGGCCACCGATTCAAAACCAATATGAGATTGCTTTCCTTTTTTGGGAGCGACTGACGTCGCGCCGATTTTTTGAAGTGACGCCGTCACTTCCCTTAGAAATGAAGGCGAATTTCATTTCTAACTTTATCGCCGTGGGAGGCGATAATCAAGATGTGTTGGCAGATAAAGGGGGCGAGTATGGCCCCATTTATCTAGCCCAACACCAATCTTGCAATCACCGGAACGGCGATTGGGCGGAGCGTAGCGTAGACACGAAATGAGAGGCCTCGTTTCGAGCGAAAGGCTTCGCGGTGTCGTAGTGTCAGCGAAGACCGTGAGCGGAAGCGAATTTTTAACGCGAAGGATGCTGAGTGTTAGAGATTCGCTGTAGCGAGAGCGGAGCGGTAATGCGAATGCGAGGGATGCCGAGTGTTTGCATTACCGCGCAGCGGAATCTGGGCGAGGGCTGGAGCAAGTTGATGGAAGACCTTACCGATTTGCGGAAGGTTTTGCCCGAAGCATCCGGCAACGCCGGATTCTTTTGGAACGGTCTCTCGTTTGATTGCTTTCCTATCGTTTGCTCCCAGACTGGGCGTCTAAAAAAGGCGGCCGAACCGGCCGCCCACAAATAAAAAAACATTTACCGAATGTAAGAGGAGAGGAACGATGTACATTACTCCCAGTGACCGGCGACGTCGACAACCCAATGCTGTCCCGTAGCCTGCTGCTCATAATGCCCCTGGTCCTCAGAGGTGGTATACGAATCGTCGACAATTGATCCGCCGATGCCACCTGAAAACGCATCATTTTCACTCCACGAATAGGCGGCATCTTCGGAATCGAAGGGTCCTACCATAGTACCACCATGGTTGACCCAGAAACGAGGATGGCGCGTATACACTACATTCGGCACCCAGACCTGACTGTAATCGGTCTCCCAGTGGCCCTGCTCGGCAACCCACTTCTTCTGGCTGCCGCCGTTGGAAGAGGAATTGTTGCTGCCGGAACTCTGCGAATTGCCGGAATTCTGCTTGGACTGGGAGGAATCGCCCTTGTTGTCCGACTTCGACGAGTCGGAAGACTTGTTATCCTCCTTCTTGGAGTCATCGGACTTCTGGTCCTTGTCGTCGGATTCTTTCTTCTCCTCGGACTTGGTTCCAGAGGTTTGCGTCGCCTTTTCTTCGCTTGGCTTCTTTTTGTCTTTATTCTTTACCGCTGTGGCGGCCCTTTCCGTAGAGCCGCTTCCTTGCTTTGCAACGCTGGCACATCCAAGTTGAGGTGCCGAAAGGCACACCAGAAGCGCAACGATAATGGCCCTTGTTCTCACACCGATCTCCCTGCCCATGAAACCGGGCGTTGGACACCAGCCGATATCCAACGCCCGACTCGCTTTTACATCTGCTCGCGGCGCTTCTTCCGGTCGAGGAAGACGCCGGCCGCCACGAGGACGGTACCGCCGATGACGAACGTCTCGCCGATGAGTCCCGCGCGGTCGCCGGTCTGGGCGAGGCTGCCGGGCTGGGCGGTATCCGTGCCGGCGAGGTGCTTCGGGGTGTATGCCGCATGCTGCTTTGCGGCCTGCCGCTTTGCGGCCTGCTGCTTTGCGACCTCCTCTGCCTCCTGTCGTGCGATCTCATCGGAAAGCTTCTGCTCCGCTGCGATGCGGTCGGACTCCGCCGACTCGTAGGCGGCGAGTGCCGCATCGTAGCCGGGCTGGAGCTCGTCCACCGCGGCCTGCTTCTCGTCCAGGATGGCCTTGGCGGGCGCGACCTTGGCACGTGCCTCGACTGCTGCGGCGAAAAGCGCGTTGAGGGCGTCATCCGCGTTCACATCATGGCCGGAAGCGATCGCCGCGCCGGCATCGATGGAGTTCAGCTTCGACAGCTTGGCGTCTGCCTGCGCCTTTGCCTGCTCGGCGGCGGAGACCAGGGACTCGGCGGCGATGGTATCCGCCTTCGCGGCATCGAGGGCGGCCTTGGTGTCATTGACGGCCTTTACTGCATCCTGCTCGCGCTGCTGTGCCTCTGCGAGCTTCGCGGCAAGGCCGGTGAGGATGTCGAGGTTCGACTGTGCGTCCTCGAGATCAGTCTGGGAGCCGGTAAGCTTGTCGGCGGCAACGCCGGTGTCGGCCTTTGCGGCATCGACGGCACGCTGGGCATCCGCGAGGGCGCGTGCGGTGGCGTCCGCCTTTTGCTCGGCGGCGGCGAGGACGGTCGCCTTCTCGACCTGATCGGCTGCCGCCGCGTCATGGACGCTCTTTGCTGTATCGAGCGCCTTCTTGGCGTCGGCGACGTCCTGGAAGAACTTCGCGAGATCGGCGTTCGCATCCATGACGTCCTGCTGCTTGGCCTCGGTGTCCGCCTTGGCGGAGTCCAGCTTGATCTGTGCGCCCGTTACGACCGCATTGGCGGCATCAAAGGCGACCTGCTTCTGCTGGACGGTCGATTTTGCCGTATCGACTGCCGCGTTGGCGGCATCGAGGTCCGATTTCGCCGCATCAAGCTCGGTCTGGGCATCCGTGACGCCCTGCTGCTTGGATGCGAGATCAGCCTTGGCGGCATCGACGGCACGCTGGGCATCGGTGACGTCCTGCTTCGCGGCATCGACATCTGCCTGTGCGGAATCCGCTGCGTCCTGCTTCTGCTGGACGGTTTCAGCGGCGCCGGCGGCTGCCTGCTGCTTGGATGCGAGATCGGCCTTGGCTGCGTCGAGTGCGCTCTTGGCGTTCTTCAGGCCGTTGATGTAGGAGATCAGCTTCTGCTCGTACTCGTCGACGGAGATGGCTCCGGTATTCCAGCCCGAACCGGCCCAACCGCCGTATTGCAGCGTGAGCGAGAACGTCAAACGGGTGTCATCGTTCAGACCGCATCCCATGACAGCATAGTCAGGGTTGATGATGTTCATGTAATGACCGATACGGTAGTAATCGAACTTGTCCTGGTTGGCGTACCAGAAGTCGTAGGCGTCCTTTCCGGAAAGATTCGTCGCACCAAGGGATGCTGCAGTCTTGTCAAACAGATCCTTTTCCTGATAGATCCAGGCCTTGCAGGGGTCGCGATAGCTCCAGGCAAGGTTTTCACCGACATCGAACTGCTGGGCATGCTCTACATTTTTCGTCGAATAGTTTGCATCTGCAATCGCTGCCGCAATGAGCTTATAGCTTACCTCAAGCTCGGAAAGGCCGACGGACTTACGGTAGGCGTTCACGTTCTTCATGACCGTGATGGACGAAAGCATGTTTTCAAGGCCCGTTGCGTCGAGACTGTTTCCGATTTCGGTGTAGTCTTTGTACGTGCAGTTCTGGATGATCTCGATGGCTGAATCGGCACCCATGGCCTTGAAGAAACCGATGGCTCCCTGCTTGAGCTGCGCGTCTGCGAGATCCACCTTCGTTTGTGCCTCGTCGACCTTCTGCTGGGCGGCGGCCACGGCAGCGTCTGCGGTATCCTTCGCCGCCTTGGCGTTCGCGAGCTCTACGTCGGCGGCTGCCTTTGCGGACTCAGCGTCCTTGACAGCCTGCTTCGCTGCATCCAGCTTGGAGATGGCGTCGGCATTCGCCTGCTTGGCCGCATCGAGGTCGGCGTTCGCGGCATCGAGTGCGGACTGGGCGGCGTTCACGCCGGATTTGGCATCGGCCGCAGCCTGCTGCTTCGCGGAGAGGGACGCCTGGGCATCATTCAGCTCGGTCTGCGCCGTTGCCGCAGCGGACTGCGCCTGCTCGAGCTCGGACTCGCACTGGGACTGTGCCGCTCGTGCGGCAGCGAGGGCTGCCTCCGCGTCCGCGACTTTCTGTTTTGCCGCATCGTACTCAGGACCGCTGGCGCCTGCCTCCGCTGCGGCGAGGTCTGCTTTCGCCTTCTCGTAGGCGGCGCTGGCGGCTGCGGCCTTCGCATCCGCCGCGTCCTTGTTCTGCCTGGCTGCAGCGAGGACAGAATCGGCGGCATCCTTTGCAGACTGGGCCGCAACCAGCTTGAACTGGGCATCGGCAAGCGTCGCGTTGGCGTTGTCCAGTTCGGCCTGTGCCCTGTCCACGGCAGCCTGGGCGTCGCGCACGGCCTGCTCGGCGGCACTGATTGCCTCCGGGGTGGCGCTTACAGCATCTGCCTTGGCTTTATCGAGGGCATCCTTGGCATCCTGAGCCGCCTTGAGGGCGGACTGGTACGCTTCGTCCTTCTCGGACGCATCCGCCTTAGCGTCTGCGAGACCCGCCTTCGCCTGCTCGAGGTCCTTGCCAGCGGCATCGGCGGCGTCCTTGCCCTCTGCGACCTGACGGGCGTACTCGTCCATTGCCGCTCGGTCGGCTGCCGTGCCGGCGCTGACTGCCGAATCGTAGGATGCCTTGGCCTGGTCGCGGGCGGAAGCAACCTCGTTGTAGGGGCCGGCGGCCTCATCGTAGGATGCCTTGGCGGCGTCCTCCTTCGCCTTCGCCTCGTCGACCGCCTTCTGCAGGTCCGCGATGGTCTGTGCGGCGGATTTCGCGCCGGTACCGGATGCCGAGCCGGCGTGGGCGGCGATCGGCGACATCACGGCGGGGTGCTGCGTGCCCCCGTCACCGGTCTGGGCGAATGCCGCGAACGGTGAGATGAGGCTCGACCCGGTCATGGCGGCCATGGTCGCCGCGGTGACGGTCAGACGTGCGATCCCCTTCGGGGCGTGAATCTTTTTGCTTGGCAGTGCGGCGAAGTGATCGCCGCCGGCAGCAAAGTGCTTTCCCTGAGTCATTGCTATTCCATTCCTTTTCCATGCCATGTCCGACTAGGCATCAGAACTCTTTCCAATAAAGGTAATTATGCGCCTTAACAGGGATTGTTGTATATAGTCCGTTGGCATAAATACAACAATCCATGACTCTTTTTGTCATGGATACGAAGACGCTTCAGAAATCATTCGGCATGAGATGCAAAGAGCTCCGCGCTGGACTCGGGTACAGCCAGGAGCAGTTCGCCAATTTGATTGAGATGGATCGTTCCTACTACGCGAGCATTGAGGTCGGACGAAGAAATGTCAGTCTTTCTAACCTCTCTAAAATTGCCAATGGATTCAACATATCAATTGCTGCACTTATGACTGGTGTCAGCGATAAATCGGATTAGTCCATCAATCAGCGAACGAAGTGAGCGAATAAATCGGCGGCGTAGCCGGCGGCAAGGACACGGTACGTGGCCGCGCAGCGAGCTTCGCCGAGCGAAGGGGGACAGCATCGCTGTCCCTATCTTTATCGACGGCTTAGTCGGCGGCAAGGACACGGTACGTGGCCGCGCAGCGAGCTTCGCGAGCGAAGAGGACGGCATCGCCGTCCCTATATCTTTATAGTATATTTCTCTATTAATTGGTTTCACCAAAATGGGTATTGCGCAAGCTTCTGAACAGGCGTTTTTATCAAAAACTCAAAGCAGCCGAATCATCAAAATGGTGAAATTTTTTACCCAAATTGAGGAAGCGCTTCACCAAAATGGAACCGACTAACGGCTGTTGAAAACTTTTTATCCCCAAAATGGTGATTTCCTGTTTTCAGTGGAAAACTCGGTAAGTTAAATTATTTACTTACCAGATTTACAAACAAAAGCAGTTCTTAACCCTAAAACCAGAACAGGTCAGAAGCAAAATTAACTCCTGACCTGCGATTTTTCTGGTGCCCCCGGGCGGATTCGAACCGTCGACACCCGCTTTAGGAGAGCGGTGCTCTATCCCCTGAGCTACGGAGGCATGTTGTATTAGTGTAGCAGATTTACGCCGCTGTAATGCAGCGTATACCCACTCTTCGAAGTTGCGGTGGAACAGCCCTCCGGAAAGTGCGTCCCACTATCCAGGCAAATTCTGGGTCAGACTTTCCCCATGAGACCTCGCTGGGAAACAGTGACCCAGAATTTCGGCTCGAAACGGGACACGGTTTCCCAAACGACCCCGTTCCGGAAACTACATCCCGGAATCGACGCTCGAACTGGGATGCACTTTCCCGATCGAGCCACATGGGAGACTGCGCCCCACTTTGAGGGGGCGCTCTTTAATGACTAGTTGCCTTTGTGGAAGAGGTTTTTGATAACGGAGGGGATGCTCTTGGCGCCCTTAGCCGTCACATCGATAAAGTCAGGCGAACGCACGAGCTTATCCTCGTCAACGTACTTGCGGACCGCACGAAGTGTCTCTTTGTCATCGCGCGTCGAAAACGTAAAGTGACCATTGTCCTTGGTGAAGATGGCAAAACGCGTAATCTTCTTGGTGCCGCGCAAAACCTCGGCGGCAATATAGTCGACCTCGTCCCACGGGATTTGGATATAATCCTCGGGATTACGCTCGTTATAGTACTCAAACGCCTTATTGCCCACCATCACGTTACCGTGACTGGTAAGCCCCATCAGGCAGGTTGCCGGCGTTGCCAGATCGACCGTGCTGTTCTGAGATTGCGCCATACGCGCCTCGCCCTCCAATAAAAACAATCGGACCGCATCCAGTGTACCCACCGGGTGCGGTCCGTTTCAATGGCTCAAAAGCCCTTGCCTAGCAACTCTCGGTCTTAAGCCGAAGCGTGCTTACATGAAGCCGCAGACGCGACCGATGATGCCGACGGCGAAGAGAGCCAGGATGATGACGATCGGGCTGACCTTCTTCTTGAGGAGCTTGCAGACCAGAAGGGTCAGGCACACGGCGGCAAGGCCGGGGATGAGCTGATCGAGGTTGGCCTGAAGCGTGGTGACCTTCACCGGGTCGAGTGCGTTGGCACCGACAGAGCTGTACATCGTCAATGCCTGCTTGATGCCCTCAGAACCGGCGGGCAGGTTGGCCCAGTCGATATAGGCGCCAGCGGACTGCGTGACCTTGGAGACGACCGGGGTGAAGGAGATGGACACCCAGCGCTCGACCAGGGCGCCGATGATGAACATACCCAGGATGGAAGCACCCTCGGTGACCTTGCCCATCAGACCGCCGGAGAGGTCCTTGGCGATGGAGGAGCCGACCTTGTAGCCAAACTCCTGCGTGTACCACAGGAAGGCGTAACGGATGATGTTCCACGCGAAGAAGAACAGCAGCGGACCGGCGATGCTGCCGGACAGGGCCAGGGAAGCGCCCAGTGCGCCCAGAATCGGGCGAAGGGTGAACCAGAAGGCGGGGTCGCCGACGCCGGCGAGCGGGCCCATCATACCGACCTTAACGCCCTGAATGGCGACGTCGTCAATCGGAGCACCGTTGGCGCGCTCCTCCTCGAGAGCGAGGGTAACGCCAATGACGGGGGCGGAAACATAAGGGTGGGTGTTATAGAACTCCAGGTGGCGCTTAAGAGCGGCAATCTGGTCATCCTTGCTGGTGTAGAGCTTCTTGATCGCAGGGATCATTGCGAAGCACCAGCCGCCGTTCTGCATACGCTCGTAGTTCCACGAGCCCTGAAGGAACTGATGACGGAAGCAAACCTTCTTACGGTCAGCCTTGGTGAGCTGAATCTTGTTCTCTGCCATATGTATCACTCCCCTCCTACTCGTAATCGTTCAGAATGTCGCCGAGCGGATCGCCGGAGCCACCGCCCATGCCGCCACCCTGCTTGGCCAGATCCTTAAGGCCAAGGTAGATGAGGGCAAGGGAGATGCCGATGAGGCCAAGGGCGATCAGCGTGAGCTGAGGGATGGCAGCAAGGACAAAGCCGAGGATGAAGAACGGCCAGGTCTCCTTGGTGGCCATCATGTTGATGACCATGGCGTAACCGACGGAAGCGACCATGCCGCCGCCGACGGCCATGCCGCCGGACAGCCAATCGGGCATAGCGTTAAGCGCGTTGGTAACGGCCTCGGCCGGGATGATGCACAGAAGTACTGCCGGGATGGCGATACGAACACCCTGCATGAGGATGCCGGCGTACTGCCAACGCTCGATGCCGGCGAAGTCGCCCTTCTCGGCGCAGGCGTCCATGCCGTGAACCATAGCGGTAGCCAGGGTACGGCAGATCATGGTCAGGAACAGACCAGCGACCGACAGCGGGACGGCGACGGCGATGGCGGCGGTAACGGCCTTGGCCGAATCGGTGGCGCCACCGTTGAGGGCGAGCACCATGATGATCGAAGAAGCGACCGAGGCCAGAGCGGCGTCAGGCGCGACGGCGGCGCCGACGTTAGCCCAGCCAAGGGCCATCATCTGGAGCGAACCGCCCAGGAGGATGCCCTCCTGAAGGTGACCGGTTACGAGACCGATAAGCGTGCATGCCACGAGCGGCTGATGGAACTGGAACTCATCCAGAATGCCTTCCATACCGGCAAGCAACGCGACAATCGCAACAAGCAGAATAGTGATTGCAGACATGTATCGGACCCTCCTTTACTATGCTTGAGCGGCCAGTTCGGCCTTAGCTTTCTTCAACATGGCGTCGAGATCCTCGGAGGAATCCGAAGGAACCTTGCGGACCTCGAACTTGACGCCCTTGGCCTTGAGAGCCTCGATGGTCTTGACATCGTCATCGCCCATAGCGACAGCGTTAGTGACGACGACCTTGCCCTTGGAGTGGGCCATGGAACCGATGTTGGCTTCCTTGATGTCGACGCCGGCCTCGATGGCCCTGAGCAGATCCTGCGGGTTCTCGAACAGCAGCATCGCCTTGGTGTCGCCAAAGCGCGTGTCCTTGACGACCTCGGCCATCTTCTTGATAGGCACGACGTTGGCGTGGACTCCCGGAGGGGCAGCCTGCTCGATCATGGTCTTGCGGAGCTCGTCGTGAGCAACGCCGTCGGAGACCACGATGATGCGGTTGGGGTTGATCTGCTTGGTCCACGTGGTGGCCACCTGACCATGCAGCAGGCGCGTGTCGATACGGACGTGGGCGATCTTGATGTGCCCGTCGCCGATCACCGTTCCCGGAGGAATGGCACCCGCAGGAGCAGCGGCGGCCGCAGCCGGCTTCTTCTCCTCGGGCTCCAGAGACTCGGGCTTGACGCGCACGCCGGCCTTAGCCTCAGTCACGAGATGTTTTGCGATCGCATGTGCAGTGTTCTTTGCGTCAAAGCGCTGCGAATATGCCTCGATGAGCATAGGCAGGTTGACACCGGTGACGATAGCCCAGGAATCGTGGCCCTCGATGAGCCCGCTGATCTGGTTGAACGGCGTGCCGCCCCACAGATCAACGAGGAAGAGCACCTGCTCCTGGTCCTCGAAGGAAGCGATTGCCTCCTCGACCTTGGCACGGAAGTCGTCGGGGCCCATGCTCGGCTCGAGCGAGACCACGGCAACAGACGGCTGATCGCCAAAGACCATCGAGCCCGTCTGCTTGATTCCAGCCGCCAAGTCACCATGGCTAGCAAGAACAATACTTACCATCACATAACCTCCTTTTTGTCTACGTATTTCCTACACGACAAAAAAGAGTATAGCCGCAAGCGTGGCAAAATTATAGGAAAAAATGTGAACGGTTGGATTATTTGTTTAAACGTCCTGCTTTGTTACAAATTGGTTACATCGCTGGTTTTCAGCTATTCCTCGCTAAACATAATTAGTTTGACCATCTTAGAAAACAGATACAAGCACAGCATTCATTAATACCGATTTAAATCGGATAAGAACCTGCTTTACTCTTCGATATTTTGTTTAAACAGACGTGACTTGACTAATTTCGTTAGTTATGCCCTAGCAAACCGTCAAAAAAGAATAGTCATTGGGGACGTTCTTTAATGACTAGTCGTTTAAGAACGTCCATTACAGTCGAAATTGTCAGCCCGGGACCGTCTCGGGCTACGATTGAGGCGCGCCCAGAACGGTCCGCCGACCGGGCGCCCGCGCACGGCCGAACGTCCCTGCCCCCGAGAGGGCCCGTTGGGTGCTGCCGGCGCGGGACGCGCCGCCCCCGACGGCTGATAGGAAAGTGCCGGGCAGAGGCCGCGGCTGGTAATGTGAGTGCCGAGGGGGAGGCCATCCGGTCGAACGACTACCGGAAGGATACCACCGTGAAAGCGCCATCCACCAGGCCCGCGGCCGTGCTCGGCCTGGACGTCGGCAAGTCCTCCCACTGGGCCTGCCTTATCGACCGCGGCGGGGAGGTGCTGGCCAGCGCCCCCGTCCGCAACCGGGAGGGCGCTCTAGACGCGCTGTTCTCCTCCGCGCCCGCCGGCACGCTCGTCGTGGTCGACCAGTTCCGCAACATAGGGTCCCTCGCCGTGCG
>OOCN01000794.1_pt1 | contig 24505 bp, 26 predicted proteins | sample 1671361 | NCBI WGS metagenome assembly OOCN01 (sample SAMN06348149, study PRJEB24527) | human gut metagenome | biome: human gut; feature: ankylosing spondylitis patient; material: feces | host: Homo sapiens | place: China | collected 2015-10
CCAAGGCCGGGGACCAGGAGGCCCGCCGGGAACTGATCGAGGGAAATCTGCGGCTGGTGCTCTCCGTCATCCAGCGCTTCGCCGGCCGGGGCGAGAACGCCGACGACCTGTTTCAGGTGGGCTGCGTGGGGCTCATCAAGGCCATCGATAACTTTGATATCAATCAGCCAGTGCGGTTTTCCACTTACGGCGTGCCCATGATCATCGGCGAGATCCGCCGATATCTCCGGGACAACAGCGCCATCCGGGTGTCCCGCTCCATGCGGGACACGGCCTATAAAGTCCTGCAGGTCCGGGACAAGTACCTGGCGGAAAACCAGCGGGAGCCCACGGTGGAACAGATCGCCCAGGAGCTGGGCATCCCCCGGGAGGAAGTGGTCTTCGCCATGGACGCCATCGTGGATCCCGTGTCGCTGTACGAGCCGGTATACTCCGACGGCGGCGACGCCATCTGCGTCATGGACCAGGTCAGCGACACCCGGAACACCGACGAGGCCTGGACGGACCGCATCGCCCTGAAAGAGGCCATGAAGCGGCTGGATGACCGGGAGCGGCGCATCCTCTCCCTGCGGTTCTACGAGGGAAAGACCCAGATGGAGGTCAGCGCGGAGGTCGGCATCTCCCAGGCTCAGGTGAGCCGGCTGGAGAAGGGCGCCATCAACACCATCAAAAAAAATATATGAGCAGGCGGGGCCGGGAAACCGGCCCCGCTGTCTTTACGTCTCAGAGGCTTCTGTTGTCTCCGTCGGTGAGAGCCCGTTAAAGAAGCTCCCGCCATCCGACAAAGTGAATGTCTTGGACAGGCCCGCGGCGCTCTGGCCGCCCTCTCCGCCGCCGGGGCCGCGGCCGCCTGCGGGAGATTCCCTACCGTCAGGCTCCATTTCCCCATCCGGGCGCTCAGGGGGATCGTCCGGAACTTCACTGCCAGCGTTCTCCGGCACCTCGCCCTCCGGCGCCTGCCAGGGATCCAAGTCCGCGGGAGGCGCCTCACCGCCCATGTGCCGACCGCCGCCGGGGCTGCCCACGCCGTCGGACATGGTGCCGGCCAGTTGGGTGTCTCCCTGCCACAGGGTGTAGTCCCCTGCCGTCAGGTCCGGGGAGGACACCACCAGACAGGTGAAGTCGTTTGCCGGCGTCCAGGTGCCCACAGTCTCCCCGTCGGCGTTTTGCAGGGTATAGGTCTGGCCGCCGTTCTGCCGGGATGCAAAGGAGAACACCACATAGTTCTGGGCCCCGCCGTCGATTTGGTCATACATATTGCCGGAGGCCGCTACTGTGCCGCCGTTGATGGTGATGCCCATGGTGGCGTCGATACCCGCGTCCCCGCTGTCGGAGCAGGCCGCGGCGGTGACGGCGCCGCCGTTGATTACCAGCCAGCCGTTGGAGTCGATGCCGTCGCCTTCGCCGGTCTCGCCGGCGACCTGAATGTTCACGGAACCGCCGTTGACAGTGGTGACGGATACATTGTCCTCATTGGTGTTGATGCCGTCATTGCCGGAGGTGATGTTGATGGTGCCGCCGTTGATGGTGAGGTGCAGCTCCGTGTCCAGCCCCTCATTGTCGGCGGTGATGTTCAGCACACCAGTGCCGGCCTCACCCCCGTCCACATTCATGGACATCTTGGAGTAAAATGCGCCGTCGTATTTGTGGAGCTTCTCGCTGTCCTCCACGGTCATTCCGTCCTCGCTGAGCACCACGCTGTCCGGGTCGTAGATCCGGGCCACATAGGAGCCGGTGACGTTGTTGATAGTACCGTCAGCAATCAGCACGTTGGCACCGGCGGCGGAGGTGTCCACGGTCTCCGAGGCGGTGTCCTCGTCTGTGCTGCCGCACTCATAGACGTTATAGAAAATCACCGCCGGGGCCACAGTGCAGGTGATGTCCACGCCGTTCAGGATCAGCGTCACCACTGCCGCCGGGTCGTCCTCCGCGTCCTCCCCCAGGTCCACAGCGATCTGTCCTGCGGACAGGGTGCCGCTGAGGGCGTAGGTGCCGGGTTGTGTGATGTGGACCACCGTGTGGGCCTCCGCCTCTTCGGCGGTGTGTTCGTCGGCCTCCGTGCCCTCGCCGTAGGTGAAGTCGCGGCCGGATTCATAGCAGACAATGTCATGGGCCGTGTGGACGGCGGCTGACTCGTCTGTGGAGACCGCCTTCCCGTCCACAATAATGCCGTCATCCGAGAGGACGATGGAAACAGCGTCCGGAAATTCCTGCGCGGCCGTCTCGCGGCCCTGCGCGCCGCAGCCAGAAAGCGCGGCCGCAGCCATCGCCAGCCCCAGCAAGAGAGAAGCAATTCGTTTCATTGCAGCAAATCCTTTCCGTCAAGATGGAGGCAGTCTATCATGGATTTCTGAATTTCCACTGAAAAAAGGAGGAAAAAAATTGACCTTTTCACAAGTTCGGAGTAAGCTGAAAGCAAGTCATCAAAAACGAGGAGACCGCACACATGGACTACAAAAAGCTCAGAGACACCCGGAACAGCTCCAACCCCTTCGCCCAGCGGCTGGGGATCTTTGTGGAGGAGATCGGCCCCGGCTACGCCCGGGCGGTAAAGGACATCACGGCGGAGGACGCCAACCCTGTGGGGGTTGCCCACGGGGGCTGCTACTTCTCCCTGGCAGACACGGCCTGCGGCTCCGCCATGGCCTCCCACGGATATTATGCCGTGACGGTGAACGCCTCCTACAACTTTCTCCGCAGCGCCAAGCTGGGGGACCATCTGGTGGCAGAGGCCCGGGAGACCAAGCCCGGCCGAACTCTCTGCTTTTACGAGGTGGAGATCCGGGACCAGGCGGGGACGCTGCTGGGGAACGGATCCTTCACCTTCTACAAGCTGGACCGGGAGATCCCGCTGTGAGAAGCGCATACAAAAAGACCGCCCTTCGGCGGTCTTTTTGTATGCTTATTTCTTGAAGCTGTCCTTCAAGCTCACAGATCGGTTGAACACCAGATGGCCGGGCTTGGAGTCCTTGCTGTCCAGGCAGAAGTAGCCCAGGCGCATGAACTGGAAGCTGGCGGGAGCTGCGGCATCCGCCAGGGAAGGCTCCACCTTGCAGCCGGTGAGGACCTCCAGGGAGTTGGGGTTCAGGCACTCCAGGAAGTTCTTGTCGGCCGCGTCCGGGTCCGCGTCGGTGAACAGGTTGTCGTACAGCCGCACCTCCGCGTCGATGGCGGTGGCGGCATCCACCCAATGGATGGTGGCACCCCTCACCTTCCGGCCGTCAGCGGGGTCGCCGCCCCGGCTCTCCGGGTCGTACTCCGCCAGCACCTCGGTGACGCTGCCGTTCTCGTCCTTCACGCAGCCGGTGCAGCGGATGAGATAGGCCCCTTTCAGGCGGCACTCCGGTCCATTGGGGTAGAGCCGCTTGTACTTGGGCACCGGGGTCTCCAGGAAATCGTCGGACTCGATCCAGAGGTTGCGGGAGAAGGCGATCTCCCGGGTGCCGGCGGCGGGGTCCAGGGGGTTGTTCTCCACGGTAACAGTCTCACTTTTCCCCTCCGGATAGTTGGTGATGGTCAGCCTGATGGGCCGGATCACCGCCATGGTCCGCTGGGCGGTCTCGTTCAGGTCCTCCCGCAGGCAGTGCTCCAGGAAGCCGTATTCCACCACGTTGGCAGACTTTGCCACACCGATGCGCTCACAGAAGTTCCGGATAGACCGGGGCGTATAGCCCCGGCGGCGCAGGCCGCAGAGCGTGGGCATCCGGGGATCGTCCCAGCCGGAGACCCTCCCCTCCTCCACCAGCTTGCGGAGCTTGCGCTTGGAGAGCACCGTGTGGTCGATGCCCAGGCGGGCGAACTCGATCTGCCGGGGATGGCTGGGCAGGTCACAGTGCTCTACCACCCAGTTGTATAGGGGGCGGTGGTTTTCAAACTCCAGGGAGCAGAGGGAGTGGGTGATGCCCTCCAGCGCGTCCTGAATGGGGTGGGCGAAGTCGTACATGGGGTAGATGCACCACTTGTTGCCCTGACGGTGATGCTCGGCGTACTTGATGCGGTAGATGGCCGGGTCACGCATATTCATGTTGGGACTTGCCAGATCGATCTTGGCACGCAGGGTCTTTTCGCCCTCCTTGAACTCACCGGCACGCATCCGGCGGAACAGGTCGAGGTTTTCTTCCGGGCTGCGGTCGCGCCACGGAGAGGGGCGGGAGGGCTTGCCGGCATCGGAGCCGCGGTACTCGCGCATCTCCTCGCGGGTCAGGTCATCCACATAAGCCTTGCCCTCGGTGATGAGCTTCTCAGCGTACTCGTAGCACTTATCAAAATAATCGCTGCCGTAGAAGATGCCGCCGTTGGGGTCGGCACCCAGCCAGTGCAGATCCTCGATGATGCTGTTCACGTACTCCTCACCCTCGCGGGCAGGGTTGGTGTCGTCCAGACGCAGGTTGAACTTACCGCCGTACTGGTTTGCAATGGACCAGTTGATGTAGATGGCCTTGGCACTGCCGATGTGCAGGTAGCCGTTGGGCTCGGGCGGGAAGCGGGTATGGATCTCGCTGATCTTGCCCTCGGCCAGATCAGCGTCGATGATGTCGGTCAGAAAGTTTTTATCTGCCATGTGTTTTCCCCCTGTCAAAGGCACAAAGTGCCTATATATTCCATAATACTATATAATACACTATTTTTACTGCACCTTCAAGATGAAAGCCGGAACTTCTGGGGCAAATGCGCATTTTTGCGTGGAATTTTGCTGTGAATTGCCCGATTTCCACAACTTTTTCCCTATCCCTTGACACCGCCGTGCAAGGAGAGTATATTTTTGCATGGCATACAGCACATTTTGCCGTGTTTAAAATAGGAGGAACCCCATGAACAGTTTAAAAGAAGCGTTCAGCATGAAAAATATGCTGAAGAATTTAAATTTCTTCGGTGAGCTGAATCTCGGCCTGATCCTGACGGCGGTCGGCATCGTTTACTTTAAAAATCCCAATCATTTTGCATTTGGCGGCACCTCGGGCCTGTCCATTCTGCTGGCAGACCTGTTCCCTAAGATCAACGTGGGCGGCTTTATGTGGATCATCAACCTGATCCTGGTGGTGCTGGGCTTTGTCTTTCTGGGCATCAAGACCATGGGCTGGACGATCTATTCTTCCTTTGCGCTGTCCTTTTTTGTGTCGGCGTGCGAGTGGCTCTATCCCGTCAACGTTTCCATGAGCGGCGATGCCATGCTGGATCTGGTGTTCGCCGTGTTCCTGCCGGCGCTTGGTTCGGCCATCGTGTTCGACATTGGCGCATCCACCGGCGGTACGGATATTGTGGCCCTGATTCTGGCAAAATATACCTCTATGGAGATCGGCAAAGCCCTGATGGTCAGCGATATCCTCATCGTGCTGGCGGCGGCATGGCGGTTTGGCATGGGCACCGGCCTGTACTGTATCCTGGGCCTGATCGCCAAGAGCTTTGTGGTGGATGGTGCCATCGAGAACATCCGCCTGCGCAAGGTGTGCACCATCGTGACGGCCAACCCGCAGCCCATTCTGGACTTCATCATCAAGGACATGAACCGCTCTGCTACTGTGGAAAAGGCCTACGGTGCCTATACCCACCACGAGCTGAGCGTGCTGGTGACGGTGCTGACCCGCCGTCAGGCCCTGCAGCTGCGCAACTTCCTGCGTGAGAACGACCCCCGGAGCTTTATCACCATCGTCAATTCCAGCGAGATCATCGGCAAGGGCTTCCGCTCCTTTAATTAAAGGCACGGCAGGGCCACGCCGCTATTGACGAACCGCTCCAAAAACGATATACTATATTCCGGCGGTGCAGCAGTGCCGCCGGATGCCGGGGTGTTGCGCAGTTGGTAGCGCGCCTGCTTTGGGAGCAGGAGGCCGCGAGTTCGAGTCTCGCCACTCCGATATGACAAAAAGCCACGATGAACCGTTTACAAATGCGGTTTCGTCGTGGCTTTATTTGTTGCCAGTCCCCTGAGATCCGGCTGGAAGATGCCTTATTTGTGCGTTACCGTCTCAAAAACTGCCCCTGCGCTAAAGGGCAAATGCGCACCCGGCAGCTTTCCGATTTTGTTCTTTTTTTATTTACAAACAGTACCTTGACATCGAAATATCCTTTTTGTAATCTGAAAGAGTATTCTGAATGTAAGTGAATGCCGTCCCGAATCAATACGGTTTTTTCGGGCAGGACGGCAGGAAGTTTCTCCAGCGAATGTCCTGGGGGGTGGTACCCTGCTGCCACAGGCAGCAGGGCGGGGCTGGAGTCCCGGGCTGTTCGCAGAGAAAGCTTCCTGATGGCCTGCCAAGTGAGCGCAAGCTGACGGCAATGGGAAAGGAGCAACTATCAATGGATCATCTGCAGAACGTAATGGGATACTTCGACCAGCAGCAGCCGCTGTGCGCCGAACACGACCGCATCAGCAAGGATCTGTACAAGGAGTTTGGCGTTAAAGCGGGCCTGCGCGACGAAAACGGCAAGGGCGTGCTGGCGGGCCTGACCAATATCTCCGATATCCGCGCCTTCCAGTATGTGGACGGAGTGAAAAAGCCTGCCGACGGTCAGCTGCTCTACCGCGGCTACGACGTGAAAGACCTGATCCGCGGGTCGTCCGGCAGCCGCTTTGCCTTTGAGGAAGCGGGCTATCTGCTACTGTTTGGTGAGCTGCCCACGCAGGAAAAGCTGGAAGAGTTCTGCCGCGTGCTGGGCGAGTGCCGCACCATGCCCACCAACTTTACCCGTGATGTGATCATGAAGGCCCCCAGCCACGATATCATGAACTCCATGGCCCGCAGCGTGCTCACACTGGCATCCTACGACCCCAAGGCCGGTGATCTGGAAATTTCCAATGTGCTGCGCCAGAGCATCCAGTTGGCCGGCATCTTCCCCATGCTGGCCGTGTACAGCTACCATGCCTATAACCACTACGAAAAAGACGGCAGCATGTACATCCACCGGCCGGACCCGGAGCTTTCCACCGCAGAGAACTTTTTGCGGATGCTGCGTCCGGATATGAAGTACACCGAGCTGGAAGCCCGCGTGCTGGATGTGGCATTGCTGCTGCACGCCGAGCACGGCGGCGGCAACAACTCCACCTTTACCACCCGCGTGGTCACTTCGTCTGGCACCGATACCTACTCGGCCATGGCGGCTGCCCTGTGCTCCCTCAAAGGCCCGCGCCACGGCGGTGCCAACCTGATGGTGATGCAGATGATGCAGAACATCCGCGAAAACCTGCACGACACCGAGGACGATGAAGAGCTGGAAGCCTACCTGAAAAAGCTGCTGCACGGCGAAGCATTTGACCGCAAAGGCCTGATCTACGGCATGGGCCACGCGGTGTACTCCCTCAGTGACCCCCGTGAGGTGGTATTCAAGGGCTATGTGGAACAGCTGGCCCACGAGAAGGGCCGCGACAAGGACCTTGCCCTTTACAACAAGATCGAGCACATGGCCCCGCAGCTGATCGCGGAGGAGCGCAAAATTTTCAAGGGTGTCAGCCCCAATGTGGACTTCTACAGCGGCTTTGTGTACGATATGCTGGGCATCCCCATGGAGCTGTACACGCCGCTGTTCGCCGTGGCCCGCGTGATGGGCTGGAGCGCCCACCGCATTGAAGAGCTGCTCAGCGCAAACAAGATCATCCGCCCGGCCTACAAGAGCCTTGGCGGCACCCACGAATATATCCGCCGCAATGAGCGGGAATAACAGGGAGGATACGTGATGAGCGTGGAACTGAAACATCACCCGGAAGAATGGTTCTTCCTGCACAATTTTGATATCGACAAGGTGTTCAGCACCATCCAGCGGGCGGATTACCTGATCTTATATTACATCAAGATGCAGGCTGAACAGCACCCGGACCGTAAGGTTTATCTGGCTGACCTTGCTGCCGTTATGGGCCTGAAGGTGACAGAGCTTTCCAAGGCCGTTGAAAAGCTGCAGGACAAGGGCTTTGTGGCATGGAAGACCGACCGTGAAGCGGGCCGCACCTATGTGGAGCTTTCCAGCAAGGCTGTGGAGCTGATGGCGGAGGAGCACGCGTTCATGCAGCGCTGTTACGCCCGCCTGCGTGCAGAGCTTGGCGACGAAGAACTGCATCGTGCAGTAAGCACCATGCAGAGCGTGACGGCCATCCTGAAGGATGAACGGGAACACAGCGGCGTATAAAAACAGCCTCAACGAAAAAATGAGATAGACTTCCCCGAAAGGGGTTGCCTATCTCATTTTTTGTTGTAAACTGAGGTTCCCGGATCAACAAATAAATTCTACTAAAAAAAGCCAGAGCGGCTATTTTAAATCGTTTACCGGATCAGGTTCACAAACACCGGGCAGAGCACTGCGGTCAGCACACCGGCCACCGCAATGGAAAGGCCGCTCATGGCACCTTCCACCTCGCCCATCTGCAGAGCTTTGCTGGTGCCCACGGCATGGGCCGAAGTTCCGATGCCCACGCCCTTGGCGATGGGGTCGGTGATGTGGAACATCTTGCACACCGTCTCAGCCAGCAGCGCTCCCACGATGCCGGTAACAATGACGATCGCACCGGTCAGGGCAGCAATGCCGCCCAGCTCAGCCGCCACATCCATGCTGATGGCGGTGGTCACGGATTTGGGCAGCAGGGTGGCATACTGCTCACGGGTCAGGTCCAGCGCCAGTGCCAGCGCCAGTGCGCTGCCAAGGCTCACCAGCGTGCCCACCGAGATACCCGCAATGATGGCGGCGGCGTTCTCTTTCAGCAGGTCGATCTTTTCATACAGCGGAATGGCCAGTGCCACGGTGGCGGGCAGCAGCAGATAGTTCACCGGTGCCGCGCTGGCCTTGTAGTCCGCATACGGGATGCTGCACACCGACAGAAAGATGATCACAAAGATGCTGCCCAGCAGCAGCGGGTTAAAAATGGCTTTGCCTGTCACCTTATTGATAAGGGTGCCCAGTGCAAACGCGGCCAGCGTAAGCAGAACGCCCCATGCTACGGAGCCGGACAAAAAATCATTCAGCAGCTGCGTCATTGTCAGCCTCCTTTTTCTTGCGGCCGGTCAGGGTCTGCGTGGTCTTGCCTGCACTCACCATCACCAGCACAGTGACCGGGATAATGGCAACGAGGATGGGCAGCAGCATCTCGCCCATCTCTGCCCACAGTTCCATCACACCGGCGGCAGCGGGCACGAACAACAGCGGGAAGATGCCTGTGAGATAGGTTCCCACCTCTTTCACATCGTCCAGCTTTACCAGCTTGAAGTTCAGCGCTGCCAGCAGCAGCACCAGACCGTAGACGCTGGCCGGGACCGGCAGCGGCAGCACTACATGAAGGATCTCGCCCAAAAAACAAAACGCAAGAATGCGCGCAAACTGAAAAATATATTTCGTAGTAAAGTTCCCCTTTCCTCGATCAAAAGCGTAAATTGTCACATCAAGGGTAAAGTATACCGCAGGAGCCCCAATCCATCAACCGTGATTCTGGATAAGAAAATTTGCACATTTTGCCGAGAACTGTGCAAAAAAAGGCGCACCGGTCAAGCCGGTGCGCTTTTTTGCATGTTATCAGAAATACCGTCAGATCACATAGTCATTCCCGGCCTGATCAGGCCGGGCGAGATCGGCCAGCGTGATATTGCCGAAATAGTTGGAGATCAGATCGTTCAGCCCCTTCCACATCTCGTAGGTGCGGCAGTTTGCCATGCGGGAGCAGGGGGTCGTATTGGGGGTCAGGCAGCTCACCGGCGCAAGGCTGCCCTCGGTCAGCATCAGGATCTCGCCCACGGTGTACTGATCCGGGCTGCGGGTGAGCCGGTAGCCGCCGCCCTTGCCGCGCAAGCCCTCCAGAAAGCCGTTCTGCACCAGCACCTTAAGGATGTTTTCCAGATATTTTTCCGAGATCTCCTGCCGGGCAGCGATCTCCTTGAGGGGGACATATTTTTCAGACTGATGCTCGGCAAGGTCGATCATCACGCGCAGTGCATAGCGCCCTTTGGTGGACACGATCATAATAGTGTACTTCCTTTGTTGGTTATAGATTGAGTTTTTAACCTATTATACAACAGGGTAAATAATATTTCAATCCCACTTTTTTCAAAAAATCCATTGACAACCGCACAGAACGGGTCTATAATACCATCAAACCCACAAACAATATTGGTATAAAGGTTTTAGAACCAGGTCGTCCGGCAGGGCACATGTGCCCATAACTGTATCAGGGAGGAAACTACAATGAGCAAGATTTATACTGCCGCAGATCAGCTGATCGGTCATACTCCGTTGCTGGAGCTGACCCACATTGAAAAGGAGCAGGAGCTGCCTGCCCACATCATTGCCAAGCTGGAATACTTCAATCCGGCCGGTTCTGTCAAGGATCGCATCGCCAAAAAGATGATCGATGATGCCGAGGAAAAGGGCCTGCTGAAGGAAGGTTCCGTGATCATTGAGCCTACCTCCGGCAATACTGGCATCGGTCTGGCCGCTGTGGCAGCCGCCAAGGGCTACCGCATCATCATCGTGATGCCCGAGACCATGAGCGTGGAGCGCCGCCAGCTGATGAAGGCTTACGGTGCAGAGCTGGTGCTGAGCGAGGGTGCCAAGGGCATGAAGGGTGCCATTGCCAAGGCCGACGAGCTGGCAAAGGAGATCCCGAATTCCTTTATCCCCGGCCAGTTCGTGAACCCGGCCAACCCTCAGGCCCACATCGAGACCACCGGCCCCGAGATCTGGGAGGACACCGACGGCAAGGTGGATATCTTTGTGGCAGGCGTGGGCACCGGCGGCACCGTGACCGGCGTGGGCCAATACCTGAAGAGCAAGAACCCGAATGTCAAGGTGGTGGCTGTAGAGCCTGCTTCCTCTCCTGTGCTGAGCAAGGGCACCGCAGGCGCACACAAGATCCAGGGCATCGGCGCGGGCTTTGTGCCGGACGTACTGGACACCAAGGTGTATGACGAAATCATCGCCGTGGAGAACGACGATGCCTTTGCCACCGGCCGTCTGATCGGCCACAAGGAAGGCGTGCTGGTGGGTATCTCCTCCGGTGCTGCTGTTTATGCTGCCCTGCAGCTGGCAAAGCGCCCGGAGAATGCCGGTAAGAACATCGTGGTCCTGCTGCCCGATACCGGCGACCGCTACCTGTCCACCCCGCTGTTTGCAGACTGATCTTTCAAAAAGCTCTCTTCTCCCGTTCTGTGACTTCACAGGGCGGGAGTTTTTTGTTACAATATCCCTATCAAACACTTTGGAGATTTGCTCATGAATTACTATGCTGCCCCCATGGAGGGCCTGACCGACCGGGTGTGGCGGCAGGCACACCAGAAATGGTTCGGCCCTGCTGGCAATGCCGACCGCTACTATGCCCCTTTCATCTCCCCGCCGGAGAACCGGGTGCTCATTAAAAAGAAGATGGCCGAGCTTGCCCCTGCGGCAAACCCCGGCGCACCGGTGATCCCGCAGCTGCTGGCAAAGGACGGCGAACTTGCCGCATGGATGATCGGTGAGCTGCGCGGCCTTGGCTACACCGAGGTGAACCTGAACCTCGGCTGTCCGGCCGGCACGGTGACGGCCAAGGGCAAGGGTTCCGGGATGCTGCGCGACCCCGTCAAGCTGGACGCTTTTCTTGCCGCCGTATTTGCCAATGCGGAAGGGCCTATCTCAGTCAAGACCCGGCTGGGCGTGGAAAAGCCGGCAGAATTTGCTGCCATTCTGGACATCTATAACCGGTATCCCATCTGTGAGCTGACCATCCACCCGCGTGTGATGCGCCAGCTCTACCGCGGGCAGGCCGACCGTGCCGCTTTTGCCGCCGCCCTGCCCGGGTGCCGGATGCCCGTGTGCTACAATGGCGATGTGACCACCGCTGCGGACCTGCATACGTTGGAAGCGCAGTATCCGCAGCTGTCCGGCATCATGGTGGGGCGCGGCATCATTGCGGACCCGGCGCTCTTCCGTGAAGCACGCGGCGGCGCACCGGCCGCACGGGAAGAGCTGCGCGGATACCTTGACGACCTCTACCACGGATACTCCGAACTGTTCGGCAGCGCCGGGTGCGCGGTGAGCCGCATGAAGGGGCACTGGTTCTACCTGATCCACAAATTTGAGGACTCTGAAAAGCTGGAAAAGCAGCTGCGCAAGGCCCGGGAACCGTGGGAATATGAGGTCGTCGTAAACCAGATCTTTACGCTTCCATTCCGGCCGTAACGATCGGCATGGCCTCCGTTTCACTCTGGCCATCTTCGGAGGGGCTGTAACGGTAAACAGCATCTGCATTCTGTTATGAAAAAGCCCCGCCATCTAAAAAGACAGCGGGGCCGAAGCAGATAAGGGGTATCAGACGTTCAAATAGCTGCGCAGCATGGCCTGCAGCAGATCGTCCCGATCCACCTTGCGGATCATGGAACGGGCATTCTTGTAGGTCGTGATGTAGGTGGGGTCTTCGGACAGGATATAGCCCACCAGCTGATTGACCGGATTATAGCCTTTTTCCTTTAAAGCATCGTACACCTGCTGTACGATCTCATGGATCTCATAGTCCTTTTTGTCGTGGATCGAAAAAATAGCGGTCTCGCCACTCACGGAATACACCCCCTTAGGAAGAACTACATTCATTGTACACGAATTGCGAGGAAACTTCAAGCTAAACAGACCGGATTTGCACAGTTTGCATAAAATTTCCGGTCCTGATTTTGCAGGCTGACGGCCTGCACCGCCGCAAATGCGGCAGAAGGAGGGCCTTTATGCTGTATGGCATCGGCTGCGACCTGTGTGAGATCGCGCATCTTGAAAAAAGCCTTACCGGCGCACACGCTGCAGCCTTTATCCGCCGGGTGTACGGCGAGGCCGAACGCGCTGCGCTGAGCCTTGACGAACCGCTGCCCGCCGGGCGCAGCGCCGCCCACCGGCTTGCCAGCGCCGCAGCCAACTTTGCCGCCAAGGAAGCCTTTTTAAAGGCGGCAGGCACCGGCCTGCGGGAGCCGTTCTCCCTGTGTGAGATCGAGGCTGTCCGGCTGGAAAGCGGTGCACCTTCCTATCATTTTTCCGGCCAGACGGCGGAATGGGTGCAGGCCCATGGCCTTGCCGCCCGGCTCTCTCTGAGCCACGAGGGCGGCATGGCGCTGGCCTTCTGCACACTGGAAACTCTGTAAGCCTTTGTGCATACAATGGAATATCCCCTGCGCTGCATAACCGGCGCGCAGCCTGCTCATACTGAGATCAGACGAAGATGCGCCGGACGCATCACATAAGCGGGGCGCATCCTCCAAATGCAGGGAGGGAGATTCCATGGAGGTACACAGAGGAGAAGTTTTTTACGCAGACCTTTCGCCGGTGGTGGGGTCGGAGCAGGGCGGCGTGCGCCCGGTACTGATCGTGCAGAACGAGATCGGCAACCGGCACAGCCCTACCGTGATCGCTGCGGCCATTACATCCCGGCTGGACAAAGCCCGCCTGCCCACCCACATCAATATCCGGGCAGCGGATACCGGCCTTGCCAAGGACAGCGTGGTGCTGCTGGAACAGATCCGCACGCTGGATAAGCACCGCCTGCGGGAGCGGGCCGGGCAGATCACGCCGGAAGATCAGAAACGTGTGGATCAGGCTTTGGATGTAAGCCTGGGGCTTACTTCATATTAAGGGGCTGTTGCAAAACAGCTCTCTGAAAAGATCATGCACAAAACCCGGAACCTTTTTTCGGCCAAAACGGCTCAAAAAGGCTCTGGGTTTCTGATTTTACGCTGTTTCTATGTGCAAACTGCGATCGTTTTTTCATTTTCCAGCTTAATTTTTTTGAAAAGGCGCGCGAAGGCTGGTTATTCCCGCCAGAAAATGCTATACTTTTCTGCAGAATGGTTGTGCTGTCGTGTGCAGCATATGCAGGTTTTATGATGATATCGGAGGGCTGATTATATGATCATCCAGAGCAAAAAAGTATGGATCGCCGACCAGTTTATTTCTGCCGCAGTCGAGCTGGAGCAGGGCAAGATCACCGGCATCTTCCCCTATGGTGAAAAGCAGGCCGATGTGGACTATGGCTCCAAGCGCATCGTGCCCGGTTTTATGGATATCCACTGCCATGGTGCCTACGAGTTCGACACCAACGACGCAAAGCCGGAGGGCCTGCGCTACTGGGCAAAGCATATCGTCACTGAGGGTGTGACCAGCTTTCTGGCCACTACCGTCACCCAGAGCGTGGAGGTGCTGACCAACGCCGTGGCCAATGTGGCCGACGTGATGGAGGGCAGCTACGAAGGTGCCGAGATCCTTGGCATCCACTTTGAAGGCCCCTACCTCGATATGAAGTACAAGGGCGCACAGCCTCCGGAGTACATCGCAAAGCCCAGCGTGGAGCAGTTCAAACACTACCAGCAGGCAGCACGCGGCCACATCCGCTATGTGACCCTTGCACCGGAACACGACGAAGGGTTTGCACTGACCCATTACCTGACCGGGCACGGCGTGGTGGTCAGCATCGGCCATAGTGCCGCCACCTATGAGCAGGCCGTGATGGCCTATGCCAACGGTGCCCGCTCCATGACCCACGTGTACAACGGCATGTCCCCCTTCGCCCACCGCGCCAACGGTCTGGTGGGCGCAGCCTACCGCATCCGCACCATGTACGGCGAGATCATCTGTGACGGCTGCCACTCCACCCCTGCTGCCTTGAACAACTACTTCATGAGCAAAGGCCCGGATTACGCCATCATGATCTCGGATGCACTGATGGCCAAGGGCACCCCCATTGGCAGCGAGTACATCTTTGGCGGCAACCATATCACCATCTACCCGGACGGCAGTGCCCATCTGGACAACGGCACGCTGGCCGGTTCCACTTTGAACATCAACAAGGGCCTGCGCATTCTGGTGGAGGAGGCCATGGTGCCCTTCAACTATGCACTGAACGCCTGCACCATCAACCCGGCGCGCTGCCTGCATCTGGACGACCGCAAGGGTTCCATCCAGATCGGCAAGGATGCCGACCTTGTGGTGCTGGACGACAACTACGATGTGCTGCAGACCTACTGCATGGGCAAGGCCCAGCTGTAATTTCTGGCTGACGCGAACAAAGGATGTGTTAAACCCGTTATGATCCAGATCGCCTTCTGCGACGATGACCAAACAGTTCTGGACCAGCTCTCTGCCCTGCTGGAAAAATATCGCGCCCAGCGCTGTGTCCAGATCCAGTGCACAGCCTTTCACAGCCCGCTGGATCTGCTGGCCGAGATCGAAAAGGGAACCCGGTACGATATCCTGTTTCTGGATGTCATCATGCCGGCCGAAAACGGCATTACCGCCGCCAAGGAGATCCGGCAGTACGATAATGTCGTCAAGATCATCTTTCTCACTTCTTCCGCCGAGTTTGCAGTGGAATCCTATGTGGTGGGTGCCTATTTCTACCAGCTCAAGCCCATCTGGGAGGACAGCTTTTTCCGTCTGACGGATTCGGTGATCGCCGAGTGCCGCCGTGCTGACAGCCTACCTGTGCTGCCAGCTGCGGCGCTGGGCCGCACTGCTGGTCATTGCGCTGTTCCCGACAGGCGGCACCGCGCTGCAGGATGCCACCGAGCTGGTCGTCACCCTGCCGCTGCTGGCACTGGTGCACTGGATCGCGCCTTCGGTGCGCGCGCTGTCGCACTCTTCGCTCAAGCTGCAGCTGCAGTTCGGCGTGATCCCGCTGCTGAGCTATGTCTTTGACTACTTTACCCGCATTTATACCGATCTGCTCTCCAGCGGCAATCAGGCTGCAGTGGAGTTCATGCCCTTTGTGTGTAGTCTGGCCTATCTGGTCTTTGTGCTGCAGACCACGCAGGAGCAGAAGCTGCGCAGCCAGCTGGAGCAGACCCAGAACAGCCTGAACCTGCAGGTAGCGCAGGCTGTGCGCGAGATCGATGCCCTGCGGGAAAGCCAGCGCAAGGCCAGCACCTACCGCCACGACCTGCGCCATCATTTACAGTACATTTCCGCCTGCATCGAAAATGGCCGTGCCGAAGCCGCGCAGGAATACATCCACAGCGTGTGCGCAGAGATCGAAGCCAGCAAGGTGAACGTCTACTGTGAAAATGAGGCCGCAAACCTCATTCTCTCGGCCTTTGCAACCCGCGCGCAGAACAGCGGCATCGACTTCCGGGTGCATGCCGCCATCCCACTGGTGCTGCCTTTGCCGGACAGCGACCTGTGTGTGCTGCTTTCCAACGCGCTGTTGTGGAGACCACCGCCTACCAAAAGGACGGCAGACTGTTTTTACAGATCGCAAACTCCTGCAGCTTCCCGGTGCAGTTCCGTGCCGAGGGCATCCCCACCACCAGCCAGCCCGGCCACGGCCTTGGCGTGCGCAGCATCTGCGCCATTGTGGAGCAGTATGGCGGCATGTACAGCTTTTCGCAGCAGCAGGACCAGTTTGTGCTGCGCATCTCTCTGTAAAAGGTCGATTCAATGCATTTTATGGGCGACTCGTACCAATTGCACCAGTCGGCACTGCTTTTGCGCTATAGTAAGCTCAGACGGTTCTACTGCCGCCTGAGCTTATTTTTCAGGGAGGGTCTTCTATGGCATTTCTGCTCATCCCGGTCATTTTGCTGGCCGTGGTCTGGCTCAGCTATGTCCGCCGCCGTCTCAGCGAGCTGAACGAGAATGTCAACACTGCCATGAACCAGATCGGCCTGCAGCTTTCTTCCCGCTTCCGTGCTTTGGAAGCCCTGCTGGAACTGGCCCGCACCCACGGCCTTTCGGCCCAGCTGGTGCTGCTGCCACCCTCCATCAATGCCCTGTCCACACCGGCGCAGGTGCTGGAACAGGAGCAGCATCTTGCACAGGCCATGTCCTACATCACCGTTGCGGCCGAGAGCCACCCTTCCCTGAAAGCAGACCCCGCCTACCAGCGCTGCATGGAAGCGGCCAACTGCTACAGCCGGATGGTCTATACCAGCAGCCTGATCTACAACGATTCCGTCACCCGGCTCAACTGTGCACTGGAGCAAAAGCGCTTTGGCCTGCTGGCCGGTCTGCTGGGCATTGCCCCGCGGGAATACCTGCAGTTTGCACCGGATGCACCGGTGGCCTGTCCTGTCCAGCCCTCGCAGCCTTTTCGGCGGGAACCTGCATAAAACTTCTTCATCGTAAAAGCCCGGCAGTTCCTTACGGAGCCGCCGGAAAAATTTCTGGAATACGCAGCGGTGCTGCGTGCAGCCCGGCGAAAATTTTGCCCACATTGCCGCGGCCACCGTTGGGGCGCGGCTGGTGTCCATGCTGGTAAATTATACTCTGGAAAACCTGCTCAGCCAGTACGACTGCCTTGTGGTGGTCGAGCCAGATCGTGCAGAGCAGCGGATGCTGCAAAAGCACTTCGGCGTGGACGGCAGCGCAGGCTTTTACCGCATTGAAAAGTCCGGCACCTTGCTCCGCCTGAAGGCAGAATAAAATCACAGTGCGCATTCGTTCCACCCTTAATACGCAAAACACCCCTCGGCTTCCGCAGCAGGAAACCGAGGGGTATTTGTTATGCTTTATTTGTGTTATTTGTGTCGGTTCAAGCCCTTACGCGATCACTTGCGGGGATTCTTGATAGCAGCCTGGGCGGGCGATAAAATTGCAGAGTTCTCCTTTCCAGAAATATCATTTCACTTTCCGTTGCGCCCGTGGTTCTTTTTTGTAAGCCCCGCGTATGCGGGGAAAAGTCGAGAGTGTGCCCGAGGTCTGACCCGGGCACGGAATCACCCCCGCGTATGCGGGGAAAAGTTCTCAGCTTCGCAGGTATCTGAAGCACAGTAAGGATCACCCCCGCGTATGCGGGGAAAAGGCGTCTTTGAATGCTCTGATTGCCGTTCCGTCGGGATCACCCCCGCGTATGCGGGGAAAAGCGGCGATTACAGCACGGCGGGTTCCAGCGGCGAGGATCACCCCCGCGTATGCGGGGAAAAGCTTTTTCCGCCTGTTGGTTTTCCATCGCCCTTGGGATCACCCCCGCGTATGCGGGGAAAAGCCGGGCTTCCCACAAGTCGGTGAGTTTGTCTCGGGATCACCCCCGCGTATGCGGGGAAAAGTCGAATTTCTGCTTGATTTCACGCGGCAGTTTAGGATCACCCCCGCGTATGCGGGGAAAAGGTGTTCTCTTATGCTTTCTAGGATTCTCATGAGGGATCACCCCCGCGTATGCGGGGAAAAGAGGGAGATCAGACAGCCGCCCGCCGCCCTCCGGGGATCACCCCCGCGTATGCGGGGAAAAGCCTCTACGAGGAAATGGAGAGAGGAGCGGGAAAGGGATCACCCCCGCGTATGCGGGGAAAAGACTATTTCTGCTTTTGCACGATACACGAATAAAGGATCACCCCCGCGTATGCGGGGAAAAGGGCCAAAATGGACTCGAACCATCGACCTCACGAGGATCACCCCCGCGTATGCGGGGAAAAGACTAAAAAGATCCCGTAGCACCGTGTCTCCTGTTGCTATTGTACCGCTGTTTCCTTCAGTTTGCAATAAACCTGTTGTATCAGACGGCAGTCCGGCAGTGCGCGATGCTCCACTTTTTCTGCCAGCTGAAAATGCTGTGCCAGCGTCACCAGCTTGTAATTTGCGATCCTTGTAAGGTTTCGGCGGGCAAGTTGTGCAAGGTCGATCTGGCGGTTGGTCGGTGCCGGAAAGCCATATCGTTTGCAGGCCATGCGCAGAAACTCCAGATCAAAGGCAATATTATGTCCCACCAGTGGGTCTTTGCCAATAAACAGCAAAAAGCTATTCAGCGCTTCCCGTGGTTCTGTTCCCTGCTGCAATTCCGCAGCGCTGAGTCCTGTCAGGGCTGTGATCTCTGCCGGAACGTTTTCTTCCACGCAGACCAGCATGGTCAGCTCCTCCACCGGTACACCGTCCCGGACCCGCAGCGCTCCATATTCGATGATGGAATCGGACGCGGCTTTCAGGCCGGTGGTTTCCAGATCGATCACGGTGTAATTGCCTGTGCTCGGCTTTGTTCTGCCCGCTTTCCGCGCCATTTGCTGCTGTGCCGCTTTGCTGAACCCGGGTTTCAGGTCGATTTGGTTTTGTTCGGCCTGCGGCAGCGGTCGTCGCATCAGTTTGATCCCGTCAAAGTCCACGGTTTCCCATGCGGTATTGTGGGTGCGAAAATCCATCCGCTGCTCTCCCGCCGTGGTGAACACCAGTGTTGCCTGTCCGTTTTTCAGGTTCTGACACACCCGCTCCCACAAGGCATCCCGCACGCGGCTGCTCACATTGCCCACATAAACGCCCGTGTTGATCTCGCACAACCATTTGGACAGATCCCCGCGCAGTTTTGGCGGGCAGTTCGTCATGGTGAGAACTACGATGTTTCATCACCCTCTTCTTCAAAATAATTGATGCCGTTGGCCACAGTGCCCACTTTGTTGTCCCACAGATAAACAGCTTCCGGCTCCTGTTCCCGCTCATCCGCATTCAGGAGCAGATACCGGATATCATGCACCATGCGCTCCAGAATATGATGCTCTACCATGGCATCCCGCACCCGGCGGCGCACTACGGCCGGCAGGTCGTCCGGAGCCTGTGCCGCCACTTCAAAGGCGATGGGAATGGTCACCTCGGCCTTGTACAGGTCGGCAATATCGTACACAAAGGAGCACTCGTGCCCCACATGAACAAAGCCAAGACCCGGGGCGCAGCCCAATGCCACGATCACCGCGTGCGCCAGACCGTACAAACAGGCGTGCCCGGCAGAAAGCGCCTGATTGACGGCATCTCCCGATGCAAAATCCTCCGGGCGGTACAGTCGGCCGCTCCACGGAACACCGGTATCCTTGGAAGCTTTGCGGTATACCTGCCGCACACGGCTGCCCTCGCGTCCCCGCAGCTGCTGCATAGTCAGCCGGGAGATATCTTCGTCCGGGAAACGGAGCTGATACATCTTGCGTACCACATCCAGGTGCTTGCGGGTGTTGCTGACAAGCTCTGCCTGCCGCAGCAACAGCTGCGAGTGGGTGGTCAGGGGACGGCCATGGGCGTAATACCGTACACCGTGCTCACCTACCCAGACAGCACCCACGCCCGTGTCACCCATAAGTTCCATGGCACGGTGGGTCACCCGTGTACCCGGCCCCAGCAGCAGCACCGAGATGCCCGCCGCCGGGATCTGAACGATCCCTTTTTCGTCTGTAACGGTGATTGCGCCGTCCTGTCGGCCAAGGGTGCAGTGTTCCAGATACAGAAAGGTCATCCGGTCTTTCACCTGCGGCAGCGCCTGCAGGTCCGGCCGGATCATGCCCGGCATCTCGTCCATCTCAGTTTCCTCCGCGCATAACGGTCATCAGTCCAAGGCCATAGGCCTTGCCGCGCCCCATGCCCTGACACAGCAGTGCCCGGAACTGCTCTGCATCGGTCACCTGCAAAATGCCCTCATAGGTCACTGCTAACAGGGTCACCGGCCGGGTGCCGTGCTTGGCAAAGTGCTGCCACTGCACCCAGGTCACGGTAAATTCCTCCTCCCGCAGGGCAAAGCCGTGCTTTGCGGCGCGCTCCAACAGCCACTGCTTCTGGTACTGTGTCGTGCAATGTGCGGCTACAGTTCCCCGCGCTGCGGGGTTTTGGGGGTCTTTGCAGCTTTTGGTGGGGTTTGCGGTCAGCCGAAACTGCCAGCAGCTGCCCGGCTCCACCCGCTGCAAAAGCGGGTCGTAGCTGCGGGTCTCCGCAGCCGCTCCGGTGCCAAACTGCTCCACCACGCCGGACAGCTCTGGCGCATCTTCGCTGAGCAGCAGCAGATACAACCGCTCTCCCAGACGATCCAACCGCCACAGTCTGCGGCGGCGCTCCCCTGCAAAAGCGCTTTCCACTGCGCCATGCAGTTTTTGCGGTGCCGACAGCGCAGCCATGGTGCTGCGGCGGGTGGGATCTAGTTCTACCCGTGATAAATACATTCTCTCGCCCCCTTTTTACAATTCCCGGAACGGATCGTGCTCCGTAGTCTCCGGGCTGTCCGGCACTTTCTGCCAAAGCTCCCGTACCGAGCGGTAGCCGTACTGCCGATGATGCGGGTCAAAGCTCACCGGCACATCCCGCTGCGGAGCCGTGCCCGGCTCCAGCGGGTCGGCGTCCAACAAGATCCGGCTCTGCCGTCCCGGACACAGGGGCGGTTCCGCTTGCAGCACCTCCTGCAAGCTGCCCGGGCGTACTCCCAGACAGAGCGGCAGGGTAGGCGGGCAGCAGCGGCGGCCGAGATACAGCGGAAACGCCGGGTGTAGCAGCGCCTGCTGCAGCTGCTGCAAAAGGGCGGCATCCTCGCTTTCGATACCGGCCAGAAACACGGCGTCCTGCAAATAATGGCGGTAGGTCACATAAGAGGTCTTTTCATCCTGCGTCTTTGCCGTGTGGTAGTCCACCAGCAGCTGCCCTTCCCGCTCCACGCGGACGCCGAACCGCAGCCCGGTCAATCGGAGCAGTGCTTCGCGCTCGTCCCGCCGCAGCCCAAGAGCTGCCGCCAAAAGGCCGATCACGCCGCTCTTGGTGGGTTCACGGCCCGTCTTGCGGGTCTCAAATTTAGAGTCTGCGCCCCACGCCTGCAAAGGCGCTGCCAGCCGAAGCAACAGCGTTGCCATTACCCCACCTCATTTCCGGCAAGTGCATCCCGGACAGCCTTTTCCAGTGCGTCCAGCATAGCCTTTGCCGTCTGTGCCGGAGCCAGTTCCTCCAGCCCGCTGCCCACGGTAAAGCTTTGCGCCGGGGCCTCGGCAAAGCTGCTGTACATCTGCTGCGCATACTGTGCCAGTGCCGCCTTGGAAGGCGCGGCATACCCCTGCGCACTGCGGGGCACGGCCCGCTCGAATGCGCCGCACAGGTTCACCGGCTGATCCTCCCGCAGGGTCACATATACCGCATCCGGCAGAGTGCGGTTTGCAAAGGTGTTCTGCTTGCCGGTGGGCATGGAGAAGAGGAACGCCTCACCAAAGGCCCGCACCGTTTCCGCGGTCTGCGCTGCACCCAGCTGCCCGGCCAGCTCCATCACGTTCACTGTGGCATAGCGGTACAGGGTGGAGGAGTTGTACTCCACCGTGCCCAGATGGCCTGCACCGGCGTTGTCCTCTGCTTGACAGTCATCCACGGCGGTAAAGTAATCGTACTCGTTCTGCACGGCATGGGTAGAGATACTGTGCGCCACCTGCGCAGCGGCATCATAGTTCAGAGAAGGGTCATCTGCCACCATGCGGCCAAACAGTGCCATATCCATTGAAGGGGCTGCTTTCAGGGCCTTCTGGTATTCTTTTTTGTCAGTGCTGCCCGCCACAGCCAGCTCTGCCAATGCCTTTGCCTGCGCAGAGCTCATAAAGAACAGGGCTTTGGTGCCTTTATCATCGCTCTTGATGCCCGCACTGTCCAGCGCTTTCTTTGCCAGCTTGTCTGCATCCGCATCCGGAGCCAGTGGAAGGATCTGCTCCTTCACCAGATCGGCAACCTTTTTGGTGCGCTTGCCCACGTCCAGCTGAGCATTCTACGCAAAGGCTGCGCGCATGGCATGCTTCCATGCCTGCGAGGATACCCGGGCGCGGAGCACACCGCCGTACACTGCCGTTTTTGGGCTGCCGGTATCGTCCCGGTTGATGCAGCTGGGCGGTACGGTCTGCAAAATGTGGAAATCAACATACAGGCGCTTATTCATGATCAATTCTCCTTTTCTTTCTCATCCGGTGCAGGCTTCGGGTCGCGGTACAGGTCCTGTCCCCACCGCAGACGGACATTGGCGGGGGTCTGCGCATATCGCGGGTCGGCGCATTGCAATTCATACAAGTCTGCCGCAAGCTGCGGATAGTCCAGCGGGATGCCGCCATCCTTTGCCGCGCTCAACAGCTGGATCATGCCCCGCAGATGGTGGCTGATCTCGGTGATCTCTTCTGCGGTGGCCAGCGCATTGAACCGCCGCAGCACGCTGGCCTCGGTCCAGTCCTGTCCGGCAGGGGTGTTCCGCTCTGCCAGCTGCCGCACCGCCCGGCCCAGCGTATTGCCCGGGCGGTTCATGGGCTGGTCGTTTCCCTGCTGATGCACAGCATACAGGGTCAGGGCAAGGTAGACCGCCCACTCTGCCGCCGAGGGAGCACTGCGGCCCTGAAAGCTTTCCGGCATTTCCAGCAAAAAGCTTCCCCACAGTTCCGGCAGCTCTCCGGGTACGTGGCCGATGCCCCGACGCAGCTTTGCCAGTTCTGCCCGCCGCTGGTTGTCCGGCAGAGCCTGAAGCCTGTGCAACTGCTGCGCCGCATATAGTTTGACGTCCTGTGTTTTCATACAATTCCCCCTTTATGGTTCTGTTTTGGGATAGATCTCCCAAAGCCTTGTGCGGAAACGATTATAGGCCTTTGGCGAGGTATACAGGATGGTGCGCTCGGTCTTTTTATCCTTATCCACCACAATGCGGTGTCCCTTCAGGGCGGCATTTCCGGCCTCCATCACCATCTGTTTCCCCAGCTTTTCCGCGATGTTTCGCGCCTGCGCCTGCCAGCGCAGCGCTGCCTCATCCGGGTCGTCCTGCTCCGGGTCGATCGCCTGCAGCCACTGCCGAAAAGGCTGATCCACTGCAAAGTAGAATTGTGCACGGGCGTCCTCCGTTACCTTTTGCTTATCCTTGAACCCTTTCACTTTATTGTAGTCCAATCCCCCGGCAAGCTTCAGTTCCACGCACAGTGTGCCAATGTTTTTGGCAGTTTCTTCACAGCGCTGTACTTCCCGGTTTATCCGCACCGTCCATTTTCGGCCAAGATCGTTTAGCGTAGCAAGTTGCATTTCCAACTGGTCAGTATACACATCCTTAACAGATGCTCCCTGATCGTCATATCGTATTCCGACCACACTAATCACGATCTGTTCTTTTTTGCTCAGGATTCGCAGACTTTGCAGCTTCTGATTCCATATCAGAACACCCGGTTTACGGCCCTCCGGGTCCAGCATGGCGGGAAGTTCTCGCCACAGCTGCTTTCCCATCTCATGCTGTTGCGGTTCATAGGTCACCTTTTCATTTTCCTTCGATGTTCTGCGCCAAAGAGTCATTTGCTCGCCAAACGCATTTTCGCTGTCCCAATAGTCTCCGCCCAACACCTCATACCCGACTACACCGGGCATTTCTTCCGAGCGTATCAGCAAAATTCGTCTGGATTGCAGGGTCAAAAGTTCTGCCTGATTTTTCGGCATCACAATCTCAACGCTCTGTTCCGTTCTGGCGTGCTCCCGCTCCCAGCAAGGCAGTTGCTTTTCCTGTAGAGCATCTTGCTCTGTCGAAAACGCCATATTCCGCAGCAGCGTTTCGTACAGATTTTTCCCCTTAACAGCCACAAACCCAATCTGCCCCAGCCAACCAACACCATGCCTTGGCTTATTGCCAGCCTTCGGGCGGCCGCCGCGTTCATCGTATCCATTTTGATAAATCAGCCATCGAGCTGCCTGTGCATAGGTAAGTACCGCACATTCTGCTTTTGAAATGTTCTGAAATAGTGGCGTTTTATTACCGCTTTCCGCTCGTTCCCCGTTCAACTTTTTTCCGTCAAACGCAATGCCATTGCTAAGGGTCGGCACCTGCCAGAAGGGGTGTGTCGGGTGGAACAGCCAGAAGCGGTCCTTCCAC
>OOCN01000840.1_pt1 | contig 23596 bp, 22 predicted proteins | sample 1671361 | NCBI WGS metagenome assembly OOCN01 (sample SAMN06348149, study PRJEB24527) | human gut metagenome | biome: human gut; feature: ankylosing spondylitis patient; material: feces | host: Homo sapiens | place: China | collected 2015-10
CCTCAACTACTACAGGATCCTGCGAGAGCAGGACAAGACCGAGGCCGAGACGCTGAACATTATCGCCCAGCGCAGCCGCGACGACAGCCGCACCCCGATGCAGTGGGATGCGAGCGAGAACGCCGGGTTTACCACCGGTACCCCGTGGATCGGCGTCGCCGACAACTACAAGGCCATCAACGCCGCTGCCCAGATGGACGACCCGGATTCCATCCGCAGCTTTTACAAAAAATTGGTGTCCCTGCGCAAGAAAATGCCGGTCATCAGCGCGGGCAGAATCGAATTTTTGTACCCCGATAACGCAGATCTGTTGGCCTACCGCCGGTACGACGGTGAGACGGAACTGCTGGTGCTCTGTAACCTGCGGGCATGGGAAATTGCAAAGCCCCTGCCCGACGGCTGGACCGCCGCCGAAAAACTGCTGGGAAACTACCCTGAATCTGCCGCCACCCTGCGCCCCTATGAGTGTGTGGTGCTGAAAAAGTAAGCCCCCAAATCCTAAAAGCAAAGCCGCTTTCCCTTATTTGCACTGCAAATGAGGGGAAGCGGCTTTTTGTAAGGGGAAAATAATTTTACTGTGTCAGCAACCAATCCGGCAAGTGGATGACCCGGATTCCGTCATAGTTGCCAAGGGTCACTTTGTCCAGTGTCAGAATGATTTTCTCATAGTTATCCCGGATATTACGCAAGGGTACGATTTCGCGGGCGAAAGTTTCCTCGGCGGTCATGTCGGCAGTGACCTGAAAGTAGGAGTATACTCTTTGCGCGAAACCACGGCGTACACCTCCCGGATGTTGTACTCATTGTAGAATTTTTGGCGGCATACGTCAACAAAATTCCGAAATCGGAATATTCTGTGATATTTACGCGGGGAAATTCCGAAAACTGAAACTGTTTTCCTTCGGCGAAGTGACGAAAAAAATTGCTCATCCTTAGCGAAAAGAGAGAACTTACAGGAAACCCCTTGAATAAGCAGGGTTTCCGCACTACAATGGAAACTGAAGAGATAATTTGAGTTTCCGCGAGGTGAAAGCATGGATGAACACAACGAATTGTGCGTAAAACTCCGGGCGGCAGGTATGGCGCTTTTCCGGCGCGAGGGGCTGCGCTTCACGATGCAGCAGGCCGCTGAAGCCATCCACATCAGCAAAAAGACGATCTACACGGTCTATCCATCCAAGGAAGCGCTGCTTTTGGACATGGTGGACGACGCCTTTGCGCACATCCATGCCCGCAAGCAAAGCATCATCGACGGCCCCGGCACGCTGACCGACAAGCTGCGGGCTGTCATCATCGCCCTGCCGGAGGAGTACACCGCGCTGGACTTGCAGCAGATGGCCTTGCTGGATGAAAGGTACCCCGCCGTCGCCGCCCGTGTGCGGGAGCATCTGGAAACAGGCTGGGAACCGACGCTGGCCCTGCTGGAACAGGGCATGGAGCAAGGTGTGCTACGCCGGGTGTCGCTGCCGATTTTACAGCGGATGATCTCGGCGTCCATTGAGGATTTCCTCGCGGATCGCACGCTGGAACAACAGGGGATAACCTACACGCAAGCGCTCGACGAAATGGTTGCAATTTTATGGGAGGGAATCGCGGTACGATGAAATACAGCCTTTGCAATAATTGGGAATTTACCGAAATCTGGAGCGAGGACTTTTGCACCGGCGCACCCGTGCCATGCCAGGCTGTGCGTCTGCCCCATACCTGCCGCGAACTGCCGCTTCACTACGCAGACCCCGCAGACTACGAGATGGTCTGCGGCTACCGCCGCACGCTGACCTTGCCGGACGCGCCGCGGCTGTTTTTGCGGTTTGACGGCGCGGCCCACCAGGCTGCCGTCTACCTGAACGGCCAGCTCGTGGGGGAACATTTGGGTGGCTACACGGCGTTTGCACTGGAAATTACAAATTTTGTGCATCGTGACGCAGAAAATCTGCTAGCCGTGCGGCTGGACACGCGGGAAGACCCGGCCCTGCCGCCCTTCGGCTTCGTCATCGACTACCTGACCTACGGCGGACTCTACCGCGAGGTCTGGCTCGAAACCACCGCCGCCACCCGCGTGACCGACCTGTTTGTGCACACGCCGACGCTGACAGAGGCCGCTGTCTCCGTAACCACTGATGCTCCGGAAAAGGCTGCCGTGCTGCGGGTGAGCCTCTACGCTCCGGACGGCGCGGCACTTGTGGGCCAACAGCTGCCCGCCGCCGCAAAAGCAGAATGCACGCTGACTCTGCCCGACGCCAAGCCCTGGGATACCGACCACCCGAACCTGTACACCTGCCGCGCTGAACTTCTGGACGCAGCCGGGCAGGTACTGGACTGCCGTGAGACGACATTCGGCTTCCGCACGGCAGAATTTAAGGCGGACGGATTTTATTTAAATGGGAAAAAGACGTTCCTGCGCGGACTCAACCGCCACCAGAGCTACCCTTACATCGGCTACGCCGCGCCGGAGAGCTTGCAGCGCAACGATGCCCGCATTTTGAAAAACGAGCTGCACTGCAACGCCGTCCGCACCAGTCATTACCCGCAGAGCCAGCACTTTCTGGACGAATGTGACAAGCTGGGACTGCTTGTCTTTACCGAGCTGCCCGGCTGGCAGCACATCGGCGACGCCGCATGGAAGGACCGTGCCTGCGAAATGCTGCGAGAGATGATCCTGCAAAACCGCAGCCACCCCAGCATTATCTTGTGGGGCGTGCGCATCAATGAGAGTGTGGACGACGATGAATTTTACAACCGAACGAATAAAATTGCACACGAGCTTGACCCGAGCCGCGCAACCTCCGGTGTGCGGTACCTGGAAAAAAGCCATTTGTTAGAGGACGTCTACGCCTACAACGATTTCTCCCACAACGGCATGAACGCCGGGGCCAAGCGCAAAAAGGACGTAACCCCCGATATGGGCAAAGCGCTCCTGATTTCGGAGTGCAACGGCCATATGTACCCCACAAAGCCTTTTGACGATGCGCCCCACCGCCAGGAACACGCGCTGCGCCATGCGCGGGTACTGAACGCCGCCTACGCCGACGGCGAACATGCGGGCTGCTTCGGCTGGTGCATGTTCGACTACGCCACCCACAAGGATTTTGGCTCCGGTGACCGCATCTGCTACCACGGCGTGTTGGACAGCTTCCGCAACCCGAAACTGGCCGCCGCCGTCTATGCCTCCCAAGGCGGGGGCAAACCGATTTTGACCGTCAGCTCAACGATGGACATTGGCGATTCCCCGGCCGGGCAGTTGGGTACGGTGTATGTGTTCACGAACGCCGAGCAGGTGGACCTCTACAAAAATGACGTATTTGTGACAACTTTGCACAAGAGCGGCTGGACGGCCCTGCCGCACCCACCACTGGCTGTGGATGACACGATTGGCGAGCTGCTGGAAACGCAGGAGCGTTTCGACAAGGCCAAGGCCGATACGCTGCGCGACTGCCTGCTGGCAGCGGGCAAATACGGCCTGGCCGGGCTGCCGCTGCGCTACAAGTTCAGGCTGGCGTGGTGTATGGTTCGCTACAAAATGAGCTTTGACGACGGCGTAAAGCTGTACGGCAAGTATGTGGGCAACTGGGGCGGCGCGGCCACCCGCTGGCGGTTTGACGCCAAAAACGGCGATACGGTAGTAAAAAGTGTGACGCTCTGCCCCAGCCGCAAGCTGCATCTGGAGGTCACCCCGTCAGCCCACGCCTTGCGTGAGGGCGACACCTACGACATGGCTGCCGTGCGGGTGCGCATTCTGGACGAGAACGGCAGCCCCGCCGCCTACGCCCAGCTGCCGCTGCAATTTGCCGCAAGCGGCGCGGCGGCGCTCGTCGGCCCATCCATCGCCACGGCGGAGGGCGGCATGGGCGGTACCTACATCCGCACGATAGGCCAGACCGGCATGGCCAGCCTGACCGTGGCCGCCCCGCAATGTGAGCCTGTCACCGTAACATTTTCCGTCACCGGAAAGGAGAATACAGCATGGAACTGACAACAAAGCAAAAGGCCGCGTTTGGTATCGGCGCGGTGGGCAAGGATATGGTCTACGCCTTGTCGGCATCCTACGTTATGTACTATTATCAGGATGTGCTGGGGCTTTCGGCCACGTTCGTCGGCCTGATTCTGATGATTGCCCGCGTGTTCGACGCCTTCAACGACCCGTTCATGGGTGTGTTGGTCGCCAAGACCCGCACGCGGTGGGGGCGGTTCCGGCCGTGGATCTTTTCGGGCACCGTGCTCAACGCCGCGGTTCTCTACGCGCTGTTTGCCGCGCCCGCGCTGGCCGAAGCCGGGATGATGGTCTATTTCAGCGTCATTTATATTCTGTGGGGCGTCACCTACACGATGATGGACATTCCTTATTGGTCAATGATCCCCGCCGTGACCCGAACCCCCGCAGACCGTGAGAATCTTTCAGTCGTCGGCCGCACCTGCGCGGGTGTCGGTTCGGCGCTGATTGCGATGTTCACGATGTTGCTCGTCGGCGCTTTGGGCGGCGACAGTGAGCGCACTGGCTTCCGCTGGGTGGCGCTGATTGTGGCCGTAATCTTCGTTGTAACGGAAATTCTCTGCTGCGTTAGTGTCAAAGAGACGAGCGGCGGCGAGATGAAAACCGCCACCGTCGGTGAGATGTTCAAGGCGCTGTTTGCAAACGATCAGGCGCTCGTCGTCGTGGGCAGCATCGTCCTCATTAACTCAGCGCTATACCTCACGTCCAACTTCATCATCTACTTCTTTAAATATGACTTTGGTGGAACGGGCTGGAAAGCCAGCTACACGCTGTTTTCCACCATCGGCGGCGCGGCGCAGATTCTGGGCATGATGATCCTTTACCCGCTCGTGCGCAAAAAATTAAGCAATACCGGCGTGTTTACGTTAAGTCTGGTGCTGGCGCTGGGCGGCTACGGTGTGCTGCTTGTGCTCTGCCTGACCGGCTTCTCGGGGAATCTGGTGTTGCTGTGCGTGCCAGGCGTTGTGGTGTTCGCGTGTAACGGTATGCTCAGTGTGCTGACGACGCTGTTCCTCTCGAACAGTGTCGACTACGGCCAGCTCAAGACCGGCCGGCGCGAGGAGAGCGTGATTTTCTCGATGCAGACGTTCGTCGTCAAGGCGGCGTCCGGCGTGGCGGTGTTCCTGACTGGCATCGGCCTGGATCTGATCGGCCTGGTCGGCAACACCGAGGAGACCGGTCCCGTAGCCGCGCAGAGCGCCTCGACTCTGCTGGGCCTGCGCCTGATGATGACCGTGCTGCCGATGGTCGTTCTGGTCGCGGCGCTGGTGCTGTTCCGCCGCAAATTCACCCTGAGCGACGACCACGCGGCCGAGATCAGCGCACAGCTGCACGGCAAAAAAAGAGGGTGTCTGATATGACGGAGCTGCATTGGCGCGCGGCCACGGATGCGGGAAGCTATGACGGTACAGCATTGATTTCGGTAGGGCAGGGGGCTGTGCATCTGCGCACTGACCTGCCTGCCGGAACGCTGGAAAATGCTGTGGCGACGCTGTCCTGGCCGATGGCCGAGAATGAAAAAATCTTCATGAACGGCTACCAGACCTGGACCGAATGCCCGGAACTGCCCAAGTGGGGCCGCCAGCGCGGCACCGACCACATTCCGAAATTTCTGCTGGACAAATACGCCTTTGACCGCTACGGCGACTACCATTTTGTGCGCTACAGCAAACGAAAAGGCAAGAGCCACGGGTTCTCCTACTGCTATTTCCGTAGTGGGGAACACTACCGCCTTGTGGCAAGCCTCGACGAAACGCCCGGCTACACGATTTTTTACTACGACGCCAAGGCGGCTGTCTTGCGCATCGAGCGGGACTGCGCCGGGGTGTGCCACGGCGGCAGCGTGTTTGCGGCATTCGATTTGTTCTTTGCTGAGGGTAGCGAGGACGAGGTCTTTGACGCATGGTTCGCGGCGCTCGGCTGCCGCCCGCGCACTACAAAAAAGCTGGCCGGGTATTCCAGCTGGTATAACCGCTACCAAAACATTGACGAAGCGTCAATTTTGGAGGACCTGCAGGGGTGCAGGGCACTGTTCAAACCCGGAGACCTCTTTCAAATCGACGATGGCTGGGAAGCAAAGGTCGGCGATTGGCTCGAAACCGACCCCGCTAAATTCCCCCATGGGCTGCGCCCGCTGGCCGACGCTGCGCACGAGAGCGGCTTTCTGACCGGACTGTGGCTGGCCCCCTTCGTCTGCGAAAAAGAGTCTGCTGTTTACCGCGATCATCCCGACTGGCTGCTGCAAGTGAACGGCCAACCCTGGTGCTGCGGCAGCAACTGGAGCAGCTTTTATGCACTGGACATCGACAACCCGGAAGTGCTGGACTACCTGCAAACTGTGTTTGACCGGGTGTTGAACGACTGGGGTTTTGATTTGGTAAAGCTCGACTTTTTGTACGGTGCAGCGACGTTTGGAAGCGCGAGCGAATCCCGCGCCGCGCGGATGCAGCGGGCTATGGCGCTGCTGCGCACCTGGTGCGGCGACAAGCTGATTTTAGGCTGCGGCGTGCCGGTCATGCCCGCGTTCGGCGTGGTAGATTACTGCCGCATCGGCTGTGACGTGAGCCTGGACTGGGACGACGTGTGGTATATGCGGCTGTTCCACCGCGAGAGGGTGTCCACAAAGCAGAGCATCGGCAACACGGTCTTCCGCCGCCAGCTCAATGGCCGCGCCTACGGCAGCGACCCCGATGTATTCTTCCTGCGCGAGGAAAACTGCAAGCTGACCGCACAGCAAAAGCAGACACTAGCCCGGGTCAACGCACTGTTCAGCGGCATCCTGCTCACCTCCGATATGCCCAGCCGCTATACGGATGAGATGCGCCGCCAATACAATGCCCTGCGGGAATTGACCGACCACGCCGAAAACTGCACCGTGGATGCAGACAACGGCCTGACCGTACACTACACCCTGCACGGCAAGCAGCAGGTAATCAAAGTCTTCTGACCGTACAGCTTTCTGCAAAATGCCACAAAATTTTTGCTGTGACCGCTGATAGAATTGCAATCGCAGGGCAGGGGATGGTATAATGTGTAAATAGGGCGGTATGCCCTTCCGCTTCGGCGGTACATGTTATATTGTAATAATTTTATCTGAGGAGTTGTGGAATGAAGAAAAACGATCTTTCCCCCGAAGCCTTTCGCTTTGAAGGCAAGATGTCCCTGAAGCAGGCACTGCCGCTGGGCATGCAGCATGTGTTGGCGATGTTTGTCGGCAACCTTACGCCGCTGCTTATCATCACGGGCGCCTGCGGCCTGGCCGGCGGCGAATTTGCCGACCTGCGCGTCACACTGCTGCAGAATGCCATGCTTGTGGCGGGCATCGTCACACTGGTTCAGCTGTATTCCATCGGCCCCATCGGCGGCAAGGTGCCTATCATCATGGGCACCTCCTCCGGCTTCATCGGGGTATTCAGTTCGGTCGCAGCCTCGATGGGCGGCGGCGTACTGGCCTACGGCGCAATCATGGGCGCGTCCCTGATCGGCGGCCTGTTCGAGACAGTGCTCGGCTTTTTTCTGAAGCCGCTGCGCAAGCTGCTGCCCTCTGTCGTTACCGGCACGGTGGTGCTTTCCATCGGTTTGAGCCTGATCTCGGTCGGCGTAAACTCCTTCGGCGGCGGCAACACCGCGCAGGATTTCGGCTCGGTCGAAAACCTGCTGCTCGCCATCTTTGTGCTGGTCGTCATCCTGATCTGCAAGCACTCCGGCAGCACCTTTTTGAATTCCTCCTCGATTTTGGTGGGCATCATCTGCGGCTACATTGCAGCGTTTCTCATGGGCCTTGTTCTGCCCACCACGGTGCTGAACGCCGAGGGCGTTGCCTATACCAAGGCATGGGTGCTGAACTGGAACAAGGTGGCCGAGGCCAAATGGTTTGCATTGCCCCAGCTGATGCCGGTCAAGCCGGTGTTTGATATGCGTGCAATCGCACCGGTCATGATTATGTTTATCGTCACGGCGGTCGAAACCGTGGGCGATATTTCCGGCGTTATCATGGGCGGCATGGACCGCGAGGCCACGGACACCGAGCTGTCCGGCGGCGTCATCTGCGATGGTATCGGCTCCAGCTTTGCCGCGCTGTTCGGCGTGCTGCCCAACACCTCCTTCAGCCAGAATGTCGGCCTTGTCAGCATGACCAAGGTCGTCAACCGCTTTGCACTGGCCACCGGCGGAATCTTCCTGATCCTCTGCGGTCTGGTGCCCAAGCTGGGCGCGCTCGTCTCGATCATGCCGCAGTCGGTGCTGGGCGGCGCAGCGGTCATGATGTTCTCCTCGATTGTAGTGAGCGGTATTCAGCTCATCACCCGCGAGCCGCTGACCCCGCGCAGCCTGAGCATCGTCTCGGTAGCGCTCGGTCTCGGCTATGGCATCGGTGCCAACAACGGCATCCTTGCCCACGCACCGCAGATGCTCTCTCTGGTATTCGGCGGCTCCGGCATCGTGCCCGCCGCACTCGTTGCCATCCTCTTGAATCTGGCCATTCCCAAGGACGAAAACGGCTAAAGGAAGTTTTTCTCAATAGCGGGCAGTGTAAAGCGCACTGCCCGCTATAGTATTTTGTAGAAATTCAAACGCACAAAAGCACCTGTAGCACCCTATTGACATTTGGGTGCCAGACTACTATTATATGACTGAAATATCGTAGAATTGTTGCTGGTGCGCCGTTTTGGCTGCGTGCAGCTTTTTTACGATCCATCGGTTAGGTTCTTCTAACTCGCATGTGCAAGCTGCCATGCTGCCGCCGTGCAGCTTTTCAAATAAGCAGCAGTTAGTTGATGCAAACCAAGGAGTTGAGCATTACGAAAAAGAATTTTTGGGACAGAAATGCAGCAGGCTATGACCGCTTTATGCGCAAGAACGCAATAGCCTATGATCAATTATATGCATTGCTTCGCCCTGCTGTGTGGCACAAAACCGTTTTGGAGGTAGCCACCGGTACAGGGCAGGTGGCAAAGCATCTCCTGCGTTCTGCTGATCACATTGAGGCTACCGACTCCTCCGCAGCGATGATTGTGCAGGCAAAGCGGGGTAATTTTTCCTCCAAGCTGTATTTTTCCGTGCAGGATATGTTCCATCTGCCTTATGCTGACCAGTCCTTTGATGTTGTCATTGTCTCCAATGACAGACTCCCAATGCTATAAGAACGCAAACATCGACCGCAAGCTGTTCTCTAAGATTCGCAACGATAAATTCTATAAGCCCAGAAAAACAACCGTTCTTGCATTTGCGTTGGCACTAGAACTTCCATTGGCAGAAATCAAAGAAATGCTGGAAAAGGCTGGTTTTGCATTGTCTCGTTCCAACAAAGCAGATGTGATTGTAGAGTATTTCATTCAGCAAGGAAACTACAACGTATTCGAAATTAATGAAGCTCTCTTCGCTTTTGACCAACAGCTGATTGGTGCATGATGTCGCTTTCAAAGCGACCAAATCCATTCTTCTGATAAGTATAATAAGGATACAAGGAAGGCAAATGTTTTCCAAGTATCCCTATTATACTTATCGGAGGTTTTATTATGAAAAAGGATCTGACCGAACTCGTGTTCATACTCGACCGCAGCGGCTCCATGAGTGGGTTGGAAGCCGATACGATCGGCGGTTTCAACTCGATGATTGCCAAACAGAAGAAAGAACCCGGAGAGGCTTTTGTTTCTACGGTACTGTTCGATAGCTATTCTGAAGTGATCCACGACCGGCTGAAGCTTGAAAATGTACCAGCTCTTACCGAAAAAGAATATCAGGTTTGTGGCTGCACTGCTTTACTTGATGCCATCGGTGGTGCTATCCATCACATTGCAAACATCCACAAATATGCCCGACCCGAGGATGTTCCTGAGCACACAATGCTTATTATCACAACGGATGGGATGGAAAATGCAAGCCGTCACTACAGCATTGAAAAGGTGCGTTCCATGATTGAAACCGAGAAGGAAAGATATGGTTGGGAATTTCTGTTCCTCGGCGCCAACATCGATGCCATTGAAACCGCTCGGCATATAGGTATCGATGCTGACCATGCTGCAGACTACTGCTGCGATTCTGCAGGTACTGCGGTCAACTACGAATGTCTCAACAAAGCAGTCACTGCCTTTCGCTGCGCTGCTCCCATAGGTGCTGCATGGAAAAAAGATATTGAGGAGGACTATAAGCGCCGCAAAAAGTAAAAGTGTGAAAACGCTATTTTGAATTATACCCCTTGCTGCGCTGAAGATGCCTTCCTGGTTGACACCCGTCGTCACGGTGCCATACGGAACAATATCTGCCATCATGGCATTTGGCAGCACATTGAGCACCGCTACCGCGATATAGATGCTTTGATATAGATGCTTTTAAGATCTATGTGTCGGACACAGGACGACTTTGCGCCAAAAGCCTGCGGGTGTACATGGACACCTACCATCCGGCTTATGCTGTTAAGCTGAGCGCCAAAAACTTCGGCATGGAGGATAACAAAAAAATCGTACCGCTGTACGCAGCATTTTGCCTGTGACAATAGAACCCCTTGGCAAAACCTGTATGCGGGTGCGTTGGCTGCGTGGCTGCCTGCGACATTTTTCTTGTCATTTCAAAAAATGGTAGTAAAATAAAGGTATGCTGTCTGAAGAGCACCCCGTATTCTCTGTGATGCGAAGATGCGGTTTTTGACACACAGACAGCGTGACAGAAATTGAGGAGGGGCTACGCCATGGAAATCGGCCAAAAAGTCAAAATCATCTCAGACAGTACCTGCGATCTTTCACAGGAGCTGACGGCAAAGTACGATATCGATATTCTGCCGCTGCATATCCTGCTGGGCGAAAACGAGTTCCGGGACGGCAAAGATACCACACCCGATCGCATTTTTGCGTGGGCGGATGCAAACAAGGCAACGCCGAAAACCTCTGCGCCGTCTCTGGAGGATGCCAAAGTGCTGCTGCAGCCGTATGTTGAGGCCGGCCGTGAGGTGATCTGCTTTTCGATCTCCGGCAGCATGTCTACCTCCGGCAATGTCATGCGCCTTGCCGCCGAGGAGCTGGATGCCGCCGCGCAGGTCACAATCATCGACTCCGAGAATCTCTCTACCGGGATCGGGCTTCTTGTGTTGGAAGCTGCCATCATGGCAGAGCAGGGGCATACGGCGGAAGAGATCACCGCTGCCGTCAGGAAACTCATCCCGAAGGTGCGGGCAAGCTTTGTCGTTGATACATTGGTATACCTGTGGAGAGGCGGGCGATGCAATGCCGTTGCCGCTTTGGCAGGCAGTGCGTTGCGGCTGCACCCCAAGATCGTGGTGGAAAACGGTGCCATGCGGGCAACAAAGAAGTACCGCGGGAAAATCGACAATGTGATTATGGCCTATGTGAAGGACATGGAAGCTGACCTGAAGGCAGCCCGACCGGAGAGGGTCTTTATTACCCACTCCGGCTGCAGCCGTGAGGTAGTGGGGGAAGTACGCTCTTATCTGAAAGAGCTTAATGTATTCTGTGAGATCCTTGAAACAAGAGCCGGTGGCGTGATTTCCAGCCACTGCGGCCCGGGCACGCTCGGGGTGCTGTTCATAGCAAAGTGATGTAGCGCGCGTGCTGTTGCCGAATTCCGAATCTTAACAACGCCGGCACAGTAAGCAACGCGGATGATCAATCGTATAAATGCACCAAATTTGAATAAGGCGTAAAGGACAAGAAGGATGGCCGATTCTCTGATGACCTGCACCCCCTACGGTATCAATACCCATCGCCTGATCGTGCAGGCCAGACGAGTAGCTTATAACGGCGAGGATGACGCGCCAGCCAAGACTGTACAAGCGGTCATTCATTATACAGTGCGGTCTTTCAAACGCGCTTACACACTGTACATCGGTGCCGCTGTAATACTCTTTCTGGTGGTGGTTCTTTTCCGCCGCGGACAGAGAAAATTCAAGACCCATAAGAAGTAAAACAGAAAGAAACGGTCAACTGCCGCACCTTGCTCGCCGTATCGGTACTTAGCATTATGCGGCATTGCCCCAAAAAAATGAGGTACCCCCTTTTAGCCAAACTGCTTAAAGGAGGTACCTCATTTTTTGGGCAAAAGCGCCGTACAATTAGATGTTCCGGATGCGGTGTCCGGCCGGGTGGCTGAGGCGGAGACTGAGGTTATCGATAATGCCAGGGCGGTTGCGGAGAATAACGCATAAATAAAGACGCGAATCGGAAAAAGCAAAGCAGCTTCCGCTTTGCTTTTTCTATTAATGCTGAATATCAATCGGTCAGAAGATCCATAGCCCTTTGAGCAACTACTTTCTCAATTAGCTTTAGTCTTTCGTTCGGTAAATTGTAACGGGGATGCTTCTTGAAATGGAAAGTTAGCAAATGCCGAAGCCCCTCTTTGTGCGCAGAGGTTAGTACTTGTTTTGCAGTACCCACATAGTCATCATAAACGCAGGGAAAAAGGGTGTCAGCGTATGATTTAAGTGTCTCTACAGACGACAAATCATCAGATCCTGCGTAGTTGAACAACGAATTCCCATGATCAAACAGAGGCGCCGGAGCAACAATTTGGTTTGTCTTGTTGTCTACGAGAAATCCGAAATTACCGAAATGTCGATCAGTATTAAAGATCAGCGCGTCCAGAATGAGCATGTCATCCATGGCTTGCTCAAATTCGTGCCCTAAGTGGTGATAGTATTCTCGTACCGCATTTATGCCGCCGGACGAGACAACATGTCCGACGGGTAAAAAGGCATAGTCTTTATTGGTAAAGAGATCGCAGGTAGAGCAAAGAACGCCTTTCCATTTAGACAATCCATATGGAATTGCTTTAATGCCCATAGCCTGCGCAACCTGGTAAGCATAGAATTCAGAGTAAGGTTCATTTCCAGTGTTGGAAGCGCCTGATGTGCCGCCTTTGTATAATTTTATTGTACCATTTTCACGGCGCCAGCATTTTGGAAGCATACCATTGGTAGTGAATTCCGGGCAAGAAGCCAGAGAGGTACGAACTGAACTACCATAGCCGGTAAAAGCAATTAGAGCCAAAACTCGGCTGAATCTGTTATCGTATAGATTATAGTCTGCAAATTTTCCAGAAAACCCTTCTTCAACTACCCAATAGCAGTCGTTTAAGGAAAGGCCTTTAGAAACTTTAATGATATTGAGCGGCCGGTTTAAATTCAATCCGCACTTGCTAAGGAAATTGCGCACATAGGCGCGGTTTTTTGGAATGGTACGATGCCGCAGCCATCTTGAGACGCCTTCTGCAGTGACATCCAAGTCTAAGGGCAATAGATTGCGCTGGACATTGTTTACCCAAAGAATCTCAATCTCAGGATACGATGTGTCTTCAGTTGCGGAGAAGCGCAGTAGGGGAGTATCGAATTGTCTGATTTCATAATTCATATAGATACCTCCTTGCTACAATCCTCACAAGAATTTGTGCGATAATATGTAATGTAGGTGTGTACACATTTTATCATAAATAGAACAAAAGCGCAACAAGGCTTTACCCATGCGTAGACAACGGTCACAGCGTTTAGCCATAAAAATTAAGGCCTCAAATTCACTGCCAGCCTTGCTGGCAGCGGTTGTAATGATGTTTTGAAAATTTAGCGACTGGTGTTGTACAATAAAAGTTGACATAGGGAACTCAAAGAGCCAATATATAGAAAAGGAGAAACAGGAGGCAAGAAAAGACGGCTCGGAATCAACGGAAATACAACATGGGATATAAGATACAGGCTGTAAAGCTGTCGAACGAAATAGGATCATCGAAAGCGGCGGTCGAATTGGGGCACTTGGACATCGGAGGCGGAGCGCATACACTGCAAGCCCTGCGTCAAAAATTTGGACATTGCTATGATCAACAAGTTCTATGACCTGGCCACGATGCAGCCCGCCGTGCCCGCGACGATCCAGAGCCATTACGAGGCGCTGGACCACCACGCGTCGGAGTGCATCGGCTGCCGCGCCTGCGAACCGCGGTGCCCCTTTGGGGTGAAGATCGCCGGGCGGATGAGCAAGGCGAGCGCGGTATTTGGAAAATAAAAAAGGGCATCCCCCGAGCGTTGGAAAATGCCATTTTTATATAGCAGAGTAGGAACCGGGCACGCCCGGGCCCCTACAATCTCCCGGAAGGTGTGTGCCGATTTGCGGGGCGTCGAGGATGCCGCCCCCTTACTTACAACTTCCACCTCGCAGCCGCTTTGCGTCCGCCGACAAATTCGGCGTAAATGCCGAGCTGGACGATTTGGCCGTGTACAGAATGACGATGGGCGCATCCTTCAGCATGGCGCGGGCAATCGAAATACGTTGCTTCTCGCCGCAGGAGAGGCTTGTGCCGCCTTCACCGATGACCGTGTTGTAGCCGTCGGGCAGGGCCGTGATAAAGTCGTCGCAGCGGGCATTCTTCGCGGCAGCCACGATCTGCTCATGGGGCACGTCGTAGCCGCCAATCTTCACGCTGGGCGCGGCCATGTGGGCGGCCCTGGGGGAGAAATCCCTCCGGCCGCTTACGGCGTCTACTTCCCTTTAACAAGGGAGGCTTTAATGGTGCCCCCCGCAATGCCCTTTGGCAGCCTCTGGGTTGTGTACCAGCTTCCCGGCCAACAGGGTCAGCACGGCCTGGTCGGCGCTGCCGGTTGCCCCGGCAAACAACCGGATGCCTGCCCCGGCCAGGGCACTGACCGCGCCGCCGCCGATGCCGCCGCAGATGACCGTGTTTACGCCCTGGCGCTGCAAATAGCTGACCATGGCGCTGTGGCCGCTGGCTGTGGCATCTACAACGGCGGTGTCTAAAATCATGCCGCTTTCGACGGTGTACAGTTTAAATTGTGCGGCGTGGCCAAAATGCTGGTAGACCTGGCCGTCAGCATAGGTGACTGCGATTTTCATGGCGATTCTCCTTTGTCAACAAAAAAGCCGCATCTTCCGACGCGGCCTCAACACTTCTATTATACCACGCGCACCGCTGCCGCGCAAGGGCCGAACCTGCACAAATCTGACGCCGCAACGTTGTGAACTCTGCGAATGGACGCACAGCCGGGGGTGTGATATAGTATAGTCACAGAAAGAAAACAGCCGGAGATAAGGAACTAAAAGTTCCAAGCGCCGGTCGGATTTCGGAAGGAAGGAGGCTCAAGTCCAATGGCAAACTTTAAAGATCCTATTCATCACCGGCGGGCCTGGGTCGCCTATAAGTGCTGAACAAACCGCATCCGAAGCCGCAAGTCATAACTTGTAAAAGATTGAAAAAATATGATGCACGGTAGGTTGGCACTTTGTTAGAGAGACCCAGGGGCCGTCACAAAAAGACCCTTGACACATATATATCAGGAGAGGGGCGGTACAGATATGACCGCAGAAACACCACCCGACTAAGCATGTGGAACTTTACCTGATACCATAGGAGATACTCCAATGTACTGAGTTAAAAGACCGCAACCAACGATAAAGGGTATGAGGCTTATGACTCCAATCATTTAACATCCCCGGGGCGAACGAGAGAAGTTCGCCCCGGTTTTTTGTTTGCGGAAAATATGCTATAATACCCCCAAAGGGGGCTATACCATGCTGCATATCTACTACGGCGACGGCAAGGGCAAAACCACCGCCGCCATGGGGCTGGCGCTGCGGGCGCTGGGCCATGAAAAACACGTGACGATTCTGCAATTTTTAAAGGACGGTTCCAGCGGCGAAATCGCACTGCTGCGCCGCTGCGGGGCCGACGTCCACGCCTGCCCGAACGCGAAATTCACCTGGCTGATGACCGCCGACGAGAAGGCCGAAGCCAGGGAGCACAACAACGCTGCCCTGCGCACCGCGCTGGCCGCGCCGTTTGACCTGCTGGTCCTCGACGAAGCCTGCGCCGCCTGCCGCACTGGCTTGGTGGACGAGAGCCTGTTACAGCAGGCCGCCGCGCTGGCCGGGCAGGGGAGAGAGGTGGTTTTCACCGGCCGCAATCCCGCTGCCTGGATGCTGGAACAGGCTGACTACGCGACCGAGATGCGCGCCGAGAAACACCCATATAGTAAAGGCGTGGCAGCGAGAGAAGGGGTTGAATTTTAAAGACCCCCTTTGACAAGGACGGTTTTTTCTTTCTTTTGTGTACCCTGCACAAAGAATGCTCCTTGCTTTTGTAGCTGCAAAACCGAATTTCGCAGAAAAACGACCGAATTTCGCAAAGTGTTGCAGTAGTGTTACTACATCGTGTACAATGGCGTTGTACCGTTAAAAATAAAAACAAGGAGAGAATCATGGACGAAATCAAAGCCCAAAAGAAAGCGCTGAAAAAGGCATACAAAAAGGCCAAGCGTAAGACCGTCCTGGGGTGGAAGATCCTGACGATCCTCTGCGCCATCCTCATGGTCGTTTTCATCCCCCTGTGTACCATCCTGAATACCTTCGACAACACAGTTGCGGCGTTTGTCGGCGGCACGTTCTGGAAACTGGAAAACGAGGATCCCAACGCACAGTACTTTACCACCGACTTTTCCTCGCCGGAAGAGATGGTCGACTACGGTTTGACCGTCGCCCAGCAGGTCGAGGCTGAGGGCGCGGCCCTGCTGATGAACAACGGCGCGCTGCCCCTGGCCAAGGACGCGAAGGTCAGCACCTTCTCCTCCTCCAGCGTCAACCTCGTCTACGGAGGCACCGGCTCCGGCAATATCGATGCCTCGACCGCCGACACCCTGCGCACCGCCCTCGAAAAGGTCGGTGTCACCGTCAACCCTACGCTGTGGGATTTCTACGCCACCGGCGCAGGCAAGGATTACACCCGCGCCAATGGCGGTACGGTATCCACCGCCAGCGCCACCACGGCGGAAGTGCCCTGGGACGTCTACACTGATGATGTAAAGTCCAGCGTCGCTCAGTACGGCGACGCAGCCATCGTCACTCTCTCCCGCGTCGGCGGCGAGGGTGCGGACCTGAGCTACGGCGAGGTCAACTACCTGGCACTGGACGACAACGAGAAATCTATGCTGGAAAACCTCGCCTCCATGAAGAAAAACGGCGAGATCAAGAGCATCATCGTCCTCATCAACTCCGCTAACGCCTTGCAGGTCGACTTCCTGAAGAACAACGACTACGACGTGGATGCCGCGCTCTGGATCGGCGACGTGGGCATTTCCGGAATCAACGCCGTTGCCCAGATTCTGGTCGGCGACGTCAACCCCTCCGGCAGTCTGGTCGATACCTACTGCTATGACAATTACAGCGCCCCCGCTATGTGGAATTTCACCCCCAGCGTCTACGACGGCTATGTCGAGGGCGGCGATGTGCCTGCCAAGGGCAGCACCTACATGATCTACCAGGAGGGCATCTATGTAGGCTACAAGTACTACGAGACGCGCTATGAGGATTACGTCATGGGCGCGGGCAACGCGGGCGACTACGCCTACGGCGACATTGTGGCTTACCCCTTCGGCTATGGTCTGAGCTACACCGATTTCAAGTTCAGCGATATGACCGTCAACTACAACGACGCGCTGGACGTTTATACCGTCGCTGTCAAGGTCACGAACACCGGCGCAGTCGCGGGCAAGCGCACCGTGCAGCTCTACGTGCAGAGCCCCTACACCGACTACGACAAGCAGAACGGCGTCGAGAAGGCCGCCGTCGCCCTGGTCGGCTTCGGCAAGACGGGAGAGCTGGCCCCCGGCACCTCCGAGATTGTCACCATGAACGTCAACAAGCGCGATATCGCCAGCTATGACACCTACGGCGCGGGAACTTACATTCTGGATGCCGGCGACTACTATTTCACCGCCGCCAACGACGCCCACGAGGCCGTGAACAACATCCTGGCTGCCAAAGGCTACACGGTGGCTTCCACCAACGGCAAGATGACCGCCGACGGCGACGCCGACCTGACCTACACGTGGACTGAGGACAAGCTCGACACCACGACCTACTCTGTCAGTGAGAACGGCACCGCTATCACCAACCAGCTGTCCTGCGCCGACCCGAACCTGTACGACGGCGAGGACAACACTGTGACCTGGTTGAGCCGCAGCGACTGGAACGGTACCCTGCCCACCGAGACCGTCAAGCTGGCCCTGACCGAGCAGCTGAAGAAAGACCTGCAGGATATCCGCTACGACCCCGCCGACTACGAGGCCGTGAACCTGCCTGCCATGGGCAAGAACAACGGCGTCACCCTGTATGACATGATCGGCCTCGACTACGACGACCCGAAGTGGGACGACCTGCTGGACAACCTGACCTTCGACGAGATGAACACCCTCATTGGCGATGCGTTCCACTGGACGATGCCGGTCAAGAGCATCGAGGCACCCGGCACCCGCGATGAGAACGGCCCCCAGGGCCTGACCGCCAGCCTGCTGGGCAGCGGTGCTACCCAGCTGACTGCCACGGCCTTTACGTCTGAGGACGTCATGGCTGCGACCTTCAACACCGACCTGATGACTGCGGTCGGCACGATCATCGGCAACAACTGCCTGAGCGCCAACATTGCCTGCCTGTACGGCCCGGGCAACAACATCCACCGCACCCCTTACGGCGGCCGCAACTTTGAGTATTACTCCGAGGACGGCTTCCTCTCCGGTATGATGAGCGCCTACGAGGTCGCCGCCATCCAGGCAAAGGGCGTCCACGTCGTCATGAAGCACTTTGCGCTGAACGACTGCGAGCAGGATCGCATCGGCCTGGGCGTCTGGATCAACGAGCAGGCTGCCCGAGAAGTCTACCTGAAAGCCTTCCAAGCTCCCATCGAGGTGGGCAACGGCAACGGCGTTATGATTGCTTACACCCGCTGGGGCGCGGTCTGGTCTGGCGGCAACGCGGGCTTGGTCAACGGCATCCTGCGCGGCGAGTGGGGCTGCGACGGAATGGTTATTACCGACAACGTGCTGAACGTCTACGTCAACGGCCCGGACGGCGTGCTGGCGGGCGTGTCCATCTACGACGCTATGATGCCCTATGTTACCGACAAACTGCCTGAGTACAAGAACGACGGTGTCATCGTCAGCGCCATGCGTGAGGCCTGCCATCACAACCTGTACGCCATCGCCAACAGCTGCGGTATGAACGGTGTCGGCGCAAACACGACGATTAAGCTGACCCGCCCGACGGTTATTACGATGGTTATTATCATCACCTGCGCGGCAGCGTTCTTCTGCCTGCTGGGCATCGTGCTGTGGATCTTCGGCGTAAGAAAACTGCGCAAGACCGAAGAATACAAGGCATACAAGGGCTTTTTGAAAGACCAAAAGGCCGCGAAAAAAGCGTAATCCGCGCTGAATAGCGCAGAAAAGCACCACCCGAGGGGGGAGAACCCTTCAGGTGGTGTTTTTGTTACAGCTGTGCCTGCTTCGCCAGCTTCCGGTTCCACCACACGTAGAAACCGACACAGAGCAGCACGCCTACCCCTGTCGAGACAGGAGCGGCAATGCCGATGTTCGTCAAGTTCGCGTTGGGCTGGATGCTCATGTAATAGGCCAGCGGCAGGCGCACCAGCAGCGTTTGGATGATGCCCTGCGCCATCGTGAATACGGTCTGATTGTTGCCGTTAAAGTAACCCAGCATCGTGAAAAGAATCGCTGTTCCGATGGTTTCCGGTGCAAACCCCTTCAAATAGGCAAAGGCGTTTGCCACGACAGCCGCGTCCTTGGTGAACAGCCCGGCCAGCACATCACCCTTCCAGAACACCAGCGCAAACACCGCGCAGCCGATGACCAGCCCGATGCCAAGGCCGGTGTACATCGACTGCTTGGCTCGTCTTTGGTTGCCCGCGCCGACGTTCTGTGCCACGAAGGAGGCCATCGACTGCATGAGCGCACTGGGGATGAGCATGGCAAAATTGACGATTTTGCACGCAACACCGTACCCGGACGATGCCTCCAGTCCCAGTCGATTGACGAAGGCACAGAGTGCCAAAAAGGAGAACTGGGTCAAAAATTCCTGCAAAGCCAGCGGCAACCCGATGGACAAAAACTTGCGGCACTGGGGATTCAGCCGCACGTCGGCTCGGCGCACCGTGAAAGACAGGTCCTTCCGCCGCAGCATGACCAGCGCACAGACGACACTGACGGCCTGGGCCAGCACGGTAGCCAGTGCCGCGCCCGCCGCGTCCAGGCCGAACCCGGCCACGAGTACAAGGTCACCCACGATGTTGACGATGCAGGCGACGAGAACGAAAATCAGCGGCGAACGGCTGTCGCCCAGGCCGCGGAACGCAGCGGACAACAAATTGTACGCCACAATAAAGAAAATGCCGCACCCGCAGATGCGCACGTAGTTCACGGTCTGGCCCAGCGCGGCCTCGGGAGCCTGCATCAGCACGGCGATGGGCTGCGCAAACACGACCATGACGACGAACAGCACGGCGGCCAGAATCGAGAAAACGAACGCGGCACCGCCCAAAACAGCACCGATTTGTTCGGGGTGCTTCTCGCCGAGGTAGCGCCCGATGAGCACGGTCACGCCCATGGCAAGCTGCGTGACAACGAAAGTGACGAGGTTGAGGACCTGGCTGCCGGTGGATACGCCGGACAGGCCCGCCGTGGTGCCAAAATGTCCGACGACGAGCAGATCGACCGCGCCGTAGGCGGCCTGCAGGACCAGCGCACCCAGAATGGGCAGCATGAACAGGGTCAGCTTGTGCAGGATGTTCCCCTGGGTAAAATCAGATTTATTGCTTACCAACGTTATTTCTCCTTTCAGCTAAGACCTGATACAGCGTCTCGATGGTGCGAATCATGCAGGCGGCATCTTCCTCCGGGATGTCCCGCAAGGCAGGTAAAAGCTCGGAAAAGTACTGTGTATCGTACTTATCCCACAGCTGGCGGCCCGCTTCGGTGGCGGTGATGTAGGTGACGCGGCCGTCGTCGGGGCTGGCCGATTTGGTCAGGTAGCCTTTAGCCTCCATCTCTTTGACGGTACGGGTCACGCCGGGCCGTGGCAGGCCCAGCGCGTCGCTGATGTCGGACACGCGCACAGGCCCGCCCGCCGCTTCCAGCGTGTGGATAGTGTCCAGAACATGAATATACGACGGCAGAACGTCTTTTGGCAGCGGCGGCATCATGTCGCACGCCCGCTTGCCCAAACGGCACGCGTCGATCATCTGCTTGATGAGCTTGACGGTCATAGTGTGGCTCCTTCTGTGTAGGTTGATGATTACCAAAGGTAATTACCAAAGATAATTATAAACGGCGTTTTCGATTTGTCAAGAGGCAGTTGACATTTTGTCGTGGGTAGGCATACTTGAACTAGATAACGCTAACTGTGTAGAGCGTTGCAGGCGATGGCATGATGAAGATGCTCATCGTCAAAATGGAGCTTGGGGCCGTATAAAATCAACTGCATTTCCCCTCGAGAAAATCCCAATAAGCATTGACAAAATAAGGCGCAATTTGTATTATAATAGGTAAAGAGAATTTCCAGAAAGGGCGGGAAAATGACATGGCTTTTTTTGATGATCTGAGCAAGAAAATCACCGATGCCAGCACGAAAACGATCCAGAAGGGCAAGGACCTGACGGACGTCGCGCGGCTCAACTCGCAGATTTCGGCGGAGGAAAACCGCATCAATACGCTGTACGGCATGATCGGCAAGCAGTACATGGAGCTGCACCGCAAGGACGCCGAGGATGCCTTTGCGGGGCTGGTCGCCTCTGTGGCCGAGGCTGAGCAAAATGTCGCGGCCTGCCGTGCAAAAATTACGGAACTGCGCGCCGTGCCCCACTGCCCGAACTGCGGTGCCGAGCTGGTCAAGGGCGCTGCGTTCTGCGGCATCTGCGGTACACCCATCCCTATTGCCCCGGCCCCTGCGCCGGTGGCTGTGCCCGCCCCGCAGCAGCCTGTCCAGGCCGCCCCGGTGGCCCCGGCACCCGCTGTTCCGGTGGAAGCACCGACGACTCCGGTACAGTCCGCCCCTGCGGCCCCGGCTGTCAAATTTTGCCCCAACTGCGGCGTAAAAATGCCCGCCGATGCGCAGTTCTGCGCCGAGTGCGGCACCCGCTTCTAAGCTAGAGAAAAGAGGAAAATAACGATGCAAAAAGCAAAATTGGGCATTTCGGTGGGCCTGCTGGGCGCCGCCATCTACCTGACCGCCCTGTCCGGCAGCCTGCTGGGCCTGCTGGTGCTGGCCGGTTACGTGCTGCTGGTCGAGGATAACCAGTGGCTGCGCCTGTCCGCTGTCAAGGCGGTGGCCGTCTACCTGTTCTTTACCTTTGTCATTCAGGCCGTGGGCTATGTGCCGGACGTGCTGGGCATCATCAGCGACGCTGGCAATCTGTTCAACGCCTACGTCAACGTGCCTGTGCTGAACGATATCGTGACCCTGGTCAAAGATCTGATTTACCTGGCCGAGAAGATCTTCCTGATGATTCTGGGCGTGAAAGCGCTGAACCAGGGCACCGTGGCGGTTCCCTTCGTGGACAAGCTGGTCGTCAAGTACCTGTAAGCCGCCTTTATTTGCGCCATTCGCTTTATATCCATATCCATCCATTATCCGGGCCGTTTCAAATTTCTGGGCGGCCCGGGGAAGCGTCCGTTGACCTGCATCCAGCTGGGAAGATCGCCTGCCACGCAGGACAACGATCTTGCCGAGGGGCAGGGCAGCGGGCGTTTTTTGTTTTGAGAATCCGTAGGGGCGCACCTGTGTGCGCCCGGTTCCCGGGGCGTCGGGGACGCCGACCCCTACATATGTGCGCCCGGAAAATTGTATTGATAAAAGGGGAGACCGTTATGTTCTGTGGAAATTGTGGCAAGCCGATTGCCTATGCTAATGCGAAATTCTGCCCGGCCTGCGGTGCGCCGGTGCGCGTCCAGCCCGACGCGGCCAACGAGCCGCCCAAGGTGCCCGTGCCCCCGCGCCCAGAAGAGCCGGGAACGCCCGCCGCGCCGGTAGTTGAACCGACCCCGGCAACCGTAGGACAGGATGCCCCTATCCCGCCGCAGCCTGCCGAAACCGCTCCGGAAAAACCGCAGGCTGCCACCGTGTCTGAACCAGAATACCCGGACGACGACGCGACCCGCATTGTGACCCCAGCCCCAGAAGCCAACGAGGACGAGGGCGCCACCCGCATCTTCGGCTTCGACGAACCCGCCGCACCCATCGCAGAACAGCCAACCGCTGCGCCCCAGCCAGAAACGCCCCTGGCCCCCGAAGCCACCGCCTCACTGTTCGCATCGGCCGCGCCGTCTGACCCCAACCCTGTGAGCGTAGGGCCGAATAGTAACGCTGCCCCCATCCCGCCGCAGTCTGCCGTAGCCACCCCGGAGCCCCCGCAGGCCACCCACGAACCAAACCCCGCGCCTGCCCAATCTCCCTTCCCGCAGTCTGTCCAGCCCACGCAGCCCATCACCCCCAACCCCGCCTGGCAGACCCCGCCGGAACCCGAGGTTTTTTCCGGCGCCAAAAAAGAGAAAAAGCCCGGCAACGGTCCGCTCATCTTCGTCATCGTGCTGGCTGTGCTCATCCTGGCGGGCGGTGGGCTCTACTTTGCCAACGACTACTTCATGCTGGGCCTGGAAAAAATTCCCCAGAAGCTCGGCTTAGTTGAGGAAATCGTCCCCGACGAGACCACCGGCGAGACCGCCTTGCCTGCCGCCGAGACCCCGACAGGGGGGAGCACCGCCGACACCCCCGCCGCCGAACCCACCGCACAGCCCGCCCAGACCCCGGCCCC
>OOCN01000888.1_pt1 | contig 22694 bp, 18 predicted proteins | sample 1671361 | NCBI WGS metagenome assembly OOCN01 (sample SAMN06348149, study PRJEB24527) | human gut metagenome | biome: human gut; feature: ankylosing spondylitis patient; material: feces | host: Homo sapiens | place: China | collected 2015-10
CTCCCAATTTGAAAGGTGCGCTAAGTGCGAGGTAAGAAGAATAAGCTCTTTTGCCGTTTTCTTTCACACCGTCGGCACCTGCAAAGTTTGTGTACCAGTTGACGGCTAGCGGACCGAAATCATATCCCACTTGTGCTTCAAATACATGTGCTGTAGAATAGGCCCCATATTGGAAATACTTATTGGTTGTATAAATCTCCTTTCCGTATTCATCTACATCCCCTGTATATGTTTTATCAAACCAATAATCCGTTATTGAAACACTAAATCCACCAATTGAATAACCGAGAGTTAAGTCAAACTCTTTTGCATCTTTGGATTCAATTCCTACTGATCCCCATGCTCCGAGTGATAAACCTTTGTAAGAGATTCCCAGTGAAGGCTGGACGCTAACTCCGCCTAAATTCTGACCGCGCCAGATGTAACCACTTACCAAATCTGCCCCAACGGAAGCTTCTACCTTATCTTGTGCCATCATTGTAGACGGGACAAGTCCTGACAGTAATAATGCTACTGTTATTACCCCCAATTTGTTGTTAATCGTCGTTTTCATCGTCTTTTTACCTTTAAAAGTTAGAAAAATGTGGATGTACGGTCCATTTGTTATATAGTAGCGCGCAAAATACTATCGTTTTTTATGGATAACTGATTATGGATAACTGATCCTGCAGGAATGATGATGTTCGTTTAATGGGGGCATGTTGAACTTTCTATTTCCCGCTATCCATTATTCATTCAGTCAGAGCCAGTTCTTTATTCTTCTCATCGCTTCGATACAGTCGTTGCGTTCGCCGAATGCAGTTAAACGGATATACCCTTCACCGCTTGGCCCGAAACCTACACCGGGAGTACCGACCACATTGGCTTCATACAACATCTGTTCGAAGAATCGCCATGAAGAAAGTCCGTTCGGAGTTTTCACCCACAAGTAGGGAGCGTTGATGCCGCCGTATACTTTCAGTCCTGTGGCTTCCAAGCCTTCCTTCATGATTTTTGCGTTGGTCATATAATAGTCGATTGTTTTCTTAATCTGTGCCTTGCCTTCTGCACTGTAAACGGCTTCTGCTGCCCGTTGGGTAATATAAGAAGTGCCGTTAAACTTAGTACACTGGCGACGGTTCCACAATCTGTTGAGTGGTATGCGATCACCTTCCAGAGTGGCGGCAGTGAGCTCTTTCGGAACCACGGTATATCCGCAGCGTACTCCTGTAAATCCTGCCGTTTTTGAAAAACTACGGAATTCAATCGCGCACTTTTTAGCTCCCTTAATCTCATAGATAGAGTGGGGGACATTCTCGTCCTGGATATATGCCTCGTAAGCGGCATCGAACAGAATCAGTGTATCGTTTGCCAAGGCATAATCCACCCACTTTTTCAGTTCTGGTTTGGTTAAGGTGGTCCCTGTCGGGTTGTTCGGATAACAGAGATAAACGATGTCTATCCGTTTGTCCGGAATTTCCGGGATAAAGTTGTTCTCACTTGTGCAAGGCATATAAGTAACGTTGCTCCATTTACCCGTTTCTTCTTCCAATACTCCGGCGCGTCCGCACATAACGTTACTGTCTATGTAAACCGGATAAATGGGATCTGTAACACCTACGCTATTGTCGTGGCGAAGAATATCACCTATATTTCCGGTATCGCTTTTAGCCCCGTCACTGACAAAAATCTCGGATGCCGAGAAATGAATCCCGCGTGGAGCGAAATCGTTCTTTATGATTGCTTCAATCAGAAAATCATATCCCTGTTCAGGACCATATCCGCGGAATGTATCTTTGCCGGCCAGCTCTTCTACCGCTTTATGCATTGCTTCTATACAGGCTGGAGGAAGTGGCTGCGTAACGTCGCCGATACCTAGCCGGATGATGTCCTGTTTGGGATGCGTTATCCTGAAAGTATTTACCTTTTTCGCTATATCCGAGAATAAATAACTTCCTGGTAATTTTAAAAAATGCTCGTTTACTAATGCCATATTGTTATTGTTTTAAGTTTCTATTACTATTTATTCTCAACTCTCCATTCTCAACTCTCAACTTTTTCAACAATTTCCCCATCGAAAACCTTGGTTGCCGGTCCGGTCATTAATATATGTCCGGAGGTTTCATCCCATTCGACGGTAACTGTCCCTCCATCCATTATCACATCACTTTTTCTTCCTGCAAGTCCGTTGATGAAGGCGGCTACTGCTGTGGCGCAGGCACCTGTCCCGCAAGCTTGAGTAATTCCCGATCCTCTTTCCCATACTCTCATCCGTATGGTGTCTTTACCGACGATCTGTGCAAACTCTACATTCGTTCTGTCGGGAAAGAGAGGATGATTCTCCAGTTCAGGACCGATTTCCGGCAGATTAATTCGGGTAATGTCATCAACAAATGTGACGAGATGAGGATTACCCATTGATACTTTAGTAGATTGGAAAGGATATTTCTTTCCCCAATCAATCTCTCCTGTTTCTTGTGGACTGCCCATATCTACGGTGACTGTATTGACTGTTTTTCCCTCTACCTGCAATTTCAGAATTTTAATTCCCGATAGTGTATCCAAAGTTATTTCTGTTTTATCAGTCAATCCATATTCATATACATATTTGCCTACGCAGCGGCTACCATTACCACACATCATTGCTTCCGAACCGTCGGCATTGAAAATACGCATACTGAAATCCGCTTTATCAGAGACACCAATCAATATTAGTCCATCGCTTCCGATTCCTGTATGAAACTTGCTCCATTCGATCGCTTTCTTTTCAGGGTCTGCTATCGGATATCTGGTCGTATCTACATATATGTAGTCATTTCCTGCTCCATGCATTTTAGTGAACTTAATTCTTGCTGTCATTTTGATTGGTATTTATTGGTTGTTGTATCCTTTTGTTTTATTACAATGCAAAGATATGACTTTTTGCTTTATATTTTATTGAAAAGTATGTCTAATCTCTATTAATTTTCTGTGAACTTATAATTGCCTTTCATACGGCTATGTTTAGTTATAATTTGGAATTATATATATTCATATATTAATAAACTGTTATTTGAACGAATTGCTTTGTATATTCTTTCATAATATATGAAGAATATTTAGTCCTGATAATCCATAAAACCAGTTATAAAAACAAGAAATATATCTTTTTTCTTTTGACGATATGAAAGTGAAAATCCTTATTTTTCTATCATATTGTTCGCGGAGTGTTTTGAAGAACCTTTTTCTGTATTCATTGTTTTAGCACTATCATTAATATAAAAACGTAGCGATATGAATATAGAGAAACAATTAGAAACAGCAGTTAAAACCAACCATCTGGTGTTGGTGGTGTTCTATGCCGATTGGTCCCCTCATTATGAGTGGATAGGGCCTGTGCTTCGAACTTACGAAAAGAGAACTGTGGAATTGATTAGAGTGAATGCAGAAGAGAATAGAGCAATTGCTGATGCTCATAATGTAGAAACAGTACCGGCTTTCCTTCTATTGCATAAGGGGCATGAACTTTGGAGGCAGGTAGGAGAGCTTACGGTAGAAGAATTAAAAGAGGTATTGGATGATTTTCAATGAATTGTCTGTAATCTTTTATTGGTATTCATAAAAAGGACTCTTTTCTTTTTTCGTTAAAAGATTGATATTTCTAAAGTGTTGGTATTAAGAGTATTATAGAAGAGCATTTTTTCATTTAAAGAAACGGGTGTTTCCTTTTAAAGGAAACACCCGTTTGACACCGAGAAACAATCTGTTTCTTTTAAAGGAAGATTCCGTTTCCTTAAAGCCAGATATTAAATTCTTTAATATGTGAATATTTTTTCTTATTGAAGCTTTTTAAGTTCTTCTTGTAAGATGACCGGTTCGTTAGTGGTGATGAAATCTACCTTTTGTTCGATCAGCCATTTCATATCTTCTACTTCGTCTACTGTCCATACGTTGACTTTCAAGCCGAGGTCGTGAGCTTCTTTGATCCATTCGGGGTGTTTCTTGATCACTCCCATGTGATAGTCCAGACCGGCAGCACCAAGTTCTTTCAGCTCTTTGGGAGACAATTCTCCGTTAAGGTAATATACCGGAGTACCGGCAGGAGCCAAACGGATAAACTCTTTCATGGCATGTAGAGAGAACGTGATATATTCCATACGGTTTTCCAGTCCCATTTTCTTCACCATGGCAATGATTCCTTGCACCGCTTTAGTCTCACGTTTCTTGTTGCTATGTGCTTTCAGTTCGAGAATCAATTGGGTTTTACAGTTTTTTCCGGTTTCCAGATACTGTTCCAGGCTGGGTAAGTTTTCTCCGTTGGATAATTTAAGTCCGGTCAGCGCATCACCTTTGGAATATTCCATCGGCCTCATCTTATATACAGGATCATGGTTAACCACCAGCTTGTTATCCTTCGCGATCCATACGTCAAATTCTGAACCGTAACAACCGATGGAATCTGCTTTTAGAAGTGATGAAATACTGTTCTGCGATGATCCCGGAGTTTTCCAGAAACCGCGGTGAGCTATCACTTTTGTCTGTGCCTGCATACAACAAGCAGCCATTAGAAGGGCAGAAGCCATCATCATTTTTTTTAAATTCATTTGTTTGATCTTTTAAAAGTTTGATAGATTTAATTGGGTTTGGCCTCAAAATTATAAAAAAGATAACGCAAATCAGCCGATAATATGCTAATCTGCGTTAATCCTTGGGATTTTAGAATAGAAATGCTACAAAAGAGTGTCAAAAATAAGACTGTCTGTCATAAAAACATTCTCCGGACACGTCTGATAGTTTGCACAAAAGGAGTTTGTCACTCTTTTATTAATCAGGTATAGGCCTCTTCATGTATTCCTTTCACTGCACGTCCACTAGGTTCATTCAGATTCCTGAAAGCAATATCCCATGCCAGAGCTTCTGCTGTGGAGCAGGCTACACTCGGAACGCTGGGGACGGTGCGTGCTGCGCTTTCACTGGGGAAATGCTCTTCGAAAATGCTACGATAGTAGTACTCTTCTTTGTTTTGTGGCGTATTGATCGGGAAACGTTCGGCAGCATGTTCCATTTGCTCATCGCTCACGGCAGCTGCTGTGATCTCTCTCAATGTGTCAATCCATGAATATCCTACACCGTCACTGAACTGCTCTTTCTGTCTCCAAGCCACACTTTCCGGTAACATATCGGCAAAGGCTTCGCGAACAATTCGTTTCTCAATGTTTTTTCCGGGGCACATTTTAGCTTTCGGGTTCAGGTTCATTGCCACGTCGAGAAATTCTTTATCAAGGAAAGGGACGCGTCCTTCTACTCCCCATGCTGACAAACTTTTATTGGCACGGAGGCAATCGTACATGTGCAACTTTGAAAGTTTACGTACTGTTTCTTCGTGAAATGCCTGTGGAGTAGGGGCCTTGTGGAAATACAGATACCCCCCGAAAACTTCATCAGCACCTTCACCGCTCAACACCATTTTGATCCCCATTGATTTAATGACACGAGCCAATAAATACATGGGAGTGGAAGCGCGTACGGTAGTTACATCATACGTCTCGATGAAATAAATTACATCGCGAACAGCATCCAGACCTTCCTGAACGGTGTAGTTGATCTCATGATGGACGGTACCGATATATTCGGCTACTTCACGCGCTTTAATCAAATCGGGCGCACCCTTTAGACCGATGGCGAAAGAGTGGAGTTGAGGCCACCACGCATCGCTTGCACCGTCTGTTTCTATACGTTTTGCCGCATATTTTTTGGCAATGGCAGAGATAACGGAACTATCCAACCCGCCCGAAAGCAACACTCCATACGGTACGTCACTCATTAACTGGCGGTGCACAGCCTCTTCCAATGCCACTTTCACATCCTCGGTTTGTGCATCATTCTCTTTGACGGTTTCATATTCTGTCCAGCCGCGCGAATACCAACGTTTCATTTTTCCCTCTTTGCTATAGAAATAATGTCCGGGAAGGAATACTTCATATTCGTCACAAAATCCTTCGAGAGCTTTCAACTCGCTGCCGAAGTAGATTTTTCCCTCTTTATCTTTTCCTATATATAAAGGAATAACCCCTATCGGATCGCGGGCAATTAGAAATTCATCCTTTTCCTCATCATAAAGCACGAAAGCGAAGATACCGCTGATATCTTCCAAAAAATGGATGCCTTTATCTTTGTAAAGGGCAAGAATTACCTCACAGTCACTTCCGGTCTGAAAGTTATATTTTCCCGCATATTTAGCGCGAATATCACGGTGATTGTAAATCTCACCGTTGACGGCGAGCACCTGTTTACGATCGGGAGAGTATAACGGTTGTCCGCCACTCTGCGGGTCGACAATAGAAAGACGTTCGTGTGCCAGGATGGCACTTCCGCCTACATAGATTCCGCTCCAGTCCGGTCCGCGATGACGGATCTTCTGGGCCATTTTCAGTGCTTTATCTCTTAGTTCTTTCGTTTGAACTTTGATGTTGAGTATACCTGCTATTCCACACATAACTTTAATTTTTAGAGGGGGTAATGTAATCTGTTGATTGTTTATTCGCTATTTCTAAGAAGCTGATTAGCTATTCTTAATTCGTTCCATAATTGTTATCGTTTAGTTCCACAACTGTTTCCCTTTAGTTCCATATCTGTTATCCTTTAGTTCCACAGATATGGAACGAACCGATAATAGTAATCGAGCTTCTTGTTGTACACTGTTGCAAAACTTATTGTATTAGATAAGCATCTATTTCCGCAGCAGCCTTTCGTCCTCCCGCCATGGCGCGTACCACCAGGCTGGCGCCAGTCTCGGCATCACCGGCTAGGAATACATTCTTTGCAAATTTCGGTTGCTCCGGTTTCAGGAATCCCATCGCCAATAATACCATATCAGCTTCGATGACTTCCTTCTTCCCTGTTGGTTTCATCGTGGGACGTCCGCCATCTGCTGCCGGAATCCATTCCACTTCTTCCACTTCTACACCTGTCACTTTTCCATTCTTTCCGAGGAACTGATTGGAAGCCAGGCACCAGCGGCGTGTACAACCTTCTTCATGGCTGGAAGTCGTTTTGAAGACTGCCGGCCATTGTGGCCAAGGAGTAGCCGGATTGTAGCCGACAGGAGGTTTCGGCATGATTTCGATTTGAGTGACACTGACGGCTCCCTGTCTCACACTGGTTCCGATGCAGTCGGAACCGGTATCTCCGCCACCTATCACAAGTACTTTTTTGCCTTTGGCATTCACCAATTTATCTTTTGGGAAAGTCTGTCCTGCCAGAATCCTGTTCTGCTGTGCCAGCATTTCAAGTGCGAAATGGATGCCTTTCAGTTCACGTCCCGTAATACTCAAATCACGTGCAGTCGGCGTTCCGGTACAGATGCAGTAAGCGTCGAATCCTTCCGGCAAATGATTGACGTCTATTTCTACTCCCATTTCAAACAGTATTCCTTCTGCAGCCAATATCTTCATCCGTCGGTCAATTACATTCTTATCCAGTTTGAAATTAGGAATACCGAACCGTAATAACCCTCCGGGTGCTTCATCCTTATCGAATAAAGTAACGCTATATCCTTTTAAATTCAGCTGATTAGCCACCACCAATCCGGCAGGACCCGCACCAATCACCGCCACTTTCTTTCCGTTTCTTCTCGGCGTCTTTACCTGTATATATCCTTCACGAAAAGCCGCTTCCACGATAGCTGCCTCATTCTCGCGAATAGTTACCGGTTGATCGCAGGAAAGTTTCAACACACACGATTTCTCGCAAAGAGCAGGACAAATACGTCCCGTAAATTCCGGAAAATCGCAAGTAGACGACAATACTTCGTATGCCTCCTTCCATTTTCCCCTGTATAATGCATCCTGCCATTCCGGTTGTTTATTTCCTATCGGGCATGCCCAATGACAGAAAGGTACGCCGCAATCCATACAGCGTGACGCCTGCAATTTACGGCTGTTTGTATTCAAAGTCTGTTCTACCTGACTATAGTCAGCGATTCGCTCGTTTACAGGGCGGTATCCCGCCTCTTGTCGAGGTATATTTAGAAATGCTTTAGGATCTCCCATCTTGTTATTTACTATTTGACGATTTACTATTTACTATTTTTAGACTATCTTGTCATTTGCTATTTGACTATTTACAGACTATACATTCAAATAGTAAATTGTAAATAGTCAATTTGTAAATCTAATAGTCTCTTTGCATGTCTGCAATTTTTTGTTGTAATTTTCTCATCTGTTCCTCCTGCAATACTTTTTTGTATTCGATGGGTACTACTTGGATGAACTGTTCTGCATAATGATTCCAGTTGTCAAGCATGGTACGGGCTAGTTTTGAGCCTGTGTACAGATAATGTTGGCGGATTAGTTCGTGTAGCTCCTTCCGGTAGCTGGCTTCTTCGATGAGTGACAGTTCCACCATTTCCATGTTGCAGAAATAATCGAAGTTGCCATCCTTGTTCCATACGTAAGCCACACCGCCACTCATACCGGCTGCAAAGTTACGTCCGGTTTGTCCGAGGACTACCACACGACCTCCTGTCATGTATTCGCAACAATGGTCGCCCACACCTTCCACTACGGCAACTGCACCGGAGTTACGAACTGCGAAACGTTCTCCTACACGACCGTTGATATATACTTCACCGCTTGTTGCTCCATAAAGCAAGGTATTACCAGCAATTGTATTCTTTTCGGCTTCGAAGTTGCTGCGGATAGGAGGCAATACGGAGATGCGTCCGCCGCTCAATCCTTTACCCAGATAATCGTTCGCTTCACCTTCCAGTTTAAAATTAACTCCCGGTACGAGAAAAGCCCCGAAAGACTGACCTGCCGAGCCTTTGAACTTCACATTCAGCGTATGTTCCGGCAATCCTTTGGCACCGTATTTCTTGGCAATCACTCCGGAGAGCATGGCACCTATTGCACGGTCTGTATTGGCAATCGTATATTCTAAAGAAATCTCTTTCTCATGTTCAATAGCTTCCTGTGCCGCATCAATGAGGGTTACATCCTTTACAGTAGAAACACCATGATCCTGATCGATGACATGGCGAATAGCCGCGTTGTTATCAATGCGTGCCAGCAATTTGGTGAAGTCGATTAACGCATGTTTCGGATTCGGGTCGTTGGCAACGGATTTGCGTTCGATCAAGTCTGTGCGCCCGATAATATCATCCATTCTGGTGAATCCCATTTCGGCCAAATGCTCGCGGACCTCCTGTGCCAGGAATGTGAAGAAATTTACCAAATATTCACTACGCCCATGAAAGCGTTTACGTAATTCCTCATTCTGTGTGGCAACTCCCACCGGACAAGTATTCTGATGGCATTTGCGCATCATTACACACCCTAATACAATCAATGCCGAGGTGGCGAAGCCATATTCTTCGGCACCCATTAGCGCCATTAAGATGATGTCACGTCCGGTTTTCAGTTGTCCGTCGGCTTGCAGAACTACTTGCCCACGAAGTCCGTTCAAAACCAATGTTTGTTGTGTCTCGCTCAATCCCAATTCCGGTGAGATGCCCGCATAACGGATAGAAGAAGCCGGAGAAGCACCTGTTCCCCCTTCAGCACCGGAGATGACAATCAGGTCCGCCTTTGCTTTTGCCACCCCGGCGGCAATTGTACCGACACCGCTTTCTGCTACCAGTTTCACACTGATTTTGGCCTGTGGATTTACATTTTTCAGATCGAAGATTAATTGTGCCAAATCCTCAATCGAATAAATATCATGATGAGGTGGGGGAGAAATCAGTGAAATTCCCGGAATGGAATGGCGTGTTTTTGCAATCACATCATTCACTTTAAATCCCGGAAGTTGTCCGCCTTCACCCGGCTTTGCCCCCTGTGCTATCTTAATCTGAATTTCGTCCGCATTAACCAGATATTCTGCTGTTACACCGAAACGTCCGGAAGCTACCTGCTTGATTGCACTTCGTAAGGAACTGCCATCGGGCAGCGGTTGGAAACGGGCAGCGTCCTCGCCACCTTCACCGGTATTACTGCGTCCGTGAATTTTATTCATGGCAATAGCCATTGCCTCATGAGCCTCTTTGCTGATAGAACCAAAAGACATGGCCCCCGTGACGAAACGATGCAGAATGTTTTCCACCGGTTCTACCTGATCGATCGAAATCGAATTACGACGGAATCCCAGAAAGTCACGAAGGAAAATAGGCTTCTCTTTTTCGTCTACCAAATGAGTATATTCTTTAAACTTCTTATAACTCCCCATCCGTGTAGCCAATTGCAGCGTACTGATTGTTTCCGGATTCCATGCATGCTCTTCTCCGTCTTTACGGAAAGCATACAAACCGGTAAGAAGTTGAGAATGGAGAGTTGAGAGTTGAGAGTTGCCATGCGGAGCCTCACTCTCCACTCTCAACTCTCCATTCTCAACTTCTCCCACTCCTTCCTTGTGGAAAGCAATGGCATCTCTGGCTATTTCTTCCAAGCGAATTCCTCCGATGGGCGAACCGAGTCCACCGAAATAGGCCTTACTCAATTCTTCGCTCAAACCGACTGCTTCGAAGATTTTTGCGCCACGATAAGAGCGGATGGTAGAGATCCCCATTTTACTCATGATTTTAAACAAGCCTTTGCAGATGGATTTGATATAATTCTTTTCAGCAGTGGCATAATCCAACTGAATATCCCTGTCTTTAACCAAGCGGTCGAGAACGGCGAATGCCATGTAAGGATTCAGGGCACTTGCTCCGAAACCCAGTAATAACGCAGCGTGCATCACCTCACGTATTTCACCGCTTTCTACAATCAATGCTGTTTGTACACGTTTACCAACTGAAATCAGGTGGTGATGAACGGCGCTTACCGCCAGCAATGAAGGAATAGCGGCATGGGTAATATCCACGTCACGGTCGGTCAGGACAATGTAGTTTACGCCTTCCGTCACAGATTCTTCCGCCATTTTACAGAGGCTGTTCAGTGCCTCCTGCAATCCGGCTTTCCCTTTCGCTGCTTCAAATAACATGGGCAGTTTGACTGTTTTGAAACCTTTATAGCGGATATTACAAAGAATATCCAGTTGTGTGTTGCTCAAAATCGGATGATTGAGGCGGACCATTTTGCAATGACTCTCACTGGGTGTCAGGATATTCATGCCGACTGCCCCGATGTATTCTGTCAATGACATTACCAGTTCTTCGCGGAGCGGGTCGATGGGAGGATTGGTCACTTGTGCAAATTGCTGCCGGAAATAGTTGTAAAGCAATTGCGGCTTATCCGAAAGTACAGCTAACGGAGTATCATTACCCATTGAATGGATCGGTTCTGCTCCGGTGCTTGCCATCGGCATAATCAGTTTTTCGATATCCTCTTTGGAGTAGCCGAAAGTGCGAAGCATACAGTCGTAGTTTTCTACATGATGAGGTACTTTGCGTCCGCTCTTCAGTTCATCCAGTTCGATTCGGTTTGTAGACAACCAGGTGCGGTAAGGTTTGGCTTCAGCCAACTGTTTTTTCAGTTCGCCATCATAATAAATTTCACCTTTTTCTGTATCTACCAGCAAAATCTTACCGGGCTGTAAGCGGCCTTTTTCTTTGATGTCTCCCGGTTCGAAATCCATCACACCGACTTCCGAAGCCACTACCATCATATCGTTTTTAGTAATCAGATAACGGGCAGGGCGCAGACCGTTGCGGTCGAGCATACCTCCGGCAAATCGTCCGTCACTGAAGAGAAGTGCAGCCGGTCCGTCCCACGGTTCCATCAGGATAGAGTGATATTCGTAGAATGATTTCAGATCCTCGCTGATGGGATTCTTTTCGTTGAAAGATTCCGGCACGAGCATAGCCATAGCGTGTGGCAGGCTCAACCCAGACATCACCAGGAACTCCAGTACATTGTCCAGGGAAGCACTGTCGCTCATGCCCGGTTGTATAATCGGGCGAAGTTCTTTTATGTCACCCAAGGTAGGAGTGGAGAGTACGCTTTCGCGGGCTTCCATCCATCCGCGGTTACCACGGATCGTGTTGATTTCACCGTTGTGTGCCAGAAGGCGGAATGGTTGTGCCAATCCCCATGTAGGGAATGTGTTGGTACTGAAACGGGAGTGCACCAGTGCCAGTCCGCTGGTAAAATAGCTATTCGTCAGGTCCGGATAGTAGTTGCGCAGTTGCAACGACGAAAGCATACCTTTATATATAATGTTTTTTGTAGAAAGCGAAACAACATAAAAATCGTCCTTTGTCGGAATGGATGACAGTCTGACCTTATTCTCGATTCTTTTCCGGATCAGATATAACTTCCGGTCGGCCGTTTCCGTTTCTGTAAATCCGGTGATAAACACCTGCTTGATGTCAGGTTCGTTTGCCAAAGCAGATTCTCCTAGAATTTCAGGGCAGGTGGGCACATTGCGCAGATGCATCAATGTGAGTCCTTCTTTTTCAATTTCTTCAATAATGATACTTAAAATGGCTGCCTGGTCTTTCTCATTTTTCGGCAAAAATAGCAATCCTGTGCCGTACCGTCCTTTTTCGGGTACAGGAATACCTTGCAATAAAATAAACTCATGCGGAATTTGCAGCATGATACCTGCACCGTCGCCGGTTTTGTTATCCGCACCTTCGGCGCCACGGTGGCGCATGTTCTCTAATACCTTTAAAGCCGACTCAACAATGTCGTGTGACTTTTCTCCATGAATGTTTACCAGCATACCAACACCGCAGGCATCGTGTTCGTATGCCGCATTGTACAAGCCCATCTGTTTGGGCTGTCGTTGGTAAGGGGATCCTTCTGTTACGTTGTTAAAAAGTTCTTGTTTCTTCATTCTTACTAGCTTTATTGTATGATAATACCTAATTGAACTGTCAATTTGTTAGGCAAAGTTAGTGGTTTAATTTCAAAATGATAGTAAAATATAAGTTTTCTGTAACGCGAAATTAAAAGAAGAGCCTGTCTTCTTCTAATTTGTAATTAAAAGAAGGAGATTTACTTTTAATTTGTTAGCTCTTTTGGGTGAATGGTGAGCTAATTGTAATTTTTTTCTTTTTGAGCTAAAAATAATATATTATTTAAACTAATAATATATTAAAACAAAACCTCAAAGAATTTATTTTCTTTGAGGTTTTTACATCTATCAATATTATAAATTTTTCTTTTACAAATAATCAAATCTATAACAGAATAATACCATTTTACATAGAACCCTATATTTTTAATTCTTATAAATATTTTAATAAAGCCTCTTTTCATGTAAGTAATCCTTTACAATACTGCTTCACCTAAATAATTTTTACTCATTCTTAAATTATGTGGTCGTGTAGCCTTTGTTAGAAATGCTGTTGATGGCACTGGTTCAATATTTATCGTTATACCTGCTTGTTTAAATATTTCACAAGCAAAATCATACCATGAACATATACCTTCATTTGTAACATGATAAACACCATATTTATCAGATAATGCTAAATTACACATAACTTCAACAAAAATCCTATTATTTCACTGCTACGCTACAAAAAAATGATTTATTTATAATATTAAATATTTATTTTTCTTATATTATTTATAAAGAATTTATCTTTTAATAATACTAATAATATAGTATATATAAAAATCCCACTAACTATCATTATAAAAGTATTAACCATTGAAGATGTCATATATCTGTTTTCTATATATAGTACAAATCCCATAATAAAACTTGCTACTATATAATTTTTAGCATTTTTTATTATTATTTTAAAATTTATTTCTCTTTTTATAATTATTAATTGAACAATCATTATTGTCCCTTCGGCTATCACAGATGATATTGCTGCCCCCATAGCATAAAACTTAGGTATAAATATAATATTTGATATAATATTTATAATTGCACCTAATATAACAGTATATGTGAAAATTCTTTGCCTTTTTGTAGGTATTAAATATTGTACTCCTGTTACATTACTTATTCCAATAAATACTATTAATAAAGAAGATATTTTCAATATATCTGCTACATTCACATATTCTATTCCAAAAAACCAAGGTACTAAATTATCTGATATACTAATTAAACCCACACATAAAGGTATACCTAAAAAACAAACAAATTTATAACTTTTATACATATATTCAATTACTTTTTCATATTGTTTTTGTCCAAATAAAAATCCAATTCTAGGTACCATAACTGTTCCTAATGATATAACTATTGTCAATACTAATCTGGATATTTTCATTGCTTGCTCATAATATCCATTTTCAATAAAACTATCTGAAAAACATCCTAGCATAATCTTATCTAATACTACATATAATTGAATTGCTAATGCTGGAATAAATAATGATATTATTATTTTTATATTTCTTAAAGGTTTTATATTTTTTATTTTAGGAATAACTATATACTTTGGTAAAGATAACCATAATATTGCATTACCTAATATCTGAAAAATTACTATTCCTAATATGTATATAATTAAATCATCTTTATTTTTTACGAATATAAAAATATACATAATATCTAATATTTTTATGAAACAATTTCTAGTAACAACTTTTTTAAACTCTTCTAAACCTTGAAAAAACCATGTTACATCAACTGCTACATTAAATATGCTTATTCCCCATATAAAATATATTAATAAATATTGAGTATCAACATACAACGATATTAATATTAAATATATTAATAGGCAAATAAACACATTTATTATTGTTAAAATTTTTGTTTCCCAAAAAATTTTGCTTCTTTTTAATTTGTCATTTTGAACATATGATATTTCTCTTTGTCCATAAATTGATAATCCCATTGTTGCAAATAATATAAAATACGATACAATTGAATTAGTAAAACTATATATTCCTATTCCTTCTGGTTGCAATACTCTAGATAAATAAGGCGTTGTTATTATAGGAGATATTATTAATAAAATCTGATACATTAAATTATAAAAATAATTTTTTTTTATACTAACGCTTTTCATATAAAATCACACCATACTACTATATATTTTTTGTCATATAATACTTCATTATTTTTTCCATATAATATTTTTTTTTAAAATCTTTATTGGCAACCCTGTATATATACAATTTTCTTCATATAGAAATCCTCTTATAATACTACCTGACGATATTACTGTATTATTAGGAACATTTGACCCTTTTAATATATTAACATTACTAGCAATCCACACATTATTTCCTATTAAAATTTCTAAATCTTCATTTAATAAATTGTTATTTTTATCTAATATTTTATGAAAATCTGTATCCATTATTTGTGTATTCCATGATATTATACTATCATTACCTATGCTAATATTTTTGCTAGCTATTATATGAGATTCTGATGTTATACTTACATTTTTTTTTATCTCTAATCTACTATTCTTACTAACAGTACAAATTTGACAACCTCCTCCTATTTTTACATTATTTCCTAAATATATTATTCCATTATTCTCAATAACCGTAGACATATGTTTTGCCGTACCCGCTCCATCAAAACCTATACGAATCATACCGTATTTAGCTTTATCTAATAAAACTATTTTTCCTCTCAACGATATTAATTTTGTTTTATATGAAACTAAAATTGGTAATTTTATAGCTTGTTTCAATGGTAATGATTTTATATTTATATATAAACTTTTTGGTATACTAAAAATATACTTTATTTTATTCATTATTTACTCTCCAATATTCAAAATACGCTATAATAAATGGTAAACCAAAAATATTTCTAAAACCATAAATATCATTAGATAAAATAGACATTAAAATTGTATATATTATTAAAGATATTCCGAATATATACTTTCTGTCTTTTTTATTATTAATATTTTTTAATATAAATATCATCCTAAAAAAAGGTATTACCATTAAAAAAAATCCTATAACTCCCCAAGAAAATAAATCGCCTAAAATTCCTAAATCGGATAAATAAAATAATCCACTTGAACCATTTAAAGTGTCTTCGTTAAGCATCATATTTATTCCCATAATCCATTTATCAGAAAACAAATCCATATAATAATCTAAAGCAATGAATCTTATGCCGATAGAAAATGTTTCTTGGCTTAAACTATTTATAAATTCATCAATAGTATCCATATTAAGCATTGTTAATAATATAATTAACCCTATAAAAATAACATTTAAAATAAACTTTTTTATCATAGAAATTTTTATCGAAAATACAGCTACTACTATTGTTATAAAAAATACTATTAATTGTGCCCTAGAAGCAAATATAGCATTTGCATACCAAATATTAAATAAACTAACTATCAATGCTAATAATTTTATTTTCCATTGTTTACTATAAAAAAATAAATATATTGTAAATGAAAATAATATACCAGAAAAGCAGGTTGCTGGTATTCTCTGAAAACCTTCTCTAATCCATGGCTCTGGTCCAAATTCATATAATAAATAATGCATTACATCTTTACCATGATAATTATAAAGCCACCATACTAAAGTTTTTAAAATCAAAGTAAAAGTAGTGAGGCCAACAATTATCAAAGACATTTTTTTTAGTCCCTTACTTGTTGATAATATATATATTATTGGATAAAACAATAATAACCAACTATTATATACATAACTCATTCCTATTGCTTCTGTTATAGATTTTCCGCCTAATAGTAAACCATTTATTACTTCTAAGAATAAAAATAAGAAAAAAACTATAATCCACTTACTAAAAAATTTATTATATAATCTAATTTGATAATATATTTGTTTATCAAAAATACACCAACTAAATAATATTATGGAAATACTACTTGTTAAATATCTATATATTTTACTAAAATCTCCAAGATTTAATATTTGTAAGTTAATAGCTATTAATAACACTATCATAAATAATATTATATTTGCTTTTTTTATTACCATTTAAATAAAAATAATCTCCTTATTTTTTTAAAAATTTCTTTATATTATTTTTTATTTGTTTATACCAAACAATAAAATAGTATATCTTATAGTTCGACCATCTCAATAATTTCATTAATTTAGAACTACCCTTCTTATTTTCCATGTAAAAAAACATTTCTTCTGAATATTTTTTTATTAATTTATCAAAATTTATTAATTCATCCTTTTTTTCTTTAGTTGGTTTAAACATTAAAAGTCCTAAAATATGCCAATGCAACATGCCGCAAATTTTATTTCTAATATATTTTCTTTTTTCATCAGAAATGCTGTTTTGTATTTTTTTATAAAATTTTAATAAAGCTTTTGATACAATATAACTATCTCTTATATTTTTCATTCTATTTTTAGGATTTACAGATTGTTCTTCTGTGCCTAGCCTATAACAATTTATTTTATAATTTAAAAATAAAATTGTACGCACATGTATTAAAGGATAAATTATATATTCTGTATCAACATAAAAACACTTTTCATCTAATCTTATATTATTATCCTGTAGTAATTTTGTTTTATATATTATATTATGGTATCCTATATTTTTTATTAAACTAAATAAATCATTTTCTCTATATATTTTATTATGAATTAAATTTTCTAAAATTTCTTCTTTTATTTCTCCAGATTCATAACACTTATAATAATTTGTCAAAATCATATCTAAATTTATATCTATATTTTTTAAAATTTTTACAAGACGTATTACATCTTTTGTATTTACCCAATCATCTCCATCAATTGCTTTAAAGTATTTTCCTGTTGCTAAAGATATTCCTATATTTATCGTAGAACCATGGCCTCCATTCTTTTTATTTATTAATTTTACTGTATTTGGATATTTTTTTTGATACATTTCTCCAATAGAACTAGTTTTATCTATAGAACCATCATTTACAATTAAAACCTCAATATCATTTAATAAATCCTTTTCTAATAAACTTTCCATTAATTTATTAATATATTTTTCTATATTATATGCTGCAATAGAGAATGTTATTATTTTCTTCATAAAATCACTTTCTTTTTTTATTTTTATAATAATTAAATAAACAAATTAAATATACTGGCAAATAAAAATTCTTTTTTAAAAAAAAGTTAACCAAATATTTTTTCCATGTACTATATTTATATTTTTCTTCTAAAAAATTTGACAATTGATGTATCCTTTTTTTGCAAAATTTATAAGTATTATCACTATCCTCTAAAATGGTAAAATCTTTTATCGCATCAATCACATGATTATTAAAAATAGTTTCTTTATAATTAACATTCAAGTCATATAAAAACTTTTTTTCTTCTTCTAATTTTTTTATAATCATCTCAAATGCTCTAATATTTCTAATTTTACTTAACGATTTATTTTCTCTATGATAATAATTATACAAAGGTAAGTTTATCAATTTATACTTTTTTACATGTTTATAATATTTAAAATTAAAAATTTGATCTTCCCCACTAGAAATATTTTCCGAAAATAAAATTTCATATTTTTTTATTATATCTGCATTGTATAATTTTACTACAGATACTCTTAATAACTCAATTAAAAAATAATAATCTTTTTTTAATTCTCCTGATAAACGATTTTCTTTTATTAATCTATCTTTTATTATACATTTTTTTTTATATTCAAATATATCTCTTATTCCACAATAAACAATATCATATTTATCGTCTTTATTCTCCATCAATAGATAATAAACATAATTCTTATCTACTGTATCATCTGAATCGATAAATAATATATATTTTCCTGTAGACAATCTTATTCCATAATTTCTTGAATAACTCACCCCTTTATTATTATTATGTATAACAATAATTCTATTATCTAATTTAGAGTATTCATCACAAATTTCACCAGATCGATCTGTACTTCCATCGTCAATTAAAATTATTTCTAAATTACTATATGACTGATTTATTATACTATCTAAACATTTCCTTAAATAAAATTCTACATTATATATAGGTACAATTATACTAACTTTTTTCATAATATCCTCTATTTATTACATATTACTTATCATTTTTTAAAAAATTTTATATATAGTATCATGTTTTTCATAATCTATAAATTTCTTCCAATTTAATTTATACAAATAAGTATTTTCTCTTAATTTTCTTATTATAACTTCATTATAATGAATATTTAAAATATCAAATAAATCACCTATATGAATATTATATATTAGTACATCATTTATCATTTTCTTTATATCGATATAATTTTCATATAAATAATTTATAAAATAATCAAGCAACACATAATCTATAACAATAGTATATTTTTCCCAATAAATAAGTTGTATATTTAATAAATACTTAAATAAAATATTTTGAGGTTTACTAGCTAAAACAAATCCTATCCAACGATAATCAGTAATATATTTTTCATCTTCTTTTCTCTTTTTACACTATAAAAATTATAATCAAATATAGCATTGTCTAATTTATCTTTTATTGAAATAGTTACATCTAATCATATACCACCATAATTGTACATCAAATATACTCTTATTATATCTGAAAATTGTTGTATTGATATATTTCCCTTATTAAATTTTTCTATAATATAATTAGGAAAATTATCTTTTGTTATTACAATTATCTCTCTATTTTTTATATACCTTTCCATATTATTAATACATAATTTAATAATAAATGGTGCTTTATCTATCCCTTACCACCAAAAAACTATATTTTTTCTTTATATAAATTTGTATCTATTTTAGGTTTAAAATTTTTTCTTTATTATTTTCATATTCTTTATTCAAAAATATTTTTTCTATTTTTCTTCTACTAGTTTATTTTTTTTAAAAAAGTTTTTTCCTAGCATAAATAGTATATTTTAATGAAAATAATATTCCATAATTATATATACTTAATCTTATTTCTTATTTTTTCAATCATAATTTCATTCTCTATATATTTTTTGATAATTTTATTACATTATTAAACATATCAATTGTATCTAATGAAGATATCCATTTTATTTTTCTTAATTTTTGAGATGATAATTTTAAATAATTTGTTTTTGGATATTTATTAGTTTCTTCTTCTTTTATTAATAAATTAATTTCATTATTTGCTACATTTTCTATTACATTATTTATCATATTATAAATAGAATCATAAGTTTTTTCATTTGCTACATTGTATATTTCTCCATATTTATTTAATAATAACACTACTAATATGGCTGTTATAACATCTCTAATATATATATATGTTCTTTTACTTTCGCCTTTCGTAGCTAATACTACATCTTTTTTATTTAATATACTATATATTATTTCTTGAATAATTTTTCTATTTTTTATTAACTCTACATTTTCTTTTAATCCTATTGTTTGAGATATTCTTAATATATTTACTGGTATTTCATATTCTTTAAAATATGCTTTACTAATATTTTCTACTAATGCTTTTCCTAAAGGATAACAGTCCCTTATATTATTAGGATTAAGTTTTAATACACTATCTTCTTTCAATACTTCTTCTGTTTTATATTCCCCATACACTTCCATACTAGATAAATATATCATGGATTGTATATTTTTTGATTTAGCCAACTCTAAAATATTTTGAGAGCCATTTACTATAGATTGTATTACTTCTACTGGATTTTCTACAAATAATTTACTCGTTGTTGGACTTGCTCCATGAATTATATAATCTATTTCTTCACTTATATTAGGAATATTATTTAAATCACCACAAATAAATTTAAAATTATCATCTATTTCTAATTGTTCCTTAAACTGTAATTTAGCTTTTTCTATATTTCTCACTAAAGCTAATATTTTTATATTACTATGTTCTTTTATGTTCTTATAAACTAAAGCACTTGTTAAATAATATCCTATAAGGCCTGTTGCTCCTGTTATAAATATAGTTTTATTATTTAATTTTTCCCAATTAATAAAATTAGCATGAATAATATATTCCATATCTTCTTTAAATATTTTATTACTTATCCACATATTTACGCCTTCTTAAAATCCTAAAATCTGTAAGTTTTCTCTCGCATCCATAATTGCCCTAAAAATATAAAAATCTGATGGTGTAGTTATTTTTATATTTTCTGCTGGACCTTCTACTGTATATAATTTATTCCCATAATATTGCATCATACTAGCTGAATCTATAAAATCACATTTATTCTCTTTTTGCGACCGTATATGTGCATTATAAATATCTTTTAAATAAAAACACTGTGGTGCTTTTGCCAACTCACAATCAGAACGTTTAAAAATATCACCTACTGTACCATCTTCACTCTTTCTAAAAATAGTTTCTATTGCAGGTGATATTGTTATTGCATTACCGTTTTGTTTTACACAATCTAAACAATTAGTAATAACTCCATCATTTATTAAAGGACGAACACCATCATGTATTAATACAATTGATTCCTTATCATATTTTTCATAAGCTGTTTTTAATCCTAAAAATATCGATTCTTGTCCACTTTTCCCACCTGGAATCACATCTAATACTTTAGTTAAATTATACTTATTAATTAATTTCTTAGTATATTCAATCCAAGACTCTATGCATATTAATATTATACCATCTATATCTTTATGTTCTTGAAATATCTCTAAAGTATATATTATAACTGGTTTTCCATGCACATCTAAAAATTGCTTTGGTTTTGATCTTGTATTCATTCGTTGTCCACTACCACCAGCAAAAATAACGGCTATATTCATTTATTAATTCTCCTTATTGCAAATACTATTTATTAAAATACACATTTTTTTACTCGCTTGTCCATTTTCATATGATCCTAATTTTTCATGATGTTCTTTTACTTTTTTTATATATTTATTATTATCAAAGTCATTTATATTTTTTATTAACTCATCATTATTTATCGATAATGGAAATGGCCATTCTTCTATAGGTGTATGAAAATTTCTTTCTACCTTATATTCCTCTAAATCATTCGCATATATAAAACAAGGCTTATACATTAATGAAAAATCCCACATGCAAGAAGAATAATCTGTTACTAAAATATCTGTAGCACATAATAATTCTTGCATATCTGGATATAAACTCACATCTATAATATTATCATTTTTTCTACTCTTTTTTAAAACTCTATTCATTATGTGAGGATGACATCTTAACATAAAAATATATTGATTATTAAATTTTTTATTTAAAGCATCTAATATTCTATCAATATCTAAATCATCTTTTAAATCATGTTCTCTAAAAGTTGGAGCATATAAAATTATTTTTTTTCTCATATTCACATTATATATATTATATATTTTACTAGAAATACTTTCTATTTTTTCTTTATAAAAAAATATATCATTTCTTGGCATTCCTATATTTAAAAACTTAGAATTTGTTACACCTGTATCTTTGGCAAAAGCATTTTTAAAACCTTCACTTGAAGCTATAATATAATCTATTTTATTTAAAGCCTCTAACATTCGTTTTTTCCTAAAATATTTTAAATCATTTTTATAAACACTATCTATTTTTTTATACGCTCCCCCACCATGCCATGTATTTATATAAATTTGTTTTCTTCTTTTAAAAAAATACTTAGGAAATGTATCATTAAAAATAATAATTTTAGCGGTCATTACATGATAGAAAAAATAAAAACTATTTTTTTTATATGAAAAAAATTTTTTATTATTAAAGACTTTTTTATCTTTTAAAATCCAAATAATTTTTTTATCATTAAAATTATTTTCTATATATTCACTAATATATTTTAAATTACAATAATAATTACCATTTATAGGATAAAAAATAATTTTTTTATTATCAATTGGAAAAATATACAATGAACAAGATCGGAAGAGCGTCGTGTAGGGAAAG
>OOCN01000923.1_pt1 | contig 21913 bp, 18 predicted proteins | sample 1671361 | NCBI WGS metagenome assembly OOCN01 (sample SAMN06348149, study PRJEB24527) | human gut metagenome | biome: human gut; feature: ankylosing spondylitis patient; material: feces | host: Homo sapiens | place: China | collected 2015-10
GGACAAGGTGCCCATGATGGAGGCACCGCCGCCGATGTCGGAACCGTCACCCACGACCACGCCTTGCGAAACACGGCCTTCGACCATGGAGACGCCGAGCGTGCCGGCATTGAAGTTCACGAATCCGGCGTGCATCACGGTGGTGCCGGAAGACAAGTAAGCGCCGAGGCGCACGCGGTCGGCGTCGCCGAGGCGCACGCCGGTGGGCACTACGTAATCGATCATGCGCGGGAACTTATCCACACCGAACACGTTGACAGTGGCGGCAGGAGCTGCGGCAGGCAGTCCGGCCTGGGAGGCGAAAGCGAGAGCGGCTTCGGTGGAGGCGCGTTCGACGTCGGCCTTGCGCAGCGTGAAGTCTTCAACGGCGAAGGGGCCGTAGTTGGTCCACACCACATTGGCGAGCTGGGCGAAGATGCCGTCGAGGTTCAGCGTGTTCGGCTTGGCCATGCGCATGCTCATCAAATGGAGCTTCAGGTAAGCGTCCGCGGCATTACTGATCGGCTCGTCCAACTGACGAATACCGGCACGCGGCGAATGCCACGGGCGTCGGCCTCATCGTGAGCCAAAGTACCGAAATTGTGGTTCGGGCGATCGGACTCGGCCGGTGCCTCACCGAGATTCAGTTCGGGGTACCAGACGTCCAGGGTGGTGCCGGCGGCGTCTACGCTGGCCAGACCCCAGCCCCATGCGGTACGCTCTTCGCTCATAGTTGCTCCTTATTGTTGTACGCGCTAGTGCACGCTTGTGGACGCGCGATGCGATTAATGATTCCCACCTTAGCCTTATGTGCGCCTAGGTGAGGGACGATGCCCGCGAAATGGCTTGAAATCGTATTTCCCGGTAAAAAATTACCGAGTGTGATTGGCGATGGGATGATAGGTTCTCCGGTGAAATTCGCTGGTGAACAACTCGACAAGGAGGTGTGCGATGTGATGTTGCATCATTCGGGAGCATAGGCTGTGGCCATGCGACGCCCGGCATCATAGAGTTTGCGCTTGAGCGAATCGGGCTCAAGAATCACTACGCGGCCATCCCAGGAATACTGCAATGCCCACCAGAACACAGCGCGTTCGGGAGCATCGACGATGACTTCGAACTGTGTGCCGTCCGGTGAATGTTTGATTTGAGGGTCGTCGAACCATTCGAACACGTTGTTGAGCATGGATTCGTCTCGTACGGCCATGCGGATGCGAATCGGGGCATCGGCTACGGGGTATGGACGGTGGCGCATGAAGTTCACTGCGTCAAAATCAGCTGGTGCTGGTTTTTCCAGTGGCACTGTGCCGTTCCTGCCTTTGGCGCTGACGTTGGCGATTCGGTTGACCACGAAAATGCGGAGGTTGTCTTCGCCATGCAGGTGGCAGATGAGGTAATAGCGTCCGTTCTTGTACACCATCTGGTACGGGTCGGCGGTGTAGGTAATTCGGCCTGCACCCGTACGGCTTTTATGTGGTATCAAGGTGCCATCCGGGCCGTAATCACGGTATTGGAAGGTTACGCCGTGGCCTTCTTCGATGGCTTGATTCAGCTGGTCGATAGTGGATAGGAACTCACCGTTGATATGCGTGTAGGTGGCCACATGGTCCAGGTAGCCTACTGCCTGCCCGGCGGCGCCTGCGAGCTCGCGGATTTTACCGATGAGGTCGTCCATGGTGTCGAGGCTGATGCGAGATAGGGTAAGACTGTCTAGCAGCAGTCGCATTTCGGCGGTGGATAGGAATGCGTCAAGATACCAGCCGGGTTGTGGATTCTTGCATTCGATGCCGGCAAGATCACTTTCGGCGAGATGCCCGATATGTCTGCCGAGAAATTCCGTGGCGGTAAGCTTTTTGAGCTGATTTCGTATGGTCTTCTCGGTCGGCAGCTCGCTTGGATCTTCCAGCTGGTGTTTACGGGCAAGCTCATCGAGTATTTGCCGCACGGTCAGGCCATGCCCAAAGTAGCTGTGACGCCACAGCACCTCGAAGATTTCGAGGGTGGTGTTCCCTGCATAGGATTTGCGTTGCGCCGGCTTGTCTGCATCCATACGTTAAGGCTACCGCGCACTTCGTCTAGGATGGAAACGTTGGGTTGAAATGCATTCGCTGGAAAGGAGGCTCGCCCATGAGCAAAGGGTATGGTGTGTTTGGCCATGTTCCCGATAATGCGGATGACGATGACCTCCTGCCTTATGAGGATGATGATTCCGGCGTTTCCTGGGGCCATGCGTTGCGTCGTCGCAATCCTTGGAAAAGGGGAGACGACGAAGATGCCGATTACGACGACGGTCGGTATGACATAGATGACACTGATGACACTAATGGGGGCAGGGGCATCTATGCCGGTAAAAACGGCGGAGTAGGCGGCATTTCTGGTGAGACGGGTGGAATACTTGGTAGCTCAGGCGCGGCCGGCAGCAGAGACGTAACGTTTGGCGGAACGGACAGTTTGTCCGCCGCCGATGCGGTGATGCCCTATCGTTTCAGGCAAGGACGTTCCGTATGGTTCGACGATGAGGACGAAGGCCATTTCGCCGGGTCTGCGAAGCGTGCCGAAGCCCATGCCGTCCCTATCCTTGCGTTACGCAACGATGTGGAATCGTCATCGTCGAATGCCGTGCTCGCTCGTGCCCGTAGCATTGCGCGCAAAGCGGCCACCATGGTTATCAATCCGGTATACAGCGAAAATCATCGAACCGGGTATGCCGAACTTGACGGTATTCTACGTGGCACCACCAGCCCATCGAGTAGGTATCGTACCAGCGTGCAATTCGACCTCGATACGGGAGAAGCCGTCGGCGGCAAGTGCTCATGCCCGGCTTACGGCCGTGGCTATGGCATGTGCAAGCACATGATTGCGCTCGCCTTCATATTCTGCGATGATCCGCAGCGTTTTGAAGGCTACCGTGCCGGGGCCGCACGACCGTCTCGGACGCTGATTGACTATATGGAGCACGCCGATAGGCAAGACGCTCAAGCCAAAATTCGTCGTCGCAATGCGGTTATGCGTCGGTTTGATGCCACGCAAGGGAAAAACGGTGCAAATGCTCGGCGTACAAAAAGCGGATACGGCTCTCGTGCCGGCACCCGAGGCGGCGGGTATCAGGGTGACAGCGAGACTGTGGGCTTGGGGCAGGTGCAGCTTGTCCCGATATTGAGTTTCATCGACGGCGTGTGGAGCGTGGAGTTCAAGATCGGCTCGGCTTCCAATGGGTCCAGCTATGTGCTGAAATCGATTCCGCAATTTGTGCTTGCCATGGCGAACGGCGACTATGCGGATTATGGGCAGAAGCTTGCCTTTATTCATACGCCGGATATGCTCGATGATGATTCGCGCCCCCTGCTGGACGTCCTTGATGATGCGATGGCCGTGCGTCGTGCGGCCGAGCAGCAGGACAGGTATTACGGGCATATCGCCATCGACCGTCATCTGACGCTTTCAGCACCGGAAGTGGCCCGGTTGCTGTCCGTACGTGAGGGCAGAGGCGTACAGCTCGTGCTGAACACATGGTTCTCCGGGCAGCCTGCATCGGTGCCAGTTGATGGTGGCGAGCCAGATTTTCTCATGCGCATTGCGCGGCGTGATTTCAATACGTATGGTCCGGATGCCGGATACCTGCTTACCGGAGTGCCAGCGGTGGAAACCGTGATTGACGGCGGCAAGAATGTATGGCTGTTGCTCGCCTCCACTAATCCGGCCGGTGCGGTATCCGCCATGGTGGCGGGCTCTCAGCGTAAAAGCGCAGCAGGATGCCGATTCGTCCGTTGCCCGAAACGATTGATTCCGTTGCGAGGACTATTGGGAGACCTGTTTGAACCCGATGGCGAGGGACAGGTCATTGCCGGCGATGACATCGCCCTATTCGCACGCACGCTATTGCCTCAGCTGGTTGGTGCCGGACTGTTGGAGGCCAGTGAGATTCCTCGCGAGCTGGCTGAATTAAGTCCTACGGAATGCAGCCTCCAGTTTTATCTGGATCGTGATGAGCATGGTGTGCAATGCGAGGTCAAGGCACGCTACGGCGATGCCATTGTCCCGTTGCTACCCGATGGCCCGACGGTGCATGCTGAGGGCGAGCGTTCCATCCCCTTGTCTCGGGGCGTGATTGGGCGTGATTTCGACGCTGAGCATCTTGCGATTGATGTAGTGCGTGAATTCTTTACCATGCCTGACCAGCGCAAGCGCGTTGCGGCCGCCACTCATCAGACGGTGAATGGGTTCCGAACGCCGGCCGCGCGAAAGGCCACCAAAAAATTCGTGTCTGATGCGGCCACTATCGATCGCGATGACACCACGCAGATCGTTCGTCTCTTTGACGAGGGATTGCCGGCACTAAAGGAAGTGGGGGAGGTCTTCACCACACCGGCTTTTGACCGGCTGATCGCGCCCAAGCCACCAAGCGTCAAAGTCGGATTGTCCATCAAAGGCAACTTGGTGGAGATATCACCCCTCGCTGATGAAGTGCCGCCGGACGAAGTGGGTGCCTTGCTATCTTCGTACCGTCGGCGTCAACGATTCCATCAGTTGAAGGACGGCACGCTTGTCAAACTCAGCGGCGCGAATCTCAGCACGTTGGACCGATTGGCCAGCGACCTCGATCTGAGCGAGCAGCAGCTCAACTCCGGATTGATCGAGTTGCCGGGCGGTCGAGCATTCCTACTGGATGGTGAGCTGCCGGATGACGGCTCCGATGTAGTCAAGGACGCTTCGTTCACCGAATACATCGACGATCTCAAGATCATCGACCCTAAGTCGTATGAAGTGCCGGATAGTCTCAAGCATATTCTGCGCCCTTATCAGGTCGAAGGCTTTCAATGGCTGAACACGTTGTGCGACAAGGGTTTTGGCGGCATTCTGGCCGATGAGATGGGCTTGGGTAAATCCGTGCAGCTTATCGCGTTGCTCCTGTCTCGATATCAGCGGAATACCGGCGAGATGGGCGACGGCAGCCTTGGCCCATCGCTGATCGTGTGCCCGGCGTCCTTGGTGTACAACTGGGGTGCCGAATTCACCAAGTTCGCCCCGAGCTTCAATGCCGTGGTGGTGGCCGGTACCAAAGCCGAGCGCCGTACCGCCATCGGCCGTGCGTTCCGGGCGGATGAACCCACCGTGCTCATCACCTCATACGACCTGCTGCGCCGAGATGTCGATGATTACACCGCCAATGAGCAACGTTTCAATGTCATGGCATTGGATGAAGCCCAGTACATCAAGAATCACACCACGAAAATAGCCAAAGCGGTCAAGGCCGTGGCCGCCGACCATCGTTTCGCCTTGACTGGCACGCCGATCGAAAACCGACTCTCCGAACTATGGAGCATTTTCGACTTCCTGATGCCGGGGCTGCTCGGCTCATATAAGCGATTCCATGAGCGTTATGAGTTGCCCATCTCCAATGCCCGGGCCGCGGATGGCAGCACGGCTGAAGGTCGGGCCGCCGCACAAGTCAATCCTGAGGCCGCTCGGGTATCTCGCCAATTGCAGTCGTTGGTGGGCGTGTTCATCAAGCGCAGGCTGAAGTCCCAGGTGTTGACCGATTTGCCGGACAAGCTAGAGACCACGCTGACCGTGCGGCTTGCCGGCGAACAGCGCAAACTGTATGCGGCTCACGAGCAGCGGCTCAGAATGCAGCTCGAACACAGCGAAGAAGCCGATTTCAACACGTCGAAGATTCGCATCCTCGCCGAGTTGACCAAGTTGCGCCAGATCTGCTGCGATCCGAGGCTGCTGTACGCCGATGCCAAGGATCAATCGGCCAAGCTTGCCGCCATCACCGAACTGGTGGAAACCTGTGTGAACGAAGGCAAGAAGGCGCTGATCTTCTCCCAGTTCACCAGCTTCCTTGATCTGATCGCCGAACGTTTCGACGCGCAAGGCCTGCGCTACTACACCATCACCGGCTCCACGCCCAAGAAGAAGCGTCTCGAACTCGTCGACCAGTTCAATGCGGACGATACGCCTGCCTTCCTGATTTCCCTGAAGGCCGGCAACACCGGACTGAACCTGACCGGTGCCAGCGTGGTCATCCACGCCGACCCATGGTGGAACGCCGCCGCACAGGATCAGGCCACCGACCGAGCACATCGTATCGGCCAGACCGAAGACGTCAACGTGTATCAGGTGGTGGCCAAGGACACCATCGAAGAACGTATCTTGGAGCTTCAGCATACTAAGAGCGAGCTCGCCCGCCAGTTCACCGACGCTTCCTTGCTTGCCGACGAAGCCGGCACCGGCGCCAGCGCCCTCACCGAAGCCCCCGCCTCCATCGCCACCCTCACCAAGGACGATCTCCTCAATCTGCTGGGGTGACAGAGCTTCTTTGTGCACTCCCCATCCCGATTAAGAACATGTGTATTCATGGGTTTGCGGATGTGTAGGTGAATGGTGAAAGTGTTTTTCGATATTTTTATATCGATATTCGATATATTATGATGGTGGCATACGGTGCAGTGCAGGTTCATCCATTGATATTGATATTGGATTAAGGAGCATAGCCATGAACGCTGGTATCGCATTCATTTCTCGTAAATCTCGCAAAACAGACGTCGCTTGGCGCTATGCCATTGCCGTGGTGCTTGTCGTGTGTTGTATTGGGCTCGCATATGTGGAGATTGTTGTGGCACCGTGGTTTATCAATGAGGTGGTGTCTATGTTTCCGGAGACCACGTTGCTTAAAGAACCGTCCATGTTCTGGGAATGGGCGATTCTGCTCGCCGTTCAGGCGACTTTGCTGTGCACGGCGGCCAAATTGGTGGTACCGGAGCGTCTGTTGGCTCAAGCAGCTGGACTGCTGGATATGATTCGTATCGTCGCGCTTATCGTCGTGTTTTCGGTAACCACTACCGGTAACATCACAATCTGCCTCATGAATTTCGGAACTCCGGGCTTTGTATATGGCGTGGCCCTATGCAGCCTCGCTGCGATCATCGCCATCATCGTGCTGCTGAAACGGCGGCGCTACAGCACCTGCTCCATGCCGATGTAATATGGAGTGAGTCCCATGCGTTCGTAGAAGGCTTGGGCTTTGGGGTTGCAGGCCCAGACGTTGAGCGTTACGTTGTGGCAGCCGGATTGACGGGCGAAGTCGAGCACGTAGCGATACAAGGTGGAGCCTACATGGTGGCCGCGGGACCGCTCGTCAACGCATAGATCATCGATGTACAGGGTTTTGATATCGGTCAGGATATTGCTGTTGAGGTGCTGCTGGAACACGCAGAATGCGTAGCCAAGCACTTGGTCGGTGGCGGGGGAGTCGGCGTTATGTTCGGCGTCATTGCCGTCATTGGCAGATGGCGCAACCGCCACGAACACAGGGGTCTGATCGTTGGCCAGAATCGCCTTCAATTCCTCGTCCGTGTATTTCTTGACACCGCCTTTGAACAGATCCGGTCGGCCGGCATGATGCACTTCGAGCCCCTGCCGCAGCAGTTCGTCGATCTGGGGAATATCGGCCGCCGTGGCCCTACGAATCGTCATGTCATCCATTGAACTCAGTCTAATCGGGCAGTCTCGACCGGCAGATGATTGTTGCCCGCGATAAGAGACACGGACGGGCAAGATGGGTGATCGTTCGTTCAGGCTCTCATTCTCGCCGCAACGTCACGGTAGTCTGGAGTGCGTGAATCGCAAGAAACAGCCAGTGGAGAAGTATGAGCGGGGTACCCGTTCGTACACGATGTCGCATATTCGTGGCAAAGACACCAAAATTGAGGTACTGGTACGCAGCTACCTGTTTCGCAAGGGGTTGCGATTCCGCAAGAACGACAAGCGTTACCCCGGACACCCGGATGTAGTACTGCCGAAATACCACGCCATCGTGTTTGTCAACGGCTGTTTCTGGCACATGCATGAAGGATGTTCCAAACATTCGATGCCGAAATCGAACGTGGAATTCTGGCAGGCGAAACTACTGCGCAATCACAATCGAGACATCGCGCAGCGAGCCGAACTGGAGGCCGCTGGCTGGCGTGTAATTACCGTATGGGAGTGCGAATTAATGAAAGCCGTGCGCGACGAACGCCTCGTACGGCTGTATGAGCAGATTGTTGAAGGAGATGCAGATTCAGCGGAATAATTTCAGCTCCCCTCTGGAGGGGAGCTGAAATCAGGATTCAAACGGGAACTTCAGGCCCCAACGGTCACGAATCGCATCCATCAGCTCCATGATGCGGATGGTGTCGGCGTGCGGCATCGCCTCGCATTCGATCTTGCCGTCCAGCAGCGCGTTGGCCGCATCGGCCACCTCATACTCATAACCGGTCAACTGCGGCGGCACCGCAATGCTGCGCACGGGCTTGTGGGCGTTGTCATAGATGTCGATGGACTCGGGATTGTTGATATTGGTGACCACCAGATAACCCTCGGTGCCCCACACATAGCCGCCGCGGTCGGAGGAAACCAGCATCGAACTGGTGGACACGGCCATCGTGCCGTCGCTGTAATACAACGTGGTGGAATTCTGCGCATCCACACCGGTTTCGGCGGGCACCATCGACGTATCGAAATGATCAAGTGTACGGCCATGATCGGCGCCGACCGCCATATCCAGGAAGTTCAGCGGATACACGCCCACATCGAGCAGCGCGCCACCGGCACAGGCCGGATCGGTCATACGTGCCTTGCCGGACACCGGATAGCACAGGTTGGCGCTCGCCGCTTTCACCTCGCCGATCTCGCCGGACTCGATAACTTCGTTGATGAGCTTGCGGCTGGGCATGTAGCGCGTCCAGATGGCCTCCGTGCACAGCATGCCGGTTTCCTCGGCCACGGCCAGCGCCTCACGTGCTTGCCCGGCGTTCGCGGTGAACGACTTCTCCACCAGCACGTTCTTGCCGGCTTTCATACACAGGATCGCCTGTTCGGCGTGCAGACTGTGCGGGGTGGCGATATACACCAGATCCACATCCGGGTCCGCCACCAACTCCTCATACGATCCATAAGCCTTGTCAAAATGCCATTGGTCGGCAAAAGCCTGCGCGCGCGTAATATCACGGGCCGCTACCGCATACGGGTGAATCCATGAGGAATACAGTGAATCTTCAGCCATCTGGGTCAGGGTGTCGGCCATGGTGTGAGCTATGCGGCCCGCACCCAGAATCGCGACGTTGATTTTTTCGCCGCTGGCCTCGAACTCGGCGCGCTTGCCATTGAATCGACTCATTATTCCTCCTTGAATGCGGGTTGGTGCACTCAATCGACCTACAGTGATTATAGAAGAAGAAACCTTGTCCCGTGAGGCGGATAGAACCGAAATATGGAAAACGAAGCAGCGCAGCAGCCCCAATCTCCGGCCGCGTCTCCAGTCATGTCCCGCCGAGCGCGTGAGGCCAATCCCTTCCGTGCCATGGTATTCGGCGAACAAGCAGACAAGATGATCGCCCAAGGTACCAGCGTCATCAAATTAAGCCTTGGCGAGCCCGATTTCGGCGCGCCGCCCGCCGTACGCGACGCCATGCGCGAACAGTACGACGGCCGGGCCCTGCCGTACACCGCCGCCATGGGCCTACCTGAACTGCGTCAGGCCATCGCCGACTTCTACCGCGAGCGTCATGACCTTGACATCGACCCCAAGCGTATCTGCGTGACCGCCGGCGGTTCGGCCGCCCTGCTGTTGGCCACCGCGCTGACCGTGGACCCCGGTGACGATGTGATTGTGGCCGACCCCTCCTACCCATGCAACCGCGAACTTGTGCGGTCGTTTGAAGGCCGGGTCATCGATGTGCCGACCTCGGCCGCCACCCGCTTCCACCTGACCGCCGACCTGTGCAGCCAGTACTGGACGAGCAAGACCAAGGCCGTAATGATCACGTCGCCGTCCAACCCCACCGGCACCACCATCGACTTCAACGTATTGGACGAGGTGTGCAAGTTGGCCGCCAGCCGCGGCGCATGGCGCATCGTGGACGAAACCTACCTCGACTTGGCTGACCGGGAGCCGGACGGTACCGAAGTCAAATCCGTGCTGGCCTGCGACCCCGATGCCATCGTATGCAACAGCTTCTCCAAGTTCTTCGGCATGACCGGCTGGCGTCTCGGCTGGGCGATTCTGCCGGACGAGCCCACTGTGCTGGAAGCGGTTGACGATCTGGCCACCAACTACTACCTGTGCGCCCACACGCCCACGCAACATGCGGCGCTCGCCTGCTTCACGCCGGAAAGCTTGGCGGAATGCGAAGCTCGTCGTCAGGAATTGCTGGCCCGTCGCCGCATTGTGATTGACGGGCTCAAGCGCATCGGTTTGCCGGTTGAGGTGGAGCCGAATGGCGCGTTCTACGCCTACTTCGACATCTCCCGCACTGGTCTGGATGCCTGGACGTTCTGCGAACGCGCGCTGGATGAAGCCCATGTGGCTCTGACTCCTGGCCGCGACTTCGGCGCGGCCACGGCGGATACGCATGTGCGCCTGAGCTATGCCGCCTCACGTGAGGCCCTGACCGAGGGGCTGGAACGTCTCGGAACGTTCGTCGAATCGCTGTGAACGGCGCGGCAGCCGGTGTGATTGTTGTACAGTAGTCGAGTTTGTGTGATGTTCGGCTGGCCTCACGGTGTTGGTTGCCGGCCGAACGACTCGCCATGGTGGCGCACGGCTGGCTGATTGCGATGGTCGGCCCGTTGTTCGGCCATTACGGGTTAGGTAAGGTCAGGAATAGGAATCATGGTCAATCTGCGTTCGCATACCACGCGACTTGGTGTGCTTGATATCGGTTCGAACACTATCCACATGCTTATCGTCGACGCCGCCCCCGGCGCTCGCCCTGACCCCGAGGCCAGCACCAAATCCACAGTGCGCCTGATGAAGTATTTAAAGGACGACGGCTCAATCAAGAAGTCCGGCATCGAGGCGATTCTGGAAGCCGTGTCCCAGTGCATGCGGCTGGCCGAGGAATACGAAATCACCCAGCTGCTGGTTATGGCCACCTCCGCCCTGCGCGAGGCGCCGAACGGCAACAAAGTGATTCACAAGATCGAGGAACTGATTGGTCAGGGCGTCACTGTGCTGTCTGGCACGGATGAGGCTCGCCTGACCTTCCTGGCCGCCCGCCGTTGGTATGGTTGGGATGCCGGCCGACTGCTGGTGCTGGACATCGGCGGCGGTTCGCTCGAAGTGGCGATGGGCTCCGACGAAGAGCCGACCGTAGCGCTTTCCGCCCCGGCTGGCGCGGGCCGCGTCACCACTGAATTTCTGCCTTCCGGCATGGCCACGCCCGACGAGTTGGAAGACGTGCGTAAGAACGTGCGCAAGATTCTGGAGCCGATGGTCAAGGTTTTCCCGCAATCCAAGCACCCGAATCATGCAGTTGGCACCTCCAAGACCTTCCGCTCGCTGGCTCGCCTGTGCGGTACGGTGATGCGTGCGCCGGGCCGCGAAGATTCATGGATTATGACTCGTGAGCAGTTGGAAGACTGGATTCCTCGTTTGGCGGCGATCGCGCCTGAGCAGCGCGTGGCTTTGCCCGGCATCACGCCTGAACGCACGATGCAGATTGTGGGCGGCGGCGTGGTGGCCGACGAGATCATGAAGGCCCTGAATATTCAGGAAGTCGAGATCTGCCCGTGGGCGCTGCGTGAAGGCGCGATTTTGCGCTGGCTCGACCAATTCGGCCGCACCCGCCTCGGTTTCTAGTCCTATTGAGGGGAATCACCCAACCGCCACGGTAGCCAACAATGCCGCATGATCAGAGCCCTCGACTTTGACCACCTTGCATTGTCCGGCCTTCATGCCCTGATCAAGCGCCACGTGGTCAATACCGGCGAACATTGGCACAGCCGCACGGTTCGTGGGCCATGAGAACGTAAACCCATGTCCGGATTCACGTGCGGCATCCACGAACCGGTCGCCAAGAAAATCACGGAATGGCGTGTGATCGTAAGTGGCGTTGAAATCGCCCATGAAAATATACCGTGTATCCGTATGCTCGCGCATCAGACCCAACTCATCCAGCGATCGCTTCCACTGCCGCCAGTAGCCGGGTACGGGAGCGGTGGTGTGCACGGATACGAATCGAATCTGCTGGCCACCCATATCCACCGTGCCGCCGGGCATGAATGAGGCGCTGGAATTCACGTCATCGTCGGTCGGATCGGCAAGTGGCGTGGCCGACCAGAGGCCGTTACCGAATACGCCGTCAGACGATGAGACCTGCGCATACGGCAGATAATGCTCAATACCAGCCTCATTGAGTTTTTTGACGAAATCCTCGGTGGTCTCCTGCAAAGCAAGCACTTCGACGCGCTGATCGCGAACCAGCTCGACGATGGCTTGCGGGTCGGCCTGCCCCTTATACACATTGAAGGTCATGACGCGCGCGTAGGCATCGCTGGTGTTGGGGGAGGCTGCGGCCACGGCGTTCTGCGCGGCTTGGGGGAGTGGATCGGTCGAGTAGAAGAACGGATATTGCCAATAGCCATTGCATGCGATTGCGGCGATGGCGATTAGTGCGGCAAGGATACGCCGCGACACGATGGCCAACAGCAGGGCAATCAAGCCAAGCAACGTGAACCATGGCGTTGCCGATACCACAATCGGCGCAAATGGCAGTTCCTGTAAATCGGCAGGCAGCGCGCGGGCGGCAGCGCCGGCAAGGGCAAGAAGCGCGAACATCGTGGCGAGAAAACCAAGCAGACGATGCCGTTTGTGTGGCTTCACGGCAGACTTGGATACTGGGCGTGCCGTGGCTCTGGCAGAGCGTGGCTTGGCAGCGGCGCGAGCTCGTACGCTTGCGCCTGTGGTAGTACTCCGTGCCTTTGCCATGCTGCCCTTTCCTCCGGCTTGTTTACTGTTACTTTGCTTTTCGTGCGATTTGCCACTGTACCGTGTACGGCTTGTCTTTCAGTGTCTTTTCGCCGTGCGCAAGAGCAGTTCGCACCAAACTGGCACGAAAGACCGGGCCATGACCTGATGTCGGGTTCCTCCATGTGGCTTGCTCAGGTTGCCGGATGGCTTGCGCAAGCTGCCACGCGAACATGATGCGACTGGGCGTGTGGCCGTGTACAATGAAACGTCGTTGCCCGAGTAGCTCAGTGGATAGAGCACCGCTCTCCTAAAGCGGGTGTCGTCGGTTCGAATCCGATCTCGGGCACTTGGCTTCGGAAACATGACGGTATCTCAGCCTCTATTCATCGGTGATGAGCCATGGGCATTAGGCATGTGTAAACGTATAGGTTCCACTATCCATCATCCCGTCGTGTGAAACTATGCAAAGACATGTGGGGCTTCACGGTTGTCGTGAGGGTCCATGGCTATCGAATACACGGAAGAGAAGCGGTTTACTGTTGAGCAGGTTGAGGCGCTGTTCAAGTCGGTAGGTTGGGAATCGGCGCAGTGGCCGGAACGGTTGTTCAAGGCATTGCAGCATTCGGATACGGTGATCAGCGCATGGGATGGCGGCCATTTGGTCGGCTTGGTTCGCGTGCTCGACGATACCGAAATGGTGGCCTATATGCATTGGGTGCTGGTAGATCCGGCATATCACGGGCAGCATATCGGCAGCCATCTCGTTGAACTGGTCAAGGCTAAGTATCGCGACTACTTCTTGCTGGAAGTCATGCCTGAGGAAAGCAAAAACGCACCGTTCTACCAGAAGCATGGCTTCCACCTGATGGACGATGGCCGCGCCATGCAAATCGTCAATCGCGGCTGACGGGCTGGCAGTGCGGACGGCGCAAGAGCGGCGGCATGCGCCAATCGTGGGCAACGTACGTAGTCGTTGACGGTTATCCCGTAGCAATGTTCACAATACGACCCCTTGTCCATACAGTGAAAATAACGGCTGACGTTCGACGTTGCTGCGCTATGACTAGAGACCATGAGTGAAGACAAGCAGTATGACTTCTATGTGGCCGGTCCGTTCTTTGATCCTGAACAAACGGCAAGTATGGAACGTTTGGAAAAGATATTGGAAGACCATGGCAAGGTACTGTTCAAGCCGCGGTTTGTCAGCCAGATCGAAGAAGTAGGCCCTGAAGGATGCTTTGCGGACGATATCCGTGGCGTTAATGCTGCTAAAGCCGTGGTCGCCAATCTTATGGACGAGGACCCGGGCACGATGTTCGAAATCGGATATGCACATGCGCTGGGAATTCCGGTGTACGGCTATTTCGAGAACCTTACACCAATGGATCGTGTCAATCTGATGATTGCGCAAGCGGTCGAACTGGTTTTCGCCGGTCCTGATGATGTGGCGAAATACTTGGAAACCGGCGAGCATACGGAAGTCGATTACATCCAGTTCTAAACAGCTCTAACAGGTTCTCTGCAAGCAGGGTTGGCGGCGTTCTCGTACATAGTCATGTACGGGAACGCCGCAGTGGTATAGGGATATTCCAACAAGCGGCATAATGGGGTCGTGGGAAAACCAGTCGGATACAAGTGAAGTGTCTGAATTTCGTAAGGAGTGCCGTTATGAGTAACCACAATCCCATGAATATTGCCACCGACTTTGCCAAGGCCACGGGAGGAACCGCTCGCAAAGTTGTTGCTTTGACCGATAAAGGTCCGTTGAATGGCTTTAAGAAATTCCTGTCGCGCGGATCGATGATTGATATGGCGGTAGGTGTGGTGATGGGCTCTGCCGTTACCGCTGTGGTCAATTCCATCGTCGACAATCTCATCAGTCCATTAATCGGCATGATTGGCGGCGTACCGGATCTTTCCGGACTGCTGACCATCACGTTCAACAACTCGACTGTTTCATTTGGTGCGATTCTTAACGCGCTGATTAACTTCCTGCTTGTTGGCGTGGCGGTTTGCCGATTAATAAGCTTCGTGATCTCACTGCTGCCCAGGATGAGGCTGACGCTGAAGAACAGGGGCCTAGCGTTGAAGAGCAGACTCTCGCCACGCTGCAGGAGATTCGCGACGAGCTGAAAAAGGCCAATAACTCCGCCGAGTAATCTGCTGAATGTACGGTGCGACAGATTTACCTGGTTTGCCCGAAATAACGGATTGCCGGGGCCATTTGGTCTGGACAATCCATTGTTTCGCGGCGTGTTTTGTAGCATCCGTGGAGTTACATGGGGAGTATGACTGAAAACATCGCTGATAAGGCCATAAACGATACTCGTATCGTCAAGCAGTTCACCAATCCCGTCAAGGAGCCGATTGACAGCGACATCAACCTGTTCGATCTGCTCGATAACCGCGCCAAGCGCGATCCCGAAGGTGCCATGATCGAATACAAGGGCGATGATGGCACTTGGCACCCGTACAGTGCCCAAGTATTCCGTGACATGGTCATCGATCTGGCCAAGGGCCTGATCGGACTTGGCGTCAATAAGGGCGATTCAGTCGCCATCGTCTCGCACACCCGCTGGGAATGGACCGCGCTGGATATGGCGATTATGTCCATCGGCGCGCTCACTGTGCCGGTGTATGAGACCAACTCCGCCAGCCAGGTCAGCTGGATTTTCAACGATTCCAAAGTCACGCTCGCCATCGCCGAAGATGACGGGCAGCGTGACAAGATCGAATCCGTGCGCGATGAGGTGCCCACCCTGCGCAACGTGTTCGTAATCGAGGCCGGCGGTCTGAACGCCATCAAGACCTACGGCGAAAGCGTCACCGACGCCGAATTCTGGGAATACAAGGAAGCCTCCCACGGCGACGACCGCGCCACCATCGTCTACACATCCGGCTCTACAGGCACCCCGAAGGGCGTGGAACTGACCCACCGCAACTTCGCCTTCCTGGTGCTTTCCGCGCTGCAGTACATGCCTCGTGCCGGCGCATGGCCCAACCGCCGTCTGCTGCTGTTCCTGCCCCTGAGCCATGTGTTCGCCCGATTCCTGGAATTCTTCAGTTTTGGCGGCACGATTTCGCTGGCCTTGAGCTCCAATATGAAGACGATGGTCAAGGACTTCGAGACCTTCGGTCCCACGCTGCTGCTCGCCGTGCCGCGTGTGTACGAGAAGGTCTACAACGCCGCCTCCCAGCGCGCCGGCACCGGATTCGCTGGCAAGATGTTCATGCGCGCCGCCGAAAACGCGCGCGAATGGTCCAAGGCCGAGCAGAAGGGTGAGCAGCTGCCGATTACCGGACGCATCGCCCACGCCTTCTACGAGCAGGTGGTGTACAAGAAGATTCGCACGATTTTCGGTCCGAACGCCGACTTCGCCATCACCGGCGGCGCTCCGATGGACTCCGAGCTTTCCCACTTCTTCAACGGCATCGGCATGCCGGTGCTGGAAGGCTACGGCATGACCGAAACCTGCGGCCCGGTGTGTGTGAGCTTGCCAGAGGACAACCGCATCGGCACCATCGGCATGCCGATGTGCGGTATCACCGCCGGCATTGCCGAGGACGGCGAGCTGGTGGTCAAAGGCCCGCTGGTGTGCAAGGGCTACCACAACAACCCTGGGGTCACTGCCCAGCAGATCACCGATGGCTGGCTGCACACCGGCGATCTGGGCGATATCTCCGAAGATGGCTTCATCTCCATCACCGGCCGTAAGAAAGACCTCATCATCACCGCCGGCGGCAAGAACGTGTCGCCGGGTCTGCTGGAGGCTTCCGTAATGACCTCGCCTGTGGTCAACCAGTGCTTGGTTATTGGCGATAAGAAGCCGTTCGTGGCCGCTCTGGTCACGCTGGATCTGGCGGATGCCAACAATTGGCTGGAATCCCAGGGCGCCAAACCGGAACCCGATCTGGCCTCGCTGGCCAAGAACGCCATCGTTCACGCTGAGGTGGAGCGTGCGGTGAACGCCGCCAACGAGGGCGTTTCCCGCGCCGAGTCGATTCGTAAGTTCGAGATTCTGCCAGACGAATTCACCGAGGCCAACGGCATGCTGACCCCGAGCCTGAAGACCCGTCGCGCGCAAATCGTTGAGCACTATCGCGAGCTCATTGACAACGTGATCTACGTCCCGCTGAAGAAGTAACCATCAACTCCCTCTGATCCAAAAAAAGCTCTCTCTGACGAGGGAGCTGTCAGCGAAGCTGACTGAGGGAGAGACCCTGCGGCTTGCCCGCGAAAAAACAACAGGGCCGGGTGCGACTTGCACCCGGCCTCAGCTTATTCAGTCCAAAATCGCCGAAACATAATCGGCGGCGGCCTGATCCAGCTCCGCATCGCCGATGGTGGCGGTGCCCTGCACCAGGAACGGCTCAGCATAGTTTATGCCGACCTTGTACGCCACGACCTCAAACGGGCTTAGCAGCTCCTCCATGGTGTGGCTGTACTCGCCGTCCTTGCGGTACTTGGCGGCGTCGGAACCAGTGGTGACCACCAGTTTGAGCTCCTTGCCCTTCAACGCATGGGCTCCGGCGTAGGCCCAGCCGGCGGTGATGACCTCGTCTTCCCATTCCTTGAGTAGCGCGGGGGAGGAGTACCAGTAGAACGGGAACTGAAGGATTACGCGGTCGGCAGCCTCCAGCAGCTCGTGCTCTGTGTCGGCGTTGACGGAGAAGTTCGGGTATTCGGCGTATTCGTCGCGCACGATGATGTCGTCCTCGCCCTGTGCGGCGAGTTCGGCGAGCAGGCGGGCGTTCACGCGCGAGCCGTCCTTAAGATGCGGATGGAATACAAGAATCAACGTTGACATGGGATTTCCCTTCTATAAACTGCTGCCAATGTGGCCTAATCACCACTATCGTATGCCGGGAAGCAGAACTCAGTCCAGTCCGGACTCAGGTGCGAGCCGCGGGATGCCGCGCCGGGAGGCAACTCAGTCGAGGTTGGACTGCGTGCCTGCGGTGGCTTCGTTGGCGGCTTGCTCGGCTTGTGCTTGGTCGAGCTTGGCACGGACGTCGTTGAGCAGACCCTGGGCGCGCTTAGCCAAGGCCTCGCCGATCTCCCATTGACGCATCGACTGGTCAAGATTGAGGCCGCCGGTTTCCAGTGCCTGGACAGCCTGAATCAGCTTGTCGCGCGCCTCCTCATATGGCATCTGGGCGATGAGCTCGCGTTCCTTGTCCGTCAGGGACGTGGCGGGGGTGTTCATGTCGGTGGATGTGGCGTTTTCGGTCATGATGTTCTCCTTATATATACGGTATATATGCGTGGCTGCGTATGGCGTGTCACGCGGTTGCGGATGTGGTGGTTGCGGTAATGACACCCTTCTTCAAGGTGACGGTGATGCCATCCCCAGGGCTTACCTGCGAAGCATCGTCTAGTACGTGGCCATCGGCGGACTGCACCACCGCATAGCCTCGGTTCAACGTGGATTGCGGGCTGAGTGCGGTCAGTGAGGCGTGAGCTCGCTCGACGGTGAGCTGGGCATCGTCCACGATGCGTCGCAGCCCGATATCGAGCCGTTGCAACGAGTCGTCAATTAAGCGCTGATGAGGCTCAAGCATGGTGTGCGGCTGTGTCAGGCTCGGGCGGTTCGCATATCCCTCGATAAGTCGAATCTCGTTCTCCACGCGCGAACGGACCCGCAGTCGCATACGGTCGATGGCACCTTCGATGAGCTGCGACTGCTCACGCACATCCGGCACCACGCGCTTGGCCGCATCGGTAGGGGTGGAGGCGCGCAGATCGGCGACCAGATCCAGCAATGTCCAGTCATCCTCATGCCCGATGGAGGAGATTAATGGTGTAGTGCAGGCATACGCCGCACGAACCACACGCTCATCCGAGAAACCGATGAGATCCTCAAACGAGCCGCCGCCACGGGCCACGATGATCACATCCACGCTCGGGTCGGCATCGAGTTGTGCAATGGCCTGAACCACCTCGGCCGGGCATTGCTCGCCCTGAACATGCACATGGACCACCTTGAAGGTTACGGAAGGCCAACGAAGGTTCACATTGGTGATCACATCGCCTTCCGCACGTGCCTGAGGTGCGCAAATCAGGCCAATAGTCTTCGGAAACTCCGGGAGAGGCAGTTTGTGATCGGCATCGAACAGGCCCTCGCCCTTAAGCTGCTTGCGCAATTCGTCGATCATGGCCTTGAGGCTGCCACCGGCTCCGACCTTGAGAATCGTGTCCCCGCGCAACGACAGCGAAGTGCGCTTCATCCACAGGTTCGGTTTGCCGTGAATCACCACGCGGTCGCCCTGAACGAACTGGCTGGCCGCGGCCGCGAACCTGCCGAAGCCATTGACTTCCATGGCGATATCCTCGAAGTCGTCGCGCAGCGTGATGTAGGCCGAGCCGGCGCGACGGGTATTGATCTGCGTGATCTGGCCGGTGACCCACGCGGACGGCCATCGTTCCACGGCACCGTAGAACTTCTGGCTCAGCACGCTTACCGGCCACGGATTTTGCGCGGTGGTTTCAGCGGCGCGTGCAGGCAGCTGATCGATAGGGCGAGGCTCATTCGGCAGATTGATGGCGCCCCGATCGGGCGCGAAAGTGCCTTGACCCGGCTCAAAGCCAGACGAGGCCAGTGAAGCGGCGGTCGGTGGACGGCCGGTAGATGAGTAGCCCATTGCAGTAGTCATGCACTCCACTATAAGTGCGTTGGTTGATGACGGTAAAAATTTACCGTCGCCTGAAAACGGTGTGATGATGAATGCAAGAACCGTACGAAGCGATGTATCAGCCGATGATGGAGATGGTCTGGTGCATCAGAAGAAAGGAGTCATTATGGCGAAGAAACGGGTGCTATGAAGAGGAGTGAGATATGCGTTGCACTGACGATTGAGAGTCGTCAGTGAGCTCGCTGTGCGACACGCGAGCAGAAAACAGTTACGCTAATCACACACTTGTAGTTTTGGCGAAAAATAGCCGAAAAACCCTATAAATAGTTCGACACACCACTGTTGAGCACTAGATATAGGGGTGGGGATGCCGTATTCTTCTAGAGGTTCAAGAAAACGATATCAATGTAATTTCGTGTGGCCCACGTCGAGTGCGGCCAAAATGCGGAACTCAGGAGAGTGTTCGCCTTATAGGAAAGGGGTGCCCGATGGGCGCACAGGTGCTGGAGGAAACCGTCACCGATAACGAGACCAAGGTGGCCGCCAAGGCCTCCACCGTGCTCGTTGAGAAGCGTGATGGTCGTGTGGTCGACTTCGACCCCATCAACATCATCTCTGCGGTCAAGTCTGCTTTCGGCGACCTGAACAAGGAAGTCGGCCCCGAAGAAGATGCCATGATCCGTGGTTTCGCCAACCAAGTCGAAGGCGAAATCAAGGGGCGTTACACCGGCCCCGCCAAAATCGAGGACATCCAGAATCTCGTGGAGCACGCCCTCATTGACGCCCACCTGTACGATGTGGCTCGCGCCTACACCAATTACCGTCTCGACAAAGACATTCAGCGTGCCAAGGCCACTGATGTCAACGAGGCCGTTGCTCGCTTCATTAATCATGACCCGACCCTGATTCACGAGAACGCGAACAAGGATTCCAACGTCTACTCCACCCAGCGTGATCTGCTGGCCGGTGCCGTGTCCAAGGCCGCCGCGTTCAACATGCTGCCGCCGGCGGTGTCCAACGCCCACATGAAGGGCGACATTCACTTCCACGATGCCGACTATTCGCCGTTCACTGCCCAGTCCAACTGCTCCTTGCCGAACTTCTGGGACATGTTGGCCAATGGCTTCACTCTTGGCAACGCTCCGATGGCTTCCCCGAAGTCCATCGCCATTGCGGCCACCCAGATTACCCAGATCATGAAGGACGTGGCCTCCAGCCAGTATGGTGGCCAGACCGCCAACCGTGCCGACGAGCATCTTGCCCAGTATGCCAAGAAGGATTACGAGAAGTTCCTTGAGGAAGCTCGTGAGACCATCCCCGACGGCATGCCGGTTGAATTCGCCCGTCGTCAGGTCGAGAGCGCCAAGAAGAACGAGCCCGCCAAGCTGCATTTCGGTTCCCGTGAACCGCTGCCGATGGACACCCCGTTCCACACCGACGTTGACGAACTTGAGCAAGAGCGTGAAATCCTCGCCAAGATTCGTACCCGCAAGGCCATCTATGATGCCATGCAGACCATGGAATACCAGATCAACTCCAACCGTGTGTCCAACGGCCAGACCCCGTTCGTGACTGTCGGCTTTGGTCTCGGCACCGACTGGTTCTCTCGTGAAGTGCAGCGCGCAATCCTGCTGAACCGTATTCGCGGCCTCGGCAAGGAACACCACACCGCCATCTTCCCGAAGCTCGTCTTTACTGTGAAGCACGGCGTGAACGCCGACCCGGGTGACCCGAACTACGATCTGAAGCAGCTTGCCCTCGAGTCCGCCACCAAGCGCATGTACCCGGATGTGGTGTTCTACGAGAACATCGTCAAGATCACAGGCTCCTTCAAGGCTCCGATGGGTTGCCGCTCCTTCCTGCAGGGTTGGATCAACCCGGAGACCGGCAAGGATGAAGAAGACGGCCGTATGAACCTCGGCGTGGTCACCGTCAACGTGCCGCGTATCGCCATCGAATCCCACGGTGACAAGGCTCGCTTCTGGAAGCTGTTCGACGAGCGTATGGAAGTCGCCCATCAGGCCCTCCAGTTCCGCATCATGCGCTGCAAGGAAGCCACCCCGGTCAACGCCCCGACCCTGTTCCGCTTTGGTGCGTTTGGTCGTCTTGGTGCCAACGACAACGTGGACCAGCTGTTCAAGAACGAGCGTGCCACCGTGTCGCTCGGCTACATCGGCCTTGCCGAGACCACTGCGGTCTTCTATGGCAAGAACTGGATTCGCGACCACGGCTGGGATCCGGAAGGCAAGGAGTTCGCGCTGTCCATCGTCAAGCGCATGAACGAGCTGTGCAAGCAGTGGAGCAAAGCGGAGGGTTACCACTATTCCGTGTACTCCACTCCGGCTGAATCCCTGACCGACCGCTTCAACCGCATGGACCGTGAAAAGTTCGGCCGTATCGAAGGCGTGACTGATCACGACTTCTACACCAACTCCTTCCACTACCCGGTGTGGTTGCAGCCCACTCCGATGGAGAAGCTCAGCTACGAGAAGGACTTCCCGTACTACGCTTCCGGCGGCTTCATCAACTACTGCGAGTACCCGTGCCTGCAGGACAACCCGAAGG
>OOCN01000925.1_pt1 | contig 21858 bp, 33 predicted proteins | sample 1671361 | NCBI WGS metagenome assembly OOCN01 (sample SAMN06348149, study PRJEB24527) | human gut metagenome | biome: human gut; feature: ankylosing spondylitis patient; material: feces | host: Homo sapiens | place: China | collected 2015-10
CCAGCCACGCCTGCCGGTCGGTGAGCGCCTGCCCGGGCTCGCCGTCCCTGCCGGGCTCGCCCTGCGGGCCCGGATCTCCCTTGTCTCCCTTATCGCCCTTGTCGCCGCGCGGGATCGTCAGGTCGAGCACGTGCGTGAGCCCGCCGCCGGTCAATGCGGCCGCGGCCTGCGTGCCGGGGTCTCCGGTGGTCACGGCGCCGATGGTCAGGCTCGCCGCGTCGATGTCGTTGCGCACGCTTTGCGCGGTCTGCATGGCGTTGCTGGCGGTCGTGTTCGCCTCGGCGGTCAGCTCGCTCAGATCATCGACGTCCCGTTGGGTGACGTCCGCGCTGAACGTCCAATCCGACAGGGATAGGCCTTCGCCGGCGTAATAGGGGTGGCCGCCGGGCGTGCTCTCCGCCACACCGGTCAAGGACGTGCGGGAAGCGCCGGCGGTTCCGCACTCGTAGGACACCGTGAGCACGCCGTGCGCGAGTTTGACGATCTTCTTGGTGACCTGTGCGGTCACGTCGATGCCGGACAGGCGGTCATGGCTGGCGACGACGTCTCCGATGTCGAGGTCGAGACCGTCGTGGATCCGCACGTCCACGCCGCCCTGCGCCTGCAGGGCCTCCAGCTTCTCCCGGCCCTTCTCCAACAGTTCGTCGCGGTCGGCGTTCGAATAGTCGTAGACGGCCTGCACCTCGTTCAGGCCGGTGATCGACTGCGTTTCGGACACCGCGCCCTGTTTGTCGGCGTACAGGTGGACGACGATGCGGTCCTTGCCCTCGCCGGTGCCGAGGCAGATCAGGTGGTTGACGGGATGCCAGTCGCGGTCGTACGAGTAGTCGATCAGGTCGCTGTCCACGCCCCCATAGGTGGCGATGGGCATGGCGGACAGGCGGAGCATGCCCGAATCGTAGGCCATGCGCAGCTTGCCGCCGCACGATTCGAGCATCCTCCGGATCCCGGTGTACGCGTCGGTGTACCGGTCGAACCGGTAGGAGGATACGGTGAGCCCGCTCGCCCGCGCCGGACTGGTGGTCATCACCTCATCCAGGCCGATACGGTCGATGACCTTCTGGATGCAGTCGGTCGCTTCCCCGCTCACCGTAAAGTAGTCCTGCCCGGCGTCGGGTTGGATGATGCGGCTGGCGAGCAGCCCATGCCACGTGCGCCCCTCCCATGTGACGGTGGGGACGTTGCTTTCAAGGCTGCTTCCGGTGGAGTCGATGATCCCGCCGTATTCGGTGCCGTCCACGTACACGAACGCTCCCGCCTCCAACCGGATGTTCGGTTCGTGCACGGTCAGCTGGAAGTCGTTCTCATCCGACCCGAACGCGAGGTCGAGAGTGCAGTCGCGGATGGCGAGCAGGTCGCGACGGCTGGCGTCGGTGGCGATCAGATCGACCATGGTGGTTCTCCCCTCTCCTCGATCACGGTCAGGTCGAACCCATACGCGCCGGTCCACGACACCTCGGACTCGCCTGCCGGAATCGGCTGGAAGCAGTACTCGCCACCGTCCAATCCGCTGCCGCGACGCCCGTCCGCGAAATGGTCGACGACGTCGCCGTTGTTCATGGTCAGGCGGATCGTGCGCGCCAAGCCGTCCACAACGAGGTAGGCGCCGGACGGCACCTCGCAGTCCACCGCGTACACGTTGCCGCCGATCGTGATCTCCGGGTCGGTGGCCGGCCCGTAGACGGTGAGCCGGCACGGCATCGGCGAGAGCGCCGGGTTGCTGGAGGTGTTGGCGAGCAGGCTCGGCGACCAGTCATGCGGATAATCGAATTCGTAGTCGAGGTCCGTGTAGGAGGAGAGCGTCTCGGGATTGTACTGCGTGGTCGTCTCCCGCCGCCACACGCCCTCCAGCAAGACGACCGTCAGCGTGGCGGAAACGTACAGTGGTGTGATGGTCTGCGGCTCGCTCTTCGTCACGTACGCGGATGCCGACCATTCGCCGTCAGCGAGCAGGGTCCCGGGCAGCCCGTTGGCCATATCGGCATCCATCATCCGGCGCATCCGGTCGAGCTCCGCAAGATCCGTGACCTTGACGGTGACCGTGATCTCGCGGCTCGTCCGGGATACGCCGGAAAGACCGCGGAGACCCACCGTGTACGTCCAGGATCGGCCGCGCAGGGCGGGCATGGTCTCCCCGTATATGGGTCCCTCGAAACCGATGGATTCGCCGTTCGTCCCGCACACGTATTCAAGCGTTCGCATACCGGCGTACCAACCTTCCCACTTCCCTGCCGTCGAGCTGGATCGTCGTGTCCGCATCGGCGATGGCGGCGAGGATCGCCCGGAGCAGTGTCACGATGTCGCTGTTCCCGGCATCGCCGGCAGACTTCGCATCGGAGCGGCCCGCTGCAAGATCGACAGTCATGGACGCGACCGTTCGGCGCATCGACGCGCTCCATGCGGCAGTGTCGAACACGGGCAGCGGGATGGAGGCGGGCATGCTTGCCCGTGCCAATTCGTTGCCCGCCTTGCTGACGGTGCCGGTCTCCCGTCGGATGCCGATGGCCATGCCTTCGCCGATCATGCGGCCGATCTCATCGCGGAACACGGTGGACGGCGAGTGGATGCCGAGCAGGCTTTTGGCGCCGTCGATGATGCCGCCGACCGCGTTCTGCACGGCCGAGATCGCGCCGGAGATGGCGCCGGTGATACCGTTGATGAGGCCTTGGATGATGTTGCGGCCGGCGCTGACCAGCCAGCTGGCGGCACCGCTGAACGCGCTTTGGATGCGTCCGGGGATGCCGCCGATCGTACTCATGAGGTTGCCGACGAAGCTGCCGGCGGCGCTGACCATGCCGCTGAACCCGGCCCGCAGCGCGTTGGCCGCGCCGTTGATGGCGTTGCCGATCGTGGAGGCGATGCCGCTGAACGTACTGCTGATGCTCGACGCGAGCCCCGTGATGAACGCGACGACGCTGGACACGGCGCTTGAGATGACGTTGACGACCGTGTTGAACGCGCCGGTGACCGCACTCACCACGCCCGACACGACGCTGCTGACGACGCTCAGTATCGTGCCGAACACGCTCGATACGACGCTGATGATGCCGCTGATCACGCCGGTGACCTGCGAGACCGCGCTCACGACGACCGCGACGACGTTGGTGACCAGACTGATGATCTGGCCGATGACGGCGACGATGACGCCGGCCACGCTGCTGATGACCGTGGCGATGGTCTGAATGACGGGCATGAGCATCTGGATCAGGCTCATGACCGTGCTGATGACCTGCATGACGATCGGCATGACCGCCTGTGCCAGGTTCATCAGCGCGCTGACGATGTTCTGGATGACCGGCAGCAGCGTGGATACGAGGTTTGCGATGATGGGCGCGAGCGTGGCCATCAGTTGGCTGACGACCTGTGCGATCTGCGTGATGACGGGCACGAGCTGCGCCGCGAGGCTGCTGATGACCGGCATGACCGTCGCGGCGATCTGTCCGACCGTGGTGATGATCTGCCCGATCACCGGCAGAAACGCGCTGATCGCCGACTGGATGCCGGGCAGGAGACCGCCGATCGCGCCGCCGAGCACGGCGGCCACATTGTTGAGCACGTTGACCAGCTGGGGGCCGATCGTGGAGGCGATCTGCTGGATCTGCCCGCCGAACTGCTCGAACAGGAGACGTGCCGCCCCGAGCGGGCTCATCAGGCTCACGATCGTGGAGGCGACGCCCAGCAGGCCGCTCAGCGTGCCGCCTGACGAGCTGAAGGATGCGGTGAACGAGTTCCATACGCCCTTGAGCGTGCCGATGACCTGCTGGACGATCGGCGCGAGCGTGGCCATCAGCTGGACGACGTTCGACTGTATGGTGGCGACCGCCTGACCGACCACGGCCTGAGCCTGTGAGAAGAAGCCTCCGATGGCGGGCAGCGCGGTCTCCAATCCGGTTTGGATGGACGTGCCGATCCTCTCCAATGCGGGTTGGGCGGTGGCGGTGAAGTCGTCGATGATGGGGATGGCCTGGTTGGCCATGCTGGTCAGACCGTTGACGACCGGCGTGGCGACGGTCTCGCCCAGCCGGCTCAATGCGGCCTTGACGTTGCCCATGGCGCCGTCGAAGCTTTCGCCCGCGGATTGGGCGGCTCCGCCGATGTGTTCGCGCATCGCGGCCTCGAAGTCAGCGAACGACACCTTGCCGGCGCTCACCATCTCCTGCGCCGCAGCGGTCGTGATGCCGTAATGGTCGGCGAGGTATTGGAGGACGGGGATGCCGGCCTGCATCAATTGGAGCATCTCGTCGCCCTGGAGCTTGCCCTTGGCTGCGACCTGCGAGAAGATGACGCCCATGTCCTTGAAGCCGACGCCGGCGATCTGCGCGGCGTCGCCCACCGTGCCCAACACGGTCTCCAATTGGGTGCCGGACTGAATGCCGCTGGCGACCATTGTGGCGGCGACGCTGGCGGCGTCGCCCAGCCCGAACGCGGTGCCCTTGACGCTGTTGAGCGCGTCGTCCATGATCGCGTCCACGCTCTGCGTGTCATGGCCCAACGCCTTGAGCTTGGTCTGGGCGCGTTCGATGTTCAACGCGCGGTCGAACCCGCCCTTGGCGGCCAGGGCGGCGAGCCCGCCGCCGATCGTGCCGATCGCGGCCAGTCCGACCTTGCCGACCGATGTGAACGCGCCGCCGATCCTGCTGAGGATGGTCTTGCCGCCCGACTTTGACGCGGACTGGACGGCCGACGCCAGTGGATCCTCGATGGCCTTGCCCAACCCCTTGGTGGAAGGCTGGATGAGGATGTACCCGGTGCCGAGATCCTGCGCCATCGATGATCACCGTCCCTTCAGTCGTCGAGTCCAAGCCTCGCCTTGAGCCTGCCGCGCAATCGGTCGTCGCGTTTCGGCGCCGGCCGGTCCGCGCCGTGTTCGGGGCCGAGCAGCTTGTCGGGCTTCTCCCACGGGGGCGTGAGCCTGCGGTGTTTGGCCGCGCCCTGGTTGGCGGCGTTGATGTACTTGTCGGCCGGGTCGGGGATGAAGCTCCACCCGGCCAGGGCGGCCCAGCTGTGCGATGAGCGGTCCTTGAGGATCTCCCGGCACATGGGCCACGCCTCATGCAATGACAGGGTCTTCAGATCGAGCGGGCCGCCCCATGCCCTATGCCAGTCGTATTGGAGGGCGGCCCGGTGGTCCAGCCACAGGCTGATAAGGATCAGGCTTTTGGGTCGGCCACGCTCGCGTCGGCCCACGCGTTGACGATCAGGCCGATGTCCTTGAGCTTGTCGCCGCTCTTCCTGTCCATCTCGACTTCGAGCAACGGGTATTCGCGGATCAGGTAGGCGAGGATGACGCCCATGAAGTTGAGCTTCTCCTCCTGCGTGAGGTTGTTCCATCCCTTGCTGACGATCATGATGCCCGCGCTGATCATGGCCAATGGCAGCTGGGTGCTGTCGTCCAGTCGGGGCAGTCGCATCTTCACGTCGCCGTACTGGATGCGCACGGGGCGCGGGTCCTCGGATTCGTCAAATGTGCTGGGGGTGATGACGGTCTGCTCGCTCATAAGGGTCTCCTATCTTCGGGTTTCTCCTATCTGGGTGGGTATGGGAGCGCCCCGCACGCCGATAGGAGAAAGCGTGCGGGGCGCCGGAATGAGGGTGCCTCGGTTCAGGCGGCGGGCGAGGCGGGCACGTCCTGGGCGAAGCCCCACGCCTTGAACAGGTACGGCGCCGTGGTGCCGCCCTTGAACGCGCGCAGGGTCATGTTGAAGTTCTGCAGGTCGCTGATGGTCCAGGCGATGTCGTCGCGTTCGCTGACTTTGGCCTTGGGGATGTGCAGGAGGATGAGCTTCTCCGTCTGGGTGAGCCCGGCGATCACGTACTGCGCGTACTTCTTGATGTCGCTCGTGTCGACGGTGATGCTGCCATCCGACTGGACGGTGGTGTCGAAGTAGGTCTCGATGACCTCCTTCTTGCCTTCCAGGGCGGCGAACTGCACCGTCCAATAGCCGCCTGACGTCATGCTGACGACGGTGTCGCCGTTGTGCGCGGTGAAGTCGTTGTCGTCGCCCGCTTCCGGATGGATGGTGATGCCGTCCTCGCTGAAGTAGCCGAGCGGCTGCTTGCCGCTGCCGGGCTTCCATTCGGGGCCGAGCGTGCCAATGTCCTCCGCGTCGACGTCGTATTTGAAGATCGCCGCCTCCTTGATCAGGCTGACGAGGTCGGCGTTGTTGCCGTTGCCGACGAACTCGAGTCCGACGCCGCCGGCGGCGAGCAGGCTGGCTTCCAGATTGCTGGCGGCCTGCTTGGCGGTGCCGCCGGTTTCGGTGTTCTCTGCCATGATATGGCTCCTTTACGTGTTGGTGTGTGTGGTGGCGGCGACGGTCAGCAGGACCGTGCTGTACGCGGTCTCGCAGCCCAACCTGTCGTCATAGGTGCGTAACGGCCCGGACTGCACCTCCGCGGCGCACAATGGGTAGTCGGTGGCGTGCTGGAGCAGCCACCTGTGGATGCGGCGGGTGATGGCGCATGCCGACGCCCAGTCGCCGCTGCCGTCCGCATGACGTTTTACGACGGTCAGGCGGAGGGTCATGGATTGGGTGACCGGGGCCGGATACCGGCCAGCATCCAACACCATGAGGCACTTGGGCCCGTCGCCCTCGGGCATGTCCCAGCCGAACACGACCTCGGCCAGGGCGGCGCTCAGACCCCGGTACAGCATGGTCGACGGGTCGAGGCCGATCAGGTGCGGCATCATAGCTTCACCCCGGCGAGGATCTTCGACAGGACGCCGTGCGCCTGTTCGACGCTCATGGGCGCGGTGGCGACCACGTTGCCGCGGTCGCCGTCGTTGTTGCGGTACACGGTGATGCTCGGATGCACCTGCGCCATGCCCTCGACCTGGTACTGCACCTCGTCGAGCAATTGCGGGTTGCGCAGCAGCTGGGATTGCACGTTCCTGCGGTTCAAGACGAACCTGGCGAATCTCATAGCGTGGCCCTCCCCTCTTCGGCATGCAATTGGACACCGACGGTGCGGTCGCCGCGCCGCCATTCCTCCGGGGTCCTGGTGACGGTCAAGAGTCGTCCACGTACGAGCAGCAGGTCGCCCGTCCGGATGTCGAACGGGAGCTGGCCGCGCCGGTACAGGTCGGCGCCGAACGTGACCGTGCGGCGTCCGACCTCGTCCTCCCGTTCGTACGAGCCGGGCGCGACCAGCATGCCCAGCGAGCCCACATGCACGGGCTCGCCGGGCATGCGCACGCCATCCTCCAATGTGACCGTGGCGCGTTTGACGTCGACGGTCTCGTAGTCGGACGGGATCATGCGTCTTCCCTTCCGGTCATGCGGATGGTGAACGCATGCCGTCGGTCGGCGCCGAGCGACTGGCGTTCGCTGGCGGTCAGGTACAGGTCTCCGTCGGGGTTCGAGTAGGCGACCGTGTCGCTGAACGGGCCGGTGGTCTGCGTGGCGGATTGGACGCCTGCCGTGTCGTCGGCCAGCATGGCGCGTTTGACCATCTGGCAGACGATGCGGGTCAGGGTCCGGTCCGACGCCTTCCTCCATAGGAGCGGGTAGTCGGCGCGGATCTTGTCGGACGCGTCGGCCAGCAGCGTTTCGGCCCGTTCCCGTTCGCCGGTGTCGAGACTGCGCCATCGGTCCTCCAGATCGTAGACCTCGGCGAACGGGGCTTCCTCGTCCGGCATGGTCACGCCTCCTCCGGGTATGGTTCGACGATCTTCATGCCGGTGTCGATGTTGCGGGTGACGCGCACGCGCCGCCCGCCGCGCTCGGTGTCGTAGGTCTCGACGCGGCCGGCGCCCACGTCCGGGATGCTGCCGGGCATGGGCGTCGGATCCGGTTTCTCTGGTTCGACTGCCGGCGGTTCGACGGGCTCGGGGTCGGGTTCGTCGAGGATGCCGGTGTCGATGTCCTCCGTTTCGGCGGTTTTCGGGTTCGCGGTCCTGCGGCTAGCCATTGAGCACTCCCTGGAGGCGGGCGGCGGCCTTGCCGGAGAACACGGCGAGGCCCGCGTACAGTTCGATGCGGGTGCGGTAGACGGGCTTGTCCTGCAGCAGGCCGAGGTCATCCACCATGACGCCGCCGTTGGTCAGGCCGGTCACGCCGCCGTCCTCCGGACTTTCGCCGAATTTGACGGCGTAGATGCTGGACGCCTTGGACGTGGCGGTGCCCTGGGTCTCGGTCTGCGGCAGGACCGGCGTGCCGGACGCGGTGTTGCCCGGGTCGAGGATCGGGATCCCGTTCCACATGAGCGCCCGCTTGCCGGCCACGTCCTGCAGGAGCGCGGTGGATTCGCCGACGTGGCGGAGGGCGCTGCGGATCTTGCCTATGATCGAGGCGTTGGCGTAGATCGCGCCGTTGGTGCCGTTGATGCCGGGCACGGCGGCGAGCAGTTCGTCGAGCTTGTCGAGGAACGCGTGCACGTCGCCGTCGCCGTTGCCGAGCACATTCAGGCCGTTTTCGGCGGCGGTGATGACCTGATTGCCGGTCAGGCGGTTCTTCAGGCCGTCGAACTCCTGTTCGTTGGTGTCGTGATCGCCGTTGAAGAACGCGTCCTGGAACTCGTAGCTCAGGGCCTTGGTCTTCAACGCGGTCTGTACGGCGCGCTGGTCGTTGAGGTTGCCGCGTGTCTGGACGATGAACCGGTCCACGTCGGCGTCGCCGCCGAGGATGTACAGGGTCTCGGTCTTCTGGTTGACGGTGCCGGTGGATTCCGTGTACGCCTCGTTGACCTTGCGGAACGCCACGCCCGGCAGGGTGGCCTCCTCGTTGTACGCGTACGCGTTGCCCTCGATCTGCATGAACGGGATGCGGTCGAGGATCGGGGATTCCTGCACGAACGTTTCGAGCACGCCGCGGTGCAGGTTGTCCTGGCTGAGTTTCGCGGATTCCGCGAGGGTGAGCGCCATGATCGGCTCCTTTCTGGTTGTCTCGGTTTATTCGTCGCCGTCCGCGTAGGCGTCGCGCAGCAGCTCCTTCGCGCTCCTGCGTTCGTCGCCCTGATGGCCGGCCGGCGGGTTGGTGGGCGGCAGGCTGCGTTTGCGCCTGTCCTCCCGCTCCTGCTTGGATTTGTCCTTGACCATGGCGGAGAGTTTCTCCGCATGCTCGCGCAGCTGCTTCTCGTCGCCGGAGAGCATGGCGACCATGCTCCGGTCGAGTCCGGTCTCCTCGGCGATCGCGTCGACCAGGCGGGAGCGTTCGCTCTCGGCCTTGAGTCGGTCGCGTTCGGCCTCGGCCTGCTCCTTGGCCTCGCGCATCCGCTCCAGTTCGCTCTTGCCGGCCTCCTCCGCCTCGTCGTACTTGGCGGCCTTGGCCTTCAGCTCCTCGTAGTCCGAGTACTTGGCCTCGATCTCCGCGACGCGCTTGGCGAGCGCCCGGCTGAACTCCTTGGAGGTGCCGTTCTTGTCTTCATCGTCATCGTCTCCTCCGTTGTCGGCGGGCGGGTTGTCGATGGTGCGCAGGCGCAGGGCGAGCATGCGGAATCGGTTGCGGAACATGGTGTTCTCCTTCATGGTTTCGGCGCACGGTTAGCGACGCGGCGTGCGGGGTCCGCGGTGAGTGGCTGGTGCAGGATTCGAACCTGCGTGGCTGTGAAGCGCCCGGTTTACGGCCGGGTCCGGTCGGCCGCTGCGGCAACCAGCCGTGATAACGAGGAAGGCCACCGCGCGTGGCGGTGGCCTTCGTTATCAAAACAGTGTGTCGGCGATGTCAGTCGAGCAGGTATGCGTAGTCGTCCTTGTCGTCGTCGGGCAGCGCGGCGACGGCGTCGAGGATGATGTTCCTGGGCGCGTGGGCCTGTGGGAGTCCGGCGTATCCGAGAAGCCACATCAGTGCGAGTTCCGGCTCTCCTGCGGACAGCGGTGATGTGTAGCCTTCCATGTCCTGTTCGCTCATGGCCGGGGAGACGTATGGCAGCAGGGCGGCCGCGGCGTCGCGTGCCTTTTGCTCACTGTCCATATCGGCCTCGTTCCTGTTCGGTGATCGGATACGCGGAGTTGACCGAGAACCGTCCGCCGAGTTTCTTCTTGCGTTTGACTTTCAGGTACACCTCGATGATCTGTCCTTCTATGAGTTTTCGTCGGCGTTGGACCATGCCGTCGGGTGTCGTCATCGGTTCGTAGTCGGGCGCGCATATCGTTTCGCGTACCGCCCATTGTACTTTCTCCTGTGGCCAGTCGTCGGGGAAATGGGTTTTCCCGGCGACGCGTGTTCCGGGGCCGTGGCCGGCGAATATGTGGTCCCATACCTGTCCGCGCGGCCTGATCACCTCGTCGGGCCATTCCTTGGAAAGCTCGTACACGCCTCCGCTGACGTCGTCCGGGTACAGGTGGTTCATGGCGACGGCGACCGCTTCGGCGTCCGAGCTCCCGGCGGCTTTGACCGCGGCGTCGTACATGGTCCTGTAGCGTTCCTGGTCGTAGCCGATGAGACGGTCCTTGCCCCAGCTGCATACCGCGACGCATTTGCATTTGCCGTTGTGGAAGGATCCGCCGAAGTCGGCGCTCCGCTCGCTGGTGTAGAAGAACCCGTTCGATGCGAGCATCACGCAGAACGAGCAGGGTCGCGTCCCGCGCGGGACTCTGGCCCATCGCGGGTGGGTGGGGTCCTTGTCCCTGTTCGCCTGGGTGGACATGCGCAGGGAGCGCGCGATCATGTCGGCGGCGAACTGCTGCCAGTCGTCGAGGCTCATGTTCCGCGGCCACAGGTCGTCCACGGTGAGCCCGGCGCGGGATTGGCCTGCCTTGAGCTGCGTGTAGTTCAGGCCGTTCCAGTCGGAGCCGGAGAATCCGCCTACCTGACGGTACAGGACCTCGTATGGGTCGATGCCCGTCGGCTCATACGCGGGCATGCCGACTCCGGCGTATCGTTGCCACGCGTCGCGGGTGGCCTCGTAGTATTCGCTGGCGAGCGTGTCCGCGTCGTTGACGTATTCGAGGACGAGGTCCCTCATCTCCATCGGGTCGGCGCGTTCGAGTTCTTCGGTGGCCGCGCCGATGAGGTTGTCGATGTCATCCTCGTAGTTGCGGTGCAGCCGTTCCAGTTCCTCCTGCAGCAGCGACTTGCTCTCCGGAGGCAGATCCAGATTGTTCAGATCCATCCGTCGCCTCCTTGGCGCTCATCCGCATGGCACGGAGCTGGTCGATGCGCTGTTCGCTGCGTTTGCGTCGTTGTTCCATGCGCAGGGTCTGCCGTTGCCGGTCGGACAGGTCGAGCATGTCCCAGGTCACGTCGGAGTCGGCGGGCAGGATGCCGGCCTGCACGAGCTTGACGGCCGCATCCGCGGCTGCGGCTCGGCTGGGCGTGCTGGGGTTGCGCCACTGGCAGGACACCGCCTGCACGCTGCCGTCCGGGCCTGCCAAATATTGTGCGCGGCCGATGATCCGCTCCCAGGCGGGCGCGAACCAGCGTTGGCATTTCTCCGCCTCCAGGCACAGCTCCTTCTGGGCCTTGTCGATCGCGTCGGCGCTGCTGGGGTTGTCGGTGAGCACGCCCATCGCGTCCGGCGGCAGGCTGGTCGCGGACGCGAACATGGTCGCGGTCTGCCTCAGCTGCGCCTGGTGGGGTTCGAACGAGTATTGGGCGAACTGGCCGACCTGCGGGACGTTGCCGGTCTTCGGGTCGGCGGGCAGGGCGAGCACATGGTCGAGCAGGATCCTCCACTGGGGTATCGGGTTGCCGTCGTCGTCGGTGAACATCTCCTCGGTCACGCCCAGGAAGTAGCGGGGCGGCACAGAGTACAGCTCGGCCTGCATCTCGCTGCGCATGAACGTGCGCACGGCGCTGTCGGTCAGGCTCATCACGGTGCGGCTGATGCGGCTGCGCCCGAACGGGCGCTTGGAGTCCGGCCTGTAGGCGAGCAGCTCGACCGGCAGACGCGCGTCCGGATTGTCGGTGCGCTGGTAGACCTTCCACCGGCCGTCATCGTTGACGATGTTGACCGTGTGGTCCAGATCCATCAGATAGGCGCCGGTGGCGTGCTCGTACTCGTCGTCAGTGTCGAACAGGAGCGCCGAACGCAATCCGTGGCGGCGCTTGTCCCATTCGCCGGTCGCGGTGTCTGCCGTGAACTCCTGGATGACCGCCTCCGGCTCGCCCAGGTCGGCGCGTCCGGCGAGCGCCGTGATGAAGCTGCACGAGTGGACGAACGCGTCGGTGTGGGCGCTGTCCGCGGTGGCGACCAGGTCGTTGGCGTCCATCAGGTCGCGCACGGTGCGGGACAGGTCGGAGCCATCGTCCGTGGTGATTCCGTCGAGCACGACGCGGTTGGCCAACGCCTGCACGGCCTTCTCGGGCCAGCCGACGACGATGTCGATGTCCTTGGCTATCGGGGGCAGGCTATAGCCGATGTCCTTGAGCTGGTTGCGCCCGTTGTAGTAGGTCTGGCGCACGCGGTTGCGCACGCGTTTCTTCAGCAGCCGTCGCAGCAGGCGGCGGTACAGCTCGCCCTCGCCTCGGGTCAGGCCGCTGATGGCGGTGGGAAACGTGATCATGGCAGTCGTATCATCCTTTGCTGTCTGGTTTCGCGGCGCGGGTTGGTCATGGCGCCATGCAGGGCGAGCGTGGCGGCGACCAGTGGGCTGATGTCCACGTCGCTGCCGAGCTTGTTCCACCCGTAGGCGCCCTCGTGGCCGATGTTGCGGATGGTTGCCCCGGCCACGGCCATGTCCAACGGCGTCTGCCCCTTGAGGTGGCGCAGCTGGTGGTCACGCAGCATGTCCTGGAAGCGTCCCACCGCCTGGCCCATCATGGCGGCGTTCGTCATGGTGACGCGCACACCGCGCTCTTTGAGTTCGGGGACGAGCACAGTCGCAGGCGACTGCGCGTCAATGACCACGGCGGACAGGCGCGGCCATCGTTCGGCAATCCAGTCCACGGCCCACATGGTGCCGTGCCGTCGGCTGTCGCGGAACCGCGCCAGTTCGATGTGCGCGGTCCCGTCCTCGTAGCCCATGCATGCGCCGACAGCCAGACTGGAACGGTCCGGCGGCATGTCCACGCCGACCGCGACCCATCCGCCCGGCATCCTGCGCTCGACGGCGGACGCCTCCCACAGGGTCTGGTCGATGGCGCCGGCGGTTGCCTTCTCGTCCCAGATACCGAGTGCCTCCCTGCGGAAGCTGTCCTCGCCGAGGTTCTTGAGCATGCGCAGCATGGCCGCCGGTTTGGTGCGCGACGGGTAGCTCGGGTTGGCCTTGGCCCATTGCGCGCGGTCGTCGGTCGACGCATCCCGGTCGGCCGAGAACTCGATGTAGACCATGTCGTCCTCGCCGGCGAGCGCCTGCGCCCGTTTCTGGATGAACACGTCGCCGGGGTCGACGGGGCGTGGCGGGGTGCCCATGAACACGATGAGCGGGTTGCGGGCGGCGTTGGCTGTCGGGATCATGTCTTCCAGAGCCTTCTCCGAGAGGATCTGGGCCTCGTCGAAGATGATCATGTCGACGTTGTCGAAGCCTCGGCCGAAGCCTTGTTCGCGGGCGCCGAACAGGATGCGGCTGCCGTTGACGAAGCCGATCTCCTCCTGGCCGTTGGCGCGTCGTACGGCCTTGCAGTGTCTGATGAGGCCGGGGCGCTGGACGAGGGCGGTCATGGTTTTGAACGTTTCGCTGGAGGTTCGGGTGCGGTGCGCGGTCCAGATGACCTTCATGCCTGGTTGGGTCAGGCACAGGACGACGACGTTGTTGCCCACAGTGAAGGTCTTGCCGGTCTGCCGGCAGATGCTCATGACCACGCCGCCCACGCCGGCGGCGTATGTGCCGTCGTCGCGTTTGGCGAGCATGAGCTGTCCGATACCCTCCTGCCATCGGTCGAAGCGGATTCCGAGCCTGCCCGTGATGGTGCGGACTCTGCCGAATCCGGTGGAGACGATGCCGGTGGGGGTGACGAGGTGCCGGGCGGCCTCAGACAGTGCCGGGGTCGAATGGTTCGTCCCTTGCGTCATCGGCCATCACTCCCTCCGCGAGCGGGTCCTCCTCCCGTTCGGCCTGTGATGATTGGATCTCCTTGCCGACGGCGAGCATCTGCTTGGTCAACGCGGCGATGGCCTGCGCCGGGGTGTCTGGGTCCTTGACCGCGCGTTCGAGTGCCATGAGGCTGATGCGCAGCAGCTCGTCGTACGAGCTCGCCTGACCGTCGCCGGATGCGTGTGTCGCCGGCGACGGTGCGTGGACGGTGCCGGAGCGTCGCTTGGAGGCGAGCTTGCGGCAGTTGCCGGAGCAGTAACGGCGTCTGACGCTGCTGTTCTTCGGCAACGGTCCGCCGCATTGGGCGCATCGTCTCGATGTCATCGCTCCTCCTCGGAAAAGGCGACGGTACGAAAACCCGGGGAGAGAAATCGGCCCTGCACCCGAGGTGGCCGTTTCGGGGCCTGCCGGGGTATCCTCCCCAGGTCACCAGTCGCTCGACTCGAACGGGATGCTCGTGGCCTTGGGCCGAGCTGCGGTGCCGCCCAGATGGGCGCGGGCGTACGCATCCGTTTTGTCGCTCTTGATCCGGTTGCACCGCCGGTGCGTGAGCCGGCAGTTATTGAAGCTCAGCGGGTCGCCGCCACGGCTTACAGGGATGAGCTCGTCCACCTCCGCGCTCATGGGATGCGGGGATCTCAGCGTCTTGTCTACGGGCCGGCCGCAGATTGCGCACACGTCGTAGGCGGCGAGCACGCGCCTGCGCAGCATGTCCCTGCGATGCCCGTTGCTCCGGCGGGGGTTACTCCTGGCACTCATCGTCGAACACCTTGCGGAACGCGATGGCCGCCCGGTCGAGCAATAGTTCGAATCGTTCGGCGTCGAACATGGCGCACTCGCCCGGCTCCCCGGACAGCGGGACGGGCACGCTCATCGTGCCCAGCTGCCTGTCCGCGTTGTCGGTGATCTTGAGTGTGATGGTGGGCGGCATCATGCACCTCCCCTTGACATGCGAAAGCCCCGCAACAAGGCGGGGCCGTTATCAGGATTTACTTCTGCGTTTTCGTGCCTCACGCAGCCGTTTACGCTTCTCGATCGCCATCGGCTGCTGATAGACATAGTCGATCACCGAATCAAGAAAACCGAGAATATCCTCGGCATCCTCCTCGTTGACTTCCACGTTTAAATCCCCATGGGCCATGTCATTGCCAAGATGCCTTATCTCGTGGGCTTCATCACGAAGCTGATCCGTGACAATGCCTTGTTTGGCCATCTCATCGATTTTATCGGACAAATAACCTTTGGTAATGCCCTTGTCTTTGGCGATAGCCTCAATGGTCGTTCTCGCAAGCAATACCGCGGCACGATTCGCGTTAATGAAGAAGCACGAATAAGCTTCGGAAGCCGCTGAAGCAATGTCCGTAGGCACGTCCTCATACTCCTTCCCCAATCCCTTCACCGGATACCAGTCCACGTCGGCGTTCGGCCCGTTCGCATACCATCCAACGGCCGCGCGAAGATTCTCGAAGGTACGGTTACTGTCGACATATCGAGCATTAGGCCTGTTCGCATATGCGTCCATCAGCTGTTCTATGTCATTTACTTCGATTCGTCCGAGAGAGGCGAACCCGCATTCGTCGCACGTGTACATGGCAAACCATGTCGAAGATCCGTCCCCGTCATAGGGGACGTTGGACACCCGGCCTTGGAGGGTCATATGCGATTGGTTGGAGCAGTGCCAGCAGATTCTTGATGCCATAGGCCAAGTCTACCGTCATGCGCCATGGAGCGGATGGTGCAGGATTCGCACCTGCGGACGATCCCTCGTCTCCCGCTTAGCGAGCGGGTGCGTTCGGCTGCTCCGCCAACCATCCATCGGATATGAATCGAGGGCCTGAACGTGATTCACTGCCATGATTCAGACCCTCTAATCCACTGACAAGTATCGGATGCACTCCAAAAAACGTCAGTCCACCGGCGTGTCGCAACGCAGCCGATCCACCACGCAAGCCAACGAATACAAGGGTTTGCCGGCATCATCCACGCCGGACGGTGCGATCAGCCCGCGCGTCTTCCACGAGGTGATGGTCTTGCGGCTGATCCGATACCCGCACGACCGCAATAGCCGTGCGCACTCCCCCGCCGTAAACGATTTGCCGCTGCGGATGCTGCGCTCCAGAAGGTCGAGGCGCACGGCGCTCGCCGTCTGCTCGCGTCCGCAGGTGGGGCAGGTGACGGTTTCGGCGTCCCGTGTGGCGGTGATGGTGAGCCCGCATTGGAGGCACTGGCCGATCGGCGTCGCACGGTCGGGCGGGTCGATGATCCCGAGCGTCAGCGGTTTGAGCCGTTGGAACTGCGCGACGTACATGCCGATGTCCGGAAGCTGCGCGAGCCGCGGATGCATTGCCGCGTCGGTGAGGCACCCGATGACGTCCGGACACAGATCACGCTTCCAATCCAGAATATTCACGCCGGTCAGGCGCCGCCACAGTCCCTGGGCGATGCTGGCGAGCAGGTCGAGATGGTCGAGCACATCCAAACGCAGCGGGGTCGGCGCGACCGGCGTGATGATCCTGACGGGCTGGTGGCCTCCGGGATGCAATGTGGCGTCCAGCGAGGCTTCGAGCGCGTGCGTCCATGGCACGTACTGGTCGAGCAGGAGCGCGAACGACAGTTCGCACGAGGGGCACAGCGTGTACCCGGCTTCGACCGGCTGACCGCAGGTTTGACACGTGGCGACTGACATTCCCAACTCCTTCGTCTATCATGTGGCTCGTTTGCCATATGGAGCCCTGGTGTTCGAAGGAATGCCGGGGTTTCTCTCTATTCGTCCATTCTCTCATTCTTCATGGCCTTCAGCCGTGCGCGACGCCTCGCATGACACAGGCGCGACGCCTCACGGTTCCTGGCCTTCTGCGCCTCACGCCGATCCGCCTCACGGTCGGAGTCCTCCACGATGCGCTCCCCGTTGCGGGCCCGTCGCACCAGGTCGGCCAGTTCCGGATCGTTCTGCCAGTCGATGCTCATGCCGGCATCCTGTCCGAAAACAGGTTGTCGCTGTTGTTGATGGCCTGCTCGACCTGGATGGCGAGCGCGAGCGCCTGGTCCCATCCTTGCCGGTAGCCGAGCACGTAGGCTTCGGCGGGTATCTTGCTGACGCTGCCTTCGGCCTGCAGCGAGCTTAACGCCTTTGCGGTGATGTCGATGCTCATATGAGGGTCCTTTCCATGTCGGCCGCCCACGGATCCTTGCTGAGCGTGGACGGGTCTCGACGTTTATTCGAACATCGGTTCGATGAACTCCGGGCCGAACTTCGGCTTCGGCGCCTTTTCGGCCAGTTCCGGGTGCAGGATGATGCTCTGGCACTCCTCCTCGCCGATCTTCAGCAATCCGGAGATCTCGCTCACCTCGTAGCCGTCCTTATGCCATTTCAGGATCATCTCGGCCTTCGCCTTGCTGACCATTCATCTTCCTTTCCTTCAATCGTTCCCGGTATCTCCGCGAGGATTCACGGTTCTTCTCCGGATTCCGCTTCTGCCACGCCCTCATGTACTCGGCACGCTGATCGCGATGCGACTCCCGATATCTCCGATCAGACTCCCTCACCCGATCCGGATGCCTGAGCCGATACCTATGGCGCCGTTCCCTGGCACGCTCCCTGTCAAGCTCCCGCTGTTCGGCCGCCAGTCGACGATTCCGCGCCGACCGCTCCCATGGATCCAATGCCTCAACACCGGGAGTCCGGCACGCCGCGATGAATTCTGACCAGTCGGCGAGCGCGATGCTGTTTTCCGGTGTGGTCATAGGTTGTCGGCGCCATCCACATGCGACCAGTCGCAATCCATTCCGCCGCGCCTGTATCCGGTGTAGACAAGGCATGTGACTCGTCTGGTGTCGGACATCGTGACCATGCATTGGTGGATTCCTTCGCCCAGGTCGGTGCAGTCCGGATTCTCCGGCGACTTGTCTTCTATGCCGCCGGTGGTGCCGCAGGCGGCGAGCGCCATCAGGATGATCGCGGTGGTGGCGAGCGCGAGTGTCTTTCTCATTTCTGGCGTCCTTTCTGGAGGATGTTATTGGGGCAGAATGCGGTGCCGTCGTAGCATGCCTGCCACCCTCTGGCTTCGGCGTCGATGAGCGCCTGACTGCAGGATGCGGCCGCGATGGCGAGCTCATTCGTACAGTGTTGACGGTCACAGGTGATCGTCCAGATGATCGCGCCGCTGGTCACGCTCATTTGCTGTCTCCTTCATGATGAGTTCGTCGGAATCGGTCTCGTGGATGCGCTCGGATTGCGCGTGGATCTGGTCGAGCAGCTCGTCCCATGTGATTTCTTTGACGGTGACGCTCATTTCGGTTCCTTTTCGGCGAGCGCGGTGATCTTGTCGAGGATGGTCTTGTATTCCTGGATGTCCCTGTTCAGGCAGGTCTTGACCCTGTGGTCGGTGGATGGCTCGAAGTAGGCTCCGAGCGTGACCTGCCTCACCAGGAATCGGAGCGTGGTCAGGTCGAGCTTCCGGTAATGGAGCATGTCGAGATGGAGCTCGAGCCTGCTGCGGATCCATTTGATGTCGAAGTCCACGTTCGTGCCCGCCGGATGCAGTGTGTACTTTCCCGCCCAATCGGTCAGCAGGCTGTTGATCTGCTTGGCGGCCGTATATGCGCCGACCGCGTCGTCGCCGAACGTTTCGCCGACGAGCCCGTTGCGCGTGTGCACGTCGACCGCCCACGCGGTGTCCGGGCACAGGCGGATGGCGTCGTGCTCGATGACCCAGGTACGGATCAGCCTGCCATCCACGTCGGCCGGCGGTTCCCCGTCCATGCCCGTGACGGCCATGCCTACCTCCAGCAGCTGTCCGCGGGTCGGATCCAACGCCGTTGTCTCCACGTCCAGCCATAGCAGCATGTCCGGCTTATCGCCTGTCATATCAGTGTTCTCCTTTCCTTGGATTCGTATTCGCGGTCGCCCTGGTCGTCGGGCGTCCACCGGTCGCCGCGCCAGTCGAGCACGGGCGTGGATTGCGGGGTCTCGCCCGCATACAGGTACAGGCCGAGCTCGTGCGCCCGGTCGGGATGCTTGTGCACCCATCCGTGGCATCCGGTGCTGCCCGACCCGCACAACAGCACGAGGTTGGCCGGCGAATGCCGCCACTCCACATCGGCGCGCAGACGGTTCATGCGATGGTGCACGCTCAGCCCGGGCCACTGGCCGGCACGCACGTACACGCCGCAGCGCACGCACCGATGCCCGTCCCGCCCGATCGCCAACAGCCTGGACTCGTGAAGGTCGAACATCACGCCACCCCCACGCCGTCGGCGAGCGCCGACCTCTCCTCGTCGGACACCGGGTAGCCCGCGGTTTCGAGCAGCCGGTAGTAGCCCCGGACCATCGGGTTAGCGGCCCGTGTCCAGTCGTCCGCGTCGATGCGCGCCTCGCAGAAGGCGCACAGCAGGCACGCCAGCTCCGCGTCCGACCCGGCGCACCGGGATTCCAGTTCCCGGTAGTTCTCCTCGCCGTCCAGGTGGTACACGCCCGCCTTCGGGTCCTTCACGGTGACGGGCAAGGGATGGCGCTCGCGGATGCGGTTGTATGATTCGATGGCCTTGTCGCGGTCCTGCGAGTCCAGTCCGCCGTTCAGGCTGATCCATGCGCGTTCGGTGAACACGTCGAGCATGGTCAGCGCGCGGACCATCGCGCCCAGGCGGTCGGCGGACAGGTGGAACGCGTGCCGGCCGACCCATGATTCACGCAGCCTGCGGGCGCGCTCGTGGAACTCGACCACGGGCTTCATCCGCTCCCGTTTCTCCCGTTGCTCGCGCCGCCGACGCTCCTCGTACGATTCGGCGTCGGCCTTCGCGTCGTCACGCCGGTAGACGACCGCGCAATCACCGAACAGACGTACGAACAACCCCGACACGTCATCGCATTCCCCGGCCCACGACTCCCACTGGTCGCGGAACGACACGTCACCGGCCTCGAACCGCGTCTCGGCCCGCCACCCCACGGGCGTGGCCCACCAGCCGGACACGCTCACCGACTCGGGCAACGCCTCCACATCGAGGTCGGCGAGCGCCCGTTCGGCCTCCCCACGCCACAGGCGGTCCCTGCGCCGCTCGCGCTGCCGATCCAGATTCCACCGGAAGCTGTCCGTGCCCGCCACCCTGGCCAACGCCGTCTGCGCGTCCGGATCATCGTCGAACTCGGCCAACGCGGCCAGCTCCGAGAACGACAACTGGCCGAAATCATCACGCGAGGCACGCACCCCATCCGGGATGCGGGCGATGCGTTTGCGCTCGCGGACGTAGGTCTGGCTGCGGCCGAGCTGGCCGGCGATCCGTGGGATTGTGGCGCCGAGCTGGAGAAGTCCCTGGATGGCGTCGGATTCCTCGAGGACGGTGAGTTGCTCGCGTTGGGTGTTCTCGGTGATCATGGCCTCCAACTGCTGGATCGGGGTCAGGTGGAGGACGAACGCGGGGACCTGGGCGAGGCCGGCCTGTTTGCAGGCCGCGAGGCGTCGGTGCCCGGCGATGACCCGGTAGCGTCCATCGTGTGGGACGACGCTCAAGGGGGTGAGCAGGCCGTTGGCTGTGATGCTGGCGGCCAGTTCGGTCACGTCGCCGATGGTTTTGCGCGGGTTGTCGGGGTGCGGGTCGAGCATCGTGATGTCGAGCCGGGTGACCTGGCTGCTGGCGTATGCGCTCATTGGCGGTGCTCCTGTTCGAGTCGGTCGGCGAGCGCGGCACCTTTGTCGGTGACGCCCCAGCCGATGGCTTCTTGTTGGATGAGTCCCTGACGGTGGAGGGCGGTGAAGGTTCGCCTGTCGTTGCCGTCGACGGGGTAGGTTCCGGGTTGGTGGCGGATGTCGATGAGCCGGTTCCTCATGTTGGGTGTGGTTCTCATGGTTGCTCCTCGGAGTGTCGTGTGCTGAATGCGTGGGCGCCGGCCAGGCACAGGCCGTGGGACGCGTAGCTGGCCTGGTGTTCCGGGGCGGCGCAGCTGACGAGGGTGCGTCGGTCGTCGATGAGCTCGCTGATCGGGGTGCTGTCCCAGACGAGCACGAACGGGGTGGGGCCGATGATGTCCTGGATCGCGTTGATGAGGCGCTGCTGCTCGTTCATGGCCTGTCCTTCCAATGCTGTTGGCGGTCGAGGCAGTCGGCGCAGGTGCGGCACATGATCTGCCAGCTGGTCAGGCACAGGCCACCGCATACCTGGCATCGGGTGACGGTGCCCATGGTGGTTTCGGTCTCCTTTCGGTGTCGGTTGACGTGGCGGATGTGGTCGCGTCTGAGGCATCCGCACGAGCGGGTTCGTCCGCTGGTCAGGCTGGCGGACGGCACACGGGCGAGGTTGCCGCAGTCGCACCGGCATTCCCATTCGGCGCCGCCCTTGGCGTACCGGCTGGGGCCGGCGTATCGGAGGGCGACGAGCCGGCCGAAGCGCTGGCCGGTTAGGTCGCGCACCTGGTGGCGGTGGCCGGCGACGGCGCGGGTCATGCCGTGGGGTTGGGGTTTGCGGTGTACGGTGACCCATTCGCGCAGCATCACGTCGGTGTCGGTGGTGGTCATGCGGTCGCCTCCTCGCGGTTGAGCCGGTCGGCGCATTCCTGGCAGGCGCTCATCCACGGGCTCGGCGCCCATCCCTGCCGCTGGTGGCTGTACGAGCTTTCCTTGGGGTGCATGATGGCCCTCACGTGCCGGCAGTTCCACGTGTGCTCGTGCCGACGCTCCGGAACGGATGCAGGTTCGGGCAGCCACGGCCGGTATGCGCCGGTCTCCAGCCACCTGGCGAGCCTGGGTTCGCTCCCGGCCCTCAGGTCGCCGTTGTCGATGGCCCTGGTGTGGGCGAGCACGGCCGCATAGAGCCGTTTCGGGTCAAGGCCCGAGTCGATGGTCTGGCGGACGGCCCGGCGGTTGCGGTCGGGGTCGCCGCCCGTAGGCCGGTAGGCCTCGGCGATCAGCCTCTCGGGCTCACGGTCAATGCGCCGGTCCAACGCCGTGGCG
>OOCN01000953.1_pt1 | contig 21410 bp, 19 predicted proteins | sample 1671361 | NCBI WGS metagenome assembly OOCN01 (sample SAMN06348149, study PRJEB24527) | human gut metagenome | biome: human gut; feature: ankylosing spondylitis patient; material: feces | host: Homo sapiens | place: China | collected 2015-10
GCCTCCCTCTGAGAGGGAGGTGGCATCGCATCAGCGATGACGGAAGGAGTTTATCATCCCCCACAAACAACAAAATCCCCGCTGTGCAGCTGCACAACGGGGATTTTTTGCGATACGATGTTATGCGCCATGACCAAACAGCATGGCGCGGAAGGTGCAGAAGATGATCTTCCAGTCCACCAGGAAGCTGCGCTCGTGAACATACTTGATGTCCAGGTCCATCCACTCTTCAAAGCTCAGCTGGTCGCGATGGGGCGCGATCTGCCAGTAGCAGCTCAGGCCGGGGGTCACATACAGCCGCTGCCACTCATAGGCGGTATACTGTGTGACCTCACGGGGCAGTGCCGGGCGCGGGCCGACGATGCTCATTTCGCCCTTCAGCACGTTGAAGAGCTGGGGCAGCTCGTCGATGCTGGTCTTGCGCAGGAACTTGCCCACCCGGGTGATGCGGGGGTCGTTCTTCATCTTGAACACAGGGCCGTCCTTCTCATTGTGCTCCATCAGGTCCTTGAGCTTCTGTTCTGCGTCCGGGCACATGGTGCGGAACTTGTACATCTTGAACAGCTTGCCGTTGCGTCCTACCCGCTGCTGGGTGAAAATGGGGCGGGCACCGGGGCTGTCGATCCAGATGGCCGCATAGGTGATCAGCAGCAGAGGCGAAAGCGCCACCAGCGCCAGCGAGGACAAAAGAATATCCTGTGCCCGGCGCACCGCCCAGTAGACCCGATCCTCGTGGGAGACTTCGGAAAGATCCAGCGTCAGAGGCCGACGGATCGTGTCGACGCTGGGAACGTCATACCCGACCGCCATGGGGTAGGAGGCCGGTTTTACCATCAGATCTGTTTTCTTCCAATATTCCGTTGAATCATGAACCCGCAGAGTTGCCATACGAATCCCCTCCTGAATGTGTGCGAAAAATCAAGACGGACAAAGTGCAACAATCATTTGATACACCGCAACAGAAGTGCACTCTGTTTTTGCCTTCATTTTAGCACGAAACAGACGATTTCGCAACAAAAAATGTCACTAAAAATGTTACGTTTTTGTTGCAAATAATGCCGAAAGGGATCGTACCGCAACAAAAAAATGGACGAAGCAGAATGCTTCGTCCGTGAAGGACCGGGAACCGGTCAGCCGAACAGGCTTTTGGTGTTGTGACTGTAGACCGAGAGCACCAGTCCGACGCAGATGTACAGCATCAGCACCGAACTGCCGCCGGCGGAGTAGAAGGGCAGCGTGACGCCGATGACCGGCAGCAGGCGCAGGTTCATGCCCACGTTCACCGCGATCTGAGCCATCAGGGCACCGCCGATGCCGGCGCAGATGTAGCTGCCCAGCAGATCTTCGCTGCGGGCACCGGTGGCAAAGGTCTTGACCACCAGCGCGAACAGCACGCCCAGCACCACGCAGCAGCCCACAAAACCGGCAGAATTGCCGATCCAGCTCAGGATAAAGTCGTTGTGGGCATTTGGTACACTGTAGTACCGGCCGCCGAACAGCCCGTTGCCGAAGATGCCGCCGGAGCCGATGGCGATCTCGCCGCGCTGCTGCTGGTAGATGATGTTCTTCCACACCGCTTCGCTGGGGGCCCAGCCGGTGGTGTTCTCCGGGTCAATAACGGCCAGGATGCGGTACCACTGGTAGCCCTTGCCGATCTTGTCGCTGAAAAAGGCGAAGGCCGCCGCTACCGCTGCACCGGCTGCTGCGGCGGCACCCAGGATATACTTCCAGCTCAGGCCTGCCGCAAACATCATGCTGCAGCCGATGATGCCGTAGATGATGGCGGTGCCGTCGTCGCCCTGGACATGGATGATGGCAATGGGCACCAGCAGATGCAGCAGCAGCTTTGCCAGCTCCTTGGGCTCATTGATGTGGCTGCGCACGTTGTTCAGATGCATGGCAAAGGTGAGGATGAAGCTGATCTTGGCCAGCTCTGTGGGCTGGAAGGTAAAGCCGCCCAGCTTGTACCAGGAATAGTTGTCGGTATCTCCGGCGTTGTAGCCGATGGTGAGCGGGCCGACCGAAACGTTGCGGATGAACAGGGTGGGCAGAACCAGGCCCCAGGTCAGCACCACATGCACCGGCCACACCTTGACAAGGCTGCGGTAGTCGATGCAGGACAGCAGCAGCGCGATGGCCAGACCGATGCCAGCCGCACCGGCCTGCACCAGCGCACGGCGGTAGTCGCCGATGCCGGTGATCTGGCCGGTGACCGCGTCGGTGGCAAACCCGTTGCCCTGTTTGGCGGCCCAGGACGCCAGTGCCAGCACCGCCATGGTGCTGCTGAAGATGCACAGCAGCAGGTAGACCTTGTCAGTCCGTTTCCAATATTGTCGAATGCTTTCCAATGAAGCACATCCTTTCTGATCAGCAGATGACACCGGAACTCACACAGCACCGAGCAATATGACCCCAGTTTATCCTTATTATACACACTCTGCCCGGCCATTGCAAGAAACAGGGTGTGACAGCTTTGCAAAATCGGGCGCGGACGCTTGACAAAGGGCGGGGGAGCTTCTACAATGAAGGTGGCAGAAGTGGGGGTTGCCGCCTGTGCCGGCCGCGCCCGAAGCGGCAGACGAGGAGGCAGCACTTGTGCCGGGAACGGGGCGCACGGAGGATGTGTGCAGCTCCTGAAGGATGGGAAAATGATGAAACAACAAACGATGCCCTGCCGCCTGCTCTGCGCGGTGTGCGCCGTGGTGCTGCTGGTATCGGCAGTGCCGGCCGCATGGGCTGCAGAGCCGGACATAGATACTGCCGCACCGGTGCAGAGCCTGACCGCTTCGGAAGCGACCGAGATGCAGCAGGCAGACGCCGCCGTTACCGCCCTGACCGACAGCGCGGACTACGCCGCCATGTCGGCGGCGGACCGCAAGGCAGCGGCGCTGGAACAGCTGGACGACCTGGTGCAGCAGGGGCTGGTGGCAAAGGGCTCCATTTATGCCGACGAGGAAAACGGCATGGTGAGCTTCTCCTACAGCTGCGGCGCGCTGGGCGGCATCCTGCTGGAGGACCCGGATGAGGAAAATACCGCTGCCGACCTGCAGCTGGCAGAGGCAGCACAGCAGACCGCGCAGAACGGCACCTATGGGACCGCGATGCTGTACTATGCTTTTGACGACACGGTCAACAGCAGCCGCTACCCCAACTACGCCTATATGCAGAGCTACTGGACCTCGGTGGGGCTGGACACCAAACTGGACACGACGGTGACTGTGGCCGATCTGCGCCGCATGAACAACTATGACCTGTGCGTACTGAGCACTCACGGCGCCTATTATACCTACGAGTACGGCTGGCTGTGGAAGCGCACGGCCACCGCGCCTGTGCTGCTGCTGACCGAGAAATCCACCTTCTGGAACGATCTGCGCTACGGCATGGACCTGCTGAACCACCGCATCATCAAGGTGAACGGGGCCTATGCCGTCACGGCGGGGTTCTTCCGGGCGGCTTATCGCAGCGGTGCGCTGAAGGACACGATCATTCTGTCGGAGACCTGTGAGTTTTACGGCAAGAGCGGGCATCTGGACACTTCCATGGCGGATGCGCTGCTGTCCGGCGGTGCGGCCTGTGTGGTGGGCTATGTGAACAATGTGTACACGGTGTACTCCCGCAGCATGCTGTGGGCGACTGTGAACCGCCTGCTGGCGGGAGATACGGTGCGCGAAGCCGTGGACTTCGGCCTGAACCTGTACGGTGCGGATGATATCATCTGGTACAACAATCAGGGCGGGCGGCGGCCCCACGCGGTGGCGTCTTTCCCGGTATTGAGCGGCGATCAGGATGCCCGGCTGCGGGCCGTGCAGGCTGCGGCCGACAGCACACAGCAGGCTGCCTGAGCAAAGCTGGCATTGCGCTTTTGCAAAAAGTATACTATACTAAGGGATGGCAGAGCACTGCCATCCTTTTTTGATGATTGGGAGGGAAACTCCATGGCAGAATACATCACCCATTCCCGCGCCGAGACGGTGGCGCTGGGCAAGCGCATGGCGGCTGTGCTGCAGCCCGGGGCACTCATTGCCTTTACCGGGGGGCTGGGCGCAGGCAAAACGGCCTTTACCGAGGGTCTGGCCAAGGGCCTGGGCTGCACCGACCCGGTGAGCAGCCCCACCTTTGCCATCGTGAACTATTACCGCGGGCCGCGGCCGCTGGCCCACTTTGACCTGTACCGCATTTCTACCGAGAACGATCTGTGCGCGGCCGGGTTCTATGACTATCTGGATCAGGGGGCCATCGTGGCGGCAGAGTGGAGCGAGAATTTTGCCGACCTGCTGGCACTGGAACAGCCGATCTATGTGAACATTGAGCGGGTGGATGAGAATACCCGCAAGATCACCATCGAGGGGGTAGAGGTATGAACATTCTGGCCGTGGACACCGCCGGAAAGACGGCGGGCGTGGCCCTGCTGCAGGATGACCGCCTGCTGTACGAGGTCTATCTGGACGCGGGCATGACCCACAGCGAGACGCTGATGCCGATGATCGACACCTGCCTGAAAACCTGCGGCATGACCTGCGCCGACATCGACCTGTATGGCGTGAACGCCGGCCCCGGCAGCTTTACCGGCCTGCGCATCGGTCTGGCCGCTGTCAAAGGCCTGGCCTTCCCCCGGGAGACGCTGTGCGCGCCGGTTTCCACGCTGGAAGCACTGGCGGCAGCCCACACCGGCGAGGGCACGGTGCTCTGTGCACTGGATGCCCGCCGCGCGCAGGTGTACAGCGCTGCGTTTGATCTGGCCACCCACCAGCGCCTGCTGGAGGACGATGCCCGCGCCGTGGCGGACCTTGCCCAATTTGTAGAAAATTGCAAAAAACCCCTGTTTTTTGTTGGTGATGGCGCATCTCTGTGCTATAATAAATACGGCAGTGTGCCGGGTGTGCTCGAAACGCCCCCGGCCCTGCGGGGCGGCCGGGCCGCTGCCGTGGCACTGGTGGCCAAGCAGATGGCCGAAGCCGGACAGGCAGTTCTGCCGGAGGCTCTGCTGCCGGATTACCACCGCCTGAGCCAGGCCGAGCGGGAGCGCGCCGAGCGCCTTGCCGCCGAGGCTGCCGCAAAAGCATAACGTCGTATCCGATAGAAATGGATCTATTGAAAATAAGGAGCGTGTTTTTATGACCCCGATGATCGTTGAGCATCCGCTGTTGCAGCACAAGATCAGCATCCTGCGCAACAAACAGACCGGCACCAAGGAGTTCCGTGACCTTGTTGGCGAGATCGCGACTCTGCTGTGCTACGAAGCCACCCGTGACCTGCCTCTGGAGGAAGTGGAGATCGAAACTCCCATCACCATGGCAAAGACCAAGGTCCTGGCAGGCCGTAAGCTGGCTCTGGTGCCCATCCTGCGCGCCGGCATGGGCATGCTGGACGGCATGCTGACCCTGCTGCCCGCCGCAAAGGTCGGCTTCATCGGCCTGTACCGCGACGAGGAGACCCTGCAGCCCGTGGAGTACTTCTGCAAGCTGCCCAAGGACATTGCAGAGCGCGACGTTCTGGTCCTGGACCCGATGCTGGCAACCGGCGGCAGCGCCATTGACGCCATCACCCAGATCAAGAAGCACGGTGCAAAGCGCATCAAGTTCATCGGCTTGATCGCTGCTCCGGAAGGCATCAAGGCCCTGCACGAGGCACACCCCGATGTGGACATCTACCTCGGTGCACAGGACGACCACCTGAACGAGAACGGCTACATCGTTCCCGGTCTGGGCGATGCCGGCGACCGTATCTACGGCACCAAGTAAATTTGATTGCACACATAACACAAAAGGAGCGGCTCCGCGCGGAGCCGCTCCTTTTGTGTTGTATGAAACCCTCTCAGTCAAAGCCTGATGGCACCGAAGGTGACTGAGAGGGTTCGTCTTTTTCAAATCTCAGCCAGGATGGCGTCGCCCATGGCGGTGCAGCCCAGGCAGGTGCAGCCCTCGCTCATGTTGTCGGCGGTGCGCAGGCCCTTGTCCAGCACCTTGTTCACGGCATTCTCGATGGCATCGGCCTCCTCGGTCATGCCGAAGGAGTAGCGCAGCATCATGGCAGCCGACAGGATGCAGGCGGTGGGGTTGACGATGTCCTTGCCTGCAATGTCGGGGGCGGAGCCGTGGATGGGCTCGTACAGGCCGCGGGTGCCGTCGCCCAGGCTGGAGGACGGGATCATGCCGATGGAACCGGTGATCATGGAAGCCTCGTCGGACAGGATGTCGCCGAACATGTTCTCGGTGACGATGACGTCGAACTGGGCAGGATTCTTCACGATCTGCATGGCGCAGTTGTCCACGAACATCTCGCTGTATTCCACGTCGGGGTACTCGGCCTGCAGGCGGTGCATCACACTGCGCCACAGGCGGCTGGTGTCCAGCACGTTTGCCTTGTCCACGCAGCACAGCTTCTTGCGGCGCTTCTGGGCGGTCTCAAAGCCGATGCGGCCGATGCGCTCGATCTCGTGCTCGGAGTAGGGCATGGAGTCGATGGCCTGCTTCTCGCCGTTTTCCAGCGTGTGGGTCTCGTGATTGCCGAAGTACACGCCGCCGATGAGCTCACGCACGATGATGAAGTCGATGCCCTGCGCCACGATCTCCGGCTTCAAGGGGCTGGCCGGGGCCAGCTGGGGCCAGATCTTGGCCGGGCGGTTGTTGGAGTACAGGCCCATGCCGGCGCGCAGACGCAGCAGGCCCTTTTCCGGGCGCTGTTCCCCGGGCAGGCCCTCCCATTTGGGGCCGCCCACGGCACCCAGCAGTACGCTGTCGGCGGCCAGGCACTTGTCCAGCTCGTGCTGGGGCAGGGGGTCGCCGTATTTGTCGATGGCTTCACCGCCCATGGCGGCGTCGGTGTAGTGGAAGGTGTGGCCGTATTTTTCAGCCACCTTGTCAAGCACGCGGATGGTCTGCTTGACGATCTCCGGGCTGGAGCAGTCGCCCCAGATGACGGCAATGTTCTTTTCCATTGGTTTCTCCTTACTTCTTTGCCTTGATCGACTTCATCAGGCCGCCGGCGGAGATGATCTCTTGGATGAACGGCGGGAACGGCTCGGCGTGGAACACCTTGCCGTTGGTCTCGTCGGTGATGACGCCGGTGTCAAAGTCCACGCTCACGGTGTCGCCTGCGCTGATGGCATCCGCAGCCTCCGGGCACTCCATGATGGGCAGGCCGATGTTGATGCTGTTGCGGTAGAAGATGCGGGCAAAGCTCTTGGCGATGACCACCGAGATGCCGGCGGTCTTGATGCACAGGGGAGCGTGCTCACGGGAGGAGCCGCAGCCGAAGTTCCAGCCGCCCACCATGATGTCGCCGTTCTTCACGTTCTTGACGAAATCCTTGTCGATGTCCTCCATGCAGTGGCTGGCCAGCTCCTTGGCGTCCTGGGTGTTCAGGTGGCGGGCCGGGATGATGACATCGGTGTCCACATTATCCGGGTATTTGAAAACAGAACCTTTTGCGTTCATTGTTGTTCTCCTTTCCAATCAGACCGTGCGGGGGTCGGTGATATAGCCGGTGAGGGCGCTGGCGGCGGCGGTGGCGGGAGAAGCCAGGTAGACCTCGCTCTTCACATGGCCCATGCGGCCCACAAAGTTGCGGTTGGTGGTGGAAACGCAGCGCTCGCCCTCGGCCAGAATGCCCATGTAGCCGCCCAGGCAGGGGCCGCAGGTGGGAGTGGACACGATGCAGCCTGCATCAATGAAGGCGGTGGTCCAGCCGCGCAGGATGCACTCCTTGTACACGGCCATGGTGGCGGGGATGATGATGCCGCGCACGCCCTTGGCGATGTGCTTGCCCTTGAGCACATTGTAAGCAGCTTCCATGTCCTCCAGGCGGCCGTTGGTGCAGCTGCCGATGACCACCTGGTCAATTTTGATCTCCTTGCCCTCACTGGCGAGGTGGGTGTTCTCCGGCAGGTGCGGGTAGCTGACGGTGGGCTCCAGAGCGGACAGGTCGATCTCAATGGTCTTTTCGTATTCGGCATCCGGGTCGGCTTCGTAATACACCGGCTCACGCTGGCTGCGGCCCTTGAGGTAGGCTTTGGTCACCTCGTCCACCGGGAAGATGCCGTTCTTGGCACCGGCCTCGATGGCCATGTTGCAGATGCACAGGCGGTCGTCCATGGTCAGGGATGTCACGCCCGGGCCGGTGAACTCCATGCTCTTGTACAGGGCACCGTCCACACCAATCATGCCGATGATGTGCAGGATCAGGTCCTTGCCGGACACGCGGGGGCTGAACTTGCCCTTGAGCACAAACTTGATGGCAGAGGGTACCTTGAACCATGCCATGCCGGTGGCCATACCGGCGGCCATGTCGGTGGAGCCAACGCCGGTGGAGAAGGCACCCAGTGCACCGTAGGTGCAGGTGTGGCTGTCCGCACCGATGACGCAGTCGCCAGCGGTCACGATGCCTTTTTCGGGCAGCAGGGCGTGCTCAATGCCCATCTGGCCCACATCGTAGAAGTTCAGGATATCGTATTTGTTGGCGAACTCGCGGCACTGCTTGGACTGGGTGGCACTCTTGATGTCCTTGTTGGGCACAAAGTGGTCCAGCACGATGGCGATGTGCTCTTTGTCGAACACGCTGTCGAAACCGGCGCGCTCAAACTCGTTGATGGCGACGGGGGTGGTGATGTCGTTGCCCAGCACGATGTCCAGCTTTGCGTTGATGAGCTGGCCTGCCTTGACCTCGGCAAGCCCGGCATGTGCGGCAAGGATCTTCTGCGTCAGGGTCATTCCCATGGTGGTACTCTCCTTTTAAAAAAGCCTTTTTACTTATTATTGATCGCGCTCACCAGTGCCTTGACACCGGCCACGATGATATCCGTGTCAGTACCGGCACCCCAGGTGACGGTGCCGTCGCCCCAGGTCAGGCCCACATAGGAGGCCGCACGGGAGGTGGAGCCCTCGTCCAGGCTGTGCTCGGAGTAGTTCTCCAGATGGAACTCCATGCCGGTAGCGCTCTGGATGGCGTTGGCCACGGCGTCCAGACGGCCGTTGCCCACCGAGGTGACCACCTTGCGCTGACCGTTCAGGTCCAGCGTGACCGTGGCGGTGATGCCGTTGACCTGAGCAAAGTGTGCCTCGATGACATTGAGGGGCTTGCGGCGGTTGAGGAAGGTGTCCTCGAAGATGTGCAGCACCTCTCCGGCACTCAGCTCCTTGTGGCTGTGGTCGGACACGCTCTTGACCTTGTAGCCAAGAGCTTCGCGCATCTTGGGGGGCAGGTTGTAGCCGTAGTTCTGTTCCAGCACAAAGCCGATGCCGCCCTTGCCGCTCTGGCTATTGATGCGGATGACGTCGGCGTCATAGGTGCGGCCGATGTCGTGGGGGTCCACCGGGATATAGGGGCAGGTCCAGCGGTGCTCGTTGTGCTCCTTGCGGTAGGCCATGCCCTTGGCAATGGCGTCCTGATGGCTGCCGGAGAAGGCGGCAAACACCAGCTGCCCGGCGTAGGGGCTGCGCTGGTAGATGGGCATCCGGGTCACACGCTCGTAGGTGGCGCAGATGCCGGGCATATCCGAAAAGTCCAGCTTGGGGTCTACCCCGTGGCTGTACAGGTTCATGGCCAGGGTGACGGCATCCACGTTGCCGGTGCGCTCACCGTTGCCGAACAGGCAGCACTCCACGCGCTGAGCACCGGCCAGCACGGCCAGCTCGGCGCAGGCCACGCCGGTGCCGCGGTCGTTGTGGGGGTGGGTGGAGATGATCACGCTGTCCCGGTACTTCAGGTGCTTGTCGCAGTACTCGATCTGGTTGGCATACACATGGGGCATGCTCATTTCCACGGTGACCGGTAGGTTGATGATCATCGGGCGGTCCGGGGTGGGCTGCATAATGTCCAGCACGGCGTTGCACACATCCACGGCGTAGTCTACTTCGGTGCCGGTGAAGCTCTCCGGGCTGTACTCGAACAGGAAATTGCCCTCATACTCCTCGCTGAGCTGCTTGACCAGCTTGGAGCCGTCGGTGGCGATCTTCTTGATCTCTTCCTTGCTCTTGTGGAACACCTGCTCACGCTGGGCCACCGAGGTGGAGTTGTAGAAGTGGATCACCGCCCGGGGGGCCCCCTTGACGGCCTCGAAGGTGCGGCGGATGATGTGATCGCGGCACTGGGTCAGCACCTGCACGGTGACGTCCTCCGGGATCATGTTCTTTTCGATCAGGGTGCGCAGGAACTCGTACTCGGTCTCGCTGGCAGCAGGGAAGCCCACCTCGATCTCCTTGAAGCCGATCTTCACCAGCATCTGGAAGAACTCCAGCTTTTCTGAAAGGCTCATGGGCACGATCAGCGCCTGGTTGCCGTCGCGCAGGTCCACACTGCACCAGGCGGGAGCCTTTTCAATGTGATCCTTCTTGACCCAGCTGTCATAGCCGGCGGGTACCGGGTAGTACCCCGGTGCGTATTTGGTGGCGTCCATCATCGTTTTGTCCTCCTGATGCTTCTTACACTTTTTGTACAAGAAAAGGCTCCCGTCTTTCAAGGCGAAAACCTTGAGAGACGAGAGCCTGTAAGTTTTATCACAGGGCACCCGTGGTACCACTCTCTTTGCTGCACCTTTTGTGGATGCAGCCACTTTGCACGATCGGCCCTTTGCGGCGAATCGCTGCCCTTGTAACGGTGGGCGTCCGTCAGAGCCTACTGTCTGGTTCAGCTCTGCTGCTCAGGGGCCAGTACCCGAAACCCTCTGCACCCGCCTTGCACCACCCGGCGGCTCTCTGTACGCAGAAGAAAATCGTTTTATCCCCGTCAACGCATTTGCACTTTGTGGAAAGTGGGTCCATTTTATCACGGCTGCCAGAAACTGTCAAGAAGATTGGCTCATCGGCAGGATGAAACAAATTCACAAGTCCGTGGGCAGAATTTGCCGGAATTTGGGAGAAAGACCTTTTTATTGTAATGATGCAGGAAATATGCTAGAATAAAGATGCCGCTATTTGAGCGGCAAGGGTGCTGTCTGCATAGACGGTGGTCATGCTTTCTGTCCCGCATCGCTGATTCGTTCTACATGGAATGAAGCAGGGGTTCCGGGAAAAGAACTTTTTTGAAGGAAACTTCCTGGAGCCTTGAAGGCGAAGGGAGGAATGTCGGATGAACCTGGTAGAGGTTTTTGCACTGCTCGCTTTCATTCTCAGCCTGCTGAGTCTGATCGTGGAAGTGATCCGTTTGACCGTTGAGGTCATGGAGAAAATTTACCAGAAGAAAAACGATGATAACAAAAAAGATTGACCGCCCCAGTCTCCCAAACTAAGCGGTCAATCTTTTGACAAATGCGGGACGGGAAGCTGACCATTGCAGACAGCACCCTTTCTATTTATAGTATAGTCGGACCCCGTTCCTTTGTCAAGCGGAGACCTTTGTTAAGAAACTGCGAAGTTTTTGGAAACAAGCCCTCAAGCTGCTTGTTAAGCTGTTTTTGGCAGTGCTATACTACGATCAATGAGATGCAGACACACTCAGATACCGATATGAAGGAGGAAAACCCCTATGAAGGAAGTCAAACCTTCCAAAAAGCCGTTGGCTATTTATTACGCCATCGTGCTGCTGGTGCTGCTGGCCCTCAACCTTGTGGTCATGCCCTGGTTCACCGAGCGTCAGATCAAAGAAGTGGACTACGGCACCTTTATGAGCATGACCCAGCAGCAGAACATCGGCAAGGTGGACATCCAGTCCAACCAGATCGTGTTTACCGATAAAGAAGAAAAGCAGATCTACAAGACCGGCCTGATGAACGACCCGGGCCTGACCCAGCGTCTTTACGATGCCGGGGCCCAGTTCTCCAGCGAGATCGTGGAGCAGGGCTCTCCGGTGTTGAGCTTTTTGATCTGGTTTGCCCTGCCCATCCTGCTGTTCAGCTTCATCGGCAACCAGATGAACAAAAAGCTCATGGAAAAGGCAGGCGGCGGCCCCGGTTCCATGATGTTTGGCGGCGCAGGCAAATCCAACGCCAAGGTCTATGTGCAGTCCACCCACGGCATCCGCTTTGCAGATGTGGCCGGAGAGGACGAGGCCAAGGAAAACCTGCAGGAGATCGTCAACTACCTCCACGACCCCAAGCAGTATGAGGAGATCGGTGCCTCCATGCCCAAAGGCATCCTGCTGGTGGGCCCTCCGGGCACCGGCAAGACCATGCTGGCCAAGGCCGTGGCAGGTGAGTCCAACGTGCCCTTCTTTTCCATCTCCGGCTCCGAGTTTGTGGAGATGTTTGTGGGCATGGGTGCCTCCAAGGTCCGGGACCTGTTCAAGCAGGCCAAGGAAAAGGCCCCCTGCATTGTGTTTATCGACGAGATCGACGCCATTGGCCAGAAGCGCAACAGCGGCAATCTGGGGGGCAACGATGAGCGGGAGCAGACCCTGAACCAGCTGCTGACGGAGATGGACGGCTTTGAGGGCAACACGGGGGTCATCATCCTGGCAGCCACCAACCGCCCGGATTCCCTGGACCCGGCTCTGACCCGTCCCGGCCGCTTTGACCGCCGGGTGCCGGTGGAGCTGCCGGACCTGAAGGGCCGGGAGGAGATCCTGAAGGTCCACGCCAAAAAGGTAAAGATCGCCCCGGGGGTGGACTTTAACACTGTGGCCCGCATGGCCTCCGGTGCCTCCGGTGCCGAGCTGGCCAACATCGTCAACGAGGCTGCTCTGCGAGCAGTACGGGCCGGGCGCAAGAGCGTGACCCAGGCAGACCTGGAGGAGAGCATTGAGGTGGTCATTGCAGGCTACCAGAAAAAGAACTCCATCCTGACGGATCAGGAAAAGTGCATCGTGGCCTACCACGAGATCGGCCACGCCCTGGTGGCAGCCAAGCAGTCCCACTCGGCTCCGGTGCAAAAAATCACCATCATCCCCCGGACCTCCGGTGCCCTGGGCTACACCATGCAGGTGGACGAGGGCAACCACTACCTGATGAACCAGACGGAGCTGGAAAACAAGATCGCCACCTTTACCGGAGGCCGTGCCGCCGAGGAGCTGGTGTTCCACTCTGTTACCACCGGAGCCTCCAACGACATCGAGCAGGCCACCAAGCTGGCCCGGGCCATGATCACCCGGTACGGCATGAGCCAAGATTTTGACATGGTGGCTCTGGAAACGGTGAACAACCAGTACCTGGGTGGGGACACCTCCCTGGCCTGCTCTGCCCAGACCCAGCGGGAGATCGACCAGAAGGTGGTGGAGCTGGTAAAGGCCCAGCACGCCAAGGCTTTGCAGATCCTTACCGAGAACCGGGACAAGCTGGACCAGCTGGCCAAGTTCCTCTACGAAAAGGAGACCATCACCGGGGAGGAGTTTATGGCCATCCTGAACGGAGAAGAAAAAACTGAATAATTTTTTGCATTCCCTGCAATAATCCAGCCGCCGCATCCGTTTACAAGACAGATGCGGCGGTTCTGGTTCAGAGCCCCGCAGAAAAAACCATGGTTGATAGAACATGAAAAACACAGCCGGACCCCGGCTGCAATACAGGAGGATTTTCTTATGAAACTGCTGAATCATAAAGTTGCCCGTACCCTGGCTGCCGCTGCGGTGGCTACCTGTGCCGTTGCCATGCTCAGCGTAGGCGCATTTGCTGCCGACGTGGCCATTGGTGAAAAGGACCCCACCTACGGCGGCTACGGTGCCCCGGCAGGCCCTGCCATCCAGGGCAACATCATGCTCATCAGTGCCGACTGTGATGTGGCCATTGGCGAAAAGGACCCCACCTACGGCGGCTATGGCGCACCGGAAGGCCCTGCCATCCAGGGCAACATCATGCTCATTGGTGCCGACGGTGCTGAGAGCGACACCCTGAAGCTGAATTACAGCGTCAAGGGCCTGTTTGGCCGCCAGGTGCTGTACACTGCCCGGCAGAACGGCACGGTGCTGACCCTGGATGTGCCTGCCAGCGTGGCTACCTTCCGCTGCACCATGGAGGACCTGACCACCATGATGAACAACGGCATCAACACTCTGGTGTTCAAGACCGAAAAGACCTCCACCACCCTGAACCTGAGCCTGCTGACGGAGGGCTATGATGCCGATGCCAAGGTCAAACTGCACCAGTGCGGCAGCACCGTCCGCCTCAGCGTCAATGGCCGGGGCCGCCGGGATCTGCTGATCGGCCGCTGAGCCCCAGCTCCCTGCATTCCATAAGCATCCAAAAGCTCCCACTGCTACCGCTGCAGTGGGAGTTTTTCTGTTAAGTTTTTGAAAATTTGCCCGGCAGAGGGTGCAACCTTTGCCGGGTTGTGCTATAGTTAAAGTGGATAAAATTACATGGTTGCAAAGGAGAAAACGCCATGGAGCATTTTGTGGAGTTTCAGGACGTCTGCAAATATTACCAGACCGGAAGTGTGAAGATCGCCGCCGCCGACCACATGAACTTTTATGTGGACAAGGGGGAGTTCTGCATCATCGTAGGCCCCTCCGGTGCCGGCAAGACCACCCTGCTGAACATCCTGGGCGGTATGGACAGCTGCGATGAGGGCCATGTCTGGCTGGACGGCCGGGATGTGAGCCGCTTTTCAGAAAAGGCTCTTACCACCTACCGCCGGTACGACGTGGGCTTTGTGTTCCAGTTCTACAACCTGGTGCAGAACCTGACGGCGTTGGAAAACGTGGAGCTGGCCAGCGAGATCTGCCGCGATCCGCTGGACCCGGCCCAGACCCTGACCAGTGTGGGCCTGGGGGAGCGGCTGAACAACTTCCCGGCGCAGCTGTCCGGCGGCGAGCAGCAGCGGGTGTCCATTGCCCGGGCCCTGGCCAAAAACCCCAAGCTCCTGCTGTGCGACGAGCCCACCGGTGCCCTGGACTACAAGACCGGCAAACAGGTGCTGGGGCTTTTGCAGGAGACCTGCCGCAAGACCGGACGCACCGTCATCGTGATCACCCATAACACGGCCCTGACCGCCATGGCCGACCGTGTCATTCAGGTACGCAGTGGGCAGATCGTGTCCAACAAGGTCAACGAGCACCCGGTGCCAGTGGAAGAAATTGAGTGGTGAGTGCAGTGCAAAAAAGTTATCGCAAAAATATCCTTCGGGAGATGAAGGGCAACGCCAGCCGCATGGTCTCGCTGTTTGGCATCGTGGCCCTGGGGGTCATGATGCTGACAGGCCTCATGAGCATTGCCCCCAGTATGCGGAGCGCAGCCCAAAAATATTATGTGCAGCAAAATGTGTTTGACCTCCGGGTGCTGTCCACCCTGGGCCTTTCAGACCAGGACATTGCCGCCATTGCCGCCACCCCCGGGGTGGAGGCTGTGATGCCGGTAAAGACCCTGGACCTGGAGGCCAACTGGCAGGGCCAGGAGGAGCGCATGGTGGTGCAGCTGCAGGCCCTGCAGCAGGACCCGGCAGCGGACACCGACGCCAACATGAACCGTCTGGTGCTGCGCTCCGGCCGGATGCCCCAGGCCGCCGACGAGTGCGTGGTCCATGTAATGGGCTACCAGGCCGAGATCGCTGAGGGCACCGTGCTGACCCTTCCGGAAGATACAGAGGGGACAAAACACAAGGAATATACGGTGGTGGGGTTGGTGCAGGACCCTCAGCACATCTCCACCGACAAAGAGAGCAGCACCGTGGGCAACGGTCAGCTGAACTACATCGCCTATGTGCTGGACGGGGAATTGACGGCAGATTACTACACAGCCTGTTATATCAAGGCAGAAAATGCCGGTCAGTACGATAATTATTCCCAGGAATACCAGGAGGCGGTGGACCAGGTGGCGGACCGGCTGGAGCAGATCAGCACCGCCCAGTGTGTGCAGCGCCGGGAACAGCTCATCGACACCGCCAACGAAAAGCTGGCGGAGGCCCGTCAGACCTACGACGACCAGAAGGCCGAGGCCGAGCAGAAATTTGCCGAGGCGGAACAGCAGCTGGACGACGCCCAGCAGAAGCTGGACCAGGCCAAGGCCCAGCTGGACGCAGGCGAAACGAAACTGGCCAAGCAGAAGGAAGCCCTGCCCGACACCATGCAGAACGGTGCCGACCAGCTGGTGGACGGCGAGGAACAGGTGCTGGAATTTGAGGAACAATTGCAGCAGATCCAGCTGCTGGTGAACCTGAAAAAGGTAGCCGACCCGCTGCTGACCTACGCCCAGGCAGCCCTGAACAACGCCCAGAAGGCTCTGGACGATGCAGAGCCTGCCGACGAGGAATACATCGAGCTGCGGGACGCCCTGGCCAAGGCCCAGGCCGCCTATGACAACATCAACGGCCAGCTCCAGGGCTACCAGGCCCAGCTGGATGAAGGCAAAAAGCAGATGTACGCCCAGGGGCTCATCTCCTCCCCCAACCTGGACAACGATCAGCTGGTGGTGGAGGCCAAGGCCGCTCTGCGGCGGCTGAAGGTGCAGCTGCTGGAAGGCCAGCTGCAGCTTACCACCGGAACCGCCACGGCCTACAGCCAGTTTGAGGCGGCCCGGGCCCAGTTGGACGCCGGGTGGCAGGAGTATCAGGCTGGGGTGCAGCAGCTGGCAGACTCCCGTGCCCAGTACGAGGCCCAAAAGGCCGATGCCCAGCAAAAGCTGGACGAGGGCCTGCAGCAGCTCACCGACGCTGAGGAGCAGGTGAGCAAGATCAAAAAGGGCGAATGGTATGTGCTGGACCGCAACAGCACCCTGAGCTTTGTGACCTTTGAGCAGTACGCCGACCGGATGGCTGCCATTGCCCGGGTGTTCCCGGTGTTCTTCTTCCTGGTGGCGGCCCTGGTGGCTACCACCACCATGACCCGTATGGTGGACGAGAACCGCCTCCAGATGGGCACCCTGAAGGCCCTGGGCTACTCCAACGCCAGCATTGCAGGCAAGTACCTGTTCTATGCCCTTACTGCCAGCGTGCTGGGCAGCATGGCCGGTATGGTGGTGGGCTTTTTGGTGTTCCCCAGCATTATCTGGTACGCCTATCAGCTGATCTTCAGCCTGCCCACCTTCACCCTGCGGTTCTACCCGGGCATGGCAGCCGCCAGCATGGCCATCAGTGCCGCCGTCATCGGCCTGGCCACCTGGAGTGCCTGCCGCTCCAGCCTGAAGGAAAAAAGTGCAGCACTGCTGCTGCCCCGGGCTCCCGTGGCAGGCAAGCGCATCTTCCTGGAGTACATCACCCCGCTGTGGAAGCGTATGAGCTTCTCCCAAAAGACCACCGCCCGGAACCTGTTCCGGTATAAGAAGCGGTTCTTTATGACGGTGCTGGGTGTGGCAGGCTGTACGGCCCTGCTGCTCATCGGCTTCGGCCTCCAGGACTCCCTGCTGCCCATCGTCACCAAGCAGTCCACGGAGCTGTCCCACAACGACCTGACCGTCACCCTCAGTGACCCTGCCGCCTTTACGGTGGAAAAGGGCCTGACCGATGCCCTGGAGGGGGGCCAGGTGGAGAACTGGGCGGCGGTGTACAGCAAGTCTGTGACCATCTACAATGCCGACGGAGAAAGTGCTGGCGTCAGCGTGGTGGGAGCTCAGACCGACAGCCAGCTGAGCCGCTATGTGACCTTCCGCACCCGGCAGGGCCACAAAGCCATCCCCTTTGAAAAGGACAGCGTGGTGCTGACAGAAAAGACCGCCCTGAACCTGGGGGTGGAGCCGGGCGACTCCATCTGGGTGGAGAACCCTGACGGAGAACGGGTGGAGATGACCCTGACCGGCGTGACGGAAAACTATATGTTCACCCGGCTGTATGTGTCCAATGCCCAGCTGCAGACTCTGCTGGGCACCCAGGACATCCCCTGGAACACGGTATACGCCCAGACCCGCTGCGACAGTGCCGCCGACCGCAACACCATGCGTGAGACTCTGCTGGCCTGCAACTATGTGACCGGAGCCTCCTTTACAGAGGATGCCACCTCCATGTTCGACAACCTCATCGTGAGCCTGAACTCGGTGGTGGTGCTGATCATCGTGTGTGCTGCAGCCCTGGCGGCGGTGGTGCTGTACAACCTGATCAGCGTGAACCTGGCCGAGCGCAAAAAGGAGCTGGCCACCATCAAGGTGCTGGGCTTCTACGATAAGGAAGTGTACCGCTACATCTTCCGGGAGATCGACCTGCTGGCTCTCATGGGCTCTTGCGTGGGCCTGCTGCTGGGCATCCCCCTGCATCAGTTCATCATCCGCACCGTGGAAATGGACCAGCTGATGTTCATCCGCACCATTGCGCCCCACAGCTATCTGCTGAGCGTGGCACTGACCATGCTGTTCACGCTGGCAGTCTGCTTTGTCATGCGCCGCCATGTGAAGAAGATCAGCATGGTGGAGAGCATGAAGGCACCGGAATAAGAAACGTCAGGGTTCATAAAAGATTCACGGATGCACAACACTTTTGCCGAAATTCTCTGGTAAGATAGAATCACCGGAAGGGAACGCCGCAAATCCCTTCTCCGGGACAACATGATTCCTCCTTTTCCAAACCAAATACCGTAAAAAAGCACCGCGCAACGGGAAATGGACCCGTTGCGCGGTGCTTTTTGCGTCCCGGAACAACAGGAAACATGTTGCTGCACCAATGTTGTGCAGCAGCATGTTCGGGTCTGTGTCAGGAGGCCGGCAAAAACTGCAAGGTGACCGCCTCAGCGGCAAGGGCGTCGGCCTGCTCCCGGGTCAGCTTTTTGCACCCGACCATCCGGTTGAGCACCACCTGCATCCGCTTGACGGCCAGATCCGGGCTGCTGTTGGGCGAGTAGGCCGATGGAGCATTGGGCAGGCCCGCCAGCATCACGGCTTCGGCGTCGGTGAGCTGCAGCGGCGTTTTGCCAAAGTAGCCCTGCGCGGCTTCGCCGATGCCGTAGTGCCCGCTGCCGAAATAGATGGTGTTGACGTACATTTCAAAGATCTGTTCCTTGTTGTACTGCTTCTCAATGGCGAGGGCGGCGAACATCTCCGCCGCCTTGCGGGCCAGATGCTTTTCCTGAGTGAACAGGGTGTTCTTGGCCAGCTGCTGGGTGATGGTGCTGCCGCCCTCGGCAAAGCTGCCGGTGCGCAGGTCGGTCACCAGTGCCCGGGCAATGGACACCGGGTCCACACCCTTGTGGTGGGTGAAGCGGGAATCCTCCGCCGAGATCACGGCGTTGATGTAGGTCTGGGGCAGCTGGGCATAGGGAACGAACCCTTCGCGGGACGAAATGCTGCTGTACAGGGTATCAATGGGGGTGACCTGGATGGCGCTCTCATAGAGTTTGTGGCCTGTGACGGCAAAGTACCCGCCCGCTGCCACGAGGGCCAGTAGGGCAAGCAGCAGCACCGTGAGCAGCAGCTGCCGGAGAAAACGAAAAACGGTATGCATGGTGTGCTCCTTTCCGGGCGGTGGCCCGAATGACTGTATCATAAACGATTTTGGCCGGTTTGACAAGGGACATTCCGGTCTTATTATAAGGTGTAGATTTTGCCGTTTTGTGACCAGAGCATGAATTTGTGCCGGTGTACGCCGTCGGACGGGCCGGGAAATCGAGCAAAGTAATACTCTTGACCGGAATGCACAAGGCACGGCACCGCGCAGCGGCCGTTCATCATGCACAAAATGCAAAATTGAAAAAAACAGAATTAACCTATTGACAAACTGGGTATTGCGGGATATAATGCGAACAACAAATCCACAAACCTTGTGGGGAATTGAAATGGAGATTCCCGGGTTTGTAGAGGAGTGGGAAAAAGCCGGAAAGGAGGGCACGAAGATGAAACTGATCTGGAACGAGCTGCTGCATGCAAACTTCCGCTGTGGGCGAATGTGTGGGGAACGGGCAGAAGAATTCACCGTGACCTGTACGATGCCCTCCTGTGCACGAATGTGTACGCCGATGGAGCGTTGAACAAAAGCAAACGGAAATGATCTGCCCGGTACGCTGGAACTTGAGTGCGTATCGGGTGTTTTTGTATCAGGAAATTATACTAAAAGTTTAATGACAGAGGTATACTACAATGTCTAACTATAAATTTGAGACCCTTCAGCTGCACGTTGGCCAGGAGCAGGCCGATCCCGCGACCGATTCCCGCGCAGTGCCCATTTACCAGACCACTTCCTATGTGTTCCGCAACAGCCAGCACGCTGCGGACCGCTTCGGTCTGGCAGACGCCGGCAACATCTACGGCCGTCTGACCAACTCCACCCAGGATGTGTTCGAGAAGCGCATTGCCGCTCTGGAAGGCGGCGTGGCTGCTCTGGCTACCGCTTCCGGCGCTGCTGCCATCACCTACACCATTGAGGCACTGGCACAGGCCGGTGACCACATCGTGGCACAAAAGACCATCTACGGCGGCAGCTACAACCTGCTGGAACACACCCTGACCCAGTTCGGCGTTTCCACCACCTTCGTCAACGCCCATGATCTGGCCGAGGTGGAGAATGCCATCCAGCCCAACACCAAGGTTGTCTATCTGGAGACCCTGGGCAACCCCAACAGCGATATCCCCGACATCGACGCCATTGCCGCCATCGCGCACAAGCACGGCCTGCCGCTGGTCATCGACAACACCTTCGGCACCCCGTACCTGATCCGCCCCATCGAGCACGGCGCTGACATCGTGGTGCACTCTGCCACCAAGTTCATCGGCGGCCACGGCACCACCCTGGGCGGCATCATCGTGGACAGCGGCAAGTTCGACTGGAAGGCCAGCGGCAAGTACGGCAACATTGCTGACCCCAACCCCAGCTACCATGGCGTTTCCTTCGCCGACGCAGCCGGCCCCGCTGCCTTTGTCACCTACATCCGCGCCATCCTGCTGCGTGACACCGGCGCAACCATTTCTCCGTTCAACGCCTTCCTGCTGCTGCAGGGCACCGAGACCCTGAGCCTGCGCATCGAGCGCCATGTGGAGAACACCAAGAAGGTCGTGGAGTTCCTGGCCAACCATCCGCAGGTGGAAAAGGTCAACCACCCCTCTCTGCCGGATCACCCGGACCACGCCCTGTACGAGAAGTACTTCCCCAACGGCGGTGCTTCCATCTTCACCTTCAACATCAAGGGCGGCCGTGAAGAGGCCTTCCAGTTTATTGATAACCTGAAGGTGTTCTCTCTGCTGGCCAACGTCGCTGACGTGAAGAGCCTGGTCATCCACCCGGCTTCCACCACCCACAGCCAGCTGAACGATGAGGAGCTGGCCGAGCAGCAGATCTACCAGAACACCATCCGTCTGTCCATCGGCACCGAGCACATCGACGACATCATTGCCGATCTGGAAGCCGGTTTCGCAGCAGTCCGCGGCGAGTAATTACCCGTCTGCACGAGCTGCATCAGAACCTTTGTCTCTTTGTCCATTCTTCCTTTTTTCCAAAACAAACGCAAAAGCCCTCCGGTCCTGAAGCCGGAGGGCTTTTGCTGTTTCCGGGGTGTGATGCAAAGTGGGTTCGAGCAAACGAAAAGCACCCGGAAGCTTGCGTTTCTAGGTGCTATTTCTTGGTGGACGCGGGTGGATTACGCGAGCCGCGCATCTAAAAAAGCCCCGCAGGGGCTTTTTTCCCCGCCGGACTGTTCGG
>OOCN01000966.1_pt1 | contig 21219 bp, 16 predicted proteins | sample 1671361 | NCBI WGS metagenome assembly OOCN01 (sample SAMN06348149, study PRJEB24527) | human gut metagenome | biome: human gut; feature: ankylosing spondylitis patient; material: feces | host: Homo sapiens | place: China | collected 2015-10
CGAGCCACCTGGTCGGCTACAGCATCGCCGAAGCCAAGGTGCACGAACGCTACGGCGTCACGGTCGTCGCCATCAAATCCCCGAATCGCGACCTGGAATACGGGTCCAAGGATCTGGTCATGCACCGTAACGACGAACTGATCCTCATGGGCACCCAGGACCAGATCGAGCGCCTGATCCGCGGCTGACACGTCACGTCGAATGCCCACTTCGCACACCCCCGCACGAGCCGGCAGGCGCGGATTGTCCAAAAAGCAGTACTCGTCTTGACCACCCCCTTCCCCGCGACCCACAATCGCAATCAACCGCGTTGGACTCGCGGGGAAGGGATGAGGGGATGGATCTGCGTCAATCCGGCGGCAGCATACGCGCCGGCCGATATCACACCATCACGGCCGGAGGCGGCACCGCCGTCGAATCCGGAGTGTATTTCGGCACCCTGATCGTCACCGGTCCGGTGAACGCGGCGTCATGTTCGGGAGGCGCCATCGACTGCCGATCGGGGATGCTGCGCTGTTCCGGCGACATGCAGGTCCACGCCCTCCGCGGGCATGGCACCATCGTCGTCGACGGCGACCTGATCTGTGACGTCGTACGGTTCGTGGGCGTCATCGACGTAAGGGGCGGCATACGGTGCCATACGCAGCTGGAGGTCCACGGCAGGCTATCGGGATGCGGTCTGGTCGAGGCGGACGGCATCGAGGTCGAGGGGACGCTCCACGCGGACGAACTGCATGCCACGCGTCTGCGCATCTGGCCGCTGCGCGCCCTCATGTTCGCACGGCCCGCCATGCCCGACTTCGCGACGCCGAGCCGCGTGCGCACCGTGGACGGAGACACCGTGACCGCCCACCAGCTGCATTGTTCCACGATGCACGCACAAACCGTGGAATTATCGGAGCAGTGCCGCATCGAACGGCTGTACGGAGGCAGCCGGTTCACCGACGACGGCACCTCGACCGTCATGCTGCGTTCGCCGGACCGTCCGTGCCGATGCCGTCATGCGGCCTGAACGCCGATCCGCGCGTACAGCAGATACTCCAGGTTGCCGTGGGTGCCTTCGATCGGCGAGGGGGCGGTCGCCACAACGTCCAGGCCGTGGTCGGCGGCGCACCGGATGACGGCGTCCAACGCCTCCTGGCGCAGCAGCGGATCGTCCACGATACCGCCCTTGCCCAGCCGTCCTTTGCCGACCTCGAACTGGGGCTTGACCAGCAGCACGATATGCGCGCCGGGAGCGCCGATGCGTGCGATGACCGGGATGACGTAGGTCAGCGAGATGAAGGAGACGTCGGAGACGATCAGCTGCGGCCTATACGGCAGGTCGCCGTCGTGGACGTCACGGATGTTGACGCCGCTCATCTCGACGATGCGCGGATCGTCCGCGATGCGCGGGTCGAGCTGGCCGTGGCCGACGTCAAGCGCGATGACACGGCCGGCGCCACGGCGCAGCAACACGTCGCAGAACCCTCCGGTGGAGGCGCCGATATCCAGGCAGGACAGGCCCGACGGGTCGGGCAGTCCCTCGCTTCGAAACGCCTCGAAGGCGCCGATCAGCTTGTAGGCGCCACGGGAGACGTAGTCGTCGCCCTTGTCGATGGCGATGTCCGCGGCGGATGCGATCGACTGCGAGGATTTGGTGATGACCGTACCGTCGACCATGACCTTGCCGGCTTTGATCAGCCGTTGCGCTTTCGACCGGGACTCGACCAGTCCCAACGCCACCAACGCGGCGTCGAGACGGTCGGGAATCGTGATGCCGTCGGGTTCGCGGCTCATCGGACGTCCCGGCTTTCGTCGAGTTCCCGTTGCAGTTCCTTCAGGACATGCCGGAAGGTTTCGACGCGTTGCTCGTCATCCTGTCCGTCGAGATCCGCAAGGCCCGGAAAACGCGCGGTCAGCGCGGATGCGGTCTGGTTCCGCCGCGTCCCGCTACCCATGTCCGACATGATGGCTCCCACTCCCGGTTCAGATGATGTCGAAAACCGGCAGATCGCCGGCATCCAGTGCGACTCCCCCGTCCGTCGCCTCCCAGACGGCGCAGCAGGCGGCCCGCAGCGCATCCATGGAGTCTGTGTCGCTCACGCTCACCCGTCCGTCGGCGTCGAGTGCGGCGACGGATCGACCGCATGCCCACCGACCATCCGGTTCACGGCGCGGCGCGGGCATCGGTTCGTTCAGCGCACGCAGGTCGCGGGAGATGAACGTCGGCCGCAGATGACGCGGGGCAAGCATCAGTTCAAGGGGATTCGTGACCCCGGTCAACACGGCCAGCGAATCATAGCCGCCGCGGTTGCCTGCCTCGATATCGGTGTCGAGACGATCGCCGATGGCCAGGCACCGTTCCTTGGCGACGGGTCGACGGTCGGCGCCGGCGGCCAGCAGACGCGCCTCGTCGTACATGGCGGATTCGGGCTTGCCGGCGGAGGCGATGGGCTCGACGCCGGTGGCGTTGACCACGGCCTGGATCATCGACCCGCAACCCGGGGCGATGCCCAGTTCACGCGGAATGGTCAGGTCGCGGTTGGTCACATAGTAGGCGGCACCATGCTCCACGGCGAACGACGCCTGGGCCATCTGGTTCCAGGTCATGTCGGGATACCATCCCTGCACCACGGCGACGGGGGCGTCCTCGGCCCGTTCCACGACGGCAAGGCCCTGTCCCAGGATCTCCTCACGCAGATGCTCCGCACCCACCACCAACACCTTCGCGCCGTGCGGCACCGCCCGGGCGACCATGCGGGCCGCCACCACCGAGGAGGTGATGACCTGCCACGGTTCGACATCCAGGCCGAACCCGACCAACTGGTCGGCCACCACGGCTTGGAAGCGCGACGAGTTGTTCGTGGTGTATTCGATGGTCATACCCCTGCGCTCAGCCTGCCGGATGGCGTCGGCCGCGTGGTCCACCGGATTCTTGCCCCGGTAGACCACGCCGTCAAGGTCCAGCAGCGCCAATGCGTAGGTCTCGGCCAGCGGGCGGTCGGAACCGCGGAGGTATCCCGGCATATGCGGTCAGTCCTCGTTGGCGTCCGATTCGGCGGACTCGTCCGCTTCGCCGGATTCTTCGGACTCGTCCTGCGACTCGTCGGCGTCCGATTCGCCGGTCGCGGGTTCGACGGTGGACGAGGCGCCATCCTCGGCCTCCTGCGCAGGCAGCGTGCTCTCGTCATCGGACTGGTCGTCGTCCTCGTCGATGCCGGCGTCGGCCAGGATCTGACGCACCTCGTCGTCCACGGTGAAGCCGTCGTCCTCGGCGTCGACATCATCGGATTCATCGGACTCATCGCCGGCATCGGCACCGTCGTCCGCAGACCTCGCCTCATCCGACTCGTCATCCGGCGCGAAGCGTGCATCGTCGGCGGTGATGCCGAGATCCTCCATCAGATCCTCCGACATGGTCTGCAAATCGTAGTCGATCAGCACGTCCTCATCGGTCTCGTCCTCGTCCACATCGGCGTACTGCATCTCCAGCTTGTCCAGCATCGTGTCGAGGGCCACCGCCTCGTCCGTGCGTCCGGCCTCCTCGAGGAAGTACTGCTCGGCCTGGACCGCACGCATGCGGTAGGCGCCGGCCAATCCCTTGGAACGGCCCAGCGTGTGCACGATCTGAACGGCCTTGTCCCACAGCTCCAGATCGCCCAGGGCGCCGGCGTACACCAGGAACATCTCGGCCTTGGCCTCGCCGCGCAGATACTTGGCGTCGTCGGACATGGCCAGCTCGATGGCCTTCTTCGGATTGCCCACGCCGCGCTCGCAGTCGGCGATGAACGGCAGATAATCCAGGAAGCCGTTCATGCGGTACGCGGTGCGGAACTCACGCAGGGCGAGCTTGTAATCGCCCTGACGGTACGCGATGAAGGCAAGCGTCTCACGGGAGAAATCGATGCGCGACGCCTGATGAGCAGCCCACTTGGCGTGGGCGAGGGCCAGTTCGGGATCCTTCTCCTCCAGCGCATAGGCGGCGAGGATGTGCAGGCCGATGTTCTCGGCGTGCTCCTTGGACAGGCCGCGCAGGCGTTCACGCTCTTCCTTGGACAGCATGGACCATTCCATGCCCTTGGGCATCTTCGGCTCGTTCGGACGACGATCCGTATAGGGGTTCTGCGAAGGGTAGCTTACCGTGCCGTCGGAATTGCGACGGGGACCGTTCATATAGTCCTGACGCTTCTGCTCCCGATATTCGCGCTTCTCCTCGGCGGAGAACTCGCGACGCTCGCCGTCGCGGCGGTCATCGCGCTGATAGCGCGGGCGATCGCCATCACGATGGAAGTCGCGGCGGTCATCGCGACGGTAACGCGGGTTGTCGCCGCCGCGGCGGTCATCGCGACGGAAACCACCACGATCACCATCCTTGCGGAAACCACCCTTGTGGAAGTCACGGCGCTCCCCATCCTTGTGGAAACCGCCCTTGCCGCGGTATCCGCCATGCTCGCCGTCGCGCCGGAATCCGCCGCGGTCGCCGTCCTTGCGGTAACCGCCCGACTTGCGGTAACCGCCGGAACGTCCGGAGCCGTAACCGCGGTTGCCGTATGATTTGCCGCCGGAGCGGCCCTGTTCTTCTGCCATACGTGTATGCCTTTCTTAATGCAAAGTCTGTTGTTGCGATGCGATGTCACGATGAGCGGGATGGTCTCCATGCCGGCGCAACCACCCCAGCCGGCCCTGGCCGGCAGCTCCCCGCCAGTGGGAGCAGGAATGAATCAGTGCTTCTCGACGACGCCGAGCGCCTTCTTGCCGCGGCGGATGAGCGCGAAACGACCGTGCAGGAAATCGTCCTGGCCCAACGTCTGCTCTTCGTCGGTCACACGGTTGTTGTTCAGATACACGCCACCGGACTTGATGGTCTTGCGGGCCTCGGAAATAGACTTGAACAGGCCTGCCTTCACCCCGGCCTCGGTGATGCGGTCGTCGATGCCGACGGACGCGAACGTCTTGGCACCGGACTCGTCCTCTATCTTGAGTCCGTCGATGGCGGCTTCAAGCGTGTCCTCGTCGATGGAGGCAAGGTCGCCGCCGCGCCCGAACAGGGCTGCGGACGCGTCGATCGCCGCCTGCGTCGCGGCCTCGCCATGCACGAAGCTGGTCACTTCCCATGCGAGGGTGCGCTGGGCTTCGCGTGCGCCGGGATTGGTGCGCGATTCTTCGGCGAGTCGTTCGATCTCGGCCTTTGGCAGGAACGTGAATGCCTTGAGCAGGCCTTCCATCTCGACGTCGGGGCGGTTGAACCAGAACTGGTAGAACCGGTACGGGCTGAGCATGGTGGCATCGAGCCACACCGCGTTGCCTTCGGATTTGCCGAATTTCTTTCCGGTGGCGTCGGTGATGATCGGGCTGGTGAACACGTTCACCGTGACGCCGCGCACCTTGCGAATCAGGTCCATGCCGGAGGTCAGGTTGCCCCACTGGTCGGATCCGCCGATTTCCAGCGTGCAGCCGTACTCGTCGAACAGGTGAAGGAAGTCGTTGCCCTGCAGCACCTGGTAGCTGAATTCCGTGAAGGAGATGCCCTCCTCGGAGTTCAGACGACGCGCGACCGTGTCCTTGGCCAGCATGGTGCCGAGTCGGAAGTTCTTACCGACGTCGCGCAGGAAGTCGATGACGGACATCTGCGCGGTCCAGTCGTAATTGGAGACGAAACGCACCGGATTGTCGCCGTAGGTTTCCAGAATGCCGCCGATCTGCCGCTTGAGCCGTTCGGCCCAGCCGGCGACGACGTCCTTCGGGTTGAGGGTGCGCTCGCCCGACTGGCGGGGGTCGCCAATCAGACCGGTCGCGCCGCCGACCAAGGCGATCGGATGATGCCCGGCGGCCTGAAGGTGACGCATGTTGATCAGCTGCACGAGATTGCCGATATGCAGCGACGCCGCGGTCGGGTCGAAGCCGCAATAATAGGTGACCGGCTCCCCGTTCAACGCTTCGGCGAGTTGTTTCCTGTCGGTGGACTGGGAAATCAACCCGCGCCATTCCAGTTCTTCAAGGACGGAATCGAATCCGGCCTCTTTGAAATCGGTGACGTGAGCCATGGATATTGGTACTCCCTATCAAATTCTGGGCATTGTGCATCTATCAGTCTCGCAGAACATATCGACAGCATGCGCCAGGACGGCTGCCCGCGAAACGTCGGGGAATGCTCCCCGGTTCGTCGCTTGAATCCGGCCGTCAGTGACGGTACAAGCTTTCGAGAATCCGGCGCAGCTGCTCCAGCACATCGTTGTTGCGTTCGGTGCGCAGTTTCGGGAACGAGGCGATCATTCGACGCTGCTGACGGTTGAAGATGGACATCGCCGCATCTCTGACCCGCATCATGAAGTCGAACGACATCTCCTTGCCGGATTTCCACGATTCGCTCATCTTGCCGGTGACATCGCTGACGGCGACCTTCATGGCGTCTCCGTAATGCGTCATGGCGGCCATGAGATTGTCGAGACTGTTCTCGAAATGCATGATGCCGCACACCGTGACGACGAGGTCGATCAGCGTGAGCACGAACAGCACCCCGCACAGCCAGTGGATGGCGGGCAGCGGCAGCCGGTCGGTGACACCTGCAACCTGCGGCTGGATCACCGACGTGATGAGCACGCCGCCCACGCCGAACACGAACGCCCCCAGCAGGCAGATGCGCCCGTTAAGATTGAATTTGTAGTCGGAGTAGTCCCACCAGCGGGCATGAAACAGCGCCTCCATGACCCAGGATGTGACGTATTCCAGTATGCTGGCCCCGACCATCGAAAGCAGGAACACCACCAGGGGATTGTGCACCTGTCCCAGCACCACGACGGCGCCGACCGCGCCCGCACCGTAAATCGGGCACAACGGGCCGTTGAGGAATCCGCGGTTGACTGGCCGGCGCTCCAGGATGGACACGAGAATGGACTCGTACACCCATCCGCAGAAGCTGTAGAACAGGAACCACAGGAACAGTTTTTCCACGAACAGCATCAGGCCAGCACCCCCCGGCTCCGTGAGGGCTTGTGCCGCCCGTCGTGCGCGGACGCTGCGGATGCTCCGCTTTCGATTGCGGCAAGGGGTTTACCGGACTCCAGTTGCGGCTTGGAGAACCGCTCCAGGGAGAAGGTCTCCCGTGTGGCACTGATCTTGTCGGCCATGGTGACCAGATAGCCTTCGATGTAGCTCGGCGGCTTGAGCGTCATGGGGAACATGTGGCATGCGATGCTGTCACGTTCGATCGCGTTGAGGCGGAAGTCACGCACTGCGTTGCGCAATGCAGCCTGCCCGTGCGTGAACCCGTGCAGCCTATGGGCGCCGTCATCCCAGTCATGCCAGTCATACAGGAAGTAATCGTGCAGCAGAGCCGCGCGGACCAGCGAATGCAGATCGACCTTGTCCCACAGATGCAGGCGGTCGGCCATCCACACGGCGAGGCACGCCACGCGGATAGAATGCGCGAATGTCGTCACCGCTCCATGCTGGTAGCATCCGCGCTCGATATGCTGCATATGATCATGGACGATGATGTCGTGCCCATGCTCGTTGACCAACGACCGAATCTGATTGCGCGTCAGCACACTGTTTCCCTTCGCCCGAATCCGTCTTCCGTATGTCTGTGTCTCTTCCAGTCATGATTCTAGGTCAGGCTCCTGTCACGCGGGTTCATCCTTCAGGATGAGCCCGCGCGCTGGCGGGGATGTGGAGGCGGTCAGTCGGTGACGGAACGCAGGGACTTCGGGGACTTGTAGGCCGGACCATCGCTCACGGAGTTGGCGAACACGCGCAGCGCGTCGATGGTGGCCTTGGCGCAGGCGATCTGTTCACGTACACGGGCCGGCGACGTGCCGCCCTTGCCGTTGCGGGCGGACACAGAGCCTTCGGTGGACAGCACCTCACGCACCTGCGGGGCCTTGTCGGCGGGCAGGAAGTCACGGAAGATCCCGATGAAATCGTCATCCGTGAGATCCCACAGCTCCTGGCCGCGGCCTTCGGCGAGCTTGACGCATGCACCGGAAAGCTCATGCGCGTGGCGGAACGGCACACCATTCTTGACGAGCCATTCGGCGATGTCCGTGGCGAGCGCGAATCCGGTCGGCGCTTCGGCCGCAAGACGGTCGTGGTCGAAGCTCATGGTGGCGATCATACCGGTGAAGGCGGGCAGCAGCACCTCCAGCGTATCGACCTGGTCGAAGACCGCCTCCTTGTCTTCCTGCAGGTCGCGGGCGTACGCGGTGGGCAGGCCCTTGAGCGTGGCGAGCAGGCCTGTCAGGTCGCCGATGAGACGGCCGGACTTGCCGCGGGCGAGCTCGGCGATGTCGGGGTTCTTCTTCTGCGGCATGATCGAGGAGCCGGTGGAGTAGGCGTCATCGAGACGCACGAACGCGAATTCCTGGGTGTTCCAGATGATGATCTCCTCGCTCAGACGCGAGATGTCGACGCCGGCCATGGCGGCGACGAACGCGAATTCGGCCACCAGGTCGCGCGAGGCGGTGCCGTCGATGGAGTTCTCGGTGACCTTGCCGAAACCAAGTTCTCGGGCGACCGCGACCGGCTCCAGTCCGAGCGTGTTGCCGGCGAGCGCCCCGGAGCCGTACGGGCTGGCGTCGATGCGCTTGTCCCAATCCACGAGTCGCTGCACGTCACGCAGCAGCGGCCACACGTGTGCCATGAGCTGATGCGCGAGCAGCACGGGCTGGGCGTGCTGCATGTGGGTGCGGCCCGGCATGACGGTGCCGCCGGCCTTGACCGACTGGTCGATCAGCGCGGATGCGAGGGAAAGCAGCTGACCTGCGATGACGCGGGAGTGGCGGCGCAGCCACATGCGGATCAGGCAGGCGATCTGATCGTTGCGGGAACGGCCGGCGCGCAGTTTGCCGCCGAGCTCGTCGCCTGCGATCTCCAGCAGGCCGCGCTCCAGCGCGGTGGCCTCGTCCTCGTCGTCTTCGATGGGCGCAAACGCACCGGAGTCGACGCGGCGCTGCAGCTCGTCAAGCGAGGCTTCCATGTGGCTGAGCTCATCGGCGGTCAGCAGGCCTGCGCGGCCGAGGGCGCGCGCGTGGGCGCGGGAACCGGCGATGTCGTCATCGGCGAGTCGCCAGTCGAACTGCGTGGATTTCGACAGACGGGCCAGCTCGGGCGACGGTCCGGAAGTGAAGCGGCCGCCCCACAGGGCGAGGTATTCGGTGTTTTCAGCCATGCGATACTCCTTGGAGAATGGGCATATTCGTGCGGTTTCGACTGTCTGCCAGACTATCAGCGTTGTGATACATTCCCGTGGCGGCTCTCCGGTCGAGCGGCCAGACATACACAGCACCAGCAGGAATGGCACCGTACAGCGTTACAAAACCGTCAGAGGGCGAATCGCCAGTGCGAGACCTCCTCGTCGATGTCGAACCCGCCTTCGAGCACGAACTGTTTCAACAGTTTCGACGCCTGTACTTTCACTTTGAAATTCGGCAGCGTCACATTCATGCATCGCTCGAAGAACGATTTCGCCCGTGGCACGTCGATGGTGTCACGCAGGGCGTCGAATCGGCCGAATGCGTTCAGACTTTTCTCATTGATATATCTGACGGTGAGTTCTTCAAGCAACGACCTGTCGACGCCGAGATGATCCACGAGCTTGTCGATCTGCTCATCTTTCTCTCGTTTGGCATAGCGCGTGATGTAGTCCCGCAGCGTCATGCCTTCCTCGACTTCCACATCGCCACGCTCCACATCATGCAGGAACAGCTCAGCAAGTCGTTGTTCGTCCCTCGAAAGCGCAGCGAAGGATCGGTGCAGCTGTGCGGACATCTCCGCCAACTCCGGACTGTCCTCCTTGAGTGCCTTGAGCCATTTGACGAAGTTGGCATTCATGTAGTCGGTGTCGATCAGTCCGGTGTCGATTTCGGTGAGATACCCTTCCAGCTCATAAGGCGCTTCGGGGTCACATCTCCCGTCATCGTCCGGTTCTCCGGCGCAGCTGTCATCATCGAACAGCTCCTTATACCGCTGGGCGAGAATCAGATATGTGCGTTCGTCAATTTGGGGACGCACGATATCAGGTTCGCCGTTCCCGCCATCGTTCTCATCCGCATCGTCGGCATCCGTGCCATCGACCTTGTATTCCGTGGTGTTCCAGTCGAAACCCTGCACTTTCGCCGCTTCAAGGTAACGATTCAGCTCTACGAACTCCTTGGCGAACTTGCGTCTGGCCTCCACCGATTCCGGCAGCTGCATGAGGTCCGATTCCCCGTTATCCGTGAACACGTCGAGAATCTCCAAGTACCGTGTATCCATGGATTTCACGTTCGCGGGCAGTTTCTGCACGAACAAATCAAGCGGCCTGTCGCCGGAGTACAGTTTCACCGCCGCTTCGATGAAGCCGTACATGGTGTGCGGCTTGCGGTAGTAGCGGATGACTCCGAACGGCTTGTCCGGCCCGAACAGGCGGTTCGTGCGGCTGAACGCCTGGATGATGCTTTCGTAGTCGATGATCTTGTCGAGATACAGCGTATTCACCCATTTTGAGTCAAATCCGGTGAGCATCTGGTCCACGACGATGAGCAAATCGAGCTGCTGGCTGCGGTTTGCTGCTATGCCGCCGTACGGACTCTTATGCGATAGTCGCGACGAAATATCTTTCTTCATCGCCGGCCATGTGGGGATGATGAACTCTTTGCCGAACGCCTCGTTGTAATCGGTGATGATTTCAGTCAGCGCATCTTCTTTATCCGTTGCTCCTTCGTTGTTGTCGATGTTGGGATCGAACAACGCCGTTACATGCAACTTAGGTGCTTGCTGCTTGAACAAGTGATAATAGTTGACAGCTTCAGGAATGGAGCTAGTGGCGAGCATCGCATGGAATTTGCCCGCATGGCTGAGCACCGGGAACTGTTCGAGAATGTCCGAGACCACCATGTTCGGATGCGGTGAGTCGATGCCATATTGGTCTCGTCCAAGGAAATCCTCGATGCCACTGATACGGTTTCCAGCGCCATCAACCATCGGCCCCATAGGGACCTCGGATTTATCCATGTAATGCTGAAACACCTTAGCTTTAATGGGGTCAGCAAGTGCATCTTCCGTACTCTCAGCTTTCGCCTTGTCGAGAGCCACGGCACGTCTGACTTCAGAATCCTTGTACGTGGTCACCATGTACGGATCGAATCCGAGTACATTATGGTCACGAATGCCGTCGGCGATGCTGTACCGGTGCAGGCAACGGCCGAACACCATGGCGGTGGTGGAATTCTTCTTCTGGTTTTCGTCCAGAATGGGTGTGCCTGTGAATCCGAAGAACAGCGCGTTGGGGAAGGAACGGCGGATGACTTGCAACATGTCGCCGAAGGTGGAGCGATGGCATTCGTCCACGATGAAGACGATGCGTCGTGCAGCAAGTTGATCCAGCCATGTCTGGGTGACGCCCCGCTCCCCTGCTTTCACGTTGCTCATCTTCTGGATTGAGGTGACAATCAGAGTGTCGTTGACATCGGTGCTGTTGAGTTTATCCCGCAATATGCCGGTGTTCTCCGTGCCTTGCACTTCCGTCTCGCTGTCGGCGAAGCTACGGTATTCCTTCAACGATTGGGTGCCCAGTTCGATTCGGTCCATGAGGAACACGACCTTGTCGGCGTCATGCGAGTCAGCAATGAGCTGAGCCGATTTGAAGCTGGTCATGGTCTTGCCTGAACCGGTGGTGTGCCACACATAGCCGCCGGGTCGTCCTGGGGTAACTGGCCGCTGTTCCCAATCACATTTCCTCACCACATCGGAGATGGCGTTCGCTGCGAGGTACTGGTAGCTGCGCAGCACCTTAAGGCATCCATCCGCCGAGTCGGCGATGGTGTAGAAGCCGATGAGCTGGTGCGCCATGGGAATGGACAGCAGGCCGGCGGTGCCGGAGGTGCCGCCGATGAACAGCTTCCATTCGTCTTTGCCTGGGTGTTGCCCGCCACAGATAGGCTCGTTGTTGTAGTCCGCCCAATGGAAGTAATAGCTTGGATTGAATTTGTCCGCGCCGGGATTGGCGAAGTAGACGGCGTCGTCGGGGGTCATGGCCACGAAGATCTGCACGAGACGGAACAGGCCGGTGAACACGCCTTCGTGCGCGTATTTTTCGATCTGATTGGTCGCTTGGCTGACGGGTATGCCGCTTCTCTTGAGCTCGATATGGATCAATGGCATGCCATTGATGAGGAGCACGAGGTCGCCGCGCCGCGAGCTCAACATCGTGTTCTTGGCTGGATAGACCGGTTGCTGAACGATTTGGTAGGTGCTTTTGCCGCCCGCGATCTCCTTGCGGTCATAGATGTAGAGACTGACTTCCTTGCCGAAATGCGCCACATCTTCTTTGTTGTCACGCGTGATAGACACGGTACGCCCGTTGACGAACGAATTGAGCGCGAGCGGCGTTCGCAGGGTCTCGATCTGCTCGATTATCTGTGCCATTTCCCCGTCCGTCAGCGGGTATTTGCCGAGCCTGTCTATGTCGTTGTTGTTGCGGTACAGTATGTCTTTCCAATTGTCGAGCAAATCTCGCTCAGTTGGATAGCGCAGGACACCGTCCTTCCATCCATGCTGCTTAAGCACGGTGATGACGTTTTCCTCGAACACCGATTCGCTATCGAATATCATGATTCTTCTCCCCTTTGGACTTCCCATTGTCCTGCTTTTCGCGAGCCGACGCGCTTAAGCAATCCACGCCCAATGAGTATTTCAGCATCTCTCCGCACAGTCGCTGATGAGACTCCCACGGCACGTGCCATGTCGTCATATGTTGCTCTGGGGCTCTTTTCTACAAAACGCAGAACAATTCGCTGTCTCTCGGTTATCTGCTCATTCAAACCATTTAACTGCTCATTATTGTCAGTTATCTGCTCATTCGAACTATTTATCTGCTCATAATCGTCAGTTATCTGCTCACCACGGATGAATACATGCTCATTTTGATAGAGCTTGGCATCCGGCTCCAACATAAGCGTGAGCACCGTACGATCAGCCTCGCCGAAGCTCTCTTCAATCTGCGGTTCAGGAAGTCCTGCATTCGCCCATGTGGCAAACACATCGGGAACACCCGTACCAGCTCGCTCGCCCACATCGATTAGGCTGAACATCTTCATGACAAGACCGTTGCGCGGATCAGACACCCCGCCGAGGCGCATCTGTTCAATGCCGGTTCGGATATCACCCGGATTCTCGAACACCAGCTTGTCGGGGGTGCGCCTGACCACCACTCCGCGTACGCCATGGTAATCGGCGTTGAACAAACAGTTGGCCAATGCCTCGCGAATTGCCTTATGCATGGGAGTGTCATCAACGCGGAAGATGCCATTAAGTTTGAAAGGGGTCTTCAGAGACTCGGCAAGTTTGAGATTCACGCGGAAAAAGAAATCAAAGAGGTTGCCTGACCACATGCCATCGCCGGAATGGACACGATCAGTCCAACGAATCGTCGGATCTAGAGTCTCCTGATAATCAAGGAAATAATGCGGACATTCGCGCACGATGTCATAGTCGTTGCCGAACATAAGCAGACCGCCGAACGTGGGATGCAGCCTGCCATCCTCACGGCTTACCGCCGCCGCGCCAATGGCGCGTAGAAAACGCTCGTCATCAAGGTCCGTCCATGAACTGCCCTGACGTACCGTGCGGAAACGATTGCGATACGCCCTCACCGTGTCCGTGTTGAAATCGGCGACGGTGAGATCGTCCAGCACCTTGGAATCCATCGTCTCAGCTCCCTGATCCCGGAGCATTGCTGAGATCTCCTGCCGCGTGCAACGGTAGTCGCCCTCACCACGCCGACGGTAGGTTCCCCCGAAGAGATCATTATTGATATACACGGGGCGTTCGTCACGCGGAGCGCGCGGAACGTGAATAGCCAGCACCATCCCACCATCCGCTTCGAGCACTTCAACTTCCGATTCGATGGGCAGCACGGCGCTCACCTTGGACCGGTTGCTGACCGTGTTCCAAAAGTCCTGGCGAAGATGTTCCGCTTCAGTTGGTGTAAGTCCAATCGGCGCGAAGGTACCGTCTTCGCGCTCCTTAACGCCAAGCAGGATGACGCCGCCGTAGGTGTTGGCGAAGGCGGAATAGGTCTCCCACATGCTGCGTGGGAGGCCGCCCTTTGCGGCTTTCGCCTCGATCCGGTTATTCTCGCGATATGAGGCGAGCTTCACGATATCGAAGGTCTCCATTGCTCCACCTCCCCTCACACAAACATCTTGTCAAGCAAGGATTTCTTGATATTCTGCAGCAATTCCAACTTACGCTGATGAAGGGTGATGAGGGAGTCGAGACGCGCGCAAGTTGATCCGATTTTATTTTGTTCAGTCATTTTCGCAGGAATAAAAATTGGGGTTTGGAACAATATCTCCGTGTTGATCGAAGCCATTGTTCCACCAACAGCCCGACTGATAACCGAACTTTTAACCTCTTCTGTTTCTAGCTCATAGTGCAGGTACGCCGAAGATACGAGAGTCAAATCTGGTCTTGCCCTAAGGACGCGGCCGGAAAACAACCACCCATCTTGACCAGCAAAAACTTGAGCATTAGCATCGACCGATCCAACACGCGAGAATAAAATATCTCCCTCTTTCGCACGATATTGTTCCAGCCTCTTTGCATCTTCTTCGCTAACCTGAGGGATTCCCTCCTTGTCTTTAGGAAGTACTCCCGTTTTGAAATGTTCAGTTGTAACTATAGGAATGCCATCGTCAACATAATCTTCCGCATGCAGCAAGGTACCGAAGGGACCAGTCTTTATATCCGCAACATCCCCTAACTTACGCTGTTCCCAAGGGTCAGTAAAACCAGCAAAGCGAATTTCGGGTACAGACTCACCATCTTTCGGGAACATTTTTTCAAGCATCGATTTTTTGAACACGACGAGCTTGTCATACTTACGCTGATGAAGGGTGATGAGGTTGTCAAGCTCGGCTAAGCTCTTCGCAATTACTCTCTGCTCGGCGTAATCGGCAGGCACGGCGAAGAACGATTGTGAAATCAGATTCCAATCTGCGCGAGGCATCTTAGAGCCCGAAGATACATTTGCAAGCCTTTGGAAGCCGTCCGTTTGAACCAGCCGATACAAAAATGAACTGTCACACTCTGTAGCCCTAAGGACCCAAAAATCACCTACAGCTACACCGTTGAACTGCGGGTATAGCCAATTCATCAAATAAGGACGAAGCTTCCCGTATAGAACATCTCCGGCGTAAAACTTAATTCCCGTTTTGCCGCCTTCTTTGTCGCGCAAATCTTTGTTCAGCGTACCCTCGCCGGAAACGATGTCCTCGTATTCGACTTGAGGCAAATCGGGATCGCTTGACTGCATGGAAACCCTGTCGGTCAGATTAGAGAACTTACGCTGTTCCCAAGGGTCAGTAAAACCAGCGAAACGAATCGCGGGAACTTTCGCCTGTTCAGTCATCATTCGCCTCCCAACAGGGTCTTCAGCTCGGCAATACCGGCCATATCGAACTCATTGCCGGTTAGTTGACCAAGCATATTGCCAAGTTCTGCCTCAGCCTGTTCGATCTGTTCGCACACATCAGAGTATGTGGTCGAATACTTGTCGTTCAGCGCATTCACCGCTGCAATCAACTCATCAACAGCCGTCTGAGGGAGCTCCTCAAGCTTGTGCTGCAATGGTTCCACCCACTTGGCAGCAAGCAAGTCATCAGCATGTTCATCGCTCAGTCCTTCAATAACGGTCCGGGTCTTTTCATCAAGCGCTGAACGGAGATTCTTAACGTTCTTTTTGACTTCACGCTCTTCATCAAACAACCGCTGTGCACTCACAAGAGCACGGTCAAAGTCAGTCTCGGGATTCTTCCCAATCGATTTCACTGCTTTCTTCAATTCAGCGGCAACGAAAGAATCTCCATCCTCGCTGACGGCATCAGTCGAACTCTTGTCATCCTCATCCAGATTGTCAAGAATGTCAGCGATTTCGCCGCCAATCTCACTCAGCCGAAATTCAAATGTGGCAATTTCCGCAAGATCAGAGTTAAGTAATTTCCCCTGTACGAGATCGAACGGCAGAATATGCCCGACCCAGCCGTCCGGCACTTCGACATCCTTACCGCCTTTCTTCTTGACGACCATATCGGCATCGACTTTGCGAACGGCGTCATGCCCCTCGGCCTGTATGGTTTCAAGGTCGATGGAGATAGTCTTTTGCCAACTATCGTCAAGCACCTGATACGCCGCATAGGCGTCTACGAGAGGGATACCAGCCAAACGACGCAGCAGATCATTTGTCAGAGTCTCCTCTTCGGCGGCAATGCTCACATTGGCGGCATTACCCACCAATTCACCGCGTATATAAGCCGGATAATCGATGAACGCCTCATGATAACGCTGGATATATGCCTTCACATCTGAGTCGGCATTCACCGCCTCACGAACGTCTTGCACGGCGAGCTTGGCCGAATGGCCGTTCTCCTCCGCGAAAAGGCACCGGCGCAGTCCGGGGAACACGTTCCAATATTTGCTGAGTGCATCGATGTCCCGCTTAGGAATGCCGCCGAACATAGTGGAATACACATCCCAGCTCTCGGCATTGTCGGAGGAATCCACGTAGCGAGGAATATTGAGGTTATAGTCGTTCTGCCGAATCTCATCGATACCCACCAAGCGGCTGAACTTATCGACGTCACGATTCCCTGTCACCGCATCCACGATGCGTTTGATATCGCTCGCACGCAGCTTGTTGTTCTTGCCTTCCTTGGTGAAGTATTTGGAAGCGTCCACGATGAGCACATGATCGTCGTCGCGATGTTTGCGCAGCACCATCACGATGGTGGGGATGCCGGTGCCGAAGAAGATGTTCGCGGGCAAGCCGATGATGGCCTGAATGTGGTGGTTCTCCACCAGGTTCCGGCGAATAGTGCCTTCCTCACCACCACGGAACAGCACGCCATGGGGCAATACGATGGTCATGATGCCGTCGTCGCGCAGATGGTAGAGGTCATGCAGCAGGAAGGCGTAGTCCGCCTTGGACTTGGGCGCGATGCCGTATTCGAAGCGGATATCCTCGCCGGCCTCCGGCGGTTCCCAATTCTGGGAGTAGGGAGGATTCGAGACCACAGCGTCCACGAACAGCGGCTCATAGGTCTCATCCTTGGTCTCGTCGGTGTCGAACCACGGCCAGTCACTTTTCAGTGTGTCTCCGTTGCGGGCCACGATGTTGTCCGGCAGGATGCCGCGCATGACAAGGTTCATGCGCGTGAGGTTGTAGGTGTTCTCCTTGAGTTCCTGCGCGTAATACCTGATGTCATTCGGGTTGCCGTTGCGACGGGCCACCGCCTGGCCGATGTGGATGAGCAACGAGCCCGAACCGCTTGTGGGGTCATAGATGTTGATTTCCTCACGGCCGGCGAGATGCCAGGCCACGATTTCGCTCATGAGCTGTGAGACCTCGCTCGGCGTGTAGAACTCGCCGGCCTTCTTACCCGCGTTGGAGGCGAAATTGCTGATCAGGTATTCATAGATGAAGCCGAGGGTGTCGTAGTCCTGCCGGCTGTCCATCGGAATGTCCTTGATGAGGTAGATGAGGTCACGTGCGGCCTTGCTGCGGCTTTTCTCATCGGTGCCGAGTTTGGACAGGCCGGTCTGCAAGGTGTCGAAGATGCCCGCGAACACGCGCTTGCGGGCAGGGTCGATGTTGCGGTCGAACGCGGAAAGCGCGTCGCGCACATTGGCGATGGCGAAATCCCCCTTCTTCGCCACCCATGTGGAGAACAGGTTATCGTAGGAGATGAAGTAGCCACACAGATCGCGCACGTACTGCGCGGTCTCGGTATCATCCTCCCGCAATTCTTCGAGGTCTTCGTCCCCCATGCCATCAGCATGCAGACGAGTGACTTCGGTCTCGGAAAGGAACTTGTAGAAGATGAAGCCGAGGATGTAATCCTTGTATTCGTTGGCTTCGATCTTCGAGCGCATTTTGTTGGCCGACTCCCAGATCTTGGCGGCGAGCTGCTGCTTATTCATTCATATGCTCCTTGCTTCTGTACACATAATCAAGGGTCTGCCCCTGCTCATTGACCCATTCGATCCACCCGTTTTGGCTGCCGCCGAGAACGAATACAGCGGCGGAGGAGGGACTGGACAGCTCGACATCGTCCGCAAGAATCACTTTGCCTGTCTGCGCGGCGAAAAGCTGCCGTCGAGCTGCCACGGCTCCTTGATTTTTGATCACCGCATGACCAAGGTCCACCTCGGAGCCCGAAAGAACCGTGAAACGGCCGGTATCCCGGTTGTATCGTCCAGTCGCACGCACGCCATTCTTCTTGGTGTGGAACACGGTATTCACTGCAACCGGCGTTGTCTCCTTGCGGTCGAGATCATATCCGAGCACGCGCATGCGGAAAAGAATGCTGCCGTGCAGATCCTCCACCCGCTGCTCTTTGTATGGGTTCATGCGAGGAGCGGGAGTATTCCCGTTATCGGTCTCATATGAGCCGTGTTCACGCACGTAATCGATGGCCTTCGCCTCAAGCGAATCCAGAACATCACGGTCGATATTGACATCGTTATCGAGGAACATGATGGCTTTGTTCCAGAACTCCTTTTTGGTCTTGTGCGCATCAAGTCTGACAAGTCCCCTCGTGGTTTGCCCCGCGTACACACGACTCAGCACACCATGATCCTCATCAAGCAGGTAATACACACCGCGGTCTGGCAGATCAGGAAGACACTTCGCCTCGCCCAACATGTCTCTGGGCACCACGACAGTGACAAGCGATTCCCCGTCCACCCGGCAAATACGGATACCATCCGGATTGTTGTCAATTATTTGTATGGTCATGGCGGTGAGCGCAATCAATTACTTGCCGCCCTTCGCCAACTCATTGATCATGCATGTCCTTACGAACGCTGAGAAGCTCATTCCTCTCAGAGACGCGGCTTCTTTGGCGGAATCCCGCAGGTTAGCGGGAATGCGCATGGTAACTGGCACCACGTCACCGTCTACTAGATATGAGCGTATCTCTGTTTCACCAGCCTCATGTTCAATCAAATCGGAGTACGTCATCGCATCCCACGCTTTCAAACCGCAGTATAAATGCATTAATTATACACCCGCTTGGGAACAGCGTAAGTTGGGGGAACTTGAAAAAGATGCCACCCTTTACATGGGCAGAGGGAGGGTAATCTCCGCGAAGGATATGTCGAATACACCGGGAACATTTCCGGTGTATTCCTCCAGTGCTCTTGATAATGGACGCATGGGGGCTTACGGGAAGTACATGTTCAATCAGGAGCTAATCACCTGGTCGATTGATGGAGGAGGGGCTGTCTTTTACCGAAGAAAGCACCGTTTCTCGGTTACGAACGTATCAGGCTATATCGCAGTTAATCCAGAGAAGATAAACTGCAAGTTCCTTGCCTACGCGATGTCTCTTGCGCATTCTCGAATTAAATTTGACTACACGGTTAAAGCGCATCCGTCCGTAATACGGTCGCTTTATACGATGGGTATACCAATTTCGCTTCAAGAGCAGCAAGTCATCGGCTCCTTCTTCTCCCGTCTTGACAACCTCATCACCCTTCATCAGCGTAAGCGGCAGTGGTTGAAATGGTTAGATGAGGGTGGAGAGGGCACGCATCACGATATCGACATCCTTGTTTTCAAGTTCGCGGATGACATGAAGATAAGTGTCCTGTGTGGTGTTCATGCTTGCATGACCAAGTCGCTTGGACACACTGGCAATCGATACGCCGGCAAACAACAACAGCGAGGCATGGGTGTGCCTTAACCCATGAATCGAAATCACGGGAACGTTGGCCCGTTCGCAATGCCTGGCGAGGATATTATTCGCGGTGGAGTTATACACCTTGCCATTCACGAAAATGGGGTCGCTCGCAGGCATATCTTTCAGGAGCGTTGAGAGCTGCATGATAAGCTGCCAATCGAGCTGCACCTTTCGTACGGAGGATGCGTTCTTGGTGGGGACGAATCCTCCGCCGTTCTTGTAATCCCACGTTTTACTGACCGAAAGGGTCTGATGCACGAAATCAAAGTCGTCGGGTGTGAGTCCCAAAGCTTCCGAGAACCGTAACCCGGTTTTCGCCACCAACAGTATCAGCCAATCCCAGCTTGGTCCCTTGCCGAGTTCGAGATCCGCAAGGACCGCATGAAGCTCGAACTGATTGAGATACTTCGTTTTCTTTGAGCATGGCGGCTTGCCCTTGATGATTGCCTTACGAGTCGGGTCGCGCTGAATCAGTCCTTCGTCGACCGCGTCAAGAATGGCTCCTTTCAATTGATGATGGAAATCCATCGTCGTCTGGCGCTCGTGATGTTCGGCGTAGCCGTTGATGAGCTTCTGATAGTTCACGCGATCCATGTCGGCGAGTTTGAGATCGGGAATGAGCCGACCCAACCATGCCTGCGTGAGCCGGTATTTCTTCATGGTCACTTCACGAATTGCACCTTCCTTGTATACGCTGATCCATTGCTCGTAGTAATCGCAAAACAACGTTTCGGCGTTGGTGTTGCCTTCGGTCATACGGTCTTCTCTTTTCTGGTTGATATGCGCTTACGCCGATGCCGGATATATCACCAGCTAACCATATGAATGAGCGCACGCGGATGATGCGGCTTTCGCGCTTACGCTGATGAAGGGTGATGAGGTTGTCAAGGTAGGTCAGAACTGCACTTATTAATTCCTGTTCTTTCCTTGACGCGGGGAAAAATACCATGGTGTCATGCACATCGTTTCTGTTAAGAGTTGGCACCCCACTACCGGCCTTATACCGTTTCAAGTCTATTTTTTCATATAAGTAATAAATGAACTTAGGGTGATTGCCATAAAATTTGGTTACCCACAAAGTAGTGTTATGAGGCCAAAACGCTGACTCTACATACTGAAGATTCCCGATTGTGCCTGATCTACCAGTAACAACGCCGGGACCCTTAACTTTGTATTCGTTATGGTAAGCTCCGATGCCGTTTGACATCATAACCGGATATACGCCAGGAATGATCTTTTCAGCGGGAAGGTCAAAACCCCTTTGCAACGGTGCAACCATGATCAACTTACGCTGTTCCCAAGCGGGTGTAACCCTGTCATGTCAGTTGTCCTCAAGTAAGGCAAAAGGCTCCCCTGCGCATATGCGCAAAAGAGCCTTGCAAATCAGCGGGAGCCGTTCGACGATATTACTCGACGGTGTTCTTCGGCACCTCGATGCCGTTGCCGAACTTGACGTCGCGGGCGGCGGCCACGCGGGACGGCAGGCCGTAGATGTCGATGAAGCCGTTGGAGGACTTCT